>OGPO01000664.1_pt1 | contig 27091 bp, 18 predicted proteins | sample 1553041 | NCBI WGS metagenome assembly OGPO01 (sample SAMEA2580281, study PRJEB22360) | human gut metagenome | biome: human gut; feature: human-associated habitat; material: faeces | place: Denmark | collected 2008/2010 | reverse complement strand
CCTCGTGGTTCTTACCGCTGGATGCCTTGGTAGTGAAAGGAGCAGGAATGCCCTCTGGATGAGTCATCTGCAATGCACCGTATACCTCATCGGTAGAGATGTGGTAGAAGCGCTTACCCTCGTATCCCTCAGGAAGACTTTCCCAGTAAATCTTTGCCGCCTGGAGCAGAGACAAGGTTCCCATCACGTTGGTCTGAGCGAAAGTGAATGGATCCTTGATACTTCTATCTACATGGCTCTCGGCAGCGAGATGGATGATGCCATCCACCTTGTAGTCCTGCATCAGCTTCAGCATCAGATCGAAATCACATATATCACCCTTAACGAAAGTATAGTTAGGCTTGTCCTCGATGTCCTTGAGGTTAGCCAGGTTGCCTGCGTATGTCAACTTGTCGAGGTTGATGATGTGATACTCAGGGTATTTGTTCACGAAAAGTCTTACTACGTGTGAGCCGATGAAACCAGCACCGCCCGTGATAATGATATTCTTCATTTCAATTAATAATTTATAATTAATAATTATTTTGCTGCCGCCAATTCAGCGATGCACTTCTTCAAACTGTCAGTCCAGTATGGCACCTTGAATCCGAAAGTCTGCTTCAGCTTACTCTTGTCAAGTACAGAGAAGTGAGGACGCTTCACTGGGCTTGGGAACTCCTCGCTGTAGCAAGGCTGTATATCGCAAGTATTTCCGCTCAGTTCGCAGATAATCTTAGCGAAATCAAACCAAGAGCAGACACCCTCATTAGAGAAGTGGTAGATGCCCGTCTTATCCAACTGGTCAGTTTCGATGATATGTGAGATGACAGCAGCCAGGTCGCCAGCGTAAGTTGGAGTACCCACCTGGTCGAAGACCACCTTCAGGGTGTCGTGGCTTGCCGTGAGACTCTGCATGGTTTTCACGAAGTTCTTACCCCACTGCGAGTAGAGCCATGCTGTACGGATGATGATATGCTTGCATCCAGTAGCTTCAATACTCTTTTCGCCTGCAAGTTTCGTTTTACCATATACCCCCAAAGGATTCGTTTCCCAATCTTCACGGCAAGGTATATTCTTATCGCCCTGAAAAACATAGTCGGTAGATACATGAATCAAAGCACCATCTACCTCCTTCATAGCCTGTGCCAAATTTCCCGCAGCAGTATTGTTGAGCAGATTAGCCAGATCGTAATCTGTTTCAGCCTTATCTACGTTGGTATAAGCAGCGCAGTTAACAATTACCTGAATATCATTCTCCCTCACCTTTTCTCGGATAGCGTCAAGATTGGTGATATCCAGTTTTTCATAGCCTTCAGCCACATCGGTGAAGACAAACTTGTGATTGCTTTTTTGGGCACAGATTTGCATTTCATGTCCCAATTGACCATTAGCGCCTGTTACTAATATATTCATTGTTTTAATATTTTATTCAATATAATATTTTAAAGTCTACTTACCATTTCCCTCTACACATGAAGAAAACTGATATTTTCTCTCGAAATCTATTTCCTACCCACCTACATATATAAATCCATTCATCTATATATAAATATGTGGCAAAGGTAAAAAAATAATTTGAGTTGACCAAAGAAAAGAAAAAGAAAAGAGAAGAAACTAACATATATTAAACAAAGACCGCCACACTTTTTCACAAAAGCATGGCGGTTTTCCCTAAAACATAATAGATAAGCTTTGCCTTAAGGGCAAACTTGAATCATCAAGTAGCCTAGTCTATTACCAATCCTTTTTTCCCTAATATAAACTAAACCTGTTTTCCTATTTAAATCAACATACTAAATCAACAAAAGGAATTTTCTTTATCATTAAATACTTTTAGAAGACTTGAAGTGGTAATTAAACCATAAAAACTACTGTTTTCTGATTTCGGTTGCAAAATTATATCATTTTTTTCAAAGTTGTATACATAAGTAGTATTTGGGTAAAAAATTAGCCTACTAAAGAAATGGATAACTCCCTAAAAATCAGAGATTTCAATATATTAACTATTTTTGTCTAAAGTAAATGGTATTATATGAAAGGAAATTTGTATCTTTGCACCACAAAACGGACAAAAGGACGAAAATAACATTTAAAAGACGATTTTGTTATAATTATAAAGAAGCATTAAAGATGAAACTACTTATATATTTACTTCTTTTGCTTACTATGCCATTGGCTGCTCAAGGCAAAACGGACGAGAAGACTTTATTGGATTGTATTGACAAGATGATTGAAAACGACCAATATTATCAGGGAATCAAGGAAAAGGAATTGAAACATCTGAAGCGGCAAGCTTATGAAGCTGAAGACGACCAAACCCGACTACTGTTTCTTGACAGCATATATCATGCCTATAGTGCTTACCGCTACGACTCAGCATACGCATATATGAAACAGGGGCTTGAATTGGCAGAAAAATGTCATAACACCTATTATATATTACGTAACCAGATAAACCGGGCGTCCATACTCTCGGTAAGGGGATTTTATGGCAAAGCAGAAAGCTTACTCCAATCGCTCAATCCTGATGAGATGCCATACCAGTTGAAGCTATACTATTACTTCACCTTCGCCTGGATCTATAATTACTGGGAATCATACGCCAATAACTCTGATTACGCCGAAGAATTCCGTGCCAAGAAGAAGCATTATATGAGCCTTCTGATACAGAATTTCAACGAAAACAGTAAGAAATCTGCCTACTATAACTATCTCATGGGCGAATACGCCTATATCAACAGCCCTATCAGCAAGGAATCGCTCAACCATTATCTGAAGGCACTGAAGATGTCGCCAGTCAAATCCCGCATCCATGCCATGTCAGCTTATGGTATAGCCAGATATTACAAAAATACCGGCAAATTCGACCTTTATGAGGAATATCTCGTAGAGGCATCCGTGAGCGATGGATTGTGCCAGCTCAAAGAAACTATTGCGCTTCAAAAGCTAGCCTACTACATCTTTAAAAAGGATGCGAGCAACAGTAAGAGAGCTGCCAAATATATCCAGCACACGATGGAAGATGCACAGTTCTTCAACAACCAACTGCGCATGATGGAGATTTCCAACATCCTTCCAGTCATCGCTTCAGCCAACCAGCAGGCTGCCGAGCGCTCTCGTACCCGCTTTCTTTGGGGGTTCATTGGTGTAAGCATAGCGCTGGTCATCATCCTCATCCTCTCCTTAGTCAACAACCGACAGAAGAACAAGCTGAAGAAAAACAAGGCTGAGATTGAAGAACAGAACGAGAAGCAGAAAGAGATGAATGCACAGCTCACCGAACTGAACCAGCAGCTGATAGAGACCAATATCAAGCGAGAGACCTACATGCGCCTCTTTATGGACATCAGTGCGGCTTATATCAGCAAATTATCAGATTACCGCAAACTGGTAAGCCGTAAGATCAAGGCAAACCAGACTGCCGATTTGCTAAAGAGTCTCAACACTCATAAATTGGAAGAAGAGGAATCACAGATGTTCTACAACCGGTTCGATAAGGCATTCATGGAGTTGTATCCGGGTTTCGTTACAGAATTGAACAAGCTTCTGCTGCCAGAATGTCAACTGGAAGTTCCTACTACGCACAACCTGACCACTGAGATTCGCATCTTTGCCCTGATGCGACTGGGTGTAACCGACAGCCAGGAGATTGCCACCCTGCTGCATTACTCCACCCAGACCATCTACAACTACAAGTCTGGAATGCGAGCAAAGGCGATTAATCGAGATACATTCGAATCAGATATCAATCAGCTTTGCCACATCATTAATAGTTAATAATTAATAGTTTATAGCATAAACCGCTTTGACAATCTTACTCAACGGCGCAGCCTCTATAAACTATTAACTGTAAACTATTAACTAGCTTCTGTGTATCACGGTTCCGTTAGCCTGATGCGTAGCAAGAACCTGCACCTCAGCTATTTGCACGTGTTCTGGAGCACTTGCAGCATAGAAGACAACATCTGCCACGTCATCCCCGTTCAGAGGCTCTATGCCGCGGTAAACGTTGTCTGCGCGGTTCTGGTCACCATGGAAACGGATGTTAGAGAAGTTTGTTTCAACCAAACCCGGTTTCACATTAGTAACACGCACTTTCGTATGTGCCACATCAATACGCAAGCCGTCTGTAATAGCCTTTACAGCCGCTTTGGTAGCACAATATACATTACCTCCCGCATAAGCAGCATCACCCGCCACACTACCTATATTGATTACATGACCATGATTACGCTCCACCATACCAGGTACTATCAGGCGAGTCATGGTTAAGAGACCCTTGATATTGGTATCAATCATCTGGTCCCAATCTTCAAAATCGCCCTCATATTCAGGTTCCAGTCCACGTGCGAGTCCTGCATTATTGATAAGCACATCCACATTGCGCCACTCCTCAGGGATGTAATCCACCGCTTTCTTGGCAGCTTCACGGTTACGCACATCGAAAGCCAAGGCAAGCACCTCAACGCCCTCAGCCTCGAGTTCTTTCTTCAGGATTTCCAACTTTCCCGTGTTTCTACCTGTAAGAATCAGGTTATAGCCGCCACGGGCAAAACGACGTGCACAACCTTCGCCAATACCGCTTGTTGCGCCTGTAATAAGAGCAATTTTATTCATATTCTTTGATACTTTGAATTATACTTAGAACTTTTGATACTTTGAACTTTTATGATTAGCGAAGCAATTGAATTCTTCACTCTTCACTTAAAGAATAAGGACTCTGACCTCAGCATTCGCCATTTTCTCTATCTGGTTCATCGGACGTTTATAATAAACACTCTGGATAGCCTTGTTGATGATGCCATGCCCCACAGCAAGAACGGTCTGATCAGGATAAGTAACCTTGAGCCAGGTAAGGAAATTCCGGGCTCTTGATTTCATCTTTTCCAGCGTCTCTATGTTGTCCGGCCAATCCTTTGGGTCCTTCGGCAGGTCAGGGATGAATTTACCCGTAAAATCGCCCCAATCGCGCTCTCTGAGCAAGGGAGTGGTGACAACGGGATGCGAGCCGGCAATAATTTCACAGGTCTGTATACTGCGATAGAGATCGCTCGATACGAAAACATCGATAGGTGTACCGGCCATTTTCCTGGCCACTTCCTCAGCTTGCTCAATACCTTTCATATTGAGTTTTCCCGGTGTTTGTCCCTGCATAATTTGCGCCTTGTTATCCACCGTTTCACCATGGCGCACCAAATATAATTTTGTCATTGTCTTTACTTTTTCCGTCTATATCAAAAATGAGTTTTTACTTTTCCTAAGTCTATACTCCAGACATAGTTTTTACTTTCACTAAGTCTCTTTCCAAGACATCATGATTCTGATTTTGCTTACAAAATTACGGCTTTCTATCGAGACAAACAAATAATTTGCGTTAAATATAGCAATAATTCGCGTTAAATATAGCAATAATTTAAGTTTATATAAAAAACTTCTTGCTAGTTTCGGATTTCTTTCGTAACTTTGCCCCGAAATAACAAAATCAGTTTTAGTATGAAGGTAATACACAGTTCAATATTCCGCGCAGTATGCGCCATCATCGTAGGAGTCCTGCTCATCCAATATCGTGAGCAGACCGTCACCTGGATAACCATCGCCATCGGTGTTTTGTTTTTCCTTTCAGGTGTCATCTCCCTTGCCAGTTATTGGGCAGCCAAGCGCAATGCAGAGAAGATGCAGGGCCAGATTCTGTCTGATTCCAATGGTAAGCCTATCATGGGCATGATACCTAAATTCCCGCTTGTGAGTGTAGGTAGTCTTATCCTGGGATTGCTGCTTGCCCTGATGCCTCAGGTGTTTATCGCCTGGCTGATGTTCATCCTGGCATTCATCCTGATTCTGGGTGCTCTGACCCAGTTTGCCAACCTGGCTTCAGCAGCTAAGATGGGACGCGTAGGCATTCTCTTCTGGCTCTTCCCTTCAGCCCTTCTTCTGCTGGGTCTGCTCGCCATCATTAAGCCTTCAGCCATCGCCTCTGCTCCTCTTTTCATCATCGGTTGGGGTATGCTCATCTATGGAGTAGTAGAGCTTCTCAACGCCTTTAAAGTCTCCAACAACAAGAGAATCTGGCTGAAGAACCAGCAGCAGAAACAGAATTCAAAGGAGATTTATGTGGATGTAGAGGAAGTGAAGAACGAAGAGTAAAGCACAAAGAAGTCTACAGTATTTACTATCGAAGAAGTTCTGAGTAAAACAACGAAATCATTATATCATCATATATGAATAAAATTAAGTCTCTCTTTGCCTGGTTATGGCAAAAGTTTCGCGCATTCTGTACCTGGTACAAAGGATTGTATCAGGGCAGAGCGTGGTATACCAAGACCCTCGTTGCCTTGGCAAGTTGTATAGTCGCCTTCATCTTGTATCTGGGCGCAGTAGATATCAACTTCTTATGGCTCTTCGGCAAGTCACCTGGCTATTTCTCAGGCATCCTGGACCCACAGACCTCAGAGGCCTCTGAAATCTATTCGGTTGATGGAAAGCTCATCGGCAAGTATTTCAACGAAAATCGTACTCCGGTAGAATATGATGAGGTAACACCTGATTTCTTCAAGGCACTGGTAGATACCGAGGATGAACGATTCTACAAGCACATCGGTATCGATCCTATCGGTGTGTTTGCTGCTGCCAAGGATGCACTCCTCCATCATAACGGGCGCGGTGCTTCTACCATCACACAGCAGCTGGCGAAGAACATGTTCCGTGTACGTTCGCAATATTCTACCGGTTTGCTGGGCAAGATTCCTGTACTCCGCCTGCTCATCATCAAGAGCAAGGAGTGGATCATCGCAGTTAAACTCGAAACGGTGTTCAGCAAGAAGGAAATCATCACCATGTATGCCAATACTGTAGATTTCGGTAGCAATTCCTATGGTATCAAAACCGCTGCGAAGACCTACTTCAACACCACCCCTAAGGAGTTGACCACCGGTCAGGCTGCCGTGCTCGTGGGCATGCTCAAAGCTACCACCTACTACAACCCACGCACCAACCCGGAGAACAGTCTTGCACGCCGCAACACCGTATTATATAATATGGTGACACATGGCGATCTCTCAAAAGACAGATACAATGAACTGAAAGATGAGCCTATCAAGCTCGATTTCAAGGTAGAAGAAAACTACGACGGACAGGCTAAATACTTCCGTGAGGCAGTAGCCAACTACCTGAAAGACTGGTGTAAAGACGAAGGTTACGACCTCTATACCAGCGGTTTGAAGATTTATACCACCATCGATACCCGCATGCAGAAGTATGCAGAAGATGCAGCTCGCAAGCAGATGAAACAGGTACAGCAGAACTTCAACAACCACTGGAGCATCCGCCGTACCCAGGCAGGCAAAGGCAACTGGATGGGTCAGGATCCTTGGCAGGATGAGAACCACAACGTGATACCAAACTTCATCCAGGGCATTGCCGAGCGCCAGCCATTCTACAAGGCATTGATAGCCCGCTTCCCTAACAATCCCGACTCAGTAAACTATTACTATAAGGAGTGGGTTCACCCGGTTAAGGTATTCGATTATGACAAGGGCAGCATCACGATGAATATGACATCAGAAGACTCCATCAAGTATATGACCACCTTCATGCACTGCGCCTTTGTAGCCATGGAGCCACAGACCGGAGCAGTAAAGGCATGGGTGGGCGATATCGACTTCGACCACTGGAAGTATGACAAGGTAACAGCCGAGCGCCAGCCTGGTTCTACCTTCAAGCTCTTTGTTTATACCGAGGCGATGAATCAGGGTTTAACCCCTTGTGACAAGCGTCGCGACGAATATATCTCTATGGAGGTATACGATAAGAAGAAGCACGAGATGACCACCTGGCGCCCATCCAATGCCAATGGTTCGTTCTCGGGCGACAGTATCCCATTGAAGAGTGCCTTTGCCAAGAGTATCAACTCTGTGGCTGTAAGATTAGGACAGGAGATGGGCATCAAGCGCATCATCGAGACAGCCAAGAAGATGGGTATCAACAGTCCGCTGGATGACACCCCTTCTCTCGCCCTCGGTTCCAGCGATGTCAACCTCCTGGAGATGACATGCGCCTACAGCACCATTGCCAACAATGGCAAGCACCACGACCCGGTATTGGTTACCAAGATTGTAGACCACGATGGTAAGGTGGTTTACAAGGGCCCTACCGATTCCGAGCAGGTGATACCTTACAAGAGTGCCTTCCTCATGCAGCAGCTCTTACAGGGCGGTATGAAGGAGCCGGGAGGTACATCCCAGAGTCTCTGGGGCTATGTAGGCAACTACCGTGATACAGAGTTCGGTGGCAAGACAGGTACCACCAATAACCACTCCGATGCCTGGTTCATGTGTGTGAGCCCTAAGCTCGTAGTTGGTGCCTGGGTAGGAGGCGAATACCGCTGTCTCCACTTCCGCACCGGAGCCTTGGGTCAGGGATCCAGAACCGCTCTTCCTGTGTGCGGTTACTTCCTTCAGAGTGTCTTTGGCGACCCAGCCTTCCAGCAGTATCACGGCAAGTTTGACAAGCCACATGACAGCGATATCACCCGCGATATGTACATCTGTGCAAGTTATGCACCAAAGCCAAAGGTAGATACCACCAAGGTAGACAGTACCGTCTTCCAGGAAGAGATTGTTCTCGATGACGAAGGCAACCCTATCATCCGCGAGGTTCCTGCCAAGAAGGCGGAAGACGAATCTGCCACCGGTACTGCCACTACAGAAGAAAAGAAAGAGAAGAAGAAGGCTAAGCCAACCGAGCAGCCTATCAACTTCGATGATCTTTAAATTTAGTTTATAGTTTATAGTTTATAGCGGCTACGCCGTTTAGCAAGAAGGCGATTTAATGTGGCTTATGCTATAAACTATAAATTATAAACTATAAATTAAATACAATGATTGATCTCGACAACCCAGAGTTGCAGAATGCACTCCAAATCATACAGTTTACCCGTCGTTCGCTTTTCCTTACCGGAAAGGCGGGGACGGGTAAATCTACTTTTTTACGTTATATAGCCGCCAATACCAAGAAGAAACATATCATTCTTGCCCCAACAGGCATTGCGGCCATCAACGCCGGAGGAAGCACGCTCCACAGCTTTTTCAAGCTTCCTTTCCACCCGCTGCTGCCCAACGACAGCATGTATTCCGTCCGCAACATCCGCAACACCCTGAAGTATAATTCAGAGAAGATAAAGATTATCCGCGAGGTAGAGCTCATCATCATCGATGAGATCAGTATGGTTCGTGCCGATATCATCGATTTCCTGGACAAGATATTGCGGGTATATTGCCGCAACATGCGAGAGCCTTTCGGGGGCAAGCAGCTGCTTCTGGTGGGCGATATCTTCCAGCTGGAGCCTGTGGTAAGAGAGGACGACCGCCGTCTGCTCAGTCCCTTCTACCGCAGCAGTTTCTTCTTCGATGCCAAGGTGTTCGAATACTTCAAGCTCGTGAGCATCGAACTCAAGAAGGTATACCGCCAGAGCGATCCTGTTTTCATCAGCATCCTCGACCATATCCGCACGTCTCAGGTACCTATGCAGGATCTCCAGCGCCTCAACCAGCGCGTGGGAGCCCAGCTCGATGAGAGCGATTCCAAACTTGCCATCACCCTCTCTACACGCCGCGATACGGTAGATTACATCAACGACAGCCAACTCCAGCGTCTTCCGGGAGAGCCTTGCCTCTTCCGTGGCCACATACAGGGCGAGTTTCCGGAGAGCAGTCTCCCTACCCCTATCGAGCTTTACCTCAAGACGGGGGCTCAGGTTATCTTCATCAAGAATGATATCGAGCATCAGTGGGTGAATGGCACGCTGGGCACCATCATCGGTTTTGATGAGGATGAGGATGCCAAGATTTATGTGCGCACCGAGGAAGGCAAGGATGTGATGGTGGAGCCTGCGGCATGGAGCAACATGAGATACCATTTCAATGAGGTTGAGAAAAAGATTGAGGAGGAAGAGATTGGCAGATACGAGCAGTACCCCATCCGTCTGGCTTGGGCGATAACGGTTCATAAGAGCCAGGGCCTCACCTTCAACCAGGTGAAGATTGATTTCACTGGTGGTGTCTTTGCGGGCGGACAGACGTATGTTGCCTTGTCCCGCTGCACCAGTCTCGAGGGCATCAGTCTTCAGGAGCCGTTGCGTCAGAGTGATGTTTTCGTGCGCAATGATGTCAAGCAGTTTGCCCGTCATTATAACGACCAGAGCACCATCAACACAGCGCTTACCCAGAGTAAGGCCGACAAGCAGTATCATGATGCCGTCAAGGCCTTTGACAGGGGCGATATGCAGTCGGCTCTCGACAACTTCTTCCTTGCCATCCACAGCCGTTATGATATCGAGCAGCCGCTTGCCAAGCGTTTCATCCGCAGAAAGCTGAACAGGGTGAACGAGCTTCAGGCAGAGAACGAGCGGTTGCGCGAAGAAATAAGAAAGAAGGATGAAGAGAAGGAGAAGCAGCAGAAGTTCCTCAAGCGCCTTGCCACGGAGTATGTGATTATGGGGAAGGAGTGCGAAAAAGAGGGAATGAAAGAGGCTGCCATCATGAATTACCGCAAGGCCCTTACCCTTTATCCTGAGCACCCGGAGGCGAAAAAAAGGCTTTTAAAAGTAAAAAGGTAAAAAGCAATATAGATAAAACAAAAAAACAGGCAAAATCACTTGCCTGTTTTTTTGTTTTATCTATAAGCTGAAAAGCTTTATCAACTGGAAACTTTCAACTATAAGCTATCATCTAGTACCATTGTACAGCGTTCGAATAACCGCTGCGCTTGTCGTATTTCAGCGCATCTGTCAAGGTGGCTGCGTTACAACGGAAGGTGAAGTTGTAGCTCGTATATGGAGCGAGAACCACAGAACAGCTCATGTTAAAACAGTGAAGATCACGAGTCAGACTGGCGGTGGTCATACTGATCTTGTGGTTGTCAAAATCATAACCGGATGAGAAACTGATGTTCCAGCCATCACTGATTCTTACGTTACCACTCATGTTTAGAGTCTGGGTAAACTTATATGCATAGCGCATCGTCTTCTCATTGAACTTTTCTCTTCGCGTATCCTCGCTCATTGTTACACCATAACCGAAGGTCAGCGACCATGGCATCTTAAACGCCATATAACCATCTGAATCCGTTTCAGCCTTGCCGCCCTTCTTGGCTGCCGTCTTACCCTTCTCCATGCTGTCGTCTACGTTGCTCTCGATGTCGGTATCCAGACCTTCATAGTCATCATCATTGCGCTGGCTGTCCTTCTTGTCGTCCTCATCATCGCCCCCGCCAAAGAGTTTCTTCAGCTTCTCCGGGTTCAATGTGAACGAGAAGTTTTGCGACATACCCTGGAATCGTCCGAACCTGCCCTTGCCCCACTCCGTATGGGTACCCACATAAACATTGTTCTGGTCGTCCAGCTCGTAGGCATAGGTGGCAAACACAGCGTTCATGTTGAAGGTATAGTTCTTCCACCACTTCAGTCTGAGGTTGATATTCATATCGCTCCAAGGGCGAACCTTGGCTGCGGTATTGTAACCCATGTTGATGTCGAACGCATCGATGATACTGAGTTTCTTGTATCCGGTAGAGTCCTTATCGCTCTTCACCTTCATCTCGATGTTGTTGCCCAGGGTAAACGAGATATTACCACTCTTACCCTTGTCCGGCGCACCGTAAAGGGCATTGGCATACTTCGAGTAGCTCACCAGTGATACGTTTCCGTCGGCATCGGTCTTCTGGTAGGTGTCCCAGTAGCCGTAGCGTGAAGCTCCGAAGTCTGGGGCATAACTGAAGCTCACCGTAGGCGTAAACACGTGGCGCACAGCCTGTATTTTATCTCCGAAGAGCTTGCGGCTTGGTATGTAGAAACCATAGAGTTTGGTAGAGAGACCTACGCTCATGTTCCAGTTATATACGTTGTTGAAACCGTAGATGGTATCACATTTCTCCGTTTGGCTGGCTTCATCCCATGATCTCTCCACCTTGTTGGTATACATACGGTCGATGAATTTGAACGATGGGTTCACGTTGAGATATTTGAAGAGCGTGAATGTAGCGCTCACCGGTATCTGATGCTGCCATCCGTTGCGCCAGTCCTTGATGAGTGAACTGTGCATCAGCTTATCCTCTTTGGTATTGATGCTGTTAGAGATGTGTCCCGTATAGCTCATGGCTATCTTCTCGTACCATTTCTCGTCGCCCACCATCTTCTTTCTTCTGAACGGATAGAAGCGGGAGATGCTGATGTTGAGGTCGGGCAGCGTCATGGCGATGGATGAATCGCGCATGTTCTGCGAGAGGTTGGCGGTGGAACTGAGCGTCATACCAATGCTTGAGAACGAAGTGCTCCAGTTAACAGATGAGGTTCGCGTACTCTGCGTCATCGTCTGCGGATTGTAGAGCGAATTGAGGTTGTTGCGTTCGTAGCTCGATGTGGCGAAGTTCACACTTGCCGAAAGCGAACTGTATGGGTTTGCCTTGCTGTCCTGGCGGTGGCTCCATTGCAGTTTGAAGCTCTCCTGCTCGGTAAAGTCTGGCATTCCCTTGTCGCCGTTCTTCGTATCCTGGTAACTGAAGAAGAAGGAACCCGAGTATTTGTATCTCTTTCGGTAGTTGCTGGCTGCCGAGAGTCCCCACGATCCCTTGGTATAAATCTCGCCCAGCAGCTTCAGGTCCCATTTATCGTTCATGGCGAAATAATATCCGCCATCTCTGAGATAGAATCCTCGTGCCGTTTCATCGCCGTAGGTTGGCATGATGAAACCGCTGCTGTAGCTCTTGGTGAACGGGAAGAAGCCGTAAGGGATGGCAAGCGGCATAGGCACATCGCACACCACGAGATAGGCTGGTCCGAATACCACATCCTTGCCCGGCCTTACCTTGGCTCGGGAGAGCGAGATGTAGAAGTCGGGATGCGGATCATCGCAGGTGGTATACCTTCCGTGCTGCAGATAGATGACTCCCGATGAGTCGCGTTTCGACTTCATACCGGTCAGGAATCCGTCTTGCTGTTCTGTATATACATTATTAATAAGGGCCTTCTTGCTCTTGAAGTTGAATTTGATGGTGTCGGTATCATAGGTGTCGCTACCCATCTTGAAGACAGGTTTGCCCTTGATGCCTCCCTCCACCGTACTGTCGGGTGTACCCATCGCCTTCACGTTGCTCTTGTCCATATCCATGGAGATGCGGTCGGAACTGAGGTCCATGTTGGTATACTTCACGTTGGAGTTTCCGTAGAGATATGCCACCTTGTTCTTGGCATCATATACGAGAGAGTCGTCCGCCTGATAGTTAACCGGTGCGTCTACTCCACCCTGTTTCTTTCTGGCGATACTGTCAAGGCGAATACTGTCATCCACCACTTTATTATGTTTCCATATAGCTTTCTGCAGCGAGTCCATCTGCGTGGTGTCGTCAGCCTGTTTCAGCTTGGGCTTTATTTCGTTACCCAGCGAGTCTACGAACACACTGTCCCCCACGCTGTCAACGGTTTCCGTCTTCTCCGTTTTCTTCTTTTTCTTTTTCGAATCGGGCGTACCTGGTTTAGCCACCATCATACACGAGATGGCAGCGAGCAGCAGCATAGCTATCGTCGATTGTTTTCTCATTCAATAAATTAGAATTCTATTCAAACATGCGTTCCCATTGCTGGAAGCGTTTTACTCCTTCCTCTCCGAACTTCATGAGACTTTTTTCTGCTTTCTCAATTGTTTTTTCCCGGTCGAGGTGAGTTTTGCTGAAGAATTTATCAGCGTAGCAAATCACCTTCTCCTCCATGGTTTCCGGCAGGAAATCCTGATGTGGCAGGGGCAGGTTCTGTGCTATGATCTGTGCCTCTGTGATGCCTGCACCGGTATGGCGCTCACATACGCGGGCATGTCGCTCATATCCTTCCTTGCGCAGGATTTCTGCTCCCAGTCGTCCATGGCAGATGTAGAGCTGCGAGCCGAAACACTGTATGCCTGGGGCATCGGTCATGAAGATGCCGAGGTCGTGGAGCATAGCTGCTTCTTCGATAAACTGGGCATCGAGTTGCAATTCGGGATGATACGAAACAATCTGTAGCGCTTTTCGCGCTACAGATTGGCTATGTGTAATGAGGATATGCCGAAGCTCATTATCCTCAGGATAATACTTATCAATAATAGCTTGATAATTCATTTCTATTATATTTACTCAGCATCGCGCTCGATGTAAGCGATAACATCGCCCTTGCGCACCTTGCTGCCCTGCTTGGCATTGATTTCTACGAGCTTGCCGCCCAATGCAGCTGGGATGGTTTCAAACTCGCCCCAAGGAGCCTGGATATAGCAGAAGGCATCACCTTCTTTATATTCCTTGCCGATGTATGGCTCTACAGCTGGCTGGCACTCGCCCTCGCCCTGGAATTCCCAGAAGAGCTGGCCGGCTACTGGTGCCACTATGGCATCTGCCTTGGCGTGCTTGAACTCTGCAAGCTTTGCAGGAGTAAGGGTTGTACCGAGCTTAGCATCCTTTGCCTTCTGAAGGTCGGCCAGGAAGTTCTTCTTTGCCTGTCCGCTCTTGTAGTTGCGATACTGCTCTGGGTGCATAGCGAGCTCAAAGAGTTCCTCGTCGTCCTGACCGTAATCCCAACCGTTCTCGTCCATCTCCTTCTTGAAGTCGTCGAGGGCGTTGGTGAGCAATGTGTGTGCATCAACATCTGTAAACTCGCGGCCCTGCTTCTTGGCGAGCTCTACGAGTTCTGGGTCGATAGTTCCAGGAATCTTACCGCTCTTACCGAGAATCATACCCCACATAGAGTCGTCCATCATTACGAAGCGCCCCTTGCCCTGCTCCATGGTGAGGAGGTTCATCAGTGAGATGTTCTTTACATACTGGCTGAATGGGGTTACCAATGGAGGATAACCTACGCGTGGCCATACATACTCTACCTCGTCGAAGAGCTTGATGAGCAGGTCATCCATAGACAACTCTTCCTCACCCTTCTTCTTGCGGATATTGTTGATGGTCTGACGCATACCGCCGAGGTCTGCCATCATAGAACCCATCATACCGCCAGGGAGACCGCAACCGAGCAACAATGAAGACATGATCTTGTTACCTGGGTTGATGAAGTAGCCGAGCCACTCGTCGATGAACTCCTGAGTCATAGCACGAGCCTTCATATAAGCGCTCATGTTGATTTCAGGCACCTCGAAGCCCTCGTTCTTCAGCATGCTGATAACTGAGATTACGTCTGGGTGAACCTTACCCCATGACAATGGCTCGATGGCTGTATCGATGATGTCGGCACCATTGTTGCAGACTTCGAGGATAGAAGCCATAGAGAGACCAGGACCTGAGTGACCGTGATACTGGATGATGATCTCAGGATACTTGTCCTTAATCATCTTGGTGAGCTTGCCGAGGAATGCTGGCTGGCCGATACCTGCCATATCCTTCAAACAGATTTCCTCTGCACCGGCAGCGATGAGCTGGTCGGCGATGTTCATGTAATATTCCAGGGTATGAACAGGAGAGTTGGTGATACAGAGTGCACACTGTGGAGTCATGCCACCCTCCTTTGCCCACTTGATAGAAGGAATGATGTTGCGCACATCGTTCAGTCCGTCGAAGATACGTGTGATGTTGGTACCCTGCTTAGCCTTTACCTTATACATAAGGGCGCGCACGTCGTCAGGCACAGGATACATACGAAGAGCGTTCAATCCGCGGTCGAGCATGTGAGTCTTGATACCCACCTCGTTGAAAGGTTTGCAGAATGCGCGTACGGCATCGTTAGGGTTTTCACCTGCCAGGAGGTTAACCTGTTCGAAGGCACCGCCGTTAGTCTCTACACGGCTAAAGCATCCCATTTCGATGATAACTGGGGCAATTTTAGCCAACTGATCCTTGCGTGGCTGGAACTTACCAGAGCTCTGCCACATGTCTCGATAAACGAGACTGAACTGAATTTTCTTCTTCATTATTCTTGTTCTTTTTCTTTATATTCGATGTATGAATTAAATTCCAAGGTGCAAAATTAGACAAAAAAATTGAGAAATCGTCCTATTCGCCTCTTTTTTTATATTTATTATGTAATTTACTTCAATATTTCCTTCTTCATCTTGCTGTTCAGCTTCTCGGCTGCAGCATGGGCCTTAGCGTTGGCCTTCATCGCATTGAGCGAGCGGTGGAACCCCTGGATGCAGCCCTCACGATCAGAGAGAGCCAGACTGTCGCCCTTCATATATACAAAGGTGAAGGTATCGCGCTTCGTCTTCTCATTGAGCACCACGCCATCCAGCTCGCGGTGGCCCTGCACCAGAATCAGTTTGCCGTTATAGGCATGCCATTCCGTATACTGAGGCACATCAGGATATTCTACCGGACTGTCGTCATCCACATCTTTGTTTATCATCACCCTGCCCACGGCCATCGCCTCGCTCATGCGCTTCAGGGTGAAGCCATACTGGCGCGGCACCATATAGGTTTCTACGATGCTGTCAGGCATGTTGGCAAGGATTCTCGCCTGCTGGCGCTTGCTCAGATGCGATACATCGCGCAGCTTCGGCATCACCGGATAGGTCCAGGTGGCCTTCAGCTGGTCCAGGTCTATCACCATGTCGGCACGGTTCTTCTCATCCTTCTCCTCGCATGGCATCACGCAAACCCAGTCGCCCACCTCTATATCTCCAAACACCTGATGGTTGCGAGTGGCATCCAGAATGTTGTATCTCACGGGGTCACCGCCTCCGTTGGGCAGCAGCACCAGCGCGGTATCCGAGCAGCCCAGGCAGGCAAGTCCGTAGATAGCCCTGTCGCCCTTAGCCGGTTTCGAGAGGCTGATGGCGAGTTTCGAATTGTCCATACGTGGTGGTTTCTTTCCCCTGTGACATGCTGCGAGGGTTGTGGCGGCTAGCGCCAGTGTGAGTATTGTCTTGACTTTCATCTTTCTATTCATTATTTCAGATGCAAAACTACAACTATTTTTTGGAAGCACCAAATATTGAATCGTAAAATAATTAAAAAAATAGGTGATATATTTTGTAGTGTCTCGATTTTGCATTACCTTTGCAACCGTTTTTGGGGATCAACATCCCCCTCGTCCTGCCACACACGCCGGATGATGAAAAGAAATAGGACCAACTCAAGAATTATATGCAACAAGAGAATATGACAGACAAGACAAATACACACGCTCTCCCGGCATGGACCGAGGTAGAGTATACCGCATTATGCAAAAACCCGTACCTGTTAACCCCATTCTTCATCCCTAAGGAGGCGAAGTGCTTCACGTGCCGCGAAGATGGCACGAGGGAAGAAGAAAGAATGGTTTTCCTCGTTTTCAAATCTACTGCAGCCCCTGCTGATGCCGAATGGGAAGATGATCCTGTTCCGGGCGAGATGTGGGTGCGAGCGCTGGGCGATGACGATGAGGAGATTGAGCCTGCCAAGGTGATTTACCTGGGTCAGGACATCGAGGATTTCATCCGTGTAGCCGCTGAGGACGACCAGACCATCACCTTCGATTTCTGGTGGCGCCACGGCGAGGTGAAGGTGGAGAAGGCTGAGAAGACGGATGACGGATTCGTATGCCGCAAGGATGATTTCGGCGATGACGGACTGGCTGTTACCCTGATTCCTGAGGACGGCGGCAATCCGGTTGTCCTCCGTCTTCAGATTCCTTACATCGGTTTCTCGCTCTACGATGCCGAGGGCAACAAGGTGCATGGCGAGCTGAGCATTCCGCAGGATAAGGTGGATGACTACACCTACGAATTTGTGGGCGATGACAACAACGACCGTTTCACCCTTCAGCTCGACAGCAACAGGCTGGTTTACATGTGTGTATTGCGCCATGAGGACCATCAGCTGGTGGTTCGCAACCAGCGCGACCGTCTTTCGGTAGTAGATCAGATTCCTACCGAGGGCAAGCTTTCTGAGTTGCTCATGAACACGAATTCTGCGCTCATCAAGAATAGGAATCACCGTTGGCGCATTCAGATTGAGGGCACCACGCTGTCTCACGAGGTTGAGTTGAATGTAGATGCGGCATCTCTGGTAGCATTTGCTGAGGAGCAGATGCAGAAGGGCATGGAGATTGACGAGCTGGGGCAGCATCTGATGGCATTGGAACAGAAGTATCATTTCCAGTGGTTCTGGCTGAGTGAGGACGACTGGAGTCATGACAATCCAGTGTTCGACATGTTCATGAAGCAACTTTGTGCCTTTTCGTATGTCAGTCAGAATCCTGTTCAGGCAGATGCGTTGATGGCAAGGAACTACAAGCGTAAGATTCGCCGTTACAGCAGTATGCTGAAGGCTCACAAGCGTGGTGAGTTGAATCTTTTTGAGGAGAGTGATGAGGTGCGAGCCGAGTATCTCCGCATCTTCCAGGGTTTCCATCAGCCTTTCGTAGAGGCTTTTGAGAAGGAGGAAGAGGAATAATCTTTTAAGTTTTATCCCTCACATCCCTCATTTTTTCTCTTTTCAAAATATTAATCACCTGATAATAAGAGAATTATCTATTTAGGAAAGCGTGATGGATGGACAAAATGTTTACAATATCCATCACGCTATCCATCACTAATAGCCTTCATCTATCACGTTTTTCAGCTTATCTTCTTGCAAAAAGCAAGAAGATCTTTGCAGAATATGGTTATGGGACCTGGCGAAAACGGACCACACGTTGTGCTGCGCTGGCTCACGGATATTACTGCGTCGGGTTACAGATATTACTGCGTCGGGATACAGATATTACTGCGTCGGGATACAGATATTACTGCGTCGGGGTACGGATATTACTGCGTCGGGGTACGGATATTACTGCGTCGGCTAGCGCAGACGTATCCGTAGGCTTATTGAGACGGCTGAATTCGCTGACAGAACTACTTGAATTAGCTAACTGAACTACTTGAATAGCCCGACCGGGATAAAAACAAAGCGGGCGGACCTCTTTTCAAGAAGAAGGCCGCCCTGTTTCCTAATTAAACTTTGTTGCATTAAAGAAATGCAATGCTTGAGCAAAAATATTTTTATTTCTCTACCAGTCCCTCTACATACTTGCAGAGGATACCGATGCCCTTGAGGTTTTCGCCACCCTGCGGAATGATGATGTCAGCATAGCGCTTGGTCGGTTCGATAAACTGCTCGTGCATCGGCTTCAGGACCTTGAGGTATCGGTCTACCACCATCGATACGGTGCGACCCCTATCGATGGTATCACGCTGAATGTTGCGTATCAGGCGCTCATCAGCATCGGTATCCACGAACACCTTCAGGTCCATCAGGTCTCTCAACTTCTTGTCCACCAGCGTCATGATGCCTTCGATAATCACAACCGGCTTGGGGGCAACGTGAATCGTTTCCGGTTCACGGTTGCATTTGATATAACTATAGGTGGGTTGCTCTATCGCCTTGCCAGCACGCAGATCAGCGAGCTGCTGGTGCAAAAGCTTCCAATCGAATGCCGACGGGTGGTCGAAGTTGATCCGATGACGTTCTTCCTCGGTCATCTGCGAGGTATCGTTATAATATGAATCGAGGGGCACCACAGCCACATAATGAGGCGGCAGCACTTCTACGAGTTTCTTCACCACAGTAGTCTTGCCGGAGCCTGTGCCTCCCGCAATGCCAATAACGGTCACTTTATCTTTCATATTCTTTCTATAAGATTTCATCAAACATCTTGCGGTAGAATTCAGCCTTCTTCTCCACTGCCATAGGATAGGCACGGGAACTGGATGGCATGCGGTACAGACGGAGTCTGCGGCCCTCGAACTGGAATTCTGCATAGCCTCCCATCTCAGGCTTTTCCTTGATGCCGAAGTGTTCTGAAAATACCTTCGTGGCAAGCTGGCCGGCTGTAAGCACCGCCCTGCAATGGGGCAGCTGGCGGAGCATGCCGTCGAGATCGGCGGGCTGCACGATCTGCAGGTCCTTGTCGGATGCCGTATTCTTGGTGCGTATCACCTGCTGTGCGGTATCATAGATGGCGACGCCCTTCTCCCTGAGAAATTCCTTAATAGCATAGAGGCGGTAGGTCTTCTTCTCTACATCCACGAAATGGAACTTATCCTGGAAGTAGATAATCCCGAATATCCTCCACATATCATTCTGGAAGTTGGGATAATACCAGGGCATGCACCACCGCTTCGCTGCAGGCGGAAACGTGCCGAGCATCAGCAGCCGCGCATTCTCGGGCAGCCACGGCTCAAAAGGATGATTCTCTACCATTTTCTACTTTTTTCCTTCACCAGGTACATCACTACCGGCAGGTGATCGCTGTAGCCGTTAAGCCATCTGCCGCCTGCCTTGGTACGCAAAGGAGCACCCTTGTACTGACCTTCCTGCTGGATGAGGTAATCGCGGCGGAAGATGTGGTTCTTCCAGAACTTCAGAGAACTGTAGTCCTTGTTCTTACTATCCCTGTTCAGGAGATTAGGCGTGATGACAATCTGGTCGAAGAGATTCCATGAACCGCTGTAGAACAGGGTTCCCTTGCCCTCCTTGGCCAGGATGTTATACCATGGGTTATACATTTCATCGGCACCCACCTCGCTGATTTCAGCCTTCGCCTTCAGCACCTTATGCATGCTGGCGTTGGTAGGATCATCGTTCATATCACCCATCACGAACACCTTCATCTCAGGGTTCAGACGGAGCAAACTGTCTTTTACCACCTTAGCCTGGCGCGCTCCGCTCTCGCGATAGAACGAACCAGAGAAACGGCTTGGCCAGTGGCATACGATAACCGCCACATCCTCGCCCGCCAACTCACCACGTACGGTGAGGAAACCACGGGTCTTGTAGGCAGAATCCTTGGCAAGTTCCTGTACGTAAGGCACCAATCGGGTATTCTTCACCGTGAAGAGTGCCGGATTATAGAGCAGCGCACAATCGATGCCTCGCTTATCGGGACCCTCGATATGGCAGAACTGCATGTTTCTTGCCTTGAGAGGCGGCTGCGCGGTGAGATCTTTCAGCACGTTGGCATTCTCAACCTCAGACAGACCGATGAAGGCACAGCCCACGTTAGGCAGCACATCGGTACCCATGTCGGCAAGTGCACGCGACATATTCTTGAGTTTATTGGTATATTTCATACCATTCCATCCCTTAGCAGGGAGATACTCATAATCATTCTTACCGGCATCATGGCAGGTATCGAAGAGGTTCTCCTGGTTATAGAAACCCACAGCATACACCTGATACTGCTTGTTACCGGAAGTCTGCGACTTCTTTTTCTGTGCCGTAGCGCCCAACCCAATCATGAGGAGGGCAGCCAGCAAGAGCAAATGTTTTCTCATACTAATATTAAATATTAATGTATACCTAATTATATATGTTCACCTTAACGCGGTGAGGTAACAGGCAGCAAAGATACCTAAAAAACCGGAAATATCTCCATAAAAACGAATATTTTTTCAGTTTTCATACATTTTTAACATAAATAAATTCATTTTTCAAAAAATTTTTTGTTACTTTGCAGCATTAAACACATTGAATCGGAACAGAAGACACAAGACCAGGGACACGGTAAGTCCCCTTATCGCCCAAACAAGACCTAGCGGGACATATATCATCACTGCTCAAAAAGACTACTGTTGCCGGTTTATTAATACTTAATACATATAAACTATGCAGAAGAAAGTAAACTTAGCAATGTTAGCACTCTTCTCATGTTCATTGGCTATGGCTCAGAACGAAAAGACTGACCAGAACATAGCACAGGGACTTGACGAGAATGCTTTCACCTTCTCCGAGGCACAGTTGGGCGAGGACGATGACATGTCATCCAATGTCACCATCCTCAATTCTACCAGCAACGTATACGCGAGCCAGGCAGGTTACCTGTTCTCGCCAGCACGTTTCCGCTATCGTGCCTTCAACCAGAAGTACAACGATGTCTATATCAACGGTGCTTCCATGAACGATATGGAGACCGGACAGTTCCGTTTCTCCAACATCGGCGGTTTGAACCGATTCTCCAGAAACGTAGACTTTGCCCTGCCTTTCGAAGCCAACGGCTATTCGATGACCGGCATGGCAGGCTCCAACAACTATGATTTCCGTGCCGGAAGCATGCAGGAAGGACAGTATGCCAGCGTAGGTGTTGCCAACCGCAACTATACCCTGCGCGGACTCTACTCCTACTCCAGCGGCTTCAACGAGAAGGGATGGGCAATAACAGCCGGTCTCACCTACCGTTGGGCTAACCAGGGATACGTAGAGGGAACCTTCTACAACGCCCTCTCCTATTTCTTCGGTGTACAGAAGAAGTGGATGAACGGCCACTCGCTGAGCTTCTCCACATGGGGTAACCCGACAGAAAGAAGTACCCAGGGAGCATCTACCGACGAGGCTTACTGGCTGGCAAACGACTACCAGTATAACCCATACTGGGGATACCAGAACGGACACAAGAGAAACTCACGCGTAGTGAACGACTTTGCCCCTTCGGCTATCGCTACATGGGACTGGGAAATCAACGACCAGATGAAGCTCACCACATCGGTGTTCGGAAAATACTCTATGTACAAGAGCACCAAGCTCAACTACAACAACGCAGAGAATCCACAGCCAGACTACTGGAAGAACATGCCATCAGCCAACTACTATGTATGGGGCGACTACAAGAACGGCAACAACATGTATACCTGGGAAAACTGGAACAACGCCGTAAACTACTGGCAGGCAAGCAAGCAGAACCGACAGATTAACTGGAACCGCCTGTACTATGCCAACCAGCAGGCAGCCAAGAACGGACAGGATCTGCTATACTATGTTCAGGCTAAGCACAACGACAACCTGACCCTGAGCCTGTCATCCGTTCTGAACACCAAGCTGACCAAGAAATCGAACCTGGCTACGGGTATCATGCTCGGAAAGAGTACCAATCAGCACTATCAGACACTGGAAGACATGCTGGGCGGTGCCATCTTCCACAACATCAACACATATGCCCTGGGAGATTATCCTAAGACCGACCCACGTGTGCAGTACGATCTGAACACAGCCGGTCCTAACAACACAGGCAAGCTGGTTTACGAGGGCGACAAGTTCGGTTACGACTATCGCATCGACGTGAACAAGGCAAACGCATGGAGCACCTATACAGCCGAATTCTACAACATGAAGGCGATGCTGAGCGGACGTATCGGATATACCGGAATGAACCGCCGAGGCTACATGCGCAACGGTATGGCACCGAACAACAGCCAGGGCAAGAGCGGCACAGCCAACTTCCTGGACGGTGGCGTAAAGGGAAGTCTGAACGTGGATATGGGCAGAGGTCATGCCTTCAGCATAGGAGCCGGATACGAGCTGCGTGCACCGATGGCAAACACAGCCTTCATCTCGCCTGAAATCAGCAACGACTTCGTGACTAACCTCAAGAACGAGCGCATCTTCAGCTCTGAATTCAGTTACCTGTATCGCAACGCATGGCTGAGTGCCAACGTGAGCGGATACTACAGCCGACTGGAGAACGTTACGGAATGGCAGAACTTCTACAACGATGATGAGAACTCATTCACCTACGTGAGCATGACCGGACTGAAGAAGGAATACTATGGTGTAGAGGTGGGCGCTAAGATCAAGCTCACATCATGGCTCGACCTGAAGACCCTGGGCGCTATGAGCGAGGCGAAGAACATCAACAATGTAAACGCCGTATACATGCTCTCAAAGAGTGCTGAGGTTTACCAGGACAAGGCTTACGTGATGAATATGCGCGAGAGTGGCACACCGCTCACAGTGGGAAGCATCGGTCTCGATGCCCACGTAAACGGATGGTTCGTCAACCTCAATGCCAACTATTACGACCGCATCTACCTCTCTTATTCTCCAAGCTACAGATATGAGAAGGTGCTGACCAACCGCCAGGCTGCCCACAAGGCATTCCCTGAAATCTTTGCTCCTACTACACTCGACGGTATGAGCTGGACTGAGGATGCTGTAGCCCAGGAGAAGGGTCACGGAGGATGGATGGTTGACCTGAGCATAGGCAAGAGCGTGAGACTGAAGAAGGGTTCTCTCAACTTCAACCTCATGATTACCAACCTGCTGAACAACCAGACCATCGTAACAGGCGGATATGAGCAGAACTCACGTTCAAGCTATACAGTGGATGCTAACGGCAACGTGAAGAATCCACGCCTCTACCAGTTCTCCAAGAATCCTAAGAAGTATTACACCTGGGGTACCAACGGCATGTTCCAGGTATCTTACAGATTCTAAAGAGCAGTTTCTCTTTAACATAAAGAACAGGGAGCAATCCCGTTTCTCTATAACAATAAAAAGAAAGAACAATGAAAAAGATAAAATTCATAGCATTGGCATTCCTGGCACTGACTCTGGGGTCGTGTATGGGCGACGGTTATGCTGACCCAGACCTGACCGAGAAGGTGCCTGCATCTCCATGGGGCAACAACAGCCTGAGGGAGAAGAATGTGATCAGCATAGCAGATTTGAAGACCCAGTTTGCTACGATTATCAACAGCGACAATGGCTACAAGCTGATTGAGAAGGACATGATGATCAAGGCGGTAGTGACGGGCAATGATGTCAGTGGCAATATCTACAACCAGGTGAGCGTACAGGATGCATCCGGCGCAATCATCATTGCCATCAACGGAAGTGGCCTCTCAGGTTATCTTCCTGTTGGTCAGGAGATTCTCGTAAACCTGAAGGGTCTCTATATCGGAAGTTACAAGAAGTTGCCTCAGATTGGCGGTGTGAATACCAAGCTCTCAGATGGAAGTCTGGGTATAGGAAAGATAGAGCGTGCCATCTGGAACGAGCACTTCAAGATTCTGAACCCTGGCGAGGCGGATGCAAGCACGGTAGTGCCAGAGGAGTTTGACCTGACAAAGCTTACTGATGCAGCCTATATGGAGGCTAACGTGGGCAAGCTGATGACCCTGAAGAAGGTGAAGTTTGCTTCTGCCAACGGTACAAACGTATGGGCGCCAGATGATACCAATACGAGTCTGGAACTGATTGATGCCGAAACGGGCAAGAGAATCAACAAAAACAACCTGGTAGTGCGCAACTCGGGTTATTCTAAGTTTGCCAACGAGGTGGTTCCACAGGGCGTATTCGATATCACCGGTATCTTCACCCGATTCGGCAACACCTGGCAGATTGTACTTCGCAACACGGATGATCTGAAGGCATCAGAAACAGGCGGTACATTGGAGAAGCCTTATACCGTGGCTCAGGCACTGGAGAAGATCAATGCCGGTACAGCAGGCGATGCTAAGGTTTATGCTACCGGTATCATCGTAAAGGTGAAAGATGTAAATACTGGCATGTATGGTAACGCTACATTCGTTATCTCTGACGACGGTAAGGATACAGAAGGCAAGACTCTCGAGGTATTCCGTTGCTTCAACATCGATGGTGCAAAGTGGACAGAGGAAACCAAGGGTATCCTTGTACCAGGCAAGAAGGTGGTTGTATCAGGCACCCTGCTTGATTATAACGGCACCAAAGAGATTAAGGGTGGCAATCTCATCTCTATCAAGTAATTACTGATTATCAATATAGTAACAATATTTAAAAAGACAATAATATGAAAAAGTATATATTTTCAGTTTTGATGGCGGCAATGGCAGCCTTCACATTCATTAGCTGTGAGGACGTACCAGAGCCTTATACACTGCCTACTCAGCCTGGTGCTCCAACCACTCCTGAGGTGGCAACACAGGGTACAGAAGCCAGCCCTTATACTGTGACTGACGCTAAGACAGTTAAGACAGGCACCGGCAAATATATTAAGGGCTACATTGTAGGTTATGTACCAGGCAAGGCACTCAATGAGGCTATCTTCGGTGATGCATCAAGTGCAGAGACAGCTCCAACAAACATTCTGCTCGCTGCCAAGGCTGACGAGAAAGAGGTTAACAACTGTATGCCTATCCAGTTGCCAGCCGGCGATCTCCGCACTGCTCTCAACCTGAAGGATAACCCAGGTAATCTGAAGAAAGAACTCATCATCTGCGGTAATATCGAAACCTATTTCGGAGCTACCGGTTTGAAATCTGCAACATACGCTAAGATTAACGGTAAGGAGATTGGTAAGAAGCCAGGAGATACTACCCCAGGCACAGATTTGAAGGGAGAAGCTAAGGGAGATGGTTCTGAGGCAAACCCATTCAACAGTGTAGCTGCCCAGAAATATACCGCAGCCCTGGAGGCTGGTAAGGCTACCGACAAGGAGTTCTACATCAAGGGTAAGGTACAGAGCATCAAGGATCAGTTCTCAGCAGCCTTCGGCAACGGATCATTCTATATTGCCGATGATGCCAACAGCACCCAGTTCTACATCTACCGCATCTACTACTTCGGTGGCGAGAAGTGGAAGGAAGGCGATATGACACTGAAGGAAGGCGACGAAATTGTGGTTTGCGCTAAGCTCATCAACTACATGGGCAACACCCCAGAGACCAACCAGGGCGGTAAACTCATTTCTGTAAACGGTAAGACCAGCGCTGGCGGTGGTGAGGTTAAACCAGACCCAACACCAGATACACCAGCTACTGGCGATGCCATGAACATCAGCTCTATCGTAAGTGGCAAGACCAGCTCAGAAGATTTGCCTGAGAACACTTATGGTTCACAAGTAGCAGCCATAGAAAGCACTTGGTATTCTTGGAAATTCGACAACATCGCTTATAGCGGTGCTCGCATCTGCAAAGCCAACGGCGATTTCACTGGCACTCTCCAGTTACAAGGCAACGCATCCGATGCAGCCAAGCAGGGATTCCTCTTCAACAGCACAGCGTTCAGCAAGGATATCAAGAGCATCACCATCGTGGTAAAGGGACCGAGCAAGTATGACACGCCTACAGTATTCGGTGTATACCATGGTTCTTCTGCCCATCCTACGACAGATGCTATCAAGGGTTCTTACACCAAAGAGACAGGCAGCACCCTCAATTCGTTCACTTTTACCTACGACTTCAGCAGCGTAAGCAGCAAGTACTTTACCATCTGGAACAATGCTGTTGGTGCTCTCTACATCGAGAAGATCATCATCACATTGAAGTAATTCCCCTAGTAGATATTATGTACTAGAAAAAATACTGTTCCCCATCGTCCTCTACCCAAACAGAGGCGATGGGGATTTCTTTTCATCCATTAAAAACATAGGTGTCAGGAG
>OGPO01000653.1_pt1 | contig 27270 bp, 17 predicted proteins | sample 1553041 | NCBI WGS metagenome assembly OGPO01 (sample SAMEA2580281, study PRJEB22360) | human gut metagenome | biome: human gut; feature: human-associated habitat; material: faeces | place: Denmark | collected 2008/2010 | reverse complement strand
GGCGTGGCATATAGCTTGCAACACGTACAAAAAAGTCAAAAATTTTTGTCACTAATTTGGCAAAGCTATTTTGTTTGATTTAAAGGTGGCTGTTATCAATTAAAAACTGCATCAGGCAGCTTTTAATTCATAGCAACTACCTAAATGGTTTGATGGCTTCTCCTTTATATAGTCATCAAAATTTCGGTATTTTCGACTAGTTTTTTGGATGTAGGTATGGATTTTAGCTCACCTAGTATACAAAAAGCACAAGCCGATCTGGGCTTGCTTGCTGATACACGTGGTTTAGACAAACTACGTGCTATGGGTAATGGCACTAATAAGGAAAAAGCTCAGGCCTTGTACATGGCTGCCCAACAGTTTGAGTCTTTACTCATGCAGTATTGGGTAGACGGCATGCGTGCTACTAATGACGAGCTTAATCCTGACTCTCCATTAAAAAGCAAATACTCTGGCTTCTTTGACGACATGCTCTCCCAACAGCAAGTTGGAGCCATGGTAAATGGAAATGGTACAGGAACAGGCTCAATTAATAAGAGCTCCATTTCTTATTTAATTACCAAGCAATTTGCTCGCACTTTAGGTGATGAGGGTAAAGCTCTAATGGCTGAATTAGAAGGTCGACCATATGAGGCAAAAGACCCAAGCGCTGTAAGTGATGTGACCTCTTTAAATAAAGAGAGTAGCAAATTCTACGAGTTGTCTAAGAACGACAATATTGTTGCTGTGCTGCAAAGACAACGCCCTTCTAAGCTCTATGATGATGCTACTAAGAATGGCAATGCAACGATTTCTAATCTTAATGAGCTTTATGCCTCCTTACCTGATGCCAAGGAAATGCGTAACTTTACTTCTCCTGAGGACTTTGTGGAGAAGATGATGCCATACGCAGTTAAGGCTGTTGAGGGTGTTGGTATGAACCCACTAGTTTTAGTTGCTCAGGCAGCTTTGGAAACTGGTTGGGGCAAACATGTACCATCTGGAAATAACTACTATGGTATTAAAGCTGGCAAATCTTGGAATGGCATGACCCAGGACTTAGATTCTCCAGAATTTGAAAATGGCTCCATGGTTACCAGAAACTCTCGCTTTAGAGCTTATCCATCTGTATTAGAGAGCATGAAAGATTATGTTTCTTTAATAACTGGCAATGAGCGCTATTCCAAAGCGGCAGGCAAGAGCTTTGATCCAGATAGCTATTTTGATGAAATTCAGAATGCTGGATATGCTACTGACCCGCAGTACTCAGCCAAACTTAAAAATATTACACGCCAAATTGCATTTATGGCATACAAATAGCATTAAGAAAGATAACAGAATTTTTTAGCGGCATTGAACAGGCGCTAAGTTGAAGGAAGTAAGGATATGCTCGATTTGTTACAGACTGGTAAGTATGGTGTTCTTACCCAACAGAAACTTTTAAACACCACCTCCAACAATATTACCAATGTTAATACTGATGGTTATACCCGTCAGGAAACAATTGTCTATACCAGTGCTATTGACTGGGGTGTTGGCAGTACTGTAACTCGTCGTCTTTACGATAAGTATGTTCAGCGTGAAATGTTCCGCGATCAGGGTAACGTAGGCTTCTATGAGTCCTATGCCTCTGGTTTATCTACTGTAGATAAGCTCTTATCCAGCAAAGATACTTCTATTAGCGAAAAGCTAAACGCCCTGTTCTCCTCAATGGAAGAGGCTGTACAAAACAGCACTTCTATTGCTAATCGCCGTGAGCTCCTTGCACAATTCCAAACTATTACTGATCGTTATAACACTCTTAATTACAACATTAAGAATGAGTTAAATGACATCAACAACAAGATCAGTGATACTGCTTCAACTATTAACGATCTTGTTCAAGGCTTATACGAAGTAAACCGCCATGTACGTAATCTTGGTGCTAACATCACCAAGACTGATATTGGTTTACAGCTTTTAGATAAGCGTGATCAGTTAGTTAATGAGCTTTCCTCATATGTTGATATTAATGTAACCACCGAAGATGATGGTTCATGGAGCTTATACTTAGGTAATGGCCAATTATTAGTAAATGCCGATACCTATGGTACTTTAAAGGTTAACGAGAAGACTGGTGATCAGACCCGTCGTGAAATCAGCTTAGTTTTCAGCACTCCTAGCCAGACTGAGATTCAAATTGGTCACGAAGGCTGGGGTGGCAAGCTTGGTGGTTTATTAGCAGCTTCCGATGAAATGCGTCAATCCATGCGTGAGCTTGGTCAAAGCGCCATTGCTTTTGCTGACGCAATGAACGTACAAAACAAGGGTGGTATCACTCTTGGTAACGTAGCTGGTAAGGACTTAATCACCATTCCTGATGTAAAGGGTATTTGCACTAAGGGTAACTTTAATTTAACCCTTTCTTTCAACCCTGGTGAGGGCTCTGATGTTCGCAATACCGACTACTTCGTCCGTTTTGACAGCACTCAAAACCCTGCTGTTCCAGTTGTCTACACTGTAGATGCCAACGGCAAGGAAGTTCAACTTCCTGAAACTGAAGTTGTTTACAATAAGGCTAACCCAGGCGATCCTTTAAAGATTGAGTTAAAAGGTCACGGTGTAACTTTAGACTTCAAGGGTGAAAGTCTTACAAATTTAGCTGCTGCTGATGCTCAGTTCCACATTCAGCCAACCATTAATGCTGCTTTTGATATCAAGTGCAACATTTCTAAGCCAGAAGATTTCGCTTTTGCCTCCGCAATTCGTGTAAATGGCGATAAGCATGGCGGTAATGCAACTCCAGAGATGGTAGGAGTTTCTCAGACTGGTACTGCTGCAACTGATACTAAATTTGGTATTTATATTGATCCTAATACTGGCAAGCCTGCATTTACCAATGGCGCTCCAACTTATATCCAGTATGAAGTTAATGCACAGGGTGTTGGTGAGTACGCAATTTATGATAGAAAAGGTGGTACTAAATTAGGCGCTGCACCAGGTGATTGTAATGGCCAAAATATTTTTGCTAATGCAAAGTGGAATCCTGGTAAGCCTGATGGATATCCTAACTTTGAAGTTAACTTCACTGGTACTGTAGTTAATGGCTCTAGCTTCACCATTGAACTCAATACAAGCGGCTACAACGATAACTCCAATGGCAACTTATTAGCTGGTCTCAAGCAGGAGAACTTAGTTCACGCTGCTGATGGCATCAAGGTTTCTTTAACCGAGGATTATGCTGATTTAACTGCTGCTGTTGGTTCTGCTGTAATGTCAGCCAGCACCGATTTACGTGCAGCTGAGGCTAAGTGTGAGCAAAGCCAAAACTTATTCAACTCAACTGCTGGTGTAAACCTCGATGAAGAGGCTGCAAACTTAATTCGTTACCAGCAAGCTTATAGCGCCTGTGCTCGCATTATTAATGCATCTCAGACTATTTTCGACGCTCTTATGGGTGCAATCTAATTAGGAGAAAACTATGCGTATTTCAACCTCAATGCAGTATCGCAATCATTTGAGCTATTTACAGACTGCAAACTCTCGTGTTGACCAAGCTTCTATGCAATATAACACTGGCAAGCTTTTCCAAACTGCTGGTGAAAATCCTGGCGGCATGTCAGCTAGCATGAAGTATGAGTCTGATATTGCTTCTTATAAGCAATATGGTCTAAATGCAAAGATTGTTGCTGATGCTTTATCTCAAGAAGAAACTGCTTTAGGTCAGATCTATGAGACCATGTCCAGCATTCAAACTCGCTTAATTCAAGCAGTTAATGGTACTTTGGATGATGGTTCTCGTGCTGCATTAGCTGAGGATATCAAGCAAGCCCAAGCTCAGTTATTCAACACCATGAATACTAAGAATGCTGAGGGTGAGTATATTTTCTCTGGTGCTCAAAGCTCAAAACCTACATTCACATTAACCTCTGATGGTAAATACGTTTGTCAGGCTGATGGTTCTTCAAAGAATGTAAATGTATCACCAAACTTAACTGTTCAAACTACTGACAGTGGTTTAAACATCTTTGAGAACGTACATTTAGCTGCCGACTTTACTGCAACTGCTACAGGGCAGAATGGTAATGCTAAGGATTATCAAAGCTCTATTAGCGACTATGATCAGTTTAATGCTCTTTATTCCAAGTATTTCAATCAAGGCGTAAATGGTCAACCAGCGGCAGCAACAGATAATACTTTAACTATTAAAGTAGGAGCAGATAATAAGTTTGAGCTTCAGGATTCAAAAGGTAATGTTATCGATTCTGGTGAAGTAAAGGACGGTAAGATAATCGTTCAGGGTATGGAGTTTGAGTTTCCAGGTGGTACTCCTGCTGACGGCGATACAATTAGCATCAAACTTCAAGAGCCAAAGTCTGACAATATTTTAAATCAGTTAACTCACATCATTGATGCTTTAAATAAGCCAATTGATACTGCTAACCCTGCTGACGTAACTGCTTTACGTGCTCAGTTGACTCGTGACATTGTTAAGATGCAGGAAAATCTTAACATTTCAAAGAAGCAAGTTGACACTTATCGTGGTTTAGTTGGTGCTCGTGGTGCCAACATTGAGGACATTATTAAGTCTAATGAGTCTCTTCATGACATTAAGAAAGAGGCTAATGCTAATGTATCTGAGATTGATGCTTTTGAGGCTGTATCTAATTTATTAGTTACTCAGAATGCTCTTCAAGTGGCACAGCAATCTTACAACATTGTGCATTCAACCAGTTTATTTGACTTTATGAGATAAGATTTTATCTTTAGTCAAAACAAATAGAAGGCGAGCCATAATGGTTCGCCTTCGTTGTTTTTAAAGAGAGTTGGTTAAATTACCATTACCATTTGCCAGCTACTTATGTTGGAACTATTGTACAAATCTTTAAATTTGTGTAGTTAAGATAAATAGATATTAATTTAGTAATGCTTTTTATCTTTTTGGTGCAATAAATTGCAGTGATAATTACATTTGTTTTGTAACAAATTTCCAACTAAAACAGTTGTTTATAAGGGTTCTTGGCGGGACTTAATTTTTTTACCCCATTTAAATTTGTGATCAAAGTACGATCTTATAGATATATCACAAAGTTAATTTCAAAAAAACCGTAAATAGGCCGTTAAATATGAATAGATAAGGGGAAAAATAGCTGAAAATGCTATACATGTCACTGACAAAAGTCTTTTTATTACTTAATTTAAACTTTTGTAATATTGTTTCTCCTTATAGTAAGGTCAGCTTCTATTTCCTAAGTTCGTAGAAGCATGGCTGATCATAAAATTGATAACTCCATCAACCTTGTGCATCAATAGGCTGTTTTATAGTGTTTTAATGGCTGTGAACTGAAGTTGGCATTTTTAATTGCTATCTGCAGTTTATTCCATAAGGCTTAACATTTTGTTAGGTTAGGTTCCCCATTAGTCAGGGTAGGATGTGCTCAAAAACGCTAGTTTTTTGTTATTGAAATTAGCTGATTACCATTGAGTGCTGTAAATACCTAACGAACTAACTGTAATATCTGTTGGTTCTTATAGGCGTATTAAGCTAGGTAATTGGGGTATAGGCTTGCGTTTTAAGTATTTCACTAAAAGTAGCGATTAAAGTGCATATTTCCCTGATTGGGTAAGAGGACTCGAACATGGATTTTTCAAGTGTAGTAAAGGCAGACAGAGATCTGGTTGTTAGTAAGGCTACCAATAAAGCTGAACTTGATAAAGGCTTACGCAACTATTCTGGTTCATCAGCTTCATCTACTGCAGTTGATGCCGAAAATGCCAAGTTGAATGCAGCTAATCCAGATAAGCATACCGTTGCTCAAAACAAGCTCGTTAATAAAAATATTTGGGAGCCAGAGACTTTTGTTTCTCAGGCATCCATTAAGAATTCGTTTATTGAGCAGGAAGAGAACGAGTATTTAGAGGGCTTACGCAAAGAGCGTGAGCAAATTAGAGAGGACGAAAAAGAGCGTCGTCTTGAGGAAGCTCATAATAAGGCTAAAGAAGTCATTAGTAGCTTAAACCAAAAGCAGTTAGCTTTACGTTTTGATACTTCTGATGACTATAATGATGCCAGAATTATTAATGTAGTGGATGCTAAGTCTAACGAAGTCATTAGACAGATCCCATCAGAAGAATTCTTACGAATCTCTGAGTCAATTAGAAATTACGAGCAACGTTTAGCCCATGACGATATGGTAGGTGATCCTGCTCTTAAAGCAAAAGGAGTAGATCCTACTGGCGTAAATGAGAGTTTACGTGGTGCTGTACTAGACGCTATGGCGTAAGCTATTCATGCTGTTATCTTTTGATAAGGCCTTATTAAGACAAAATCTTAATAAGGCTTTATTTTTATTGTCAGTACCAAATTTTCATAACTCAATGCCGTTAATTTTGGCATAAGAAGTTAAGCAAGATATTTGAAATACAGCCTCAAAATAGCTGATAATCCTTATAAGTTAGATGCTTTGTGTGCTATATTGTTTAGATTGTTACTGAGTTTTTTACAGCAACTAAAAGATTTTAATAATCTGTTAAGCTGCCTCATATTTAGTGAAAAAAGATTTGCTATAAACGTGTGCTTACAATTCTCTATGTTTATAGCTTGCGGACATTTTGAAGGAGAAACACATGGCGTACGGACGTAATCTTAAAGCTTACAATCGTACCAAGCTGGAAGCGGAGATTCTCGTAGCTAGCCCTTATCGTATTACTCAAATGTTATTTGAGGGCTTAATTGAGCGCTTAAACCAAGCTAAGGGCTATATTGAGTTAAACGATTTTGCCAAAAAAGCTGATTATATTAGTAAAGCTATGGGTATCTTAAATGGCCTTCAAGGTGCCGTTGATCCTAGCTATGATGAGGAATTAGGTGCTCGTATTATTGGTCTTTATGAGTATATGAAAGATCGCTTAAACGATGCTAATGCCTCCAATACCATTGAGCCTATTGATGAGGTAATTCGTTTAATTACTCCAATTAAAGAGGCTTGGGATCAAATTCCTGAGGATATCAGAGAAGAGCAAAATATTGCTATTACCAAGAAGTATGAAGAAATTGATGCTGCTCAGCGTGAGCGCAATCGTAAAGGCTATGCTTATAGCTAATTCTTTTCTCTTACTTCAAGCAAAAAAGGCAACCATATGGTTGCCTTTTTTATTGTGGAGTACATAAAAAAAGCCGAACAAAAGTTCGGCCTTTTAAAATACAGTTATTCTGTTTACTTACATATTAGATGCAGTGAACAGAGAAAGTATTAGTGGTTCCAGAAGGTACTAATGCACCAGATACCATACAAATCTTGTCGCCTGCCTTAGCAAGGCCAGTCTCAAGAGCAATCTTCTTACCAAGCTCAAAGAACTCATCGGTAGAGTTAATACGATCTACGATGGTTGGGATAACACCACGAACTAAGCAGAGCTGACGAGCAGTCTTGCTGTTAGGGGTTAAAGCTAAGATGTGAGAAGTTGGGAAGTACTTACGTAAGGCTCTTGGAGCATTGCCGTTCTCAGTAGCAACTACGATTAACTGAGTACCTAAAGTCTCAGCAGCCTCTACAGCGGCTAAGCTAACAGCCTCAGTTACAGTTGGGTTGCTGCTCTTTAAGCTGGCATCGTTGGTTAAAGCCTTAACCTCACGATCAGCACGACGGCAGATGGTAGCCATAGTAGAAACAGCCTCTAAAGGATATTTACCCTTAGCAGACTCGCCAGAAAGCATAACAGCATCAGTGCCATCTAAGATAGCATTTGCTACGTCACCAGCCTCAGCACGAGTTGGACGTGGATTCTTAATCATAGAATCTAACATTTGAGTAGCAGTAATTACTGGCTTACCAACTTCGTTGCAGCGGTTGATAATGTTCTTCTGGTGGAAGATAACTTCTTGAGCAGGGATTTCTACACCTAAGTCACCACGAGCAACCATGATACCGTCAGCTAACTCTAAGATGTCCTCAAAGTTATCGATACCCTCTTGGTTCTCGATCTTAGCGATAATCTTAATGGACTCGCCTCCATTAGCATTTAAGAAATCACGGATGTCTTGAACGTCTTGGCGGTTACGAGTAAATGAAGCAGCAATGAAGTCAACATCACGCTTGATACCAAAAAGAATATCGTTCTTATCGTGCTCAGATAAGAATGGCATAGAGATGTGAGTGTTAGGAAGGTTAACGCCCTTCTTCTCACCTAAAGTGCCATTGTTTAATACTTCGCAAGATACTTCAGTATCGGTGGTGCTTAAGACCTTTAAAGCAAGCAAGCCATCGTCTAAAAGAACGATGTCGCCTTCATTAAGGTCACGGGCTAAATCAGGATAGGTAACGCTGATAATAGAGCGGTTGCCTACTACAGAGCTATCAGTAGTAATGGTGATCTTTTGACCAGTTACTAATTGGATATCCTGACCATTCTCTAAAGAGCAAGTACGAATTTCTGGGCCACGAGTATCAAGAAGAACAGCAAAGATTTTGCCAGTCTCTTTCATGATAGCTTCTAAATTGGTAATACGGCCACCATGTTCCTCGAAATCACCATGTGAAAAGTTTAAACGCATAACATTCATGCCAGCGTTTAATAAGGTTTCCATGACTTCACGCTTCTCAGACTTTGGACCAATGGTACATACCATTTTAGTTTTCTTAAGCACTTAAACTACCTCGTGACGGTTATTACTTGTTACTATTTTTAGCCCGCAAATTATATCAAAAGGAAATGGAAAAAGAGTTTAAATCAAGCGCTAAATGATAAAAAAATCCTGAAATTTATCAAAAATGCCGCCGTCTTAGCAAAAGCGTGAAATCGCCCGCAAATTTTAGTTAAAAGCACATTAAAAAACATACTAAAAGTGCACATATTGCGATATCGATAACTATCAATTAGCAATAAATAGATGGCTAAGCATCAAGGCTGGAATGCAATATTTTTAATAATTAATTAAATTAAATAAGTACTTAAGTATAAAAAACTTAAATTTTCGCTAAATTAAGGCAGGTAGCAGCTGAATAAAATTCGTCATATATTTGCTAAAAGCTCATATATAAGCCATTTGTTATTGCTTAATGCTAAAGCACAAAGCACAATCAAGGCACAGTTGCCAAACAAAATGGCTATTTATCCTTGGCAGTGATGACACTTATTAAAAGTGTATAAGGATGACTTTTGCTCTTATTTCTACTATATATGTTAGGAGGCTTGAGGTGAGAGTGGCGACTACTATATTAGTAGGGATGGGGATAATGGTCTATGGGAAAGGTACAAAAAGAAAAAGCTGGCTAAAAAGCCAGCTTTTCCTTTTGCAATTAGTGCTTATTTAAGATTTGGAATTACCAAGCCTTGAAGTAAGCGGCTAATTGTAAAGCTAAAGCACCGAAAGTGCAGGCACAAGCAGCACCGTAGAATACGTAGTGGTGTAACTTAGTGGTGTGAATACCAACATCGTGTAAGGAGTGGTATAAACGGTGGAATGAGTGGAAGAACACGCCACCTAAAATGGTGAATAATACTAAGTTAGCGAACCAGTTGCCGAAAATTGCCTTGGCTTGCTCAAAGTTTAATAAACCAGAGGTTAAGTCAGGGCCACTTACGCCAGCTGCTAATAAGATAATAAGAATGGCAGGTAAAGCCATAGCTACGGCCATACCGCCAGCGCCGAATAATAACCAGAAGATTGGCTCATCGGAACGAACAGGCTTGTTTTGCATGTTTTTTCTCCTAATTACATGCTGGCAAAGGCAGCAATTAAGATCACTACAGTTGCACCAGCAGCAGCTGCATAGAGACTGCCCATTACGAACATCTCAGGTACGAGGTCGGTAGTGGTCTTATTCATGAATACACGAACAGCCTTTGGCATTAAAGCAAACCAAGTTACTGCGTGGAAAACAACACCGCCTAAAGAGGCTAAGTTGATGAGTAATACTAATGGGTTGCCTAAGAAGTCCTGTACCCACCAGAGGTAAGGTGCAGCGCTCTTAGCAGTGGCAACATCACCACTAAAGTCACTCAATACAAACATGAAAACGCCAAGTAAGAGCTCTAAAGCTACGAATAGAGCGCAAGCGGCGGTACCCTCACGAAGCATGTAGCGGAAATAGAATGGGTTCTTTGTCCACCAGGTTGCCTCAAAGCGAGGATTGTAAGGCTTACGGAAGTTCTTTACATCACTCATTGTTTTACTCCGGCTTAAACATTCTGATGACGTAGTCGGTGGCACTCATCTTCTTACCAAGCTGAATTGCAGAGCTTGGGTCTACGTGCTTAGGACAAACCTCAGAGCAGTAGCCTACGAAAGTACAACCCCAAACGCCTTCCTCAGCATTGAGATAAGGTAAGCGATATGCCTTACCACCATCACGGTTATCAATATTGTAACGATACAACAAGGTTAATGCGGCAGGGCCGATGAACTCTGGGTTGATCTTATATTGAGGGCAAGCAGCGTAGCAGCAACCACAGTTGATACACTGTGAGAACTGACGATATGCTTCCATCTGCTGTGGAGTCTGCTTATAAGCCTCAGTTAATGGCTTATTCTTATCCTTCTCAGCAGGAATGATGTATGGCTTGATACGCTCAATCTTCTCAATGAGATCGGAGATATCAACAACTAAGTCACGCTCGATAGGGAAGTTATCGAGTGGGGCGATCTTCATGTCCTTGCCTTCGTAATCACGTAAGAAGGTCTTACATGCAAGGTGAGGAACGCCATTAACCATCATACCGCAAGAACCACAAACGGCCATACGGCAGGACCAACGGAAGGAGAGGCTTGGCTCGAAGTGATCCTTAATATAGAAGAGAGCCTCTAAAACTGAAGTCTCATGAATATAAGGAACGTCGAAGGTTTGCTCCCATGGCTTCTCGTCCTGCTCTGGACGGTAGCGGACGACAGTAATCTTCATTGTTTTTTGCTGTTGTGCCATTATTTCTTAGCCTCCTCTTTCTTGGCGGCTTCTGCAGCCTCAGCTTCAGCACCGTATACACGCTTAGCAGGCTGGAAGGTAGTAATCTTAACGTCGCTATAGGAAATGTCTGGTAAACCAGTCTCGGCATTGTAAATAGCGAGAGTGTGCTTCAAGAAGTTCTTGTCATCACGCTCCTTGTATGCACCATCTGGACCGTCAAGACGTTGGTGAGAACCACGAGATTCCTTACGGTTGATAGCAGAGTGAACCATGGTCTCGGCACAGTCTAAGGTGTAGCCTAACTCAATTAAGTTCATCCACTCGGTGTTGAATACACGACCACGATCAGTTAATGGAACGTTCTTGATACGTTGACGGAGATCCTTCAAGACATTGATAGTCTCTTGCATGGTCTCTTCTTCACGATAAATACCAACACCCTTTTCCATGCTCTCGCCCATCTCAGTACGGATCTTGTACTGTGACTCATTGCCAGTAACATCGAATAAGGAGAGGGCACGTGCCATTGCAGCCTCAGCTTGACGATCTAATTCCTTAGAATCGTAGTCCTTGAGCTCGTGAGCACGGTTTGCAGCCTCATCACCAGAGAGCTTACCGAATACAACGGTCTCAACTAAGGAGTTAGAACCTAAGCGGTTAGCACCGTGGATACCTACGGAAGCACACTCACCAGCGGCGTATAAGCCTGGCATACGGGTAGCGGTCTTGCCATCGGTCTCAATACCACCCATGGTGTAGTGAACTACTGGGCGTACTGGAACTGGCTGCTTAACTGGATCAACACCAGAGTAAGTCTGAGCTAATTCACAGATTAATGGTAAACGCTCGTGTAAGTACTTCTCACCTAAGTGGGTAAGGTCTAAGTGAACAGCCTCACCTAGTGGGTACTTAATGGTACGACCCTTACGTGACTCTTGCCAGAAAGCTTGAGATACACGATCACGTGGGCCTAATTCCATGTACTTGTTCTTTGGATGACCAACTGGGGTCTCAGGGCCTAGACCGTAGTCTTGTAAGTAACGGTAGCCATCCTTGTTGTACAGAACACCACCTTCACCACGGCAGCCTTCGGTCATTAAGATACCGCAGCCTAAGAGGCCAGTTGGGTGGTACTGTACGAATTCCATATCACGGATAGGTACGCCATGACGGTAGGCAAGAGAAATACCGTCACCAGTTACGATACCACCGTCGGTGTTAAAGATGTAGGCACGGCCTGCACCACCAGTAGCAATGATAACGGACTTAGCATTGATCTGACGGAATACGCCATTTTGTAAGTCAAAAGTTACAACGCCGCGGCAAACACCATCCTCAACTAAGAGGTCTAATACAAAGTGCTCATCAAAACGTTGAATTGATGGGAACTGTACTGAGGTCTGGAATAAGGTGTGGAGCATGTGGAAACCAGACTTATCAGCAGCGAACCAGGTACGTGGTACTTTCATACCACCGAAACGACGTACGTTTACGTCGCCATCAGGCTTACGGCTCCATGGGCAGCCCCAGTGCTCTAATTGGAAGAGCTCTTCGGAAGTGTGACGAACGAAGTACTCAACTACGTCCTGCTCGCAAAGCCAATCACCGCCAGCAACAGTATCTTCGAAGTGCTTTTGGTAAGAGTCATCATCACGAACAACACCAGCAGCACCGCCTTCAGCAGCCACAGTGTGGCTACGCATTGGGTAAACCTTAGAAATTAGCGCAACGCGAAGCTTTGGATCAGCCTGTGCAACAGCAATAGCTGCACGTAAGCCTGTACCACCAGCACCGACGATTGCAACGTCAGCTTGAATTTTTTCCACGTGTATCTCCTAAACCTTGAGTGAATTAAAACCCACTCATGGCAAACAGCAAAAAATCGTGTCTAATATACCATATTAAGGCGAACTACTCACGCTCAATGCGTAAGCGGTGGAGGCTGGAAACCTCTACCTATTCCTGTTTGTGCCTAGAATTGTTGTATAAGACACGAAATTGTCTATCCACAATATGGCATTTCACAGGCGTTACATTCCCACGCTCCATGGGTAGGGCATTTAAGCCAAAATCTGTTTAGAAATTCGCTTATAAGAAAAACTAATTATCTACAAAGTTAACTCTAATATTTTGATGACCAACTACCTAAAGTTATAACTATAAAGAGCATAAGACATAAGGTATATTTTAGCTTGAATTTAGCTTTAAGTAGCTTGAAAATCATCAAAAATGCGAACTCACACAGCAAAAAACTTAGCTAAATTAGCTAAGGTGGTTAATTAAATAATCACTATTTTGCCATATATAATTAAAAGCACACACTTTATCACAACACAAAACTGGACACAGTGCTATTGATCACTTTCTTAACAAGTTTTTGTAAAAAAGTATATCTAGTTTTTCAAATCAGCTTTTGATAAAGATTTAATGAACTTGTCCAACAATTACTAGGACATAAAAATGCCTGCTTTGATAGCAGGCATTTTTGTAAATGGGCTCTTTTAGAATCTTACAAGGGCCTATTAATCTTTGAAATTAGCATCAGCAAGCTTGGCATTACCAATCATGCTTTGGCCCATTTGAACTTTAGCGCCGTTCTTCATATAAAGCTCTAAGTCGCCTAAAGACTTAGGCCAAAGAGTAATTACAGTAGAGCCAAATTTGAAGTGGCCAATTTCAGCACCACGCTCAAACATTAAATTCTCTTGAGAATAGTCTTTGACTTCAATGCCAGAGCGTCTTACTACAGTACCATCCCATACAGTACCAATAGAACCTACTAAAGCAGCGCCTACCATGATGACAGCCATTGGGCCACGTTCAGTCTGGAAAATGCAAACTAAGCGTTCATTTTTAGTAAATAAGTCATCCATATGAGAAACATTGCGCTTTCCTACAGGGAAGTGACGGCCTGGGATATGAATGGTACGAAGTAATTTACCATTCATTGGCATATGAATACGGTGATAGTTAGCTGGAGACAAATAAATGCAAGCAAAGCGACCATTATCAAAAAGATCAGCGTCTTCTTTGCGGCCACCAACTAAAGCATTAAGGCTATAGTCAATACCTTTAGCTTGGATTAAACGTCCTGCTTTAATATCTTCAGCTTGACCTACAGTGCCGTCTACTGGAGATACAGCAATACAAGTAGAGCTGTCAGCAATAGGGCGTGCCTCTGGTTTTAACTTACGAATAAAGAAGTCATTAAAAGTTTTATAGCTCGTAAGATCAGTGTTTTCACACTCTTCGACATTGATCTTATAAGTAGAAATAAATCTACGAATTAACCACTGAGTAAAGCCACCCATAGGGGCATCAGTTAGTTTGGATGATAAATAGGTTAAAGTTGAAAGAGGGGTAAGGTATTCAAAAGTTTTTAAAATGAGCCCGAACATTAGCGTAATCTCCTATTATTGCGCTTAATTGTCTTAGATTCCTTATGCCATTGCAATGTTAGTTTGTAGTTTCTCATACAAAAGATAGGTATAAGTTAGTACCAAACTAAAGTGGGAATACCAACCTTCTTAATAATTGCAGCCATATAAAGCTTAGCTAGTCTAGTTAGGCGTACTTTGCTGCTTTTCATTATGGCTATCAATTCAATAGAGCAAAAGTTTTTTGCTTTGAGTGCATAAATGTGAACAAGTCTTTGCTAATTCTAGGCACTGAGCTTATTACTTAATGTTGGTTAATAGTAGAAGTCGTAGGTTGCTTTAAAGGTGCTTTACTAAAATGAAGCATGGTAGTTGATACTTTAATTTTGCGTTTAGTTCAATTTTAGTGCTCATCATGTGAGGGCAGTAAAAAAAATTTCATATTTTTTTGGCAGCTTTTGCTTAGAGAAGTGGCTCTGGTGATGGCTTTGTTGCTATATTGGGCACTTTTGGGTGAAAAAAATTTTTTAAAATTAAATTAGATAAATATGAGCTTTTAGAGAGGTTTTGCGAGGAAATTTTAAAAAAAATTAAAAAATTTTTAAAAAAGTGCTTGCATGGTCAAAAAATTTCCTTATAATGCTGCGGCATGGAGAGCGGGAATAGCTCAGTTGGTAGAGCATAACCTTGCCATGGTTAGGGTCGCGAGTTCGAACCTCGTTTCCCGCTCCAGATCAGTAAGTTTCAACAAATTGGGTGCTTTAGGCACCTTTTTTTGTTTTTAGAGCTTTAAGACCTTAAATGGTCTTTTTTTGTATCTTTTGCATAGATACATCATAATAGAATAGATTCTCTAGCGCTCAAAATATACAAAGTTTGCCTTTAGGACTTGAAATTTTTTCTTGTTGACCCAATATATTAAAGCATGGATTGGTTTTAAGTCGTTTAGTTCACGCTCTGCTACATATATAGTAGAGGGTGGGGGCTGAATTTTTTCTTTTTAGCTTTCCGTTAAATTATCTTCTTTTCTTTGTTGCGCTAAGTTCTAGCTATTATAGAGTTTGTAAGATAGTTTTATATTGTCTTTGTATAAGCATAAGCTTGAGACTTAGTTATTTTTTTTAGAATGCCAAAGTGCTATATAATAGCCAGTGGTTTCCTCTAACAGTGTTAAGAAAAAATGTTCATTACATCAATCGTTACCAAGATCATTGGCAGTAGCAATCAGCGTACTATCAAACGCTTAAATAAAATCGTTAAACAAATTAATGCTCTTGAGCCTAAGTATGAAGCTTTAAAGGATGAGGAGTTTAAAGAGCTTACTCAAAACTTTAAAGATCAGATTGCACAAGGCGCTACATTAGAGAGTATTTTGCCTGAAGTTTTCGCTGCAGTTCGTGAAGCTGCAAAGCGTACTCTTGGTTTACGCCCATTTGATGTACAGCTCATGGGTGGTATGGTTTTAAACTCTAACCAGATTGCAGAAATGAAAACTGGTGAAGGTAAAACCTTAACTGCTTTAATGCCTTGTTATTTGAATGCTTTATCAGGTAAAGGCGTACACGTTGTTACCGTAAACGACTATTTGGCTCGTCGTGATGCTGATTGGTCTCGTCCATTCTATTCCTTTATGGGCATGACTGTAGGCTGCAATGTTCCTGGCATGGATCCTGACTCTAAGAGAGAGGCTTATGCTTGTGATGTTACTTACGGTACTAATAACGAGTTTGGCTTCGATTATCTACGTGATAACATGGCCTACACCCCAGAGCAAAGAGTACAGCGTCCATTAAATTATGCCCTCGTTGATGAGGTGGACTCCGTTTTAATTGATGAAGCTCGTACCCCTTTAATTATTTCTGGTCAGGCAGAGGACAGTTCCGATCTTTATCGTAAGATTGACCAAATCATTCCTAAACTTGAGCTTCAAGAGAAAGAAGATACCGAAGATTACACAGGTGATGGACACTACACTGTAGATCTTAAATTACGTCAAGCTTATTTAACTGAGCGTGGTCAGCTTTATGTTGAGGATTTATTACGTGAGTTAGGCTTGCTTAAGGAAAATGACTCCTTATTCTACTCTTCTAACATTGTGCTCTTACACCACGTTATGGCTGCGCTACGTGCTCATGCTTTATTCAAGCGTGATGTTGACTATGTGGTTGCTAATGGTGAAGTAGTAATTATTGATGAGCACTCTGGTCGTAAGATGGAAGGCCGTCGCTGGTCTGATGGTTTACACCAAGCTGTTGAGGCTAAAGAGGGTGTGGCCATTAAGTCAGAGAACCAAACCTTAGCTACCATTACTTTCCAGAACTACTTCCGTATGTATGAGAAGTTAGCTGGTATGACTGGTACTGCTGATACTGAGGCTTATGAGTTCCAGCAGATTTATGGCTTAAATACTGTAGTACTTCCTACCAATAAGCCAATGATCCGTAACGATATGCCAGATCTTATCTACTTAACTGAAGATGAGAAGTATCACGCTATTTTAGCTGATATTAAGGATCGTATTGCTGAGGGTCGCCCAGTTCTAGTAGGTACTATCTCTATTGAGAATTCTGAAAAGTTAGCCAATCTCTTAACCAAAGCTAAGATCCCTCATCAGGTTTTAAATGCTAAGTTCCACGAAAAAGAAGCTCACATTGTTGCTCAGGCTGGTCGTCCAAGCACAGTAACCATTGCTACTAATATGGCTGGTCGTGGTACTGATATTATCCTTGGTGGTAACTTAAAGGCTGAGATTGAAGCTTTAGGCCCAGATGCCTCTCAAAGCGACATTGATCGTGTTACTGAGCAATGGCAAAAGCGCCATGATGCTGTATTAGCCGCTGGTGGCTTACACATTATTGGCTCAGAGCGCCATGAATCCCGTCGTATTGATAACCAGTTACGTGGTCGTGCTGGTCGTCAAGGCGATCCTGGTTCATCACGTTTCTACTTGTCTATGGACGACAATTTGATGCGCTTATTCGGTTCTGACAAGCTTAAGAACTTTATGAAGCGCATGGGTATGGAAGATGGTCAGCCTTTAGAGCACAAGTTAGTAACTCGTGCCATTGAGTCTGCTCAGCGTAAGGTTGAGACCAGAAACTTCGATATTCGTAAGAGCTTGCTTGAGTTTGATGATGTTGCCAACCAACAGCGTAAGGTTATTTACGAAGAGCGTAATGCTTTATTAAATGGTGAGGATGTATCAGAGACTATTAGCAATATCCGTATTGATGTATTCAATAGCGTTATTGATGAGTACATTGAGCCAAACTCCTTACCAGAGTCATGGAAGCTTGAAGAGCTTGAGACTCGTTTACGTGAAGAGTTTGTGATTGCATGCCCTGTAAGAGAGTGGATTGCAGAGGATAGCAAGTTAGTTGAGCAAGATATTCGTGATCGCATCGTATCTGAGGCTCAAAAGCTTTACGACATCAAGTGCGAAGTAATTGGCCCTGAGAATCAGAAGCAGTTAGAAAAGGGTGTAATGCTTCAAACTATTGATATGTTATGGAAAGAGCACTTAGCTGCTATGGATTACATGCGTTTAGGTATTGGCCTTCAAGGTTATGCTCAGCGTAATCCAAAGAATGAGTATAAGATTCAATCTTTCAACTTATTCACCAAGTTACTTGAAAACATTAAGTATCAAGTAATTAAGATGCTCTCTCGTGTACAAATTCAAGTACGTCCAACTCCAGAGCAAGAAGAAGCTGCTGCTCAGGCTGCTGCTTTAGCTAACTCTAGCAAAGAGGACATTGCTAGCACCGCTGCAGCTGCTGAGGAGCTTATGAAGCCAAGCATTGGTCGCAATGATCCATGTCCTTGTGGCTCTGGCAAAAAGTATAAGGATTGCCACGGCAAGGCCGTATAGTAATTTGACAAAAAACTCGTAACTAAAACCGCTAAGCTTGATTAAAGTTTGGCGGTTTTTTTTATCCTAACTTTTTTGGTGCTGAGTTTTTAGCTAAAAAAGATTGAAAAAAATACAGAAAAATTTAACAAAAATTTGGCTTATTTATCGAATTTTGAACAATTTGTTAAAAAAATTCCAAAAAATATTAAAAATTTTTGTTGACACTGTAGGTCTTATTTGGTTTAATAAGCGCCGTTGCCCAGATAGCTCAGTCGGTAGAGCAAAGGATTGAAAATCCTTGTGTCCCTGGTTCGATTCCAGGTCTGGGCACCATCTTTTAACAGTAGCCTCGAGCTACTTTTTTTATGTCCAAAATTCCCACCTGGCATAATCACCCCAACCAACCCCTAAAAAGACTCGCAAGCCACCTATCTCAATCTTGGATCAGGTTTTCATTGCACTTTTTTCCATAGCAGCACTCAAAACCAATCGCTTTAATTGTATTTAGCGCACCATCACCATTACTGCATATTCAGTCTAGCGCTTAAAGCTTAGCAGGCTGATGCTCTGCCTGTGCCATTGCCCTTGGCTAATATTTAGTATGCAGGGCGCTGGGCCATTAGCTCAGCGGGTAAGAGCGTGAGCCATGAACGCAGGCGCTATGCGCTGGGGCGCAGGGCGCAGGGCTCAGGGCCCGCAATGCAGAGCATAAGGGCTCAGTCCCAGCGCAAAACGTAGGGCCACCCACTTTGGCTCTAAGTGTTTAAGGGGTAAAACCTACTGTTAAAGCCTAGCGTTACAGCTACTAAGGCCTAAAGGTGCCATAAAAGCACTAGCACTTATAGGTTTGTGTATGGCGAAGCTCATAAGCGCCAGTAGAGGGCCATACTGCTGTGTGTATGGTGGCTTGCCTTGTTGGGGATAGGTTTCAGGTGCTCATTGAGCCAATGGTGCCTAATAGGGCGCTGTAGAGCTTGATTGGCGCTATAGGCATGGCTGTTGGTGGCTACTAGGGCTGTGTTTGGTGCTCTAGTGAGCTAGATAGGGTCGCTATGCTGCTGTATGGAGGTATAGAGCATTTTAAGGGCGCATCTGATGGCTAAAGGTAGGTCTGATAAAGGAAAGATGGCAGGTTTGGGGCCATCTTTCCTGGAGAAATGTGGGGTAGGCTTAGGTGATGCCTTAGCTTAGGCCTTATTGAGCTTAATGAATTGGTCATTGTCGACTACGAGGCAGTCAATGTGAGCGGCGCTTGCTGCTTGAATGCCTGGCATACCATCTTCAATGACAATGCATTGCTCTGGTGGAAGTTGCATTAATTCCATGGCCTTTAAATAGGTTTGAGGGTGTGGTTTGTGCTCGGTTACGTCATCGGCGCTAACAATAAAGTCAACCAAGTGTGAAATTTGGTGTATTTGTAAGATATCTACTACATTGATTCTTTGAGTGCCTGTGCCAATAGCAATTTTGGCTCCACGCTCTTTAGCCTCAGTAAGAACATTAAAGACTTTTTTGAACAAAGGAACTTGATTGATGTTGCTGCGGTAGAGTTCAACCTTGCGGGCAACAAAATCTTTCACTGACCCTACATTACAACCATGTTTTTGGAGATCTAAAACGATGTTGTAAGAAGAGCAGCCACCTCGGTCGTAAATAAATTGAGGATCAATAACGTAATCGTGCTCTTTAGCTACTTGTTGCCAGGCTTTGACATGGAAAGGCATAGAGTCAATTAAGGTGCCGTCTAGATCAAAAATAAAGCCCTGGTAAGGTGAAAAATCTACATTAATCATAAAAAAAACTCCTTTTAAACAAATTTTGCTCTTTGAATTGCTAGTTAAATTTTAAAAAATTATGTTTTCGTTTGCTATTATTACTATGATGCTAACTGATCATTAGTGCTGTAGTAGGATAAGGATTATGAGTGAGATAGTATTATCGTGCGATACTGTCATTATTGGAGCTGGTAGTGCAGGTCTTGAGGCTTATAAAGTAGCCAGTGCCTCAGGAGCTCATTGTATTTTAGTTGAATCAGGTCCCCTTGGTACCAGCGCTAAACGCACGGGTGACACTCCTTTATCTTACTTGTCTGCTGCTGGTAGGCATTGCCATTCGTTAATGGAGCTTGATAAGTATGGCGTGGGTATGAGTTTTGACTTTGCCTTCGATACTGATCATGTGCTTAATACTTTAAGAGCAGTAAGAGCCAAAGACACTAGTGAGATCCTATCTTTTATTTACCGTATTCCAGAGAGTAATCGACTAATTGGTAGAGCTCGCCTTTTAGATGAGCATTCCCTTATGGTTAATGAGAGCCATAAAGTAAACTTTAAGACAGCAGTAATTGCAACAGGCTCAGTTCCTGTAGTGCCTTATGAGCTTAGTCAGCATCAGGCCTCAGGCGGTATCTTTACTACTAATGACTTTTTTGATTTAGATCATTTGCCTAATTCTATGGCCATTTTTGGCTCTAATCGTGAGGGCTTACAGCTAGGACAAGCTCTTAGCTATTTAGGTGTTAAGGTCATCGTTTTTGGCAATCAAAATCTTTGGAATTTAACTGATGATTCTGTGGTATCAGCAGCGGTAGATGTTTTTAATGATCGTTTTGACTTGGTCTTAGACAGTTATATCACGGCTATTGAGCGCTATGATCGTGGCTATGGTATTTACTATTTAGAGTCCAATTATGAAAATCATTTAGAGGTTGAAACTATTCTGGCTTGCTCTATACGCTATCCAAAGCTCGATGGTTTACATTTACGAGAGCTAGGTATGTCGCTTGGACGTACAGGATGTATTAATGTTGATGAGCAAACCATGCAAACTTCCATTCCTCACATCTTTGCCGCAGGTGATGTGACCGCTCTTAATATGACTACTGCTAGTGCTAGGGCTCAAGGCATTGCAGCTGGTACTAATGCAGTTAATTATCCTAATCTCAAGAAATTTACTCAGCCTTTTAAGCTTAATATTTTAGCCACCGATCCTGAGCTTGCTATGGTGGGTATGACTTATGAAGAGGTTAAGCAAAGAGCCAAATCAGGGCAGTCTTTTGTTTCCTCTGAGATTAGACTTAATGATGGCTTCTTTAGAGTTACCCAAAATGAGGGTGGTCTGTTCAGAATGTACGTGGACGAGGCTAGCCATAAAATATTAGGTTCAGAAATTTGTATGCATGACGCCTCTCATATTGCCCATATGCTTGCTATGGCCATGTCTCAGGAGTTAACTGTAGAGCAAGTTGCAGCTTTGCCTTATTTCAATCCTTCATACGAATCAGTGCTTAAAAAAGCTTGTGAGCAAGCAACTAAAACTATTGAGCGCAAAGTAATAGGACTTTAATGCTTAAGACTAGCAAAATAAGCTAAGCTTAGTTATTATTGCTTCGCAATTAGCTTTGCTTAGGGTGAATCTTAAGTCTAATGATGGTTTGGTAGATATAGAGCTTTATTATGTTAAAAAAGATTGTATTAGCCTCCAATAATAGTGGTAAGGCCAGTGAGTTTGGCGAGATCCTTACCCCTCTTGGTGTTGAAGTTCATTTACAAAAGGAATTTAACGTACCTGAGGCCGAGGAAAATGGTCTGAGCTTTATTGAAAATGCCTTAATCAAAGCTCGTAATGCTGCTAAATATTCTAATTTGCCTTCCCTTGCTGATGACTCAGGGTTATGTGTTGATGCACTAAATGGTGCTCCTGGCATTTATTCAGCCCGTTACTGCGGTGAGTGGGGTAATGATAAGGGCAATAATGATAAATTATTAGAAGCCCTCAAAGATGTTCCTGTAGAAAAGAGAAGCGCACGTTATTTTGTAGCTTTAGCTTACGTTCGCTCCTATGATGATCCTGTTCCTGTAGTGGTTACTGCCTCTTGGGAAGGTAGCATTGGTCTAAAGCCTATGGGTCAAAATGGCTTTGGCTATGATCCATTATTTGTTGTTACAGGTCGTAATTGCACAGCCGCTCAAATTCCATATCAAATTAAGAATGTTATTTCTCATCGTGCTCGTGCCTTGTCTTTACTTGTAGCCGAGTTACACCGCTGTCACGATATTTAATTTTCAAAAAGAGAGCTCTAGTAGCTCTCTTATTTTTTAGGCAAATTACTCTAGAAGATTTTATTTAATGTCTCTTGCTAAGCAAATTTTAGTTAACCATTATGATGAGATTACAGCTCATCTTAGGCATGCTCAAGAATTAGCCTCTACTTTGCCTTTAACCCTTAATTTGGAGCCTCAAAGTCGCAAAGACTATCTTTTTTCCCATCACGATATAGCTTTATATATTCATTATCCTTTTTGCGTGCATAAATGCCCTTATTGTGATTTTGCCTCCTTGGCTCAAGGTGCTGATGTCGTTCGTGATGGGCAATATATAGATTTACTGATTAAAGAGTTTGAACTCAAAATCCCGCTGTTAAATGGCCGTAAGCTTATTTGTGTTTATATTGGTGGTGGCACACCTAGCCTTTGTGAGCCTAAGTTGTGGGGTCGTTTATTTGAAAAGATTGGCTCATATTTATCTGATGGGGCGGAAATTTCTTTAGAGGCTAATCCTGGCACCATAGACTTAGCTTTGCTCAAAGAGTTAAGAGCGGTGGGCTTTAATAGAATCAGTATTGGTGTTCAGAGTTTTAATGATCAAGCTCTCAAGCGCTTGGGCCGTATTCATAATGCAGATGAGGCTATTAGTGCTTGTAAGAACGCTCAAAAGGCAGGATTTTATAATTATAATCTCGACATTATGCATGGTTTGCCTAGACAAGATGTCTCTTTAGCTCTTAGTGATCTAAAAACAGCCCTACAAATGGAAAGCACGCATTTATCTTGGTATGAACTAACCTTAGAGGAAGGTACTGTTTTTGGTGACCATCCTCCTGTACTGCCAGATGAAGATGTTCTTTATGCTATTGAGCAGGAGGGCTTTTATTTATTAGAACAAGCAAATTTTGAGCATTACGAGGTTTCTGGCTATAACTTAGGTGGCAACTATCGTTGTATTCATAATCAAAACTATTGGCTTTATGGTGATTATTTAGGTATTGGAGCTGCGGCTCACCAGAAGGTTTCTCTATTAGAAAAAACCTCTGAGGGTGACACCATGCATATTTATCGTAGTGCTAATAGTGAAAACTATCTTGAGTATATGAACTCTTGTATGAAGGCCTATTCTAATTTAGAAGAAGGGGTACTAAGTAAAAACTTAGTAGCTCAAGAGGAAATAGCCTTTGAGTTCATGTTAAATCGTTTAAGATTATTTAACGATCAAGTAAGCTCTAATGAGTATTTAATGCGCACTGGTATGCCGATTAATACTATAGAAAAAGAGCTTAAAAAGATTCAGGCACAGGGCTTAATTGAACTTGAAAATGATTTAAGTTTTTCTTTAAATGATCAAGGCAGATTAATGCTAAATGATGTTATTTCATATTTTTTGTGAAATAAGTAATAAAGTTTAATTTTGTCTAAGTTTGTAATAGCTAAGTAGCTTAAAATCATAATAGGCAAGGTTTAATTTTATTAATTGCATTCAAGCTCATGTGCTAAAGACTAACTCTCTGATATTTCAATCTGTCTTCCATATACAATAAGATAGACAATATTCTGGACTAAAGTACACCTAACAAGACAGGTGTAAGAATTTTAAACTCAAGCTTTAAGTAAGCTGACAGCTAGTACTCATAATCAGCCGTTGGGCTTAATTAGCTTTGCACAATAAGGATTAATATATGGCAAATGAAATGCAAACTAGCACAATGTTGCCTCAAGCTGGGCAAGTGTTTGCACAGTTACTAGAGCCCAAAAAAGCTCCTAAAGGTGACTTGCAAACTGACTTTAAGACAGCGCTGTACCTTTGTGCTGCTACCAAACACTACACCTTTGAAGAAGTTCTTTCTCAACGCAAGCTAGATATTCTTAGCTTTATGCTTTCATCTGTAGGTTTTAAAGGCTCAACCAGTAATATAGGTATTGAACAATACCTTGATACTATTCAAGAGTTACTTGATGATGGTGCTATTGAATATATTGGTGAAGGTGCTGGTTTTGTTGCTAGTGCTTTTAAAAAGGTTTCACAAGGTAAGGTAAGCTGCGCTCGTTCCAATATTTATGCACCGCCTGGTATGCAAGGAAGTGAGCTGCGCTTTACTGATGAAGAGGGCAATGTTTACCCATTATTTAGTAAGTATTTAACTATTCCTGGCGATGTGGTCAAAGTAGTTATTAATACTTTCTTAGGGGCAGCCTATGTGGTCAGCTTTGTGAAAATGCGTGCCTCTTTAATGGGTGATATGCCTGAAAACTCAGAGCAGATTTTCTTTAGAGAAAAAGGTTTTAACGCCTATGACATTCGCGTTACTAAAGATCACACCATTACCCCAGGTTCTTTGGTGGTAGCAGAAATTATTTCTCGTAAATCACCAAATATCCTTATTGTTAAAGCCCAGGAGCTTAAAGGCGATCGTGGTGTCTTAGACAATTTTATTGTTAAGGCTATTTTAGAGCATGATATTGCTAGTGCCTGGCCAGATACAGTAAAGCGCTCCATCAAGAACATTCCTAAAACAGTTAATCACGATGAACTCAAAGGACGTGTTGATTTACGTAACTTGCCTTTAGTTACTATCGATGGCGAGGATGCACGTGATTTTGACGATGCTGTTTACTGTACTATTGAGGATAACAAGTATCACCTTTATGTAGCTATTGCTGATGTTTCTTACTATGTAAGAACAGGTAGTGCTATTGATGCTGAGGCTTTAGAGCGTACTACCAGTGTGTATTTCCCTTACTTTGTAGTTCCTATGTTGCCAGAGGAGCTATCTAACGGTATTTGCTCTTTAAACCCTAATGTTGATCGCCTCTGTATGGTATGCGACATGATTATTTCTAAGGCAGGTAAGATAGAAAGTTATGACTTCTATCCTGCTGTTATGAATTCTCATGCCCGATTAACTTATACCGAAGTTCATACCATGATTACTGAGGGTAAAGCCATTTATCCTGAGCATGAACAATGTCTACCTTGGATTGATAATCTGTATAAGGTTTATCAGGCCTTAAGTAAGGCTAGCGATAACCGTGGTGTCTTTAAGTTTGAAAGTACCGAAGTACATTTCCTCTTTGATGAGCATTGGAAAGTGAAAGGCATGGAGCCTGATGAGACCACTGAGGCCAATCAGCTAATTGAGGAATGCATGATTGCAGCTAACGTATGTGCTGCTACCTTTGTTAAGGAAAATGGCTTCCAAACTTTATATCGTATCCATGATGTACCTTCTGAGGAAAAACTAGATCGCCTAAGAGCTATCTTATCCCTTCACGGTATTGATTTGCCTAATGGTTATGAGCCAACCCCTCAAGACTTTAGAAAGGTCTCTGATCAAGTAAGTAAATTGCCAGAGGGTGTGCATCAGGTCATTGCTCTACAATTGTTGCGCTCTATGTCTAAGGCTCAGTACAGCCCAGACAACATTGGTCACTTTGGCTTAGCGCTACAAAATTATTCACACTTTACCTCTCCAATTCGCCGCTATCCTGACTTGCAAATTCACCGAGTCATTAAGTACATCTTAGAGAAGAAGCAAAAGAGAGAGTGGGGCAAAATTGGTTCTCAACAATATAGCCATGATGCTTTAGTTAAGCTAGGCACAGCCTGTACTAAAAATGAAATTCAGGCTGCTAATGCTGAGTACGATGTTGATAACTCCTTAAAGTGCGAGTACTTAAAGAACTTTATTAATGAAGTGGTAGATGGCACTGTATCAGCTATTACTGATAGAGGAATCTTTATTACGCTTAACGATTTCTTTATCGATGGCATGATTAAAGATATCTACACTGTGGACCATGGCAATATCAAAGGTTTTTCCATTGGTTCTCGTAAGGTCTATCATGAAGGTGATCAAATTAAGGTGCGTATTGCTGCTGTTAAGAGTGAAGCACGCTTAATTGATCTTTTACCTGTAGTAAATCCTCGCAAGAAAGATGTTTCTTTTGATATTCAAGAGGCTAAAGCTTACTTAAAGCAACAAGCATCTAGTGATCTTAAGGCTTCTAATGAGATTAAGACTAAGTTCTTAGACAGTATTAGTCACTTTACCCGTGGTGTAGCTGCTGATAATGACAATACTGCTACTAGAGCTCACTTAGACTATTCTATTAAGTCATCACTTAATATCGAGGATGATATGGAAGCTATCAATGAAAAGCCTGCCTCTAGCAAGAAGGCCGATAGCTCAGTGCCAAATGCTACCAAGAGTAGCTCTAAGAAAGCCCCAGCTAAGAAAGCTGCTGCCAAGACTGCTACTAAAGCTACAGCTAAGGCAGAAACTAAAGCTGAGGCTAAAGCAGAAGCTAAAGCCTCTAGTAAGAGCGCCAAAGAAACTAAAGAGCCAAGCAAGGCTGTAGTTTCAGAGGATGTCTCTGGTGGTACTGTCATTACAGTAAAGCGTAAGAGCAGTTCTAAGGGCACTAAAAAGACTACTGTTATTGCTCTTGAAAATGACGCTAAGAGCAAGGCAAAGAAAGAGGATATCGATCCTTTATTGATTGATACTGCCGCTAGAATTGACGCTGATTTGGACTCTGATAATAAAATTAAGAGCACCAAGAGCGCTAAGAGCGATAAAACCAGCGCTCCTAAAGTAACTAAGTCTGGCTCTAAGGGCTCAAAGTCTAATGCTAAGTCTAAGCAAGTATTAGATGATGAAGAAGTTACTCCAGTAGATTCAGGCTCTTTAACCGATAATCTCACCCTGGCAAAGGAGGTTAAATTGGCTAAACCACAAACCAAGACTGCTAAGTCTAAAGCCAAGAGCGCACCTCAAGTTGATGAGGTAAAGGATCAAGCTGATCCAAAAGTAGCAGCTAAGCCTGCTGCTAAGAGCACATCCAAGGCTAAAGCAAGTGCTAAGGCTAAGGAAGTTGATACCAAGGCCTCCAAAAAGGTCAAGGCTGAGTCCCCAGTAGAGGTTAAAGAGGCAGCTGCTAAAACTTCTGCAAAGAAAGCCTCAACCAAGGCTCCTGCTAAGGCCGCTCCAAAGAGCAAGGCCAAGGCCAAAGCTGAGGTCGAGCCTGCTGTTGAATCTAAGGTAGAGCCTAAGGCTGAACCAGCCAAGGCTCCAGCTAAGAGCACCGCCAAAAAGGCAGCTCCTGCCAAGGCCGCTACCAAAGCA
>OGPO01000646.1_pt1 | contig 27617 bp, 20 predicted proteins | sample 1553041 | NCBI WGS metagenome assembly OGPO01 (sample SAMEA2580281, study PRJEB22360) | human gut metagenome | biome: human gut; feature: human-associated habitat; material: faeces | place: Denmark | collected 2008/2010 | reverse complement strand
CAGCGAATCGTAGACATAGCCGTTGAAGCCCAGCTGCGTGACGTTGCCCACGACATTGGCGTCGGTGAAACCACGCCCGACGACGCCGTCGACGAAGGCCGTGAGCGTGGCGTTGCCCAGCAGGTCGCGGCGGCCGAGCAGTTCGCCCAGCCTGAGGTTGCGTGCGGCCACGTCGCCCTTGACGCTGCTGCGCCCGCCGCGCAAGGGGCTCAGCTGCAGGTTGCAGTCGATGCCGCCCACGTCGGTCTTGGCACCCACCCGCATGTCGAACGAGGAGAGCAGCCCGCGGAAACGGGCGCTGACGTCGATGTCGCCCGAATTCCCGAGGATCGCGACCAGCTTGTCGGAGAGCGCACGGCCGCCGATGCCGGCCGCCAGGGCGTCGATGGATTCGGCCGTGGAGGTCAGGCGCGGAATCGTCAGGTCGAAATGCGTCGTGCGGATGTCGGGCAGCCCCCTGACCGCGGCATCGGCCGTGAACCACGTTCCCTCACCCACCTGCAGGCTCCTGACCTTGCCCGTGAAATCGGAGACGACGCCCGCGACCTCGATGTCGATATTGCTGAAAACGGTATGCCACCCGCGGAGCCGCGGGGCGAAATAGGCGATGTCGTCCGTGGAGACGGTGCTGTTGCGCAGTCTGCCGTCGAGGCGCACCTCGCCCAGGAAATCCTTGTAGCCGGCCCACGAATCGCCGACGAGCGAAATGTAGGGGATGTCGACGTTCGAACGGGGCGTGACGACAGAGGTATCCTCGAAACCCAGCGCACCGTTGGTCAGGTAGAAACGCCCCGAGAAATGGTCGAGCACGAAGCCGCTGCGCTCACGTGCCGACATGGCCTCGATGGTGGTATAGATCGACTGCCCGTCGATGGTGAAGTCGCTGACGTGCGCCGTGATGCCGTAGAGGTGCATATGGCCGAAGTCGATGCCGAATTCGGGATCGCGCCTCGTGAGCCGCTCCAGACAGAGATCCATGCCTTCGATGGAAGCCTTGCGCAGCGACAGGCGGAAATTTCCCTTCCTGGGCTTGTCGGGGTCGCTGATGCGGTTGACGATTTGCTTGATGTTCATCTCCCCCTCGGGGGTCTCGCGCAGGTAGAGCTTCGCCCCGCTGATCTCGCCGCGGCTGAACACCACTCCGCCGCCGAAAATGCCCAGCCCCGTGATGTAAGCGTCTATCTTGCCGACGTAGAGCAGCGTGTCGCGCTGGTAATCCTCGACGTAGAAGCCCTTGACCTTGACCTTGCTGAAAAGCCCGATGTCCACGCGGTCGATGCTCACGGTGGTCTCGAGCGTCTTAGACACGATGCGCACGGCTTTCTGTACCACGTAATTCTGCACGGCGGGGATATCGAGCAGCAACGAGAGCACCATGGGCAGAATTATCAGCAACAAAACCGCTACCGAGAACACCTTTCCCAATATTTTTATACCTTTGCGCATTGATAGGTCGTTATAACCTGCAAATTTAACTAAAATAGTTAAAAAAAACGAATAACCGGATGGATATTACAATTCTCGGCATCGAATCCTCGTGCGACGATACGTCGGCTGCCGTGATCCGCAACAACCTGCTGCTGTCGAACGTGATCGCCTCCCAGGCCGTGCACATAAAATACGGCGGCGTGATCCCCGAACTGGCTTCGCGGGCACACCAGCAGAACATCATCCCGGTGGTCGACACGGCACTCCGAGAGGCCGGGCTTACCGTCGCGGAGATAGACGCCATCGCCTTCACGCGCGGCCCCGGGCTGCTGGGTTCGCTGCTCGTCGGGGTATCGTTCGCCAAAGGGCTCTCGGTGGCGCACGACATCCCGATGGTCGAGGTCAACCACCTGCAGGGGCATATCCTCTCGCACTTCATCGACCTGCCCGACCGCGAATTGCCCCATCCCGGCTTCCCGTTCCTCTGCCTGCTGGTCAGCGGCGGGCATACGCAGATCGTACGCGTGGATTCGCCGCTCGATATGGAGATCATCGGCACGACGATCGACGACGCCGCAGGCGAAGCGTTCGACAAATGCGCCAAAGTCATGGGCCTGCCCTACCCCGGCGGCCCGGTGATCGACCGTCTGGCAAAGGAGGGCAACCCCAAAGCGTTCCGCCTGGCGCATCCTCATGTCGACGGCTACGACTACTCGTTCTCGGGGCTCAAGACCTCGTTCCTCTATATGCTGCGCGACGCCGTGGCCGACGACCCCGATTTCATCGAGCGCAACAAGGCCGACCTCTGCGCATCGCTCCAGGGCACGATCGTGGAGATACTGCTCGACAAACTGGTGCGGGCGTCGAAGGACACGGGCATACGCGACATCGCCATCGCCGGGGGCGTATCGGCCAACTCGGGACTGCGCAACGGCATCGTCGAGCAGGGCCGCAGGCGCGGCTGGCGCACGTTCCTGCCGGAATTCAAGTTCACGACCGACAACGCCGCAATGATCGCCATGGCAGGCTATTTCCACTACCAGCACGGCGATTTCTCGTCGCTCGACGTTTCGCCCGTGGCACGGCTCGAAGAACTGTAACCCGGCCGGGATGATGAAACGGCTCGCAGCATTCATGCTGCTGCTGGCAGAAATCGGCGGCGCATACGCCGGAAACGGCGATGCGGAGCGGCTCCGCGCATGGCATGCCGGGGAAAAGGTCGCGGAAGAAGCGGTGGCGGAATACGGCATCGACCGCTGCTTCGCCAGTTCGGAGATCGACGACGCGCTCTTCGCGCGTATGTACGGCAAATCCTACAAGGCGGACTGCACCGTCCCCCGCTCGGAGCTCCGCTACCTGCGGGTGCTGCACCGCAACCTCGCAGGCGAAACCCTGCTGGGCGAACTGGTCTGCAACGAAGCGATCTGCGGCGACCTGCTCGATATCTTCCGGGTGCTTTACGACGCCTCCTACCCCATCGAACGCATGGTGCTGATCGACGAATACGACGCGCAGGACGGCCCTTCGATGCGGGCCAACAACTCTTCGGCATTCAACTTCCGGTTCGTCGCAGGAACCGGGGTGCTCTCCAGCCACAGCCGGGGCATGGCCGTCGACATCAACCCGCTCTACAACCCCTATGTCAAAACGAACGGCGGCCGCACGGTCGTCGACCCCGCGGAAGCAGCCCCTTATGCCGACCGGACACGGGATTTCCCTTACAAGATCGCCGAGGACGACCCCTGCTGCCGGGAGTTCCTGCGCCACGGATTCACCTGGGGCGGCCACTGGAAAAGCCTGAAGGACTACCAGCATTTCGAGAAAAGGAGATAGCCAGCCGGAATCCTCCGCATCGCACGGAAAGCCCGTCCACGGTCATTTCGGGGCAGCAACGACTCGCGAGGCGGCAGCGCCTTTCGGGATATGAATAAGGATTCGCGGCTGCCGTTGCGGACTTTTCGACAAATACCATGCGGAATTCCATACCTTTCCCGCCAGCCCCGGCATTTTACCGGCCGCTCCGTCGGGAAAGGCGAGCGCCTGCGACAGTATACCGCCTGACGAAAAAAATCCCAACTACGTAGGCTTCTTCCAAAAAAAATGAAAAAAACAGTGAACTTTTTTGGATTTTCATTTTATCTCCCTATATTTGTCATACAAATAGGATTATTCAGTCTTATTATTAAAAAAACTTATAAACACCCATACCATGATCAAGCTCTCCGGACTCACGCCTGCCGTATTCACACCTTTCGACAAAACCGGCGCAATCAACCTCGCGCAAATCCAACCCTATGCCGACAAACTCGTTACCGATGGTGCCGACGGCGTTTTCGTCTGCGGCTCGACAGGCGAATGCACTTCAATGACCATTGCCGAGCGCAAAAGCGTTCTCGAAGCATGGGTTAACGCCACCTCGGGCAGGATGCGAGTCATTGCGCACGTCGGCGGCACGTGCCAGGCCGATTGCATCGAACTCGCACGCCATGCCGCCGGCCTGGGAGTAGACGCGGTCGGTGCCATTGCTCCGTTCTATTTCAAACCCGCATCGGTCGGGGAACTCGTGGCGTTCTACAAACCGATCGCCGCGGCCATCGCCCCGATCCCGTTCTACTCCTACCACATGCCCTCGGTAACAGGCATAAACCTGCCGATGAAGGAATTTCTCGAAAAAGGCTCGCGCGAAATCCCCAACTTGAACGGTATCAAATTCACCTCTAACAACTTCATGGAGATGCTCGAGTGCATCCGTCTCGAAGACGGGCGTTTCGACATCCTTAACGGTTTCGACGAGATGCTACTCTGCGGCATGGCCGTGGGGGCCCGGGGAGGCGTGGGCAGCACCTATAACTATTCGCTGCCGACCTACCGGAACCTCTACGATGCTTTCCTCGCAGGCGACATCGAACGCGCCCGTAGCTTTCAACAGGAATCGGCGGACATCGTACACATCATCATCCGCCACGGCGGGGGCGTCCGCGGCGGGAAAGCCATTATGAACCACCTGGGAATCGACTGCGGCGACTGCCGGCTGCCCTTCGCGCCCTACACCGAGTCCGAGATGCGCCAGCTAAGCGAAGAACTCGACCGGATCGGCTTTGCAAAATAACAACACCCGCCAACCCAAACCGACCCATGAAAAACCTGACTCTAAACATTTTACTTATATTCTGGGCAGCAGTTTCGACAGCCGGTGTTCCCACCACACAACTGACGGAAACCGATGCCATCCGCTGGAACTCCTCGCTTACCCTGCCGCAAATCGACGGGAAGCCCAACATCGGAATAGCCGGTGTCTTCTCGGGCCGCATCGACGGAAAGCTGCTGATCGCGGGCGGGGCCAATTTTCCCGACCGCACACCCGCTGCGAACGGCGAGAAAAAATACCACCGGGATTTATATATATACGACACTTCCCAAGGCTGGCAAATCATACCTGATGCCCTGCCCGCACCGCGGGCCTACGGTGTTTCGGTCACGCTGCCCGAAGGCGTGCTCTGCATCGGCGGCTGCAACGCCGAGGGATGCACCACACTCAAGACACCGGCAGGTATTGCTGCTGACGCTCGACGGTAACCAGCCACGCTTAACGCCCTGGCCTCCGCTGCCGCGCCCCCTGGCCAACGCCGCAGGGGCCCTGGTCGGACATCATATCTACGTAGCCGGTGGAATCGAGCAGGTGAAGGGAGCCGCTGCGACCCGCAATTTCTTCATGCTCGATCTCCAAGACCTCGAACGCGGGTGGCGTGAGATGCCGCCATGGCCCGGGCCGGCCCGGGCATTCGCCGTAGCGGCCCCGCAAAGCGACGGGTTCGACAATTGTTTCTACCTCTTCAGCGGCCGCGATTTTTCAGGCGATACAGCCTGGGACGTCCACCATGACGGCTACTGCTACAATCCGCGGCTCGGTACCTGGATACCACTCGAAGGAGAGTTCCCGGTCATGGCCGGGACAGCGGCGCCATTCGGCACCAACCACATCCTGCTGATCGGCGGCCGCAACGGGAACAATTCCGACGACCAGTTGCTAAGGCTCTACCATACGATCACAGGAACGCTTACAGAGACCCCGGTACCCGAAGGGATCGTCCTTCCGGTCACAACGAATGTCCTCCCCGACAACGACGGGATAATGGTCACAAGCGGTGAAGTACGCCCGGGCGTCCGCACCCCCGTCCTATTGCGGGGAACACTCGAAAGTACCATCCACCGCCTGACGGGGCTCGATATCGGCGTTATCACCCTCTATTTCCTTTCGCTGGCCCTCATCGGCTGGTACTTTTCGAAAAACCAGAAGACTTCCGACGACTATTTCAAGGGAGGGGGACGCATCCCGTGGTTCATCGTCGGACTGAGCATCTTCGGCACGGCGCTGAGCGCCATCACTTTCATGGCCATCCCGGCCAAGGCCTATGCCACGGACTGGAGCTACCTGCTCTTCAACTCGGGCATCGTGCTGGCGGTACCCGTCATCGTGCTGCTGTTTATCCCCTTCTACCGCAGGCTGAATGTCACCACCGCCTATGAATACCTCGAAGCACGGTTCAATCCCCTCGTGCGCGTCCTGTGCAGCATTGCCTTCATCCTCTTCCAGATCGGGCGCATGGGCGTCGTACTGTTACTGCCGTCGATCGCACTCAATGTCGTCACGGGATTCGACATCTTCCTCTGCATAACCTTGATGGGTGTCCTGAGTCTCGCCTACACGCTCATGGGCGGCATCGAGGCCGTAGCATGGACCGAGGCTTTACAGGTCGTCGTGCTTCTGGGCGCAGCCGTCACGGTGCTGGTCATCGTCTGTCTTCAGCTCCCCGAGGATATCGGAACCATCGTCGCATCGGCTTCCGAAGCCGGGAAGTTCGACTTCGGCTCGACGGCCTTCGACCTGCGCCAGCCAACGATGTGGACGGTGCTGATCGCAACCTTCTTTACCAATATCACCACTTACGGAACCGACCAGACCATCGTTCAGCGCTACCTGACGACCGCCACCGAGCGCGAAGCCCGCAAAGGCGTCTACGTCAACGCCGCACTGACCATCCCGGCCACCATCCTCTTCTTTCTGGTAGGCACGGCGCTGTGGGCTTTCTACCGCCACTATCCAACGGAGCTGAGCATGGCTGTCCGCGACAGCGATGCCATCCTGCCGTGGTATATCAGCACCCAACTGCCGTCGGGCGTACTGGGATTGATTATCGCCGGCCTTTTCGCCGCTGCCATGTCGACGCTCAGTAGCAGCATGAACTCCGCCGCCACGGCTTTCGTCACGGATATCTACCGCAAACTCCGCCCTGCCACGCACGACGGCCGCGCACTGCTGCGTACGGCACGCCTCTCTACCCTCGTACTTGGGCTCGTCGGCGTAGGCTTCGCATTGATGATGGCTTCGTGGGAGATCAAATCGCTATGGGACGAATTTTCAAAGATCCTCGGCATATTGCTCGGCGGCTTGGGCGGCTTGTTCCTGCTGGGCCTCACGACACGACGCGCCAATACGTTTGGCGCCCTGTGCGGCATCGCAGCCAGCATCGTCGTACAGATACTCGTATCCCGCAGCGGGTATGTCAATTTACTGCTCTATTCCACCACCGGATTCCTTTCGTGCTTCATTGTCGGTTATATCGCAAGTCTTTGCGTGCCCCGCAGCAACCGAGACACCGATTCACTGACCATCTACGGAAAACGAAAAACCCGTGCGTAACCCGATTTCAACAGCTTCTTCACGAACCTGTCATCGTGAGAAAATTCCTACCGGATATATTTGTCTTATAAAACAAATAAATAACAACCAACCCTATATCATGAAATCTAAAATTTCCGCCAAATGAAAAACTCTACAACAAAGAGGCGTTTCGACTCCGGATATGGAGGATGGAGCGTCGCATCGAGATGCCTTCTCTGTCTGGCGTTTCTGCTCGCCGGAACGAGCGTTTGGGCTCAGACTCACCGCCTGACAGGCCGGGTTACGGACGACAAGGATCAGGCCGTCGTCGGAGCCTCGGTCATCGTCAAAGGCACGACCCAGGGTATCACCACGGACTCGGACGGCAACTTCACGCTCGACCTGCCGAACGGCGATGCCACGTTGGTCGTATCGTTCATCGGCTACCGGACGCAGGAGGTTCCCGTCATCCGCTCGCAGAGCCGCGTCAACGTGGAGCTGGCTCCCGAATCAATCGCCGTAGATGAGGTCGTAGTGGTCGGCTACGGCGAGCAGTCTCGGCGGTCGGTAACCTCCTCGATCGCCAAACTCGACGGTGAGGCATTGCAAAACATTCCGATTTCGACCGTCGGCGAAGGCCTGAAAGGCAAAATCGCCGGTCTGAAAGTCACGCAGACCAATTTCTCGCCCGGCGGCGGATTCTCCTACCAGATCCGCGGCGGTTCGTCGATCAACGGCTCGAACTCCCCGCTGGTGCTCGTCGACGGTGTCGAACGCGACTTCTCGGCCATCAACCCCAACGACATCGCCTCGATCGACGTACTGAAAGACGCGGCCTCGTCGGCAATCTACGGCGCGAAGGCCTCGAACGGAATCATCCTCGTAACCACCAAGCGCGGCGGTTATAACAAGGCTCCCCGCATCACATTCGAAGCCAACTGGGCGTGGCAAGACACCGAGACCGAGATCGAATTCCTGAACGCCCGCGAATACATCGAAGTCGTCCGCACGGCGGTCGCCGAATACCTAAGCATCCCCTCGCGCGCATCCGATGCCCTGAGCTACCTGAACGGAGCGCACTCGGCAGGTGTCGGCAACAAACCCAACAGCATCTTTTCGACCCGCTATTACGATCCAGAAACCGATGTGCTGCCCGCCGGGTACAAAACCATGCCCGATCCGATCAACCCTTCGAAAACGATCATGTACCGGGATACCGACTGGCAAGACCTGCTCTATAACGGCGCATGGTGGCAGAACTATTACCTGGGAATCGACGGCGGCGGCGAACGGGTGCGCTACTCGGCCAGCCTGGGATATACCGACGACGAAGGCGTGGCCCTCTCGACGGGTTACGACCGTGTAAACTTCAAGAGCAACCTCGACGCCAAGATCACCAAGCGGCTGACGGCCAGCTTCGGCGTGGATTTCGCCCGCACCAACACCGAGGCCTATGCCAACCAGCGCAACACCATATCCCGCGCCCTGGCCAACCCGCCGACGATGAACGCCTACTACGAGGATGGATCGCCGGTCGAGGGTTACAACTCCTCGTCGCAAACCCCGCTCTTCTACAACAAGTATTACGACAGGAGCAACCAAAAAAACTACCTGTCGCTCATCGGAGGCCTGAAATGGGAAATCATCGACGGCCTGACGGCCAACGTGCAGGGGTCGTTCTTCCGCACCGACTCGAAAACCAAGCAGTTCATCAAAGCCAATGTCTTCGACGCCACGCGGAAATCGTCGTGGAGTCAGACCATGACCGAACGGCAGAAACTCGAGGCTTACGTCTCTTACAAAAAAACGTTCGCCGAGGATCACAATTTCTCGATCATGGGTGGTTATTCCTACCAGAAACGCGATTACGAAACGGTCAAGATGGCCGGTTCGGGCGGCACTTCGGACAAAGTCACCACCATCAACGGCTCCTCGGTCTTCGAACCCGACGATATCTCCTCGTCGGAGCAGGCCGAATGCCAGATCGGTTTCTTCGGACGCCTCAACTACGACTACAAAGGCAAATACCTCCTGACGGCCACCTTCCGTGAGGACGGCTCGTCGAAATTCGCCAAGGACGACCGCTGGGGCTTCTTCCCGGGCATTTCGGGCGGCTGGGTGCTGACCGAAGAGCCCTGGCTCAACGACATCCGCCATCTGAATTTCCTCAAGCTGCGCGCCAGCTACGGCTCCACCGGAAACAACGCCTCGGTGGGTATCTACGACGCCTACGGTTCCTATGGCGCCAGCTATATGTACAACGGGAACTCGGGCATCAAGCCCTCGGAGATGCCCAACGAGAAACTGCAGTGGGAAACATCGAACCAGCTCGACATAGGTATCGAAGCCGGCCTGTTCAAGAACCGCATCTACGTGAGCGCCGATTTCTTCGACAAACGCACGCGCAACCTGCTTTACGAACAGAATCTGCCCAACACGACAGGCTTCTCGAAGTTCTGGACCAACCTCGGGAAAGTCCGCTTCTGGGGCTACGAACTGGAACTGACCACCCGCAACATCGTGAAAAAGAATTTCAGCTGGGAGTCGAAGCTCGTACTGAGCTACCAGCAGAACAAAGTACTCAAACTGCCCGACAACGGGATCGCCAAAAACCGCACGGGCGGCATCGCCCTGGGCGACGGCACTTTCTTCGGCGGTTCGTAAAGGCTTTCTCCGCGGCCGCCCCCCAAAAGGCGAGCCCCTCAACCGTTTCTACGGCTATGTAGCCACGGGTATCATCGAGACCGAAGAGCAGGCTGCCAATGCCAACTACGATGCCCTGTCGCGTCTGCCCCAGAAAGGCGCCAAACGCGTCGGAGACTATGAATGGGCAGACCGGAACGGCGACGGACAGATCACTACGGCCGACCAGTTCTGCCTGGGCGTCACCGTCCCGCCTTTCACCGGAGGCTTGCAGAACTCATTCCGGCTCAAAAACTGGACCCTGTCGCTCTATCTGGACTGGGCCACGGGACACTCGATCTTCGACGAATCCTATTCGCGCTATTTCTACGGCACCTTCACCAACAACTACGCGTTGGCCAAGGATGTGCTGAAAGCGTGGAAAAAGCCCGGCGACAAAACCAAATACGCCAAGTTCTACGCCAACGACTCGAACTGGGGCAACGACAACTACAATCGCCGCGCCACCAATACGTTCACGTACAAGGGCGACTACCTCTGCCTGCGCGAGATTACGCTTCAATACTCGCTGCCGTCGAAGCTCTTTACGAAGGTAGGCCTGAAAGGGGTGACGCTGACCGTATCGGGCAACAACCTCTATTATTTCACCGAAGTCAAGGGTATTTCGCCCGAGGCGGGATCGTCGACCACCTATGACGGCGACGTATTCTACAACTATCCCCCGATCCGGCGCTTCTCGTTCGGCGTACGTCTGATCTTTTAATTAACTTATTGTAAGAACCGTCATGAAAAACAGACTCATAAAACTCGTGCTGCTCGTAGCGGCCTCAGCGGGTTCCGCTTCGTGCCTGGGCGACATGGACATCATCCAGAAAAGCAAAATCACGACTTCTAACATGTGGATCGACGAAGGCGATGCCAAGGGCGCCCTCTACGGCATGTACCATCAGTTCCGCGCAACGTTCCAGACAGCCATGATCTACTGGGGCGATTACCGTGCAGGAACCTTCACCAACGGAGCCGGCGGCTCGGGGTCGGCGGACAAGATGTTCAACAACGCACTCGACAGCAGCGAAACCAAAGGCACCAACTGGGGTTCGAGCTACACGACCATCAACAATGCCAACCTCATCCTGCGCCATGTGCCGGAAATCCCGTTCTCGGACGAAAACCTGAAGAACCTCATTCTGGCCAATGCCCATTTCGTGCGCGCCTACACCTATTACAACATCGCCCGCGTATGGGGCGACGCACCGCTGCTCCTGGAGGGTTTCGAGTCGAGCGACAGCGATCTGCAGCCTGCGCGCAGCAACGCGGCACTGATCTACGGGCAGGTAGCCCGCGACATCGAGGTCGCGCTCCGCCTGAGCCCGGCATCGGCTGCCGACTGTACCATCGCCACGCGCAGTGCCGTCCAAATGCTCAAAGCCGACTACAACCTCTGGCTCTATCAGACCCGCGAAGGCGGCGACGAGGCCCTCACGGCCGCCGACGAAGCCCTCACCGAGGTGTTCAAGGATTCGCGGCTCGATTTGGTCGGCTCCTATGCCGACATCTTCGACATCACGAAAAAGAACAATGCAGAAATTATCCTCACGCTCCACTTCGGACAGGGAGAGTACGAAGGCGGCTACGCCAGCACCTATCTCATTCCGCAAACCCGTTTCCATTCGGCCAGCGAACATATCGAAACGCATGTCAAGCTGATGACCTCCGACGACCAGCGCTTCATTTTCTCGCCGAGCCTCGTTGAACTTCTCTACAAGGACGAACGCGACACCCGCACTCCGGTCAGTTACGGAGACTGGACCGACGAAGAGGAAGGTTACCGCTATACATGGGTCAACAAGTTCGCCGGCAAATGGGCCGACAACAAGCGCTACTTCATCTCCGACTTGCCGCTCTACCGCTACGCCGAAGCATTGCTCTTCAAGGCGGAGATAGAGAACGAACGGGGCAACACCCCGGCGGCGCTCACGTACCTCAACCGTGTCGCCAAGAGGGCTTATGGGATCGACAATTATTACGCCTCCTCGGATTACCACAGTTTCAAGGAGTCGCTGATGACCGAATACCTGAAGGAATTTGCCGGCGAAGGCAAGAGCTGGTGGAACTACATCCGCCTGGGCTATGCCTTTACGAAGATCGAATCGCTCCGCGGCCGCCAGAACGAGACCAACATCCTGCTGTGGCCCATCACTACTGCCTGCATGAACGAAAACCCGAATATCCGTCAAACGGTAGGTTACAACTAAAAAACACGCTACGATGAAAACCAAAATACTGAAACTTCTGCTTCCCGTGCTGGCGATGGCGGCCGCCGCATGCGGCGACTCCTTCGAGTTCGGCTCGCCGACCCACGATCTCGATGAAGGGATCGACCTTACAGCCGGGACGACACAGGTACTGTGGAAAAACAAGGGGGCCGTCTATCCCACCAAACGCATACACAACTTCCGCATCCCGGGACTGGTGCGTACCCCGCACAAACTGATCGCCTTCTGCGAGGCGCGCGAAGAGACCGGCTCCACAAACAAAGACGGAGGCGACATCGACCTGGTCTACCGGGTTTCGACCGACGACGGACAGACTTGGGGCCCCTCGCAGGTTCTGTTCGACGACGAGGACAACACCTGCGGAAATGCCTGTGCGGTCTATACCGAAAGCGGGCGTCTGGTGATACTCTGCTGCTGGCAGCGCACCGGAACTACCGAAGCTAAATTCAAAAGCAACTATTTCTCATTCGAAGAGTCACAAAGATACGCTTGTCATGTGGTCTGCTTTTATTCCGACGACGAAGGCGAAACCTGGGCGGGCCCGTTCAAGTGGTTCACCGAAAACCGCAATTCGGATCCCGGCCGCTACCTGTGGACAAGTTTCTTTAAAACAGGCCCCGGACACGCCATTCAGCTGAAGACCGGCCAGCACAAAGGACGCATTCTCGTCGGCTGCGACCATAAGTACCAGATTTTCGACGGAGTGGCCGTGAATGCCAATTCGGAGGATGAGAATTATTATGGTTCGCACGTCGCCTACTCCGACGACAACGGCGAGACCTGGCACATGCTCGAACTCAACGAAGAACTGCATTACGGCAACGAATGCGTGCCGGTCGAGTTGTCCGACGGCCGTATCTATCTCGACATGCGCGGCACGGGAGCTTATAAGAACCAGCGGGGCTGGAGCGTCAGCGGGGACGGCGGCATCACCTGGAGCAGATACGCCTCCAATCCGCTGCGTACGGATCCGGGCTGCCAGGGCTCGATCGTAAACTACAATACCAGCGGAGTACCCTCGTCCGTCATCTTGGCCAGCAGCAACAACAGCACGGCTCGTGAGCATCTCTCGATCCGCGCCAGCCTGGACGACTGCGCCACATGGAAAACGGATGTTTACCAGATCACCGACGGCAAATCCGGTTATTCGGATATGGTCGTATTCGACGACGGCAGCGTCGGCGTACTCTATGAAAACGGGACATCGGTCTACCGCGAACAGATCTCGTTCCGCAAGATCCCTGCCGCTACGATTGCAAAATATATCAACGAATAAACCCTCCGAGTCATGAAAAAACGAACCATAAGCTTCCTTTGCGGGCTCCTCGTCGCAGCATGCTCACCCGAACTGTACGACGAGAACAGCGTGTTGGAAAACAACCGGCAACAGGCCGAAATGAGCGTCGAGGTGCAGGTCAGCGGTACGATGGTCTCAACCCGCACGGTCGCCTCGGACGACGAAAGGGCCGTCACGAGCTACGACATCTATATTTTCGACGTTACGGCCAATGCCCTGCAATACTACAAGCAGGGAATCGTCCCCATGGAACCCGAAAAAATCGCCGGGACACACAACTACCGCATCGGCAACGAGCAGATCGTACTTCCGACCTCCGGACAGAAGCATGTCTTCGTGCTGGGCAATGCCGGCAGCAGCGTCACGCTTCCGCCACTCGTCACGCTCGACGAAGCGACCGAAAGTACTCCGGCCACGGCGCTCGACGACTTCCGCAACGGTGTCGTCGTGACCCCCCAGGGTGCCAAGACCCCGGCAGCCCCCTTCGTCATGGCCGGCACGACCTTCATCGCCAGCGCCGGCAATGCCCATGTGCCGGTATGCCTGGCCCGTACCGTCACCAAGATATCGCTTCGCAACATGCACCCCGGGCAGATCGTCCTCTCGGATGTCTCCGTCTCGGGAGCCTCGGCGAGCGTCTATCCTTTTGTCAAGACCATTTCGGTCGACCTGCCGACCGTCGACTATCCCGCAGCAGCCGACCTCATCCCCGGCGAGGAGGCCGGAGCTTTCTACCTGCTGCCGGCAACAGCCAACCAAACGGCCGTCACGGTGAAAGGCACCCTCTCGGGAACCGATTTTACATGCAAAACCACGCTTGCCAGCACCCTTTACGCCGACTACGACTACAAACTGACGCTCCGTAACCGGGACGGGGAGGTGACGGCCGTGCTGTCGCCCGATTTCAGCGGTGCGGCCGAAGTGGATGCCATCCAGATCACGGGCGAATGGCTTTCGGACAAGAATACCGTGACGCTGCCCTTTACGCCCGAGCCGAACTACGGGTTCACGATAGGCTACATTCTCAACGTCGACGGCTCGGCCGAGGTCGAAAAAGGATCGGAGGATTGGTACGACGCCGTCATCGTCAAGGAGGGGACAATCCGTATCCGCACGCTCAAAGAGAATCTCGGAGAAGACCGGACAGCCTCTTTCGCCGTCAATGCCGGGGGTGCTACCTGCAACGTCAAGGTCATCCAGCAGGGTCTCGCAGGCGTCAAGACGATCAAATTCGGCAACCTGGAGTGGATGGATCGTTCGATCGGCGCCACGCTCAGGGCCTCGCAGGCCTTTGCCAACGACGTACGCAGCTTCGGGTACCTCTACCAGTGGGGCCGCACGGTACCGTTCCCCGCAACAGGCGACGTAGAGACCGTATCGGAGCAGATGACCCCCTCGGAGGCTCTTGCCAGCCCGGCATTCATCGCCTATACGGGCGAAACGCAGGATTGGAACTCGCAGGGCGTCGAAGGCTCCTTCGACCAATATTGGGAATCCGTCACGAAGAATCCCTGCCCTGAGGGCTGGCGACTGCCGACCTATGAAGAGATGGCCGACGTCATGCTCTATCGCAACAACGCCCTGGTTTTCGCAAACGGCCAGCAAAAAGCAGCCGAAGTGCTTCCGAACGGAGTGACGCATTCCTATGTAGGTTTCGGATCGGGAGCCATCGCCACAGATACGGAAACCATGTTCCACTCCGGCATCAAACACAAGGGTACGGCCGACGCCTGGTATGTCCGCTACCTGTGGATCAACAAAGGCGGTACGCAAACCACAACGCCGCCCTCCTACTCCAAGACCCATGAGAAGGACACGCAGAACCACATGACCGGCGGCGAGAACATCCTGCGCATCGACCGGCTCAAAGCCGACGCTTCGGCCGACTTCCCCAAAGCAGCAGATGCCCGGAATTTCTGGCCAGAGCATGAAACCGACCCGGCAGTAGAGACGCTGGTCTTCCCCTGCGGCGGACGCCGCGACGCTACCGGCACCGTCGTGGAGTCGAACAACGCCGCGTTCTACTGGTCGCGCTCGATGTTCACGGGCGGGGACAACCAATATTCGAAGACGGCCACGACCTATGCTTCGGGACTGCTCTATTTCCGTCCGGCAGGTCGTTACATGTTCCTGTATGCCCCGGCTATCGGTACGGCCCAAGTCCATGCCGACACCGAAGATCTCGGCTATCGTAACCAGGCTATGCAGATCCGTTGCGTGAAAGACAAATAAAACGACCCGGATCAGTCGGGGGAGGGTGCCCCAGGTACCTTTCCCCGGCTCTTTCCGTTCACAGAAAATAAAAATGAAAAAACTGCTCTTATTCACCGCACTCTGCGCCGCTTGGTGTGCGCAGGCGCAGAAGCCCAACATCGTGGGCCGGGTTACCTGTAAAGGGAAACCCGTCGCCGGGGTCGTTGTTTCAGACGGCGAACAGGTCGTACGGACAAACTCCGACGGACATTACGAAATGCACTCCTCGAAACCCTGCGGATATGTATTCATGTCCATCCCCGGGGGTTACGAAACAGCCACCGACGGTCTGATTCCGCGTTTTTTCGGTTACACGACCCACTGCGACCTCGATGTGGTCGATTTCCAACTCGAAAAACGCCCTAACGACAACTTCACGCTCTTCATTTCGACGGACACACACCTCCGGGGCGACCCCGAGGAGCTCGACCTGCCGCAGTTCCGCAAATGGTACCTGCCCGACATCTCACGAGAGATCGAGCATACCAAAGGCCCGGTCTACTCGCTCCACCTGGGTGACATGACCACCGACATCATGTGGCACAAAAACGACTTCGCGCTGCGTAAATACCTCGATGTGATGAAAACCTACCCCTCGCCGATCTTCCACATCCCGGGCAACCATGACAACGAGCGGTTCGTCGACCCGGCAGTCCCCGATGCGCAATGGGACAGCATCGCACAGCGCCCTTACCGGCAGATCATCGGCCCGAACTACTACTCGTTCAACCTCGGGAAGGTGCATTTCGTCATGCTCGACAATATCATCGTGCGCAAAGGGGCGCTCAAAAACGGCAGGCGCCCGTCCCGCAACGACCAACTCGACGAGCGCCAGCTCCGCTGGCTGGGCCGCGACCTGGAAACCGTCGACAGCAGCACTCCGCTCGTCGTCTGCATGCACGTACCTGTCGCCGACTGGACAGGCATGGGTAGTGACGGCACCCCTGAATTCGCGGCCAAAGAGGGCCAACGGGTCATGTACGACCAGATCATGCCGCTACTGGCACGGTTCGACGACGTGCGCTTCCTGACAGGCCACAACCACCGGTTCATCAACATCCCGCTGACCGACCGCATTTTCCAGCACACGCTCGTTTCGGCATCGGCCGTGTCGTGGAAGATCAACGGCCCCGAAAGCCGGCTGGTGAGCGAAGACGGTTCCCCCGGCGGTTATCTGATCCTGCGTTACCGCGGCAACAGGGCCAGCTGGCAATTCAAGCCCAACGGCTACCGGGCCGACTGCAACCAGTTCCGCGTCTACGACCTGAACCGGGTACCCGAGGAGTTCGGAGGACAGCCGGGCAGCAACCGTTGTCTGATCAACGTCTACAACTGGGACAGCCAATGGACGGTGCAGGTGCGCGAAAAAGGCCGCGACCTGAAAGTCGAGCAGGTTTGGGCAAAAGACCCGCTTTACATCCTGATCCGCCGGGATGCGCTGCCCACACGTCCCACGGCTTTCCGCGCCGTCGCCAATCCGCACATGTTCTCGGTCGAAGCCTCGGCCCCGGACACGCCGCTCGAAGTGGTCATCACGGATCGTTTCGGCCGCAAATACCATCAAACGGTCGAACGCCCAAAAAAATTCGATTGGCAGACGGAATGACACACCTGATTTGTCCGAATAATTTGACATAACAAAAAAATAATTCGTATCTTTACAAAAAATTACCACAGATGGAGGTTCTGAAACTGGACAACCGCAATACCACGCTCGTCGACAGTGTCGAAGAGAGTCTGATCCGCTTCTTCAAGGAGAAGGGCCTGCGCCCCGGCAGCAGCATTCCCAACGAGATAGAACTGGCCGCATCGCTGGGTGTCGGGCGTCCGGTTCTGCGCGAAGCACTGAGCCGTTTCAAGATGACCGGCATGATCGTCTCCCGCACCAAGAAAGGCATGATCCTGGGAGAACCTTCGCTGCTCGGCGGCATGAAGCGCTGCATAAATCCGCTGTTGATGAACGAGGCGACGCTACGCGACATACTCGAATTCCGCATAGCGCTCGAAATCGGTATCAGCAACAACATTTTCAGCAACCTCACCCCGCAGGACATCGAAGAGCTGGAACAGATCGTCGAGATGAGCCAGGTGATCGGCAACAACAAATACGCCCCCATCAGCGAGCACCGCTTCCATACGAAACTCTATGAAATCACGGGCAACCGCATCATCTCAGAATTTCAGGATATCATCTACCCGGTACTGGATTTCGTAAAGGAGAAATACCGCGACTTCTTCGAACCCATCGAGCAGGAACTTATCCAGAACTGCGAGCTGGTCACCCACCGCCATCTGCTGGAATACATCAAACGCGGCGATCTCGAAGGTTACAAACATGCCATCGTCGAGCATTTCAAACTCTACACGATCTACCTCGAACGCCACAAGCAGTAACCCGCCACACATACCAATTACCATGAAACAGACTTTGCGAAGCCTTGCCGGGGGAATTATGCTCCTCGGCATAATGCTGACCGCAGAAGCGGCAGCGGCATCTACCGCCGCAGGCAAGCCCGTCCGTGACTCCGCCGCCCCCGCCGTCGGCGAAGCGGTCACAGTCTATACCGAGGGGGAGGCCGGCTATGCAGGATTCCGCATCCCGGTTATCATCCGCACGGGCGACGGTACATTGATAGCCTTCGCTGAGGCGCGTCGGCACGACAAACGCGACAGCGGCGACATCGACCTGGTGATGCGCCGATCAGAAGATGACGGACACACATGGGGCCCGATCACGACGGTCTGGGATGACGGCAGCAACACCTGCGGCAACCCGGCACCCGCGATCCTCAGCGACGGGCGGATCGTCATGCTCGCAACCTGGAACCGCGGCTGCGACCGCGAACGGCAGATCGAAAACCACACAAGCGTCGATACCCGGCGCGTTTTCGTGCTCCGCTCCGAAGACCACGGACGAACCTGGAGCCATCCCGAAGAGATCACCTCCGAGGTCAAGGCCCCGGAGTGGACATGGTACGCTACCGGCCCGTGCCACGCCATCGTCAAGCGCCGCACACCCCACAAAGGGCGTATCGTCGTGCCGGCCAACCACAAACGGCTGGGAAACGACGGACGGGTCGAATCCTACTCGCAACTGCTCTTCTCTGATGACGAAGGTCTCACATGGCAGTTGGGAGCCGTTTCACAGCGAGGCGGGAACGAAAGCACGGTCGCCGAACTCGCAGACGGCTCGCTGCTGCTGAACATGCGTCACTACGAACGCGGAGACAGCCTTCGGCTTTACGCCGTAAGCCGCGACGGCGGGACGAGTTGGTGCTGCCAGGGAGAGCATCCCGAATTGGTCGAACCGCGATGCCAGGGGAGTTTGCTGAACCTTACACGCGGCGAACGCCCCACCCGACACCTACTCTTCTGCAACCCACACGACCCGCGCCGCCGCCATAACCTCTCGCTGTGCGAGAGCCGCGACAACGGCCGTACATGGATCCATCTGACAACCGTCTGCCCCGGCCCTGCGGCCTATTCCGACCTGGTACGGCTCGACCGCAACCGCATAGGCGTGCTCTATGAAAACGGCGACGAAGACGACCTCTACCGCCGCATCTCATTCACTATCGTCACGCTCCGGCCATGAATCCCCGAATCCTTTTTCTCCCGGTCGTGTTGACCGCTGCCGGCACGGCATCGGCCCGGCACATTCAGACGCCGCCCAACATTGTCGTCATCCTGGCCGATGACCTCGGTTTTTCCGATCCGGGATGCTTCGGGGGCGAGATCGAAACGCCCGTACTGGATCGGCTGGCGGCCGAAGGCCTGCGGCTCACACAACTCTACAATTCGGGTCGCAGTTGCCCCTCGCGAGCCTGCCTTCTGACAGGACTCTATCCCCATCGGGTCGGTATCGGCGAAATGGTGCGCGAACATCGGGAAGCATGGCCCGAAGCTTACCGGGGCTATCGCCAGGACAACAACCTCACCATCGCCGAAGCGCTCCGCGCAGCAGGTTATCATACCGCCATGGCGGGCAAATGGCACATGGGAAAGGCGTATACCCCCGTCGATTGCGGCTTCGACGACTTTTACGGATTCCTCAACGGCGCCATGACCTACTGGAATCCAGAACGTTATGTCCGACTACCCAAAACGGCACCCCAGCGGGATTATGCCCGGGATGAATTTTACGCCACGGATGCCATTACCGACTACGCCATAGATTTCGCGGCACAAGCCCGCGAACGGAACAAACCGCTCTTCCTGCATGTGGCGTACAACGCCCCGCATTTCCCGCTACAAGCTCCCCGCGAACGCATCGATCATTACATGGCGGTCTATCTGAAAGGCTGGGATGCAATCCGAGAAGAACGCGAGGTACGTTTGCGCCAGCTGGGATTGTTGTCCGACGAAGAGCGAGCCGCAGGCCGGGGCGAAGTGCCGGCAAGCCAGTTTATCGACCGCACCCGCCCGATTCCGGCGTGGGACACGCTTTCGGAAGAACAGCAACACGACTTAGCACGCCGTATGGCTATTTATGCAGCCATGGTCGACATCATGGATCGCAATATCGGCCGCCTTATCGAAGCACTGCGCGACAACGGGCAATTGGAAAACACACTTATACTCTTTCTCTCGGACAACGGAGCCTGCGCTGAATGGCATGAGTTCGGATTCGACGGCCGCAGCGGCACGAACTACCACATCCACACCGCCGATGAACTTGCCGGCATGGGACAGCCCGGTACCTATCACCACTACGGCACCGGCTGGGCCAATGTCTGCTGCACCCCGTTTCGCCTCTACAAGCATTTCGCACATGAAGGCGGAATATCATCTCCGAGCATTCTATGGTGGGGCGACCGGGTGAAGCACCCGGGCGGCATCGACCATCAGCCCTGCCATCTCATCGACATCATGGCGACCTGCCTCGATGCCGCAGTAATAGCATATCCCGAGCAGTACGAACAACGCCGGCTGGCACCTACGGAAGGGATCTCGCTCCTGCCCCTTGCTCAGAGGCGGTCGCTTCCCGACCGTCCGATCTTCGCCGAACACGAGGGTAACCGCATGGTACGCCTCGGACGATGGAAACTCGTGGCTTCCTACTACAACGGACAGCAGTGGGAACTCTACGACATCGCGCACGACCGTACCGAACAGCACAACCTATCGGCCCGGCATCCCCGCAGGGTCAATCGGATGGCGCAGCTCTATTTCCGATGGGCCGACGCAAACGGCGTACTACCTTATCCGCAGTTGATGAACGAATACGGCGGACTGGAAATGAAGATTTACAACAAGCGATAAAAAGGTACTACTGCGCAGCCTGCAGCGCAGCGATAAACCTGGGCCACAATACCCACAGGTTCTCGGTCTGCAACCAAAGTTCGCGCGCCTGTGCCTGCACGGAGGGACGTTCGCCCTCGATATCCCGCAGGTAAGCATCGTCGGCAGGGTGCTCGGCGGCCGTAAATTCCCGGAAGAAAGGCGCAAACCGCGTCTTGAAATGCAGCAACTCCCCTTCGGGAAGCGTCCCTTCACGACGGAATGCCGACCAGAGCAGCAATATCCCGCGGCTGGCACATTTGTCCGAAACGTCGTTTATCACTTCGTCGAACAGTTCCTGCTCGTCCATCGCCAGGTAATCGAACGCCAAGAGTTCGCTCCCCTCGAGGTGGTCTTCGGGATCCAGCTCCAGGAGCATCTCCAGCAGCGCCGCAGACATCTCGAAATCGTTGATCAGAAAGTGGTCGATGGCCGAGGCACGGATCAGTTCGAGCGCAGACTGCGAATTGCGATGGCTCCATTCGAGGTTGATCTCTTCGTCTTCGGGCAGCAACCCCGCAAGTCGCTGGAATGCCTGGTAACGTTCATTGCAGGCATCTTCGACATTCCCCGCGGCCTCCAGCTCACGGGTGTGTGCCAAAACCCTGGTGAAATTATACGGCCCGTCGCCGACGATTTCGAAAGTCTGGTCGAGCGTGGGGTTAAGATATGCTTTTTGCATCGCGGCGCATTTTAAAAATCATGGTTATCAGTATAGCGAGTGTCAGCGCGCCGCCCAGCAGGTAGGCCGCTGCCCGGTCGCGCATGCCGCACATAAGCGGCGATATAAAGACATAGGACATGCAGACATAGGTCATGACCAGCGCCGGCAGGAGCCCCACCCAGCGGTTGCGGCCCCGTTTGTTCAGGTAGGCCGTAATCATCCACAGCGTGACCATCGCCAGTGTCTGGTTCATCCATGCGAAATAGCTCCACATGGCCTCGAACGGCAGGCAGAAAATAATGACCAGCCCCGCACGCGCCAGCCTGCTGACGCCCCACCCGGGTAGGTGTCGGCGAAACGGTACGCCAACGCCGGGAAGCATGGTACGCCTCGGGCGGTGGAAACTCACGGCTTCCTGCCACAACGGACAGCCATGCCCAGGGTACAGCCAACGGGAAAAGGAGAAAACCACGGACGAAGCCCAGCATGCCGGACTTCGGTGCCTTCAGCGACGCCCTTCCCCATCGCGGTACGACCTTTGCAGCACTCTTCCCAAAAAAGAACCGATGAAAAACACCGTCCAACACCATCCGTCCCGCAGACAAGAGGCCGCTCAGGCTGCCGTAAGGCAACCGCAAGGCATGCAGGGAATCCCCGTCACCCAGATCACCCCCGACGACATACTCGCCGAAGGCGGCCCCATCACCCCCGCCACCGAAGACGGGTCGCCCACGCAGCGGCAGATAGAGCAGGACGTGGTGACCGTCAACCCCTCGGCAGACAGCATGGAAAGCCGGGGTTGAATTTCCCGCCGGGGCTTCCCCGGTTGTTTTTACAGGTTTCCGGCGGTGCTTTCCGGACGGGAACCGGATCGAAACATCTATCCCCGAGGCCGAAAAATTTGAGAAAACGGGCGTAATTTTTTATATTTGTGATGACAACCCACGTACCCAACACATTCAGTCGCAAATATACAATATTCAGTCCGCAAGTGCGGCATCGGGAATATGACAATCGAAAAACTGGACGGAACCTCCCCGCGCCTTTACACACTCGTCGCACCTCTGGTCATGCGGCGCAGCGTATTGCGCCAGAACAACAACTATCCGTTCTGGACTTCGCGTTCGCATACGTGGTTCGTCGCCTGGGAAGGTGAAAATGTCTACGGATTCGTGCCGGTGGAGATTACCGACAACGGGATCGCAAGGATCAACAACTACTATGTCTCGGGCGACGACCCGCAGCTGCTCGCGCGGTTCCTGCGGGAGGTCGTCCGGTATTATGGCCGCGACTATACGATACGTTCCGTCACGCTGATCCGCCATGCGGAGATATTCCGCACCGAGGGGTTCGCCGCAATCCGGGAGTGGAAGCAGTACGTCGCGATGCAGTACGACAATAAACGTCCGCAGCCATGAACGTCTACGAGCGGACACAGCAACGGCTGAAAACCGTATTCGATCTCTTCGACAACGTCTACGTCTCCTTCTCGGGTGGCAAGGACAGCGGCGTGCTGCTCAACCTGTGCATCGACTACATACGGCGGCACCATCTGAAACGCCGCATCGGGGTATTCCACATGGACTACGAGATACAGTACCGCGACACGGTCGACTATGTCAACCGGACGCTGGCCGCAAACGCCGACATACTAGACGTCTACCGGGTCTGCGTGCCGTTCAAGGTGCTGACCTGTACCTCGATGTTCCAGCAGTACTGGAGGCCGTGGGAAGAGTCCAAGCGGGAACTGTGGGTGCGAGAGATGCCTGCGGGCTGCCTCACGCACCGCGACTTCCCGTTCTTCAGGGACGACATGTGGGACTACGAATTCCAGAATTGCTTTGCCGAGTGGCTCCACGCCCGCAACCGGGCGGCACGCACGTGCTGCCTGATCGGCATCCGCACGCAGGAGAGTTTCAACCGCTGGCGCACCATATACAGCGACCGCAACCACCACCGATTTTCGGGCAAGCGGTGGATACGCCAATGGGTCGGCGGCGGAATCTGCAACGCCTACCCGCTCTACGACTGGCTCACGACCGACATCTGGACGGCGAACGGCCGGTTCGGCTGGCCCTACAACCGTATTTACGACCTCTTCTACATGGCCGGCGTACCGCTGGAGAGCCAACGCGTAGCCAGCCCTTTCATCTCGCAGGCGATTTCGAGCCTGCATCTCTACAAGGCCATCGACCCGGACACGTGGGGCCGCATGATCGGCCGGGTCAACGGCGCCAACTTCGCGGCGCTGTACGGCCGGACGGCCGCCGCCGGCTGGCAATCGGTCAAGCTGCCGAAAGGGATGACCTGGGAAGGTTACATGCACTTCCTGCTCTCGACGCTCCCGGAACGGACACGGAGCAACTACCTCGAAAAGCTCTCCGTAAGCATCCGTTTCTGGCGCGAGAAGGGCGGGTGCCTCCCCGACGAAACCATCGCAAAGCTGCAAAGGGCGGGAATCCGGATTGAAATCGGCGGCAAGAGCGCCTACCGGACGGACAAACGTCCGGTGCGCATGGAATACCTCGACGACATAGACCTGCCCGAATTCAGCCGGCTGCCGACGTTCAAGCGGATCTGCATTTGCATCCTAAAGAACGACCATGCCTGCAAATACATGGGATTCTCGCCGAACAAAAGCGAGACGCAGCGCCGAAATAAAATCATGGAAAAATATGAATCGTTACTGCAACCCTCCGACAAAAGCAACGTACCGAAGCCCTGTCTATGACGTCAGGGCCGTGCCGGTGGAGAAAGTCGTGGCGAACAGCTACAACCCCAACGTCGTAGCCCCGCCCGAAATGAAACTGCTGGAGCTGTCGATCTGGGAGGACGGCTACACGATGCCGTGCGTTTGTTATTACGATGCCGAAAAGGATCTCTACGAACTGGTGGACGGCTACCACCGCTACCTGGTGCTCAAGCGGTCGAAACGCATCTACGAACGGGAGAGGGGCCTGCTGCCCGTGGCGGTGATCGAAAAGGACATCTCGAACCGCATGGCCTCGACCATCCGCCACAACCGGGCGCGCGGCACACACAACGTAGAGCTGATGAGCGAAATCGTCGCCGAGCTGACGCGGGCACAGATGTCCGACCAGTGGATCATGCGCCACATCGGCATGGATCGCGACGAACTGCTGCGCCTGAAACAGATCACGGGGCTCGCCGAACTCTTCGCAGACAAGGAGTTCAGCCCCGGCGATACCGAGGACGAGGCCGTGGAGCCCGCCAGGATCATGCGCTGAGCACCACGTCACAACGTGTTCGGGACGGATGCGGAGAACCGGCACGGGATACAGTCCCTAACGATCACCCCGGGGAAAACGACGTCGCACGGCCCGTTGATTTGTACCCCGGGCATATTATGCGGACAAGCCGGAGGTTTGGAATAGTTATTGATAATTTTCGCACCACAATACGAAATTCCGAACCCCAAGATGTTAAAGGAAGGATTTCTTTTCACGTTCATATCCGCCTTCATGGCGCTGTTTCCGGTGGCGAACCCCGTCGGTGCGGGCTTCCTGGTCAACGGACTTCTGTCGGGGCTGGACGATGAAGACCGCAAGTCGATCATCCGGAGGATCATCACCGACTATCTGCTCGTCGGGCTGGGCAGCCTGGCCGTCGGGCATTTCGTGCTGACGCTCTTCGGGCTCTCGCTGCCGGTAATCCAGCTGGGCGGCGGGCTGCTGATCTGCCGCACCGCCCTGCAATGGCTCAGCGACTCGGACTCCTCGGTGGGGCACGCGCAGGGCAAGGATGTCAATCCGCTCCACAAAATAGCCCTCGAATCGCAGGTCTTCTACCCGATCACCTTCCCGATCAGCATCGGCCCGGGCAGCGTCTCGGTCATCCTGACGCTGATGGCCTCGGTGAGCATGAAGGACGGCTGGGCCAAAGGGCTGCTCTCCTATGCGATCATCGCGCTGGTAGTCGTGCTGATGTGCCTGATCCTCTACCTGTTCCTGTCGCAGGGCGAGCGCATCATACGGAAAATCGGCACCAGCGGCAGCATCGTCATCAACAAGATGGTCGCCTTCTTCACCTTCTGCGTCGGCGTGCAGATCGTCGTGACGGGCATCGCCAAATTATTCCACCTGCACATATAACCGAAAACCGAGCCGGCAATTGACGCGCCCGCACAAAGTTGTCCGGCAGGCAACCCGTAAAAACGATTTATTTTTCTTATTTTGCGGGCCGAAATAAACTATGTAACTATGTCATTCTGGTCTCGACTCTTCGGCCCGGATCACAAGCCCCGGATGGGCGGGTTGGAGATTTTCAAATACATCGGCCCGGGACTGCTCGTCACCGTGGGGTTCATCGACCCCGGCAACTGGGCTTCAAACCTGGCCGCAGGCGCACAATACGGATACACGCTGCTATGGATGGTGACGCTCTCGACCGTGATGCTGATCGTATTGCAGCACAACGTCGCACACTTGGGCATCGCCACGGGCCTCTGCCTGTCGGAAGCGGCATCTGCATACCTCAAACCTGCATGGTCGCGCCCGTTGCTGGGTTCGGCCGTGCTGGCGTCGATCTCCACCTCGCTGGCCGAAATCCTGGGCGGGGCGATCGCATTGCAGATGCTGTTCGGCGTACCGGTGCGCATCGGCGCGCTGCTGGTACTCGTGTTCGTGGTCGTCATGCTCTTCACCAACAGCTACCGGCTGATCGAAAAATGGATCATCGCCTTCGTCTCGGTCATCGGGCTGTCGTTCATCTACGAACTGTCGCTGGTGACGATCGACTGGCCGCAAGCCGCCCGGGCATGGGTGACGCCCTCGTTTCCCGAAGGTTCGATGGTCATCGTCATGAGCGTATTGGGCGCAGTGGTAATGCCCCACAACCTGTTCCTACATTCGGAGGTGATCCAGAGCCGCCAGTGGAACCTGAGCGACGACGCGGTCATCCGCAGGCAACTGCGTTACGAGTACGCAGACACGATCTTCTCGATGCTGGTGGGCTGGGCGATCAACAGCGCGATGATCCTGCTGGCCGCAGCGACCTTCTTCGTGACGAAAACACCCGTGGAGGAGTTGCAGCAGGCCGATTCGCTCCTGCAACCGCTCCTGGGGCGAAGCGCGACGCATATCTTTGCCGTCGCCCTGCTCTTCGCGGGGATCTCCTCGACGATCACCTCGGGGATGGCCGCGGGCTCAATCTTCGCCGGGATATTCAAAGAGCCCTACGACATCAGGGACAACCACTCCCGGACGGGCGTGATGGTTTCGCTGGTCGCCGCATTCCTGATCATCCTGCTGATCGGCGACCCGTTCAAAGGGCTTATCTACTCCCAGATGATACTCAGCATCCAGCTGCCCTTCACGGTCTTCCTGCAGGTACACCTGACCTCTTCGGAGCGTGTGATGGGCAAATACCGGAACTCGCGGTTCACCAAATACCTGCTCTACGGGATCGGGGCCGTAGTGACCGTCCTGAATGTGATGCTGCTCGTCAGCTTCTTCCGGTAGGCGCGGCACGGCGTCCGGCGAGGATATGCGATATATGCCCTCCGGCAACGGCTGTGGCAGCCGCAAAGGTGCCGCCCGGGCAGCAGGGTGAAATCAAAAAAGACGATTGAGACCTCGAATAAGCCCGTTTATCGGGGGAATTGCCGTTGTGCAATCATCGGATTTTTAGTAACTTGCCCCAATTTTACGGGCTGCCCGTAAAACCAAGGATGCCATCATATGCCAACGTCTTGCATTACAAGATATTACGACATACGACACTATTTTAATGCTGAAAAAGATCATCAAATATACGCTCCGTGCGCTGCTCGTTGTCCTCGTCGTCCTGATACTGGTTCCCGCCCTGCTCTACATACCGGCCGTACAGGATTTCGTTCGGAAGCGCGCGGTCGGCTATGCCTCGCGGGCGCTCGGGATGGATTTGTCCGTCGAACGTCTCCGGCTCTCCTTTCCGCTCCGGTTGTCGGTGGACAACACGCTGCTGGTCGACAAGGCCGATACGCTCCTCAGCTGCGGCAGGGCCCCCCCGGGGGTCCCCCCCCAGCCGCTCCTTGTCGTCGTCCAGGGACGGAATCGCGCCCAGAAGCCCCTGGGTGTACGGGTGGGCCGGATTGGAGAACACCTCCCGCACTGA
>OGPO01000637.1_pt1 | contig 27909 bp, 19 predicted proteins | sample 1553041 | NCBI WGS metagenome assembly OGPO01 (sample SAMEA2580281, study PRJEB22360) | human gut metagenome | biome: human gut; feature: human-associated habitat; material: faeces | place: Denmark | collected 2008/2010 | reverse complement strand
TAGGCAACTACTACACTCGTCAGGAAATGGGTCCGAAGTTTAATCCGTTCTTCATTCCAAAGATGATTTCGGATATTGCAGCCGGACAGATTTCTATCATGTATGGTTTCCATGGTCCTAACTACGCGACTTGTTCAGCATGTGCTACTTCAACCAACGCTATTGCAGATGCCTTCAACCTGATTCGTTTGGGTAAAGCAAATGTAATTGTATCCGGTGGTTCGGAAGCAGCAATCTTCCCGGCAGGTGTAGGCGGTTTCAACGCTATGCACGCCTTGTCAACACGCAACGACGAAGCTTCTAAAGCTTCACGTCCGTTTAGCGCAAGCCGCGATGGTTTCGTTATGGGCGAAGGTGGCGGTTGCTTGATCCTGGAAGAATTGGAACACGCTAAAGCTCGTGGTGCAAAAATCTATGCAGAAGTTGCCGGTGTAGGTATGTCTGCAGATGCACATCACTTGACTGCTTCTCATCCGGAAGGTCTGGGAGCGAAACTGGTGATGATGAATGCACTGGAAGATGCGGAAATGGATCCGAAAGAAGTAGATTATATCAATGTACACGGTACATCTACTCCGGTTGGTGATATTTCAGAAGCAAAAGCAATCAAGGAAGTATTCGGTAATCATGCGTTCGAGTTGAACATCAGTTCAACCAAATCAATGACAGGTCACTTGCTGGGAGCTGCCGGTGCGGTAGAATCTATTGCAAGCATCCTTGCCATTAAGAACGGCATTGTTCCTCCGACTATCAACCACGAAGAAGGTGACGACGACGAGAACATCGACTATAACCTTAATTTCACGTTCAACAAAGCACAGAAACGCGAAGTTAATGTTGCCTTGTCCAATACATTCGGATTTGGCGGTCACAATGCGTGCGTTATCTTCAAGAAATACGCAGAGTAATATCGTGTTACGTAACGAAATAGATAAGATAAGGCTCTTGTTCCGCAAGGATAGAGAGTCTTATCTTTGTTTTTACCGGATACTCGGGTTCTACCCGCGCAATATCCAGCTTTATGAGCAGGCTCTCCTGCACAAATCGACTTCTGTCCGCTCCGACAAGGGACGTCCCCTCAACAATGAACGGCTGGAGTTTTTAGGTGACGCCATCCTCGACGCCATCGTGGGAGATATTGTCTACAAACGTTTCGAAGGGAAACGGGAAGGTTTCCTGACCAATACACGTTCCAAGATTGTACAACGGGAGACGTTGAACAAGTTGGCCGTTGAAATCGGCCTGGATAAGCTCATCAAGTATTCTACCCGCTCTTCTTCTCACAACAGCTACATGTACGGAAATGCTTTTGAAGCGTTTATCGGAGCTATTTATCTGGATCAGGGATATGAACGTTGCAAACAGTTTATGGAACAACGGATTATCAACCGTTATATCGATCTAGATAAAATATCCCGAAAAGAGGTTAACTTCAAATCCAAACTTATCGAATGGAGCCAAAAGAACAAAATGGAGGTTTCCTTTGAATTAATCGAGCAGTTTCTCGATCATGACAGTAACCCTGTATTCCAAACTGAAGTACGTATTGAAGGACTTCCGGCAGGAACAGGTACGGGGTATTCCAAGAAGGAATCTCAACAGAATGCCGCCCAGATGGCTATAAAGAAAGTAAAGGAACCGACATTTATGTCAACCATCGAAGAGATTAAAATACAACATTCGGCAACTGCAACTGAAATGGAAACAGAAATGGAAGTTGAATTTGCAACTGATTCTGAGATTGAATTGGCAACCGGGCTTGAGAATGAACTCGAAACCGAACTGAATGCAAATCCCGAGATAAAACCAGAGAATGTTTCAGAAGAAAACATCCTCGTCGATGAGATTTCCACAGTACAGGACACAGAAGCTCCGGCAACTAACCAAAACAAATCCCCATGCGACGACCCTGAATCACCAAATCGTGATCTTCAGTAACTAATTTCAGTTTTCCTGCAACTTCTTCAAGAGGAATAGATGCTATATCGTCTCCTTTTAAGGTCACCATACGCCCGAATTGGCCATTGGCTATCAATTCCGTTGCATGCCCGCCCATGCGGGTAGAAAGATTGCGGTCGAAAGGAGTAGGCGAACCACCACGCTGAATATACCCCAGAACTGTTTCGCGAGTTTCTATACCAGTTTCATATTCAATTTCCTGCGCGATATATTCAGCAGCACGTTTACGCCCATCGGTCTGAATACCTTCCGCTACCACTACAATAGAATAGGGTTTGCCTTTCTTTAATCTTTCCAAAATCGTATTGCCGATATTCTTAATGTCATAAGCGATTTCGGGGACAAGAATCACATCCCCTCCTCCTGCCATACCGGAATACAAAGCAATCCAACCGGCTTTATGCCCCATCACTTCAATCACCATCACTCTTTTGTGAGAGCTTGCGGTGGAATGTAGACGGTCGATGGCATCAGTAGCAATACTTACCGCCGAGTCGAAGCCAAAAGAGATGTCCGTGCCCCAAATATCATTATCAATGGTTTTAGGAACAGATACGATGTTAACTCCCATTGCAGCAAACTTGGCTGCAGTCTTCTGCGTTCCATTTCCACCGATACAAACGACACAATCCAGTCCAATTTCATGAATATTCTGAAGAATTAAAGACGGTTTGTCAACATCCGAGACAACGCCTCCTTTTTTGAAAGGCTTCTCGCGAGAGGTTCCTAGCATCGTTCCACCCAAATTCAGCAGACCGGAAAGCGACTTGTCTGTAATAGATTCGACATCTTTGGTCAGCAAGCCCTGAAAACCGCTGTGAATGCCTATCACTTCCATCCCATAATAATTGATGGCAGTTTTGCACACGCCACGAATGGTGGCATTGATACCGGGACAGTCCCCGCCGGATGTTAAGATTCCAATTCTCATTGTCGCATTTTTTAGTCTAAAACTCGGGTATTCTATGAAAGTCGTCAATTTTTAACGATTATTTCCGTCGTAAAGATAGAAAAAAAAGATAAATAAGTTACTTTTGCACGACTAAACATTATTATGTTAAAGCAGAAATGAATATTACAAAAATTATTAGTAAGACTTTCGATTCCCGTTTAAAACAGATAGACCTATATGCTAGTCAGGCTAGTGAGATACAGCATCGTGTGTTAAGTCGCTTAATACACCAGGCCGCTCAGACTGAATGGGGAAGAAAGTACGATTACTCCTCTATCCGTAACTATGAAGATTTCCGAAAACGTGTTCCTATCCAAACATACGAAGAAATCAAACCTTATGTAGAACGTTTGCGAGCCGGGGAACAGAATCTGCTTTGGCCATCGGAGATACGCTGGTTTGCAAAATCCTCCGGAACGACTAATGATAAAAGTAAATTCCTTCCCGTCAGCAAAGAGGCACTGGAAGACATTCATTACAGAGGAGGAAAAGACGCGGCAGCTCTTTATTTCCGCATCAATCCGGATAGCCATTTTTTCTCCGGCAAGGGACTGATTCTCGGGGGTAGCCATAGTCCGAACCTCAACTCCAACCATAGTTTAGTAGGAGATTTATCCGCTATTCTGATTCAGAATGTGAATCCGCTTATCAATTTCATTCGTGTACCCAGCAAGAAAATTGCATTGATGAGCGAATGGGAGACCAAAATAGAAGCAATCGCCAACAGCACTATTCCGGTAAATGTGACAAGCTTGTCCGGCGTACCGTCGTGGATGCTGGTACTTATCAAACGTGTTCTTGAAAAGACAGGAAAACAGGCTTTGGAAGAAGTATGGCCCAACCTGGAAGTTTTCTTCCACGGTGGAGTCGCTTTCACTCCTTATCGTGAGCAATACAAGCAGGTGATTCAAACACCGAAGATGCATTATGTAGAGACTTATAATGCTTCGGAAGGATATTTTGGAACTCAAAACGACCTCTCCGATCCTGCCATGTTATTAATGATCGACTACGGAATCTTCTACGAATTTGTTCCGCTGGAGGAAGTAGGAAAAGAGAGTCCACGAGCTTATTGCCTTGAAGAAGTCGAGCTCAACAAGAACTATGCAATGGTTATTTCTACTTCTTGCGGCTTATGGAGATACATGATTGGGGATACAGTGAAGTTTACCAGCAAGAATCCCTATAAGTTTGTCATCACAGGAAGAACAAAGCATTTCATCAACGCATTTGGCGAAGAACTGATTGTCGATAACGCTGAAAAAGGATTGGCAAAGGCTTGTGCCGAAACCGGAGCACAAGTTAGTGAATACACCGCGGCACCTGTATTTATGGATGAGAATGCCAAATGCCGGCACCAGTGGTTAATAGAGTTCGCTAAGATGCCGGATTCAGTAGAAAAATTTGCAGCGATACTTGATGCCACACTGAAGGAGGTTAACTCCGATTATGAGGCGAAACGATGGAAAGATATAGCTCTGCAACCATTGGAAGTAATCGTTGCCCGTGAGGGATTATTCCATGATTGGCTGGCACAGAAAGGAAAGCTGGGAGGACAACACAAAGTCCCCAGATTAAGCAATACGCGCGAATATATAGAAACAATGTTAGCGCTGAATGACAGTATTCCTTCGGAAGAATAACCAAAAACCAAGACATAACCGACACAAGTTATCCTTATTACAGAGATTGCTTGTACAAGGAGAGCGTTTCGAAGCACCTCTCCAATTTCTTCCAGGCACGGATTATGCGAATTACATGGATAAAGTTTATTCTCTTTCCGTGTTTATCCGTGTAATCCGTGCCTAAATTATGTCGGCTAATTACCGGGCGTTGACTATTATCCCTCCTCCCAATAATAAGCCATCTTTATAGAATGCAGCAGCTTGTCCCGGAGCAATGGCGGTTAAAGGCTCATGAAGTTGCACATGCAGTAGATGATCTGGTGTAATGGTAATCGTAGCATGGTTTTCCTGTTTGCGATACCGTATTTTCACAATGATGTCAGAATGCCCTAAAGTACGCTCCTGATTGACAAGATTCCAGTCTTTCAACCACATTTCTGTTTTCTCCAGAGCTGAAAGAGAAGCTAATACTACTTCGTTCTTTTCAGGATTAATCTCTTTCACAAATACGGGACGGTTCAAATGAATGCCCAAGCCACGTCTCTGTCCAATGGTATAAAAAGGATAACCCTCATGCCAGGCAATAAAATCTCCCTTTTCATCGACAAACCTTCCTCGTTTCACTTTATTGAGTCCTGCCTGATTGCTTCCAACCAATACTTGCCAATCTCCAACCAATGCTTGATTCTCCCCCATCATCTGCTCTTCTTCTGCCAATGCCTCATTATTTTGAGCCAACCAGTTTTTCAGAAAAGTTCGATAGTCCATTGGGCAAAAACAAACGCCTATACTATCCTTTTTAGTTGCCACCTTCCGGAACCCATGTTCCGCAGCCCAGACACGAGCTTCCACTTTCGTAATATCCCCCATCGGCAACAACATCCTGCAAAGAATATCTTGTTTCAATCCCCATAGAAAGAAGGTTTGATCCTTATCCGAGTCGGCAGCGTATGTTATATAAAAGGTATTATTTAGTTGTATATTCTGTGCATAATGCCCGGTAGCGATGTAGAAAACGCCCATTTCATCGGCAATTTTAGCAAGCAGAGGCCATTTCAGGTAATTATTGCACAATATACAAGGGACTGGAGTCCGTCCTGCCAGATACTCCTGCACAAAATATTCAATAATCTGTTTACTGAATATTTCACGGGCATCGTATGTTATATGCCGTATTCCTAAACGTTCTGCCAGATTACGGGCATCTTCCAGATACTCTGTCGAGCCATTCAATTCATAAAAACGGAAGGTTACTCCGATCACTTCATAACCGGCTTCCAGCAATCGCATAGCAGCAACAGAACTATCTGTACCGCCACTCATTCCAAGCAATACTCGTTTGTTTTCCTCCATCATGCTGCAAAATTAAGTATTTTCCCGTATCTTTGTTTGTTAAAGTCTAAAAGAGAATGAAAGAGAGACCAACTAACGGACAAGTTATAATCGTTTTCACAGAGCATCCGATACTCGGCATATTGCTGATTCCCTATATTGCGGAAAAGCTGGACGATGGTACCTTGCAATTGGTAGAACAAGCATTTCACGCCTCTCCCGAAGCTATGAGCAAGATGAGTGAGGCAGAAAGACAAGCTATTCATATCGCCTCTTATTATACAGAGAAGCATCTAATGAGTGTCTACTCCCGCGAAAAAACAGTATCGCGTTTTTTACATAAATTATCCGAAGATCCGGAACGAATAAAGAATGATATCCGTCCATCTATCGAAAAGAAACTGTTGGAAATGCTGATACTGATACGGGACAACGGACTGCCTTTTTATCAGAAACAAGCCGGCAGTAAAATACTATACGCCCATCATGCCTATCACATAAATCCTCATAATGCAGAAATTCGTGTAACGTTTCATGTTGACAATAAAACGTTTCGTTATCAGTTGCAGTGCTATTATGAAGGACAGCCATTCTCTTTAAGTGAGTTGAAACCTGTGGTTGTACTGACATCCGCACCAGCCACGCTATTATTGGGAATGGAGCTATATTTCTTTCCGCACATTGAAAGCGCACGCATCTTACCTTTTACAAAGAAAAGATCGATCAGCGTAGACGCTTCCCAAATTGAAAAATACATAGATAACATTGTTATCCCGATTGCTCGTTATCATGAAATCGAGACTCACGGTTTGAGTATAATGGAAGAGAAATGCCCCTGTGAAGCAATTCTCTCATTCGAAGATACCACGTACAACGGACAAGCATTGCAGCTTGGTTTCCGTTATGGAGATCAGACATTTACATCGGATAGTGCCCTTGAAATGAAAAAAATCATTTATCGGAAAACATCCGGTGAAATCTTCTTTTTTCGCCGGAACATTACTGCTGAAGAACAAGTCGTTCAGCTCTTAACGGATGCAGGCCTGCAACAACTCAATAATACACATTTCAGCCTATCCCCTGAAGCTCCGGAGAAAACGATCGTCGAATGGATCAACAGCCATCGGGAGATGTTGCAGCAGTCCTTCCATCTCACCAGCAATATGGGAAACACACCTTATTGCCTGGACGAGATACGCATCGAGCAAAGTTGTGACGATGAGGTCGACTGGTTTGAATTGCACATCACCGTTGTTATCGGCAATCTGCGTATTCCTTTTTCACGCTTCCGCAAACATATCCTGGAGGAAAAGAGAGAATATCTGTTACCTGATGGCCGCATGATTCTCCTGCCAGAGGAATGGTTCAGCAAATATGCGAATTTACTAGAGATGGGAATTCAAACGGAAAAAGGAATCCGCTTGAAACATACATTTGTAGGTGCCGCACAGACCGCCTTAGGTGAAGAGGAATTAAAGAAATTTCCGGTGAAGCAACAGATACAAAATATTGCCGTACCCAAAAACCTCAAAGCAACGTTACGTCCCTATCAGCAGAAAGGATTCTCATGGATGGTACATTTGCATAAACAAGGATTTGGCGGATGCCTGGCAGATGACATGGGGCTTGGGAAGACACTCCAAACTCTTACTCTATTACAGTATATATATAAACCATCTACCCCCAGACAACCGGCTACCCTGATCGTTGTCCCCACATCGCTACTTCATAACTGGCGACGGGAAGCCAAACGCTTTACAGCACTCTCGATGGCGGAATACAACAACACCATGGCTATAGACAAGGAACAACCGGAAAAATTCTTCGGTCATTTTCACTTGATCTTTACGACGTATGGCATGATGAGGAATAACATTGATATACTCTGTTCATACCGTTTCGAATACATCGTGCTCGATGAAAGCCAGAATATCAAAAATAGCGAATCGCTCACCTTCCGGTCAGCCATTCGACTACAAAGTAAACACCGGCTTGTACTTACTGGCACTCCCATCGAAAACTCATTAAAGGACCTGTGGGCTCAATTTCACTTTATACAACCAGACTTACTGGGTACGGAAAATGCTTTCCAAAAGCAGTTTATAATGCCGATTCGTCAGGGGAATGCCCGCGCAAAAGTATTATTGCAACAACTGATAGCCCCATTTATCCTCCGTAGAAGCAAGAAAGAGGTAGCCCCGGAACTTCCGGCACTTACCGAAGAGACCATCTACTGCGACATGACTGAAGAGCAGAATACTTGTTACGAACAGGAGAAAAACAGCCTGCGCAACATCCTTCTTCAGCATCCTCAAAGTACCGACAGGCTTCATTCGTTTAGTGTATTAAATGGCATCTTACGTTTACGACAACTATCTTGCCACCCGCAACTTATCCTTCCCGACTATACCGGAACATCCGGAAAAACGGCACAGATAATCGAAACATTCGATACGCTACAGAGTGAAGGCCACAAAGTTTTAATTTTCTCCTCATTCGTCAGACATCTGGAGGTGCTCGCCGAAGCTTTCCACGAACGGGGTTGGAAATATGCCTTATTAACAGGATCGACCAACAACCGTCCTTCCGAAATCGCCTATTTCACCGATCAAAAAGATGTCCAAGCATTCCTGATTTCACTAAAAGCAGGAGGCGTGGGACTGAATCTGACCCAAGCCGACTATGTATTTATCATAGACCCCTGGTGGAATCCTGCCGCCGAATCGCAGGCGATCGCCCGCGCCCATCGTATCGGGCAGGACAAGCAAGTAATTGCTTACCGCTTCATTACCCAAAACAGTATCGAAGAAAAGATTCTTCACCTACAAGATGAGAAACGGAAACTGGCAGAAACATTTGTTACTGATAGTGAGCCATTACCTATATTAAGCAACGAGCAATGGGTAGACCTGCTCTAATAATACATAAAGTCGCAATCTATCACAGAGACGTGTAAAATGTATTATTTCATCGTATTCCTGAATTTTTTTATCCATATACTCTTATTTTATCCGGTTATCTTTGCCATTGTGAAAATTATAAATAACCCGAAATAATAAACGTATGGAAAACAGGAGCATTACCTACCTATTACTATTTGGTATTTGCAGCATGCTATTCGTTCTGCAATCTTGCCAAGAAACGGATGACCTGCGTTCTGAAATTGATTCGCTAAAAAATCGCGTCCAAGTATTGGAAGAAACAGCTAATCAACTGAACACTTCTATCGAAAGTTTACAGTATTTATTAAATGATCCGGTCATCGTGGGTATCACACCTATCGAAAATGGCTATACTGTAGAATTAAGTGACGGAAAAAGTATCACCGTCATGAGTGGAGAAAACGTTAATGCGCTAGTCCCCACTTTATCCGTAGATAACGAAGGATACTGGATTTATAGCACTGATGGAGGCACCACCTACATGCCTCTAAAAGATGCTAATGGCAATAAGATATATGCCATTCCAACCAGTAAGCCGACCGATCCTAACGGGCCGTCCACCCCTATTCAATCTCCTAAACTAAAAGTAGATGCAGAAGGCTATTGGCTAGTTAGCTATGATAATGGAAAAACTTATCAGTATCTGACCAATAATGACGGCAGCAAAATTGAAGCCATTGAAAGTGCCGGAAAAAATTCGATCTTTGACAAGGTAGAATATGATACTACCAGCAAGAAACTAACCATTATATATGGTAGCGATAAGACCATTGAACTTCAAGTGATCGATACATTCTATCTAAAGATAAAAGGTATGGAAAACACTCCTATTTTCCCGTTAAACGAAACACGCCTTTATGAAGTGGAACAACAAGATGTTACAGGAGCGGTGATTAAAGCTCCACAAGGATGGAATGTCGTTTTAAAAGATAATGAACTTTCCATTACTTCACCGAAAGCAAATGATATAGAGAATAAAGAAGAAACAATCAATATTATTATTACTTCTTCTAAAAACTATATCCGCATAATATCTTTCAAAGTACGACTACTGACAACAGGCTACGATGCCAACACATGTGATGTATGGAACAAATTTAACTTAGGACAAGCAGATAATGTACTGCTAGATTTCTCTTATGCTGGTTATAAACATGGTGAAGTCGCACCTCCCGATGTATGGTCTTTAGGTTACACTGTATATAATGTAAAAGATTACGGTGCTATTCCCAATGACGGCAAGTCCGACCGGGAAGCCTTAACCAAAATATTAGCCAAAATAGGCTCAAAAGTGGACAATGCCAAGGCGATAATCTATTTTCCTAAAGGAGAATACATTCTGCATACGGCAGCCGATGATGTAGATGGAAAATCACAAACAATTCAGTTATTAATGGGAGGAGTAATCCTGAAAGGTGACGGACGCGACCAAACTGTCATAAAAATGGATGCCCCTAACCAACCGACCAATCCAAGTGTCATGTATTCCTCACCTGTCATGCTGGAAATCAAGCATAATAGTGGATTATCCCCTATTACCGAGGTTACGGGAAACGCCGAAAAGGGGACTTTCTCAGTAGAAGTGGCCTCCACCACAGGTATTAAAGTCGGAGATTGGGTATGTTTACAACTGGCTGATAATAGTCCGGAACTTATCAAAGCAGAATTAGCACCTTACCAACCCACTTCAAACATGACTAATCTACATGAAGATGGCGTACAGGTCTTCGATTATCATTTAGTAGCAGCCATCGACGGGCAAACTGTTACTTTCAAAGAGCCAATCATGCATGCTGTAGATCCACAATGGAAATGGACTATCCAAAAATATCCCCACTATGAGAATGTAGGTGTGGAAGATATGACCTTTGAAGGAAAAGCTAAAGTTGACTTTACTCATCACGGTTCATGGGAGGACGATGGAGCCTACAAGCCTATCAATCTTATTCGCCTGACAAATTCATGGATGCGCCGCGTGGGCTTTCGTAGCGTCAGCGAAGCAAGTTCGATCGTCAACAGTTCCAATGTATCCGTATACGATGTGGTCATTGACGGAAACCGTGGTCACGCAGCTATCCGTTCGCAAGCCTCGTCACGCGTATTTATAGGCAAAGTGACGGACAAATCAAACGGATTCCTTATAGATAACAAAAATGTATACGAACAAGGAGCAGGCCAATACCACGCATGTGGTGTATCCAAGCAAAGTATAGGTGCTGTCATTTGGAATGTAGACTGGGGAACTGACGGTTGCTTTGAGTCTCATGCCACACAACCTCGTGCAACGCTGATTGACCGTTGTACAGGTGGTTTTATGAGATTCCGCCAGGGAGGTGATTACAACCAAATGCCTAATCACTTAGCCGATTTGACTTTGTGGAACTTTAATGCCAAGAACAATGTTGCGGATTCTCCATTCATCTGGTGGGACAACAATTCTCTTTGGTGGAAGTTCCTTCCTCCTATCGTAGTGGGATATCATGGCGGTAGTATTCATTTCGATGAAAGCCAAATGAAGTTGAATGAAGAACAGGGTAATACCGTTACTCCATATTCACTCTATGAAGCCCAATTACGCAAACGTTTAGGTGCAGTTCCGGCTTGGTTAAATTCACTCCAGTAATAACTTTAAAAACAAGATACAATTATGAAGAAACTTTGGTACGTATGTATGTTACTGACTGTATGTCTGGTAGGATGCAATAAGACAGACGACTTATGGGACGACGTTAACGATTTAAAGACTCGTGTTACCGCCCTTGAAAAAACCGTTCAAGATTTGAACTGGAACATTGAAGCCGTACGCGAACTTTGCAAAGAAGGCGCTACCATTACTGATATTGAATTAAAGGATGGTATATATACCATTACATTAAGTAATGGCAAGACACTCAAACTCGTTGAAGAAACCGGAGCGGGTGCCTTGATTCCTCAAATGGGCATCGACAACGATGGTTATTGGACGGTAAGCTATGACAACGGAAGCACTTTCACACAACTGAAAGATAAAAGCGGGAATCCTATAAAAGCAACGGCTGAAAATGGAAAGACTCCTCTTTTCCAAATCGATGCAGCAACAGGATACTGGCAAGTCAGCTACGACGGTAGTACTTATGAGAACGTAAAGGACTCTGCAGGCAATCCTGTAAAAGCAACCGACGGGGAAGCCGTAAAAGATAAATTTTTCAACTCTGTAGAAAAGGTTGGCAACAACTTCAATATTGAATTAAGAGATGGCACAAAGTTATCTATCCCTATCATCAGCAACTTCTACTGCAAGTTTGATGAAAGTATTGTAGGTATACAAAGAATCGCAGCAGGATCTACGAAAGATTTCATTGTACACATGAAGGGCGTAGAATCTTATATCATTACCGCTCCCGAAGGTTGGGAAGCGACTTTGTCTGAACCGTCCGCAGATAACGATGAAGGAACATTGACAATAAAAGCTCCTGCAACAGCAAAAACTCTATCGCGTGCCGTCGCTGATAATACCAAAGACGTATCTATTCTTGCAACTTCAGGAGCATATGCTGCCATCGCAAAAATACAGGTAGAGCTTGGAGAAGCAGAAACACGGATTGACTATAAAGCAAAATTCGATAACGGAGAAAGTATAACAATCGGTGATATCACATTTGATAAAAATACTTATCCCGATGCAGAAGTAGTAGAGTTGGATGGAACAGAACCAGAACTTGACAGCTATATCAATAATTCCAAGAAAGTCAAAATCTTATTCTTAACAGGAAATAATGATTTTACAACAATCAATCCTGTAAACCTTAATAATACAATTATTATCATTGGGAAATATTCTGATTCTAAACCTGTCATTAAACCTAGTAGGGTTTGGAAAACAGTCTCTGGAAATATCTTCATAAAGAATATTCATTTAGATATGAGTAGTTTCACTACTGATGGACAATATTTCAACAATTCGAATACTTCAAGTGCTACTGATTTCACAGCTTTGATCATAGATGAATGTAAGATCAGCGACGTTAAAAACCCAATTTATCAAGATACAGCAAAAGACAATTTGAATGGTATCAATACGATCATTATTAATAGAACTCGTATTATGGTCAATGCAGACAACAAAGCTCTCATACATCTATATACAACCAAAAACTTGGCTCCATACAAGAAATTTGCATTTACCAATAATATAGTATACAGTAAAACACCTTATGTGGGTCAAATATTGAATTGGGGATTACAAACAGACTTTACAGAAGGAAATCTTACTGCAATAATATCTAATAATACAGTAATTAATATTGCAGGAAACAATCCATATTTCAGACATAATAAAGGTAGTCTCACGATGACAAAAAACATCTTTTATGTAGACTCAAGTTTTGCAAAGAATAGCAACCTTTATACTTACGTGGGAAATGATACTCATCCTGTAAGTGTAACTACAGTAGATGTTAAAGATAATATCGTATATGGATTAACAAGTAACAGTAAATGGTATAATTACCATAGCAACTGTGATGCAAGTGCGAAAGTTGACCCCTATGTATTGACTCCTCACGCCACTGCACCACTGACCATTACTGATGTAGAAAACGGTATATTTGTCTTGGCAACAGATATGGATGGATACGGAGCAAACATAGAATAAGAAAACATTACAACATCAATAAAAAAGGATATCCGAATTTGGATATCCTTTTTTTATTGACTAATATCCCATTCCGAACTGCCACAACGGCACCACATTCATAAAGCCTCTTTCAATATCATCCTTCACCACAAATCCTTTCTGTACCTCCTGAATCTGCTTTTGTCCCTTTTTCTTTCCTCCCACCTCAAATGTCATATCATCAATCAAGAAATCAGAAACAGGAGAAGCTACTACATCCGAAAAAATACGGGTCTGGTTCAAAAAGAAAGTCTCCCTGATATTTCCAATATTAGAATTATCTTGAGCCAGACTATATATCAAATTGGTATTATCCAGATAAATTTTATCTACTTTCCCTAACCCGCGTATTCCGCCGGTAGCATCTCTCAACTGCGCTATCAACCCTGCCTCTTCAATATAAAGGCAATAATCGGATATATTATTACGGCTCACTTCAAGAATTTTAGCTATACTGCTAAAATTAGGCTTGAACGGCACACTCTTAGCAATGATAGCAAGAAGTTGCTTAAGTTTACGCCCAGTGGAAACATTCATATCAGCAAATTGAGGTATGTCCGACTCCAAAGTCAAATTGATGATCTGTCGCAAACGTATATCAAAATCTTCCTCCAATGCAAAAGGATAGTAGCCTTTCTGCAAATAGTCATGAAAGAGTGGAAGCGGATGCTCCAAACCCGGAATTTCCACTTTATGCGCTACAATATCCTGCAAACTGTATATTCCAGAAGGAATACGATGAAATAAATACAAATACTCACGAAAAGAAAGTCCCTGCATCTGATACATGACAGCGCGACGACTCAAATCTGAAGCTCCTTTATTAATATCCAATACAGATGAACCTGTAAAAACAATATTCAACTCTGAATGATAATCGTAAATCAATTTAAGCTCTTTCGACCAATCTTTATATTTATGAATTTCATCAATAAACAAATACTTGCCTCCCATTTTTACAAAAGCATCTGCCAAGTCAAGCAAACGATGGCTGGCAAAATAAAAATCTTCAGCCGTCACATATAAAGAGTCATTTAAATTCAGCTTTTCTTTAATGTGCTGTAATACAAGAGTCGTCTTCCCTACTCCTCTAGGTCCCGTAAGCCCTATCATGCGACTATTCCAATTTATCCTGGAATAAATATACCGGTGAAACTCAATATTAGTCTCCCGTATCATCTTGTGAAAATACTCAAATAACTTATCCATATAGCATTGGTTTATAGACAAAGATACGATTATTTGCACTATAATAGTGCAAATAACAAAACAAATTGCACTTTCACAGTGCAATTTCAGCTAAAGCCACATCTTTTCCCCCACCACCTTGCAGAAAAACTTTTTTAATTTATCTTTGCATCCAAAACAACCCTACATGAAATACAAACTTATCGTGCTCGATCTTGACGGCACACTCACCAACTCTAAAAAGGAAATCACCCCCCGCAACAGGGAAACTCTAATACGTATGCAAGAGCAAGGAATACGACTGGTATTAGCTTCCGGTCGACCTACTTATGGTATTGTGCCATTAGCTAATGAGTTACGTATGAATGAATTCGGTGGATTCATCCTGTCCTATAACGGAGGAGAAATCATTAATTGGGAAACACAAGAGATGGTATATGAAAATGTGTTGCCTAATGAAGTTGTTCCAGTGCTCTACGAATGTGCCCGTACCCATCAACTAAGTATATTAACCTATGACGGAGCAGAGATAATAACCGAAAACTCTCAAGATCCATACGTATTAAAAGAGGCCTTTCTCAATAAAATGGCAGTTCGGGAGACAAATGACTTCCTGACAGACATCACGCTTCCCGTAGCCAAATGCCTCATCGTAGGAGATGCCGATAAACTGATTCCACTTGAAGCCGAACTTTGTCTCCGGTTACAAGGTCGCATTAATGTTTTCCGTTCAGAACCCTATTTTCTCGAATTAGTCCCGCAAGGTATCGACAAGGCCCTTTCTTTGGCCGTCCTGTTAAAAGAAATAGGAGTAGCGCGTGAAGAAGTTATAGCCATAGGTGATGGATATAATGACCTATCCATGATTAGGTTTGCAGGACTGGGGATTGCCATGGGAAATGCTCAAGAACCTGTAAAGAAAGCAGCAGATTACATCACTCTAAGTAACGAAGAAGACGGTGTAGCAGAAGCAATCAAGAAGTTTTGCAATCAACAATAGCCAAACATTTACTGGCATGCCGGCAGAGTTTTAGTTTCTCGGTGAGAAACCTTTGGTTTCAAGGAATGAAACTATTGGTTCCTCGGTGTGAAACTGTTAGTTTCATACCGGGAAACAAATCACATTACTGGTAAAAACGACCCGACACTTAAAATCAACCGATTAAAGATAGGGCGCATATTCAGATTTTATACTAACTTTGCGATTCCAATAAAACAAATATAAAATGTTATGGAACATCAACTTACCATTTACAACACCTTAGATAGAAAGAAAGAGTTGTTTATACCGCTTCATGCACCTCATGTAGGCATGTATGTGTGTGGACCGACTGTTTACGGAGATGCCCATTTAGGACACGCCCGTCCGGCTATAACCTTCGATGTGTTATTCCGCTATCTCACCCACCTAGGATATAAAGTACGCTACGTACGAAATATTACCGACGTAGGTCATCTGGAACACGATGCCGATGACGGAGAAGACAAGATCGCCAAGAAAGCACGTCTGGAAGAGTTGGAACCAATGGAGGTTGTTCAATATTTCCTGAACCGCTATCATAAAGCAATGGAAGCGTTGAATGTACTTTCTCCAAGCATTGAGCCACATGCTTCAGGACATATCATTGAACAAATCCAACTGGTACAGAAGATTTTGGATGCCGGATACGCCTATGAAAGCGAAGGCTCCGTCTACTTCGATGTAGCCAAATACAATAAAGATTACCACTACGGAAAACTTTCCGGACGTAATCTGGACGACGTATTGAATACCACCCGTGACCTCGACGGACAAAGCGAAAAACGCAATCCCGCCGACTTCGCCCTTTGGAAAAAGGCACAACCTGAACATATCATGCGCTGGCCGTCTCCATGGAGCGACGGTTTCCCCGGATGGCACGCCGAATGTACCGCTATGGGACGCAAATACCTGGGTGAACACTTCGATATTCACGGAGGAGGAATGGACTTGATTTTCCCTCACCACGAATGTGAAATCGCACAATCGGTAGCTTCACAAGGCGATGACATGGTTCACTACTGGATGCACAACAACATGATTACCATCAACGGAACCAAGATGGGTAAATCACTTGGCAACTTCATCACGCTGGACGAATTCTTCACCGGTACTCATAAGCTGCTGGCACAAGCCTACACACCAATGACAATCCGTTTCTTCATCCTGCAAGCTCATTATCGCAGCACGGTAGACTTTAGCAATGAAGCACTGCAAGCATCCGAAAAGGGTCTGCAACGTCTGATGGAAGCCATTGACGCATTAGATAAGATAACTCCCTCATCGGTAACTTCAGAGGGAATCAACGTGAAAGAACTGCGCGCTAAATGCTACGAAGCAATGAATGACGACTTAAATACACCGATTGTCATCGCACAGCTTTTCGAAGGCGCCCGCATTATAAACAATATCATTGCCGGCAATGCCACCATCTCCGCCGAAGACCTGAAAGACCTGAAAGAAACATTCCATCTGTTCAGCTTCGACATCATGGGATTGAAAGAAGAAAAAGGCTCTTCAGATGGTCGTGAGGCAGCTTACGGCAAGGTAGTAGATATGCTACTGGAACAACGTATGAAAGCGAAAGCCAACAAAGACTGGGCTACTTCCGACAAAATCCGCAACGCACTGACAGCACTCGGATTTGAAATCAAAGATACTAAAGACGGTTTCGAATGGAGACTGAATAAGTAACAAGAAAAGAAAGTGCTCAACGCACCGTGTAAATACAAAGAAGACCGGCTCCCCACGAACCGGTCTTCTCTTTTTTCATAGAAACATGATAACTAATACCTCTCTTTAAATTCTTGTTTTCTCTTATCTTATTCACTAATTATTTATTTTCCATGAGCATTTCGACCGGCTGTCCATGCTGACAGGTTACTGTCAGTACGGTCTGGTCTCCCTGCTGTTCCAACCGGACATTTTCCATCGGGCTTGTCAATCTCCAATGTCCTTTAAGCCGTATCTCCTTAGTAATAGGACGACTGGGCTCTTTCGTTGTATACGTCTTCTCTTCTATATTCAGATTCGGATCACAGACGCTTAAACGGATACCCTTATCAGATTCCTTTGCATACATCACCATTGTTTCCGCAGGAATAGCCACGAACACTTTATCAGCGGCAGGCTGATAAGCTTCAAAAGCAGCATACGCCGTGATACCTGTCTTTTTATCATAAACAACGTGAGCAGTCTGATCGCGTTGCAACACCTCGTATGCAGGAGTTTTGCGCAGTTCATCGAGATCGGAAGCAGAAGGCTGTATCAATACCATATATTCATAAGTCCCCTCTTTCGGCGCCTTGCCATGTTCTATCCAGGCAGAAGAGAATTTTCCCTTAGTAACTTCACGCGTCTTGTCGTGCCGTGATTCCTGTTCTGCCACCTGTGAGCGAACGGTTCCGTCCACTACATGATAATAATTGTCATAACCATCATGAAGCCAATAGTTATCCTCTCCTACTTTGGGCTCCTTACCATTATATTTTGTCTGGAAAAGAGTCGTTTCCGTAGGATAATCCGCATTGGAGTTCGCAATACCTGTTCCCAGGCAAACCATCCGGTTATCAAAACAGAAAACGGATTTACGGGCCACAAAGTCTGGTGTGAAATTCTCATAATCCCGTTCTGCCAATTTCATAGCGAACATTCCATTTTTACCATCTAAAGAACTGCTTCCGGAGAAATTCTCTTTGGAGCGTGCCATAGTCGTTCCTTTCAATGGGCTATCAAGCAAGTTGAAAGGCAAATGAATGGTAGTTGTGCCCGGCAAACGGTTCCAGTCCCATCCCTCCTGCACAAAACCGCTTCCGGCACGTGACACGGGATTTCCTTTCCCCATAATCTGCACGGAGCCATAACTCTGATAACGTCCGTAACGGTTATCTTTCGTATAAATTTCAGAACCCCATACGTCAGTGGTATATCCTTTCAATGTCACCATCCAATCTGCACGACGGAAAATGCCTGCCGAACCATAGTTGTAAACGAAGAATCCCTGTGGAGCCTGTGCCGGTTGAATACCTTCCTTCTTGAAGAAACGCGCATTCGGAGTATCACTATTGCGTATCAGACGTAAATAGTCAGCAGCCAGACCACGATCAAACGTATTTCCCTGACCGGACAAATCGCCGGATAAAGCTATATTGGCAAATGCTTCGATATCATCGCTTCCCATCTTCCCTCCAAAAGGATGACGGCCACTGATTCCGATGCCCCATTCATAGAAATTGCAATAATTGCGCATAGCAATAAAGGCTGATTTCATGTGTTTGCGCGCATCTTCGGTCAGTTCAAAACTTGTACCATTGGTAAATGCAATATATTCTCCTACAGTCGCAAGTACTCCAGTGGTATATCCCGGATAGAAACCGCCATGATGGAAAGTCGTACCGTCTACCTTTATACCACCGATCGTTCCCGGAGTATAACGCAAAGAAGAAGATAACCAACGTGATAATCCGCTCAACGCTTGCGCCTGTTCTCTTGCATCGGGAAACATCATAGCGGAAATAAATTTCGCCATCAATAACGTATGCCAGGAATCCAACAATTCATCACGTGTTGGAGAGCATGGCTGACGAGTTTCTTGCAGAGCCGCCCAAAAACGCAATGTGGAGAGATAAGCATCCCGATGAGGATGTTTATAGATAGCATCACGCATCAGCCAGGCAGTTGTATATATCTTACGTACCTGATAACCATAATGATGATTGGTACCCATACCGCTACCGTATGCAAATCCCTGATCGATAGCATAGTCGAATACGGTAAAGTAGTTTTTCTTTGATGTTTCGTTCTGGTTATAATAAGCATCATAGGCAAAGCCGGAAAGCATCGTTTCAATATCGTTCCATGACATTTCTCCTTTCTTCTTGTCCTGTTCATCAGGAGCAACAATAGGAGTTCCTATAAATCCCGTCCCAGCGATGGATGGACTGATAGCCGCTTTCTCAAATGTTTTATAGGCAGCATTAATCGGTCCTTGCGGAGCCTTTTTCACTTCCAGAAAGTCAGTCAAACGTTGTTCGATAGTCTTCAGCTCCTTCTTTTGTTCGCTTGTCAATTTAGAAGGCAGAGGAATATCATACGACTGTTGTTCCCATTTCCACACGAGACACCAATGCCACAGGTCACGATTAGACAGCCCATTATTGGTAGGCAACTGTTGGTCGGGAGTGGTACGAAGATTCATTTTCTTTTCCGGAAAAATCAGACGGTCAAGAAAGATACGTCCCTTCCGTTGCGGGGCAACCAGCCGATAGGCTACGATCTTCTTATCTTTCTTGTCGCCCTGCATATACTCAAAAGAGATCCAGCAAGCCCGCCAGCCTGCTGCCTGCAAACGATAAGAGAACCAGTAAGAGACTTCTCCCTCCTTATTCAGAAACTCAAAACGAATAGAATCCTGCTGCGGTTTCTCATTATAAATCCACAAGGTAATGCCGAACTGCTTCTCGTTTCTCGTATTCAACGATAAAGGAGCAATTTGAACATCCAGTGTAGAACCGGGCTGAAAGTCCCATTCCAGACTACTTTCACCCTCTTTGTAAAAAAGAGAAGAGATTTTCACTTCTCCCTTTCCGGAAACTGTAAATGCTTCGGGCACTTCTTCTTCAAATCCGATGAGTTGAGCGAAAGCTGAAGGAATGATTCCCAAAAGGAATAATACTATAAAACAACTGTTTTTCATTACTATTTTCAATTTAAACGCGGATGCGGATTAACACCTATTATTGTCGCAGAGATTTACTCCTAAAATTGGCACTTATTTGAGTTAATCAGCGTTTTATAAATTACTAATCGCTAATAAGGAATCCGATCCGACAGAATCTTTTCCGTATACCAAGGATCATTAATTTCCTTCAACATAGCTCCCATTTCACCGCAAAGTTGTGCCACAATCTCCTTATTTTCTTCCAAAGGCAGGTTATGCAGTTGATATGGATCTTTTACATCATCGAATAAGAGGCTTTTCTTCAATTGCTTCGTATCACGGTCGATATATAACGCCAATGTATATTGAGCCGTCTTGATACCTCTTGAAGAAGGGAAGTAAGTCTGCACCAATCCATTTTCATCTTTATCACCATCTACATTCTGAATATACAGTGCACCTGTAGGACGAACAATTTCAGCCTTTTCATCGAAGAAAAGAGGAGCGAAATTACGTCCCTGCACTTCCGCCGGAATAGAATCACCCAGACCGCACAAGCCAAGCACCGTAGGCATAATATCAGGAGCGGAGAGCAATAAATCATCTACCCTCGGCTGAATCTTACCGGGAAAACGAACCAGGAACGGAATATTCATGGATTCAGAATAAGGGGAATTCTTCGGATCATCAGTGCGCTGGCTACACATCGTCTCACCATGATCGGAAGCAAAGATTACGACTGTATTCTTATCCAATCCCAATTCTTTCAATGTCGTCAAAATCTGTCCGAAAGCACGGTCTACTCCGGTAACGGAAGCGAAATAATAACGTGCAGACTCCGCTTTCTTCATCTTCAAATCGACATTCGGACGAATCAACAGACTATCCAGAGGCTGATCTTTATAAAGATTAAAATCCTGCTCTTCACAGTCATTCAAGGAGCGATACGGGCTGTGAGGAGGATTCATGCCCACCATTATGAAGAAAGGTTTCTTGGTATCACGTACGTTACCGTCATTTTTCAGATAAGAAATGACTTTGCCTGATTCGTGCAAAGGTGACCATTCCTTCGGATCGTGTCTCTTACCATCCGTATCCCAATAATGCGGGTTCTTGTGTTCGTCAAATGTTCCGTAAGAATACCAGTAGTTAAAGCCGTGCCGGCGTTCTTTCGGTGTATAGGCATCCCATGCCGGACGTTTTTCTTCCACATACTGTCCCGGATGTTCGGGATCGTTCGGAGTCGGGAAGTCAGCGTGAAGTTTACCAAAATAAGCACAGTCATAACCTGCTTTGCTGAACACATCGCCGATACATTCCGCATCCTCGCGTAAGGAACTGATCGGACGTGTAGAATTGCAATTCAATGGTACACCGCTTTTGTTCGGATACATACCGGTCAGTAACATTCCACGATGAGGGCTGCTCAACGGACAGTTACTCTGTGCAGACGACAAGACCATAGATTCACGTGCAAAGGCATCCAGATTAGGAGTATGCACGGGGTCTCCTTCAAAGTTTACTTTATCCCGAAATCCGTCCTGGCTCCAGAAGCCCATCGCCTGGTTACGGTATTGATCGGGAAATACATAGATTATATTAGGATGCTCCGCTTGTTGGGACGCTTGCTTCGGAGCCTTGCAACCTTGTGCGACAAACAGCGTCAAGCCTCCTACAAGAAGGTTTATAGGTTTATTCATGATGGTTTATGATAAATGATTAAAAACAGGTAAATGACAAACGGTCAATAGAAAGTTATAGACAGCAAGTAGCGAATGATAAACGGTAAACATGTTCCGTCAGAATCCGCTAAGCATTCACCGTTCACTGTTTACCGTTCATTATCTATTTCTTATTTCTTTTCCAAATCTCTTTTACGCATCAGTCCTTCCAGGAAGTAATAGTCAGCATAGTTCAGAGGAACGTCAATTTCCTGACCGTGAGGAATACTGCCAACCGAATGCATCAGGATAAAGTTTCCATTTGTTCCAACTTCTGCGCGATAAGCAGGTGAGCCCAAACTTTCCATTATCTTATCAGCCGTTTCTTTGTAGTGGTTGCCCGGCAGATAGCCATCCAGTTCATAAAGGGCAGAGGCTGTACAAGCTGCTGCAGAAGCATCGCGCGGTTCGTTCGGAATATTCGGAGCATCATAATCCCAGTATGGTACGAGGTCTTCCGGCAGGTTCTTATTATTAAAGATGAAGTTATAGACCTTTTGTGCCTGGTCGAGATATTTCTTGTCTTTGGTATAGCGATAGCAGGTAGTATATCCATACAGAGCCCATGCTTGTCCGCGAGCCCAAGCCGATTCGTCGGCATATCCCTGTGCAGTTTGTCTCTTACGCACTTCTCCTGTCTCCGGATCGTAATCTACCACATGGTAGCAGCTGTTGTCCGGACGGAAGTGGTGAGCCATTGTTGTATCAGCATGTTTCACTGCAATATTGTAGAAAGTAGAATCTCCGGAAAGAGCTGTTGCTTCAAATAAGAGTTCGAGATTCATCATATTATCAATAATCACCGGACATTTCCATCCCCGTGTTCCCTGCCAACCTTTATCGGCATCCCATGACTGGATAACGCCTGCATTCGGACGAAAACGAGTGGACAATGATTTGGCAGCTTCTATAATAACGTCTTTGTACTCTTTCTTATCTGCCATGCGATAGCCGTTCAAATAACTGCAACCGATCATGAAACCTACATCATGATGCCATTTCAGATATTTCACAGAATCAAGAGCTTCTGTATATTTCTCAGCCAGCGGCAACCATTTCTTATCACCCGTCAGATTATAAGTCAACCATATACTACCGGGAAAGAAACCGGAGCACCAGTCATCAATAGGTATGTAAGAAATGCTACCGTCTTTGTTGATAGTTCTTGGATTCAGGATCTTACCAGATTTTTCAATAATATCCGTTTGAATCGTGTTTTGTGCCACTGCGTTGTCGATGTTGTCCTGAATAAAGTCTACTTCAACCTTTTTTTGTCCACCGCAACTCGTTAAGATCAAAAGGGAAAGTCCTAATGCGCTAAGAATTGTTTTCATAATACATGGATTGTTTATTAAGTGATTAATTTTCCTGATGGCAAAAGTAGTGCATTTAAAGAGAATAGACCGACCCAAATAATCCAAATGAGGAACTATTTTGGTACATTTTACTGAAAAAATTATTTGCACAAGCATTTCCAAAGACTTTCCAACTCAGTTTGGTCGTCTTAACACAACTGACCCAACAAATTAGTCAGCACAGTATTTATTATCTCAAAACTCATTCATTAAATTCATTTCTATTCATTGTTATTAAAGATATAAAACTATATTCTACCGCTATAAGACTAGTGTAAACTCGAAGTTTAAATGACAACAACACCTTATTTCAAGTACATTACAGATAGCTTCTTTCACGCCAAAAGGCAATACTTAACCTTTTTTAATTCTATAAGAAGCCAATAAGACATCGTTTATAGGAAATTAGTGTATATTTGCAGAGCATAACTATAAAACGCATGTTCAATAAAAACAATTACACCAACAATTTCAACCAATTTTTCATTGACTATCAACGCCGCTTCATTCATTTTGCCTCTACGTACGTGCATGATGAAGCCGTGGCCGAGGACTTTGTCATTGAATCAATTATGTATTATTGGGAAAACAAGGAACGATTGCCTTCAGACATAAACATACCAGCTTATGTTTTGACTGTCTTGAAGCATAAATGTATAGATTATCTTCGAAATCAACAGGTTCGTCAAATGGCTTCCGATAAAATCTTTCAAATCTACTCTTGGGAGTTATCTAATAGAATCGCAACTCTAGAAGAACTTGAACCTAATGAAATTTTCACAGCTGAGATTCAAGAAATCGTAAATAGAACCTTAGAAACTTTACCGGAGCAAACCAGACGTATTTTTGCCATGAGTCGATACGAAAATAAATCCCACAAAGAAATAGCAGACCTATTGAACATGACAACAAAAGGTGTCGAATATCATATAAACAAAGCCACAAAAGTTCTACGAATAGCTTTAAAAGACTATTTGCCAACAACGCTACTTCTTTTTTTCTTAAACTAGAAAACCACTACAACTCCAATCATACTTTTTCACTTCCCATGTATCCTATATTCTAGAACCAGAACCTTTTGATCAATAAAAGCACAAAAACGTAAGTATGACATGACAAACATCCACATGGTTTCCTCTCCGCACGAAAAAGGTGCTGCAAGCCGGAATGAAAGAAAAAACACAAATACTTAAAAGAAGAATCTAAAAAAACACTTTCTTACTAGGGATAAACTTACTCTGTTCGTTATTACTATAAATACATCAAAAAAATAAAGTATTTATGAATAAGACCTTACTCTATTATTTTCGCAATGAAAGAGCCACCATATATGCGAACATGAAAAATGGAAAACACAGCTATTTATATTCGCAAAAGTGAAGAGCGTTCTTACTCAACCTATATAATTTATATTTATAAACACTTTTATTCATCTAATCAAATTTATTATGAAAACGACTTCAGCATTCATGGCTGTTTGTACAGCCTTACTTATGTTCAGCTGCTCCGGTGATGATGAAAATTCGCAATCAACACCTCTCCAACTGAAAACAACAACCAGTTCTCCCGCAAAAGGAGAAATAGGAACTAAGATAACCATTATCGGTGAAAATTTTACAGATCAAGCCAAAGTATATTTAAAAAATGCCAAAGCTACTATTACATCGGTAACAGCTACCCAACTACAGGTAATTGCCCCGGCAAATGAAGCAGGAGAATGTATTATAGAAGTAATGGTAGGTGCCCAAAAGACAGAGAACTTAAGATTTACTTACGTAGACTACACTCCTGTTGTTAGCTCCATCAGCCCAAGCTCCGGAACAGAAAACACGGAAATTACTATCATCGGCGAGAACTTCAGTACCACCCCCGAAGAAAACATTGTAAAAATAGGAGATGCAATAGCAACTGTTAAATATGCCACAGAGACCGAATTGAAAATTATCGCACCTCAAAACGAAATAGGAACTTATGCAGTAACCGTCTCTGTAGGTGTAAAAACAGGCAAAAATCCGGCTCTTTTCACATACGAAGATACAAGAGAGAGGATTTACGAATGTACACAAAATTTCATCACTGTACCTAGTGATATTAATACCCAGGATTTAAAAAGCGTTACATTCTTAAAAGATGGCAGATTAGCTTACAGTACTAACGGTGGTAGTGCTACAGAGGCTTGGGCAATAGATTTAAGAACAATGGAACGAGAAAAAATCGTCCCCAATGGCACAGGAACTGTTCTGCTGAAAATCACCACTAATCCTACTAATGGAAAACTTTACCTCGCATATAAAGGAGAAGATAAAATTAGCGTATGGGATCCTAATACAAAACAAGTTTCCGATTTGTTAACTCGCAACGGGTTGGACAACCTTATGGATGTAAAATTTGACCAATACAACAATATGTATGCGGTTTGCCGTAATTCCGGAACGATCCAAAAATATCCATCAGGAAATTATAACAGCAGTTCAAGGTTGGAATTTGTTAAAATTACCGGCCGTCAAATACAAGCCATAGCTTTTGATGCTGCTGGTAACTTGATAGCAGCAGCAACAGACGGATCAAATGCCGGCTATATTTATAAAGTAGACTCTAGCGGCGCTTATACATTGATTGCAGGTGGAGGTAACAAAGTTATAACGGAGGATATAACAGAAGATCCTAAAACAGCCAAATTGGAAAAAGCAGAGGGGCTAATGGTAGATAAGGATGGCTACATATGGTTCAGTGACGGTAATAGTGGCACCCGTAAAACCAAGATCCTAAAACCTGGAAAGAATGGTTATCAGGACGCCACAATCATCCTCGTTTGTAAAGCCGAAAATGGTTGGAAAGATTCAGGCACCACTAGTCCGGTTGACTTTGTACAAGATACAGATGGAACCATATACATAGCAGACGGTCCTAACAAAGCTATACACAAAGTTACCATCGGCTACAAATAACATGTATCAAATTTACCCAAATTAATTAACGACTCAAATAACCTGCACACACAGCTTCTATAACCTGTGTGTGCGGCTAAACTTAAAAAATTGTACAATTGCAAAAAATGAGTTTTCCACTAGGGATAAACCCTCTTTGTTCGCTATCATTATAAAAAGCACCTATGGACAAAAATTCATTATACCGATTTTTCGAGGGACAAGCATCTATTGAAGAAATGAAAGCAGTGAAAGAGTGGGCTGAAAGTTCAGAAGAACATAGCAAACAGTTTCACCGAGAGCGCAAGTTATTCAATGCAATGATTCTTATAGGAAACCCTAAATGGACAGCAATAAATACAACAAAAAGAAACAGATATTTCATCAGGGAATTCTTAAAGATTGCTTCTGTGATAATCATTGCGGTAAGTATTACAGCTACTATCTTTTCAATAACGAATGAGCATCATAAGCATGTTGACATAGCTATGCAAACAATAATAGTCCCCGCCGGACAACGCGTAAATATTGAATTGCCCGATGGATCAAATGTTTGGCTAAATGCAGGAACACAAATGCAATATCCTGTTTCATTCATGGAAGATAAACGTGAAATAATATTAGACGGAGAAGCCTATTTTGATGTTGCCCGTAACGAAAAGTGCCCGTTCATAGTACATACTCATGCAATGGACATAGAAGTATTGGGCACAAAATTTAATGTAGAGGCTTATGCTAAACAACAAAACTTCGAAGCTTCTTTAATACAAGGAAAAATAAAAATCAAATCACCTTCCGACAATAATATTTCACAAGTTTTATTACCTGACTATAAGAGCACCCTAAAAAATGGCAAATTAGTGATAAGCAAAATTGAAGATTATAATATATATCGCTGGAAAGAAGGATTGTATTGCTTCAAAAACAAATCGTTCATAGAAATAATAAAAGACTTGGAGAAATATTATAACCTGAAAATTATAGTAGACAAGCCTAGCATTACCAACATAATATTAACAGGAAAATTCAGAATCTCTGACGGCTTGGATTACGCCCTTCGGATATTACAAAAGGATGTACCTTTTATTTATAACAAACATACAACAGATGACATCATTTATATAAAATAATAAGAATATTAACTCAATAACACGGGAGAAACAAGCCTATGAAATGATACTAATTGAAAAACAAAAGAGCTGACAGATATTTGCCCTATCTATCAGCTTCTGCCTAACACAATTTTTATAAAATCGTATTAATAAATCAGTTACAAATATATGAAAAATATTTCTTTATTGGATTTTTACTGCAAAAAAAATCCAAATTCAATACAATTATTTAGAATTATGCGAACATCTATATTTCTTTTGTTATTCTGCTCATTTAGCTTAATGGCAAAGAATGCAAATTCTCAAAATGCCAAAGTTACAATTAATAAGCAAGATGTCAGACTGGAATCTATATTGAGTGAAATTGAATCTCAAACCAATTACTTATTCATCTATAAAAAAAATGTAGATGTAAATTTGCACAAAAGCATCAGCGTGAAGGCCAGACCCGTTTCTGAAGTATT
>OGPO01000606.1_pt1 | contig 28877 bp, 19 predicted proteins | sample 1553041 | NCBI WGS metagenome assembly OGPO01 (sample SAMEA2580281, study PRJEB22360) | human gut metagenome | biome: human gut; feature: human-associated habitat; material: faeces | place: Denmark | collected 2008/2010 | reverse complement strand
TTGCTATTTTGGCGGCTGCGTTAGCAGGTGCTGCGTCAGCAGCTGTTGCATTAGCGCCAGCTGGAGCCTCTGCTTGAGCTTGGGCTGGAGACTGGGCCTGGGCCTGAGCGTTGGCTTGCTCCTGAGCCTTCTTTTGGAGGTGATCTGGGGCAAGGTCACACTTGAGGTTTGCTAATGGGTCAGCAAAGGCTTTAGAGGCTTTTTCGTAGGCAGCTACAGCTGCTGCGACCTCTTCTTCATCAGTACGAATCTTGTGGGTACGAACTAACTCTCTGTGACTTTCGGTTAACTCAGCTGGTAACTTAACTAATAATGAGGCAATAATAGCTACTACAATTAGAGCGCTCATCATTAAGAAGGTCATGTTGTAAGATCCGAAAATAAAGGCGGCTGCATAACCAAAAAGGGAACCTAATCCAAAGCCTAAATAGAGTAAGCCGTAGTTTTTAGCTAAGTTACGAATGCCGAAGAAGTCGCTAATAATGGATGGGTAAATAGTTAAAGTACCACCAAAAGAGAAAGCAACTAAGGCTACAGCAGTAAAGAATAGGGTAGGGGTAAGTGGGATAGCCACAAACATTAAAATAGCCAATAAAGATAAGCACTGATCAAAGGTGATCAAGCGAATACGTGGCAATCTATCTGAGAGCATGCCCATTACTAGACGGCCTGCAATATTAGCAATAGCCACAACGCTAACAGCAGTAGCAGCCTCACTAAGGCTCATATCTAATAAAGCAGTACCTAAGTTAGAGGCAACACCAATAATGTACAAGCCTACCATGCAGTCAATAAAGAACATTAAAGATAGGAGCCAGTAAGGTAAGGTGCGAATAGCGCTATGTAAATCATATTCACGCTTGGAGTTATTGCTACTAACCACTGAGGCCTGTTGCATAGCATCATAGATTAAGATGCAGCCAAATGTTACTACCACGGCACAAGAAACGCCCCAAGTTAATAAGGCGGTAGTTAAGTCATAGTTGTATAGTAAGTAGCTATCAACACTCTTATAAACAAGAGAACCTAAGCCGTAAGCGCCAATACATAAAGCAGATACTAAGCCCTTATGCTTTGGAAAGAACTTTACGCAGTTAGTAAGAACAAGCATATAGCCCAGGCCATCACCAAAGCCTAAGAGTACGCCAGCGCTTAAATATAGTAAAACTAAATTAGGAGCAAAAGCAGCAATCATTAAGCCTAAGCCGCAGCAGACAGCACTAAGTGCTACTACATTTTGCATGCCTATGCGTAGTTTTAAGAAACCTGAGCTGGAGCTACCAATGGCTAAGAACAAGGTCATAATACCAAAGGTAAATGCAATAGCACTGATGTCTAATTCGTATTTCTCGCTTAAAGGCAAGTTGAATAAAGACCAGGCGTATACTGAGCCTAGTGCTAAGAGTACCAAAAGCGATCCAATGAGGGTCTTAATCTTAACCATAAGAAGAAGTTCTCCTGCTGAACTCTTTATAAAAATGTTGGTGGTATGAGTGCTGTATAGGCATGGCAAGCTGTTGCTATGGCAAGCCCCTTAGAAATTGCACTCATTGTACGCTGATTACTTAATAAATATTATCAGATGCAAATCTTAAGTAATTGTGACCTGTCTCACAGAATTTTGCAAGATTATTGATAAAGCACAATTTTGTCTTGATAGGGAGCTATAAGGGTAGGAAAGAGCAGGGTAGTTTGCGTATTGAGATTAATAAAACAGCCTGCTGTTAGCAGGCTGCGGTAAAGTTTAGATATTAATAGAGTTGATGCGATTTTTACGATCGCGCATCCATTTGCCCATATTATCCATAGCATTTTTAATAGCAATTAAAAAGGCTAAAACAAAGAAGCCGCCTGGAGGGAGGATAGCAATGAGCATAGAGAAATCAGCACTATAAATAGTCATTTGTAAGTTAGCTGCCCATGGGCCTAAAATATCAGCTGCACCTACAAAGAGAGTGCCATTACCGATAATTTCACGAATGCATCCTAGAGCAAAGAGTACTAAGGTAAAGCCAATACCACAAGCAATGGCATCTACAGTAGATCTAATAATATTGTTCTTACCTGCAAAAGCCTCAGCACGTCCCATAATAATACAGTTGGTAACAATTAAGGCTAAATAAATGCCTAATTGCTGATATAAAGCAGGGAAATAGGCTTCAATCTCAAAGCGTACTACTGTTACTAAAGAGGCAATAATTACTACGTAAATAGGAATACGTACTTCACTAACAATAAACTTACGGATTAAAGAAATAACCATAGAGCTTAAGACCATTACTAAAATAGTAGCAATACCTAAGCCTAGAGCATTGGCAGCTGAGGTGGTAACAGCTAGTAATGGGCACATGCCTAACAGTTGGCATAAGCCAGGATTATCTTTCCAAATACCTTTGATGAAAATTTCCCATAAAGAGCTTTGTTTTGGTTTAGCGTTAGGATCTAAAGCTCCTTCGACCACTGTTTTATTGCTCATATTGTTGATCCTGAAAAATTATTTCTTACTTGGGCAATCTTTAAGACTATCAAAGTCTGTAGAGTTCATTACTTCAAGAAAATCCTTGGTAGCTAACACAATAGCTCGAGAGGTCACAGTAGCGCCTGTAATATAGTCAAAGTCACCACCGAATTTCTTTACATCCCAGTTTTTTTCGTGCAGAGCTAAATTATCAAACTGGTCTAAATAATTACCCTTGCGACGTTCTACTTTATCGCCAATACCAGGAGTTTCTCGGCTTAATTGAATATCAATTTTGCTAATACGGCCATTATTGTCCATACCACCAATTAAGATGAGAGGATTGGAGTAGCCTCGACTGGTAGAGTAGCTTGAGATAAAGCCCAACGTATTACCCTGTTCATCACGAGCAATATAGGCCTTCATATTTTTACCAATACGTTTGTCGCTAATGAGTTTGCATTGATAAGTAACTTTACCTTGAGCTTTAGCTTTAACCTCAGGAAGTAGAGTGTCAATAAGCTTTTGCTCAGTTTGAGCTCTATTTTTCTCAATAAAAGGCGCTGTGTCTTGTTCAACTGTTAATACAGCACTAGTACATAAAGCTGCAATAGCCGATAAAATTATGCCCGAGAAAATAGCACGTGCATTTGGTTTAGATTCAAACATTAGTCAAGGCCTCCTGGACGATAGCCAATACCAAATGGACGACGTTTAGTCATAACATCCATGAGAGGAGCTAAACAGTTGCCTAACATAACAGCAAAAGCCACAGAGTCAGAGTAACTACCTTGGACACGAATAACAATTACTAACAGACCAATGATGGCTGAAAGAATAATACGTCCTTTAAAAGTGCCACAAGTAGTAACAGGATCAGTAATGATATAGAAAGCACCGAGCATAGTACCGCCCATAATAAGGTGTTCTATCATACTAATGCAGGCACTTGGGTCTAAATAATGCCACAAAGCACCTCCACAGGCTAAAGCAATTAAGAAAGCCAGTGGCACTTGGAATCTTATAACTTTAGTGGCAATTAAAATAATACCGCCGAGCACATAGGCTGCTGCTAAATAGAGATAAGCTACAAAGCTTGGGCTTAGTAAGTCAATAGGGGCTTGAGAGGCAACAGCACCTGCTTTACGTGCAGTCTTAATGCTTTCTAAATAGGTAGCACCACTAAGAGCATCAGTAGTGAGATGATCTTGGCTAATGATGCTATCTAATTCATCAGTATCAGTGTTTTTTGCTTCTTCTTCTTCTTTATTAAGTAAAGACTGGTAAGCCTCTAACTCATTAAGATGGTTAAGGCTTTTAATTTCACTGATTAAAATTTTAGGATCATGGCCATTAATAATGACATCATAAGCTCTTTGTGGAGTAGCTACAGAAATGGCGTTATAAGTTGGTGTTACCCAAGTAGTATAGAAAATACCAGGGGCAGAAATTACCAAAAAGATAAAGCCAGACATAGCTGGATTAAAGAGGTTTTGACCAAGACCACCAAAGCACTCACGCACTAAGAGCATGGCAAATAAAGTAGCCAATACACTGTAGTACCAAGGTAATAATTGCGGCAAGGTAAGAGCTAAAAGGGCAGCAGTTACTAAGCCAGATGGATCTTTTAAGCTACGCTTAATTGATCTAGAGCGCATCATGGCTACTAAAACTTGGCAAAATAAGGCTGTGGCTGAACAAATGATTAGTTGAATCACAGTGCCAAAGCCAAAGAAGAAAGTCATAACTGCTAAAGCAGGTATTAAAGAGCCCAGAACAATGAGCATGATCTTTTCAGTGCTCATAGGGCTATGCAAATGAGGTGCTGGCTCAATACCAAGATTTTGCTTAGCACTTTGTTCATTAATTTGCATTGATAGTTTCCTGTAAACTCTATGCCAAAAATTAGTTATCTAAGGTTTTCTTTTTTAAAGCTTGAGGTAACTTAGCCTTTTCTTTGGCATCTTCCTCAGGGGCATATAAATAAGATTTGGTCTTAGGGCGGCTTTGAGGAATATATACACCCTCAGCAGGTGGGTTTTCCACCTTGCTCATATCAGGCTCATGTTTATCAAATACACGCCATTGATTAATAGCTGGAGCATGCTTATCAATTGCAGCCTTACGTAAAGAGTAAGGTAGCTTCTCTTGAGGCTCATTTAAGAGTTGCTCATGACCATTTAAGTTAGAGGCTTGCTCTTTGTTAGCAAGGTTTAAGTGCTTGTCTTTTAACATAGCACTAGTACCGCCTTGAGCCATCATGGCAGCTACTAAGAGGCCATCTTTGCTCTGGGCCATAAATGCATTGGCCTTATCATGAGCGTTGGCAGCTTCAAGATTATTAGCCTTAAGACCTTTAATACCAGTAATAGCCATATTAGAGGCGTTATTAGTATTAGCTTGGGTAACTAAGTTGCTGTTATCTTGGTTGCCTTGAGCATTATTGGCAGTAGCATTCTTTTGCGCCAAGGCCGCACGCTTAGCAGCAGCTCTTTCACGAGCAGCAGCCACAGCCTCAGCTCGCTTCTTTTCAATCTCCTCAGGAGACATATTAGCTTCGGCTTCTTTTTGCGCAGCGGCACGAGCTTTGGCAGCTTCACGACGTTTTTGACGTTGCTCTTCTTCTTTAGCTAAGCGTTCATTACGGGCGGCAATACGCTCTTGTGCTCTTTGGTTACGGCGTTGATTATCATCAAGCAAACGCAAAATAGCTTTTTCTTTTCTAAATTGCGCAGTAAGAGTAATACGTGATGGGCAAACATAAGAGCAGCAACCACATTCAGTACAATCCATCATGCCACAGCTACTAGTTTTCTTGTGCATACCAGCACGAGAAAGAGCATATAGCTGATAAGGAACTAGTCTGCTTGGGCAAACACGAGCGCAGCGACCACAACGAATGCAGTTCATGGCCTCTGGCTTTTCTTCTAGTTCTTTGTAGGAAGGTACATAAACACAGGTAGCGCTCTTGGTAATAGGCACGTCAATGCTAGGCAGAGTAAAGCCCATAAAAGGGCCACCTAAAATAATTCTTTGACGACGCTCAGGGTTGAGCTTAAAACAGTTTAAAACAAAGCGTACTGAGGTACCTAAGCGTACTAAAGCATTGCCATTTTTACCTAAAGTTTGACCATCTACAGTGATCACACGCTTAATGAGTGGAATGCCATCGATAACAGCTTGCTTAATCGCAAATACTGTTTCTACATTATCGACCACAATACCGCACTCAGAGGTGTGCTCATTGTAAGGAATCTCAATACCAGTACAAATCTTAATTAAGTTACGTGCAGCTCCTGATGGATATAAGGTAGGAATTTCTCTTACCATTACATCCTCAGCTACAGCTTCTTTCATAGCCTTAATAGCATTAGGCTTGTTATCTTCAATAGCAACAATAATGGCCTTAGGCTTAAGGATATGACGTACCACCTCAATGCCTTGAGCAATCTCAGCAGCTCGCTCTTGCATTAAGCGGTCATCACAGGTAGCTACAGGCTCACATTCTGCACCATTAACAATAAAGATATTGCAATCGCCAGTTGACTCCTCAAGGGCAGCGCCAATCTTAGCGGCTGTTTGGAATTGAGCACCACCTAAGCCCTCAACACCAAAAGCTCTAATACGCTCTAAAATTTCTTTAGGGTCACGCTGTTGCCAATCGGCCATTGGCTCATCAGGTACTTTTTCATCCAGGCCATCAGGTTTAATAGTAATACAACGACCCAAAAAGCCAGATGGGTGAGGCAGCACTTGCATGCCAATACCTATAATTTCACCTGAGGTAGAGGCGTGAAGAGGAACATTACGCTTACCACCTGGAATAGTTAAGGGTTGACCTGCTTTTACATGTTCGCCGACACGAACTAAAAGCTGACCACCATCACCTAAGTGACGATCAAGTGGTAGGGTAATTAAAGAAGGGATGGGCAGCTCTTCAATAGGGCTATGAGAGGTGCTCTTGCGCTCTAAAGGTTTAATACCACCAAAGAAGCTCCAGAGCTTGCCTTGGAAGATCTTTTCGAGCTGTTTAGAAAAAGGCATTAGTTAGTCCCCTTAAAGCGAATAGGACGAAGTTCCCAGTTATAGTTAGCTAAAGTTGGTTCTAAGCGCACTAGTTCAATACAATTTTCTGGGCACTTATTAACGCACTCATTACAGCCAATACATTCATTTTCAATAACGCTATGTGCATTACGTGGCGAGCCTTTAATAGCATCTACAGGACAAAAACGGGTACATTTAGTACAACCTGTACAGAGGCTTTCATGAATAATAGCTACCTTACGTGGAGTAAAAATAGCATCTTCACTTTCGTCTGTTGGGACACTAACACCTAAAATAGAAGCAAGGTTATCGATAGTATCTTGACCGCCTGGGGTACATTTATTACATGATGCTGTACCATTAGCCATGGCCTCAGCATAAGCACGACATCCTGGGTAGCCACATTGAGCACACTGGGCTCCTGGCAGGGCTTTTTCCAGTTGGTTTGCTATCTCGTCATCACCGCCACCTTTAGAGCGGGCTAAGATGGATAACACTATGCCTAGAACAAATAAGGCAATAGCTCCGTAAATAATAAATTGGAGTGCGTCTGGACTAATATTCACAAGACTACCTCAATAAAAAATGTGTTAACTAAGTAAGCACCTAAAAATAAAGTTAGCTAATAGTATTTTGCTTAGACACTGCTGCCTGTAAATCCTGCAAAGCCCATAAAAGCTAGCGACATCAAGCCAGCGCTAATAAGAGCAATAGCAGTGCCTTTAAAAGGCTCAGGAACATCATTAAGTGCCAAACGCTCACGCATGGCTGCAAATAAGGTAAGCACTAAAGTAAAGCCAGCTCCAGCTCCCAAGGCGTAGACCATACCATTGATTAGGGAATGGTTTAATGAGGTATTAAGTAGAACTAAACCTAGAACAATACAGTTGGTGGTAATTAAAGGCAGATAAATGCCTAAAGCTTGATAAAGACTGTAGGAAGTTTTGCGAATTACAATCTCTACTAGCTGTACAGCAACAGCAATAACGATAATATCTACAATTAAATCTAAAGAGGTTAGACCTAAAGGAGAAAGTACATAGTTATTAGCTAAGGTACAAATAAGCGCTGATAACACTAAGACAAAGGTAGTAGCTCCACCCATGCCTAAAGCTGCTGATAATTGGTTAGAAACGCCAATAAAAGGACAAATACCTAAAAAGCGCACTAACACAAAGTTATTTACAATGGCAGCGCTAAAAAATAGGATTAATGCGTCGATCATTGTTACCACTCAAATAGTTGGTGAGTAAGTTTCACCTATGCTAAGCATATTAAGGAAAAATATCTTACATGCCTAAGATGTGCATCCATCGCAAAAGACATAGTAACAATAAAGTTAGCTATGCCTTTTGCGATGTATACAAGGCTTGGGCGGGCTCATTTTACTGCAAATACGTAATTTTAGCTAACCAATGGCATTAAGATGCTTTTTTTGCGCAAATGATAAATAGCGTTAAAAGCTAGTGTTTAAGCCAAATTTTGGCCATTTTGTCGCCAAATCACATTAAAATAATGCATATTACGTCCTAGCTCATGAACCAGACCCCTTTCATAAAAGAATGTGATGCTTTCAGCATTTTTTAATAAAAGCTCGCAAATTTAGGCGATAAAAATATGTAGGTGATAGCAATATCATGTAATAAGAAACATAATCTATAATCTCTACTCGTTAGGTCAGTTCACTAAATAGGTAGCCCCTGTAACAAAACTACAAGGAGGTAGCCGTTAACATCAAAGTAGAGCACTTGTACTAAAAAAGAGCTTATCTTCTTTGATCTCATGCGGTTAATTGTTTATGCCAGTTTCCACTAAAACCCCATCATCCTCAAAATCCAAATCAAAGCCTACTGCTAAGGCTCCATCTAAGGCCCCAGCTAAAGCTACTGCCGCCAAGGCTAAGACAACTGCCAAAGCCTCTGTTAATAGCGTTGAACCTCAGGAGGTAGTTGAGGTAAAGGCTGCAAGCAAGAAAGCCACAGCTGCCGCTACAGCCACTGCTACAAAGGCTGCATCTAAGGCTAAGACTAAAGTTTCCGAGCCAGCTAAGGTAGAGTCCAAGTCTGCTGCTAAGACCAAGGCTAAAGCCAAGCCTTCTAAAGCTGCTGTTAAGAGTGCTGAGCCTCAGGAGGTGGTAGAGGTTAAAGCTGCAAGCAAGAAAGCTCCAGCTAAGGCAGCTACTGCTACTAAGGCTGCCGCCAAGAAGGCTGCTACAAAGGTAGCTGCCAAGGCTAAGGTAGAATCTAAGCCTGCTGCTAAAGCGGCTAAGGCAGGGGCTAAGGCCAAGGTAGTGGCCAAGGGCTATGAGGTGTATGCTGAGCCTAGTGAGGGTGTGGAGGCTGAGTTTAAGGATATTACCTTGCTTAATAAGGAGGAGCGTTATGAGCTCATGCGCTTATTGCAAGAGCAAAATCCTAACCCTAAGAGTGAGTTGGAGTTTAAGAACACTTTTGAGCTCTTATGTGCAGTAGTGTTATCCGCTCAGGCTACTGATGCTTCTGTTAATAAAGCTACTCCTGCTTTATTTAAAGCCGCACCAGATCCTAAGAGCATGGCAAAGCTCGGAGCCGATGGTATTGCTCCTTATATTCAGAGCATTGGTCTTTGGAAAAACAAGGCTAAATTCTTAGCCCAGCTGTCTCAAGCTTTATTGGATAAGCATGATGGCAAGGTTCCTGGTACTTTTGATGAGTTGGTGGCATTACCTGGAGTGGGCTCTAAAACGGCTAAGGTGGTACTCAATGTTGCATTTGGCCAGCCTTTTATTGCGGTAGATACCCATGTTTATCGTGTCGCTACTCGTACAGGCTTATGCTTAGGTAAATGCCCAGGCCAGGTTGAGGAGCGTATTAGTCCTTTAGTGGCTGAGCCATTTTTAAAAGAAGCTCATCACTACTTGCTGTTACATGGTCGCTATAACTGTACCGCTCAACGCTTTGAGGGTCATTGCGATAAGTGTGTAGTTGCTAAGTATTGCAAGCACAATTATGAGCGCAAAGAAAAATAACTAGCACTTAAGCTTAGTGATAGAAAAAAGGAGCGTAGCCTTTAGTGGTTGCGCTCCTTTTTTATGTGGTTTTTTGAGGTCTTTAGTTAAGCCTACTTAGCCATTTTGAATGGGATGTGAGTTGATGGAGTGATGTTTTGCTCAAATTCGGCAATTAAATCATGCTCATCGCTAGAGGTGATCTTAACTTTTAGTAAGTCACCTTCACGTACACGCTCGCCCTTTGGTAAGCTTTCAATAGTAACAATACCGTCAATATCAGGAGCTTCGTACTTGGTACGGCCAATTACTAAGCCTTCTTCTGTGATAGTATCAACTAGCATTTCATAGCTCTTGCCTACACGCTCTGCAAGTTTTTGTGCAGATACTTGAGCTTGGGCTTCCATTACTAAACGGGCACGCTCTTGACGTACTTCTACAGGAACAACACCATCGTAGTCATTAGCTTGTGCTCCCTCAACATCAGAGTAAGGGAAGGTACCAACACGATCTAAGCGAGCCTTTTTAATGAACTCTAATAAGTTTTCAAAGTCTTGCTCTGTTTCACCTGGGAAGCCAGTAATAATATTAGAGCGAATGGATAAATCAGGGCAGATCTCACGCCACTGCATAATACGCTCATAAGTACGCTCAATATTACCAGGGCGCTTCATACGCTTTAACACAGGCTCAGAGGCGTGCTGGAGCGGCATATCAAGGTAAGGCAAGATCACGCCATCTTTCATAAAGTGAATGAGCTCATCTACAATCTTGCTTGGGTAGACATAGTGTAATCTAAACCATGGGCGTGGATTAACAGTAGCTAAGCCTTCACAGAGTTTTAATAAGTTAGTGCCATCCTTAAGATCACCACCATAGTCAGAGGTGTCTTGAGAAATGATCATAATTTCTTTTACGCCTCTAGCACTAAGATCATTGGCCTCAGCAATAATATTGTTAATAGGACGTGAGCGTAAGGTGCCACGTAAATCAGGAATAATGCAAAAAGCACACTTATGACGGCAGCCTTCGGCAACCTTAAGATAGCTATAGTGTTTTGGAGTTAAAAGTACACCAGAGGTTGGAACTGATTGACGGGCAATAGCAGGAGGCTCACCTACTAAGCGCTCAACAGCACGTAATACAGCGGCACGACGGCCAGGGCCAATAACATCAGCTACATCAGGGTACTCAGCTAAGACTTTTTCCTTTTGAGCACCCATACAGCCCATAACCACAACTTGTTGGCATTGTTGCTTGGCATCATAAATGGCATCAAAAGATTCTTCTACGGCTGGTTCAATAAAGCCACAGGTATTTACTAATACTAAATCTGCATTGTGGAAGTCATTTTCAAGGCGATAACCTTTAGCTAGTAAAACAGAAATCAAGCGCTGGGAATCAACTAGATTTTTAGGGCAACCTAAGGACACCACGCCTACACGTGGCACATGATCTAAATGTGGCTTTGATTGATCGTTTTTGATAGCCATTAACAAATTCCTCAACAGTTTGGTAGTATTAGGCAAAAACAAGGCACTATCAGTAAATGGTAGTGCCTTAGTCTGATTAATTAGTAATTTAAAAAAAATTAAGCTTTAAAAGCCTGCTCTAAGTTTGGAACAACTTGCTTCTTACGGCTCATTACACCAGGCATCCACATCTTGTCAGAAACAGTGGTGTTTAAGGCCTTGGCAATCTTCTGCTCATCATCAGAGCACATTAAGAGCTCAGAGCCCTCTTCCATAATGTCAGTAACAACTAATAAGGCAGAGTGACGGCCTTCGGCTTTAACCTTGTTAAGCTCGTCTTGTAATTGAGCCTTTAACTCTGGGGTGATTAAAGATAAGGAAACTAACTCTAACTGGCCAATACCAACCTTGGTACCAGACATATCAAAGTCCTTGAAATCACGGAAGATTAAGTCACGTGGGGTAGCACCAGCTAAGTTGCTCTTAGCCTTGAACATTTCCATACCTAAAGCTTGAAGATCTTCAACGCCAGCAATCTTAGCTAAGTCATAAGCAGCCTTCTTATCAGCCTCAGTGCAGGTTGGGCTCTTGAATAAAACAGTATCAGATAAGATAGCGCATAACATAGCACCAGCTAAAGAAGGGTTGATCTCAACATTGTAGTAGTCGTGTAACTCTTTAATTACAGTGTTGGAGCAGCCAACTGGCTTGATAGTAACTTCAACAGGGGAGTCAGAGGTAACATCACCTAACTTGTGGTGATCAATAATACCTAAGAGCTTGCATTGAGCAAAATCATCTGGAGCCTGAGCTAAGTCAGAGTAGTCTACTAAATAAACCTCTTGACCTGCTACGCTGTGGCAAACTTCAGGAGCAGTTAAATTAAAGCGCTCTAAAACAAAAGCAGTCTCAGGAGCTGGAGTACCTTGAGCTACAGCCTTTACGTCAATACCGCGTCCACGATATAAATTGGTGGCAGATAAAGCTGAAACGATAGAATCTGTGTCTGGGTTCTTGTGGCCCAATACTAATGCGGTCATGATCTTTCCTATAAAAGAGAACAGTTATTGGTCTTAGCAATCAGGAGCAAAATAATAAAAAAATATTTTCCTGACCAGGTGCCATTCTAGCACACTAATAGATCCACTTTTGTTTGAGGGCCAAATTTTAGCAAAGCTCACAATTAAGATAATCGCTATGCAAAAAATATTCATACTTTTAGTGCAAAATAGGATGTATATCAGGTGCAAGACTTACTTAGCTGTTAAAGTTAAAGTTAAGGTAAATAATCAATCCAATGCTATACTAAAGTCATGATGATGAAAGTTAAAAGTATGGGGCTGGCATTATGCGGTGTGACGGCTCTTACTTGCTTAAACTTGCCGCATACTATTGATCTACCTTTTGCTCATCAAAGCTCACCAAAGAGCTTTAACGAGCAGGGTAACTTATCTTTATTTTTGTCACCTGCCTATGCTGATGTGATTGCTCCTCAAGCTCCACCTGAACTTTCTGATACCTTAATTGACTTTAGAACCAAAGAGCAATTAAGTGAAAAAGTCTATATTGAGGGCAAAGTAGATCCGCAAAACTCGCTTAATATTCCTACTGTCCCTGGCGATATTGAGGCTAAAGTTATGCGCATGAGCGCTACTTATCAGGCTCAATATGAAATTGCTGTGCCTCGCCATGGCATATCAATAATACGTTTTTATGATCTCAATGGTTATCCTATGGATATTGTCTCTACCAAACTAGAGAACCAAGGATTTCTAGCTGAGACTACAGCCTCTCCATCAGAATTAGCAGTAAGACAGTTTCAAGGCGCTTCTACAACCTTAATGCAAGTTAGACTTAAGGGTATTAATAACAACTTTATTTTTACTTTAAAGCCTTTAACTTTAGTTAATCAGCAAAGCTCTGTTCGTACCTTGATTACCTCAATGACAGTTAATTATTACGTCGAAGGTACTAACTTTATTCAGCCTGTGCCTTATAAGTTTGGTCAGCCTAATCCTGAGGCTAAAACTATTAATTATGATAGTGTTAACCAAGATAAGCTCGAGCAATCTTTGTTAAAAGCCGCAGCTATTGCTATGCCTTTAAGTAAAGCAGAGCAAGAACAATCTAAAAAGAAACTAAAAGAGCTTCTAAACTAAGAGCGCTTGGCTGCTAGCAAAAGTCCAGGCAAAGCGCCAAGCGCCAAGCGCCTTGCGCAAGGTGCAAAGCACCGTGCGCTAGTGCGCCAGGGCGCTGCTAAGAGCCACCTATATCTTGCACTATCGGTGCGCTGTGAGCTCTATACGAAGCTTTATAGGAGTAGCGCAAGATATGGGGTTGCACTAAAGCATATAGGAGGAGTGATGTATATGAGCCTAATTAGAGCTTTAAAAGTATTATTGGGCATCATGTTAACTTGCGCATTATGGTTCTATGGAGGATCTGCTTATAGTGCCTCCATGTCTTGTAAAGTACAAGGCCATTGGCGAGATGTGGCTTATTTAGAGCCTCCTATGAAGCAATATGAGTCCTTAAAAGATTGTATTGCTTGGACAGCCTATCAATTTAATTTGCCCGAAGAGCTGCTTTATTCAATTTTATATGTAGAGCGAGGCCCGATTAACGGCAAGTGTGGTACTAACCGCAATGGTACACAAGACTGTGGCCCTTCACAAATTAATGATGTTCGTCTAGGTGAGTTGCGCAAGTTTAAATTAACTAAAAATGATATTAAGTCTAAGCCTTGCCACAATATCTGGGCTATGGGTTATTTAATTCGTCGAGAAATTGAAAAGGCAGATGGTAATATTTGGACGGGCGTGGGTAATTATCACTATCACTATAGTGTTAATCAAAAAGTACATGATCGTTATGTCAACCGCATCAGACGAGCATGGCAAACACTAGTAAGCTCTACTTATGATTATTGCATTGAAGAGGGCTAATAATATAGAAAAATAGCAAGCGCAAAAGTTTTTGCTGTTTACAAGAACTGTCAGAAGCAATAATGCAATTAGCAGTTCCTAACCTCTATATACTCAAATTACCTAATAGGTAATTTGATGCGCAATCTTACTAACAAAAACCTAAGATATCGGTGTAGTTAGCATACTTGGAAAAAGTAATTTAAAGCTTGCTAACTACACCAATATCTTGGCTTGCTACTTAAGCTATATTAGGATGGCCCTTTACAAGAGCATCCAACCTCTATATAGATAGATTTTTTAGTCAGCAATTAAAGTGCCATGTGATTGATGGAGCGCCAGCTAAGCCAGTAATTTTGAGATCTTAAGGTTTCATGTTTTTTCTAGAGAAAGTTCTCAATGCTTTTTTTCTTTACATGCTAAAATAGCGCTGATATGGAGCTTAGTTCATATCAAAGATTGAAAACTATTTTGTAGGCAGAAAAACAAACCTTTAGAAGAATCAGGCTAATTTAGGTGAGATAGCTTAGCAAGATTAGGTTGTAAGTTTTAGCAAATTGGAGTTCTTAATTGAAAAAATTTAAGAAAATAATGGTAGTTATCGAACCCAAGCAAATGCGCCAAGTTGCTTTAGAAAGAGCTATGGCTTTGGCTCATGCTGGTGGTAAAACAAACCGTGAAATTATTGCTGTTATGCCTGTTACTGATTTGACTCGTGATCTCACCTCTGTCTTATCAGTAGAACCTAAAGAAGAGATCAAAGCTTCAGTTCTAGAAAAGAGCGAGAAATGGCTAAAGAATTATTTAGCTATTCATGCTATAGGCTATGAGGTTAAAACTCGTGTTATTTGGTCAAAGAGCGTTGGTAAAGACATTACCCGTATGGCTCATGAAGAGAGCGTTGACCTCTTAATTAAAGCCCATGAAGTTCATGGTATGTTTGATAGTGTCTTCTTTACTCCTCTTGATTGGCAATTATTACGTCATGCTCCTGTACCAGTATTAATTGCTAAAGACCATATTTGGCATCCAACTGGTATTGTTGCTATTGCCTTGGATTTATCAGATCCTGATGATGTTGAAGCTCGTATGCTCAATATGCGTCTCTTGCGTGAAGCTCAAGAGCTTTGTCGTGTTATGCATTGCCAAATTCACATTCTCAATGCCATTCCTCCACTACTTCCTCCATCTTCAATGAATTTACCTGGCTTTACTCCAGATTTATTAGGCGATGCTGCGCTTAAAGAAGGTTGTAAAGCTGTGCTTTCTTTTGCAGCACGTCATAAGATCCCTGCTGAGCATTGCCATATCCGTGAAGGCCAGCCAGATGATGTTATTCCAACCTTATGTGCTGAGTTAAAGCCAACCGCACTCTTTATTGGCACCTCTGCTCGTAAGGGTGTAGCTGTAGCGCTAGCTGGTAATATTTGCGAGCGTGTAGTAGACAACCTCGATTGCGATGTAGCCGTAATTACTCCTAAGGCTGTAATTGAGCGTGTACCAATGGCCTCCGAGGGCGTATCTGGTATTTAAAAAGAACACGCCAGGCCCAAAAGCTCAAGCTTTGCGCTTAGCCCAGCGCTCAAGCGTGCGCTTGGGTTCAAGCTTACGCTTGTACAAGCTCATGTTCTAAATTTCTGGGGTTAGCCCCAAAGAGCCTCTTGCTATCAGAAGTGTTAGCAAGAGGTTTTTTGTTTGTAAGCTCTATGATGGTTTAGTTTGGCTTTGCTTACCTATGACAGGGTATGACCTGTTTTGCAAATAATTATCTAATTGGAACTGACCAAAGCTTCAATGTTAGCAAGCAAAAGTTTTTACTCGTGATAAAATATGGCCCCAAATTTTTTCACTAGTGCGTTAGCATGTTTATGAGGTTCTCACAAAGTGCGTGATGATAATGATTTACCGTCCAAGGCTGATGAGTATGGTCGCAAGGTTAGTCCTTATTTTAATATTGAAGATAAGGAAGCCAAATATAAGGCTGATAAGCTATTTAAGCGCTTAAGACGCAAAGTAGGTCATGCTATTGGTGATTATGGCATGATTGAAGAGGGCGATAAGGTCATGGTCTGCATTTCAGGTGGTAAAGACTCTTATGCCATGCTCGATATTTTATTATCCATTAAGCGCTCTGCTCCTATTCCTTTTACCTTAGTGCCTGTTCATATTGACCCTGGTTTTCCTGGAACTCCAGAGGGCATGGTAGAGGAGCATCTTAAGAATGTAGGCCTTGATTACTATGTACTCAAGCGTCCTGTTTATGAGATCTCAAAAGCCAAAGTGGGCCCTGATACTCGCTTGTGCTCTATTTGTTCTCGTATGAGAAGAGGCTTTTTATACTCTACTGCTCGTGAAATTGGTGCTACTAAAGTGGCTTTAGGTCATCATCGTGATGATATTTTGGCTACTTTCTTTTTAAATCTCTTCTATTCAGGCATTATGAAGACTATGCCGCCAATTTTACGTAATGATAAGGACGACTTAACAGTTATTCGTCCTTTAGCTTATTGCCGTGAGCGTGATTTAACCACTTTAGCTAAGCTGAAGAATTACCCAACAGTACCAAAAGGTCTGTGCGGCTATGGCGAAAATGAAGAGCGTGCTTCTATGCTTAAGATGATTCGCCACTGGGAAAAAGAGCAGCCTAAGCGTCCTGACATTATCTTTAAGGCACTCAAGAATGTGGTGCCATCTCATTTATTAGATCGCAACTTATTCGACTTTAGCAAAATCTCTAATGGCCCTAAAGTTAAGTAAGTTTAAGCAAATTTAAATATGAACAAGCTCTAGTCAATTACTTTGGTTAGAGCTTGTTTTGTATTTGAATATTATCCAAAGCTGATAAAATTAGAGTGGTTCTTTAAGGCACATATTATTTTTGTGAAAGGATGAGAAATGTCAGATTGGCTTGATGTACTAAATGATGAGCAGCGTAATGCAGTTGAGCAAACTGAGGGCTATGTCTGCTTACATGCTGGTGCAGGAACGGGTAAGACTAGAACCCTGACCTATCGTTATGCTTACTTGATTAACGAATATGGCATTTCTCCACGCTCTGTATGGTGTGTAACTTTTACCAATAAAGCTGCTGTAGAAATGAAACAGCGTGTCCAGCAATTGTGTGGCAATGCTATTGGTAATCCTTTTGTTACCACTTTTCATGGTTTTTGTGCGCTCTTTTTACGTGAAGAAATCATGGCTATAGGCTGGCCTAAGACTTTTACTATTTGTGATGTCTCTGATGTTAAAGAGCTGCTACGCCCTTTATACAAAGAGTGCGAAATTGATGGTAAGAAGCTGTCGTTAAAAAAGGCTTGGGAATTTATTGACTGTAAAAAAGAGACCAAAGATTACATTAGTGCTTTTATTGGCCCTGATAGTACCGAGCTATTAAAGCGCTCTGCTAGTGCTACTGAGGATAATCTTAAGCTCTTCTGGCGCTACTTATTTGCCCAGCGCACTACTTATTCTTTAGATTTTGATGATCTGATTTTACTAACTTTACATATTTTGCAAAACTTTCCTGAGGTAAGAGAGCGTTGGCAAAAGCGCTTAGAGTATATTTTGGTTGACGAATTTCAGGATATTGATCGTGACCAGTATATGTTAGTAGAGATCTTAGCTAACTACCACAATAACCTCTTTATTGTAGGTGATCCAGATCAGACCATTTACTCCTTTAGAGGAGCTCGAGTTGAGTATTTCCAAAACTTTGTTAATGCTCATGCCTCTCAAGGTATTAAACTAAATTTAACTTATAACTATCGTTCTCAAGGCGCAATTTTAAAAGCGGCTTACTCAGTTATTTCCAATAATGTCGACCCTGATCGTCTGCCTTTAATTGCTAAGCGTGAAGATATCACTTTAGATGACATGATTGTCTCACGTGACCCTAACTTGAAGCTTGAGGAAAAAATGAGTCCTCAAGTGGTAGAGCATTTGGCCAAAAGCTCTTATTACTCCAATGCCAGGGCAGGCAATCATAAAGATCGCTTAGCTAAAGCGGTAGGCTTTAAAGCACAAAAGAAGTTAGAGCGTATTGGTTTAGAGCCACGCCCAAGCGAACATAATTTTGCCCATCAAATTTCCCCTTGGGATCAGGTTTTACCATCTCAAGAGCAAGTTTACACTCTTGAGGATAATCAAGCTTATTGGTCATTACGAGAGCTGCTTAGTGAAAGCCCTAATAAGAAAGGACAGGCCTTATCTTTAAAGCCTATCATTACTCATGCCTCTTCTGTGTACACTGAGGCTGATTATGTGGTGGATTGTATTAAGGAAATTAAGTATTTAGATCCAAACGCCACCATTGCTATCTTGTATCGAGCCCACTATGTGGCTATGCAGTTTGAAAATGCCTTAGTTGCAGCTAAGATTCCTTACAATGTGATAGGTGATTTGCGCTTCTTTGACCGTAAAGAAATTCGCGATGTTATTGCTTATATTCGCCTGAGAGTAAATCTTGATGACGATGTGGCTTTTAGACGTATAGTTAACGTTCCTCCACGTGGTTTTGGCAAAAAGCGTATGGAAAAGCTTGATTTGATTGCCAAAGCTAATAATTGCTCTTTATTTAAAGCTTTAATCTTAAGTAAGGATGATGAATTCTTATTTAGTCGTCAAACTAAGGTAGCTGACTTTATTAAGGTCATGGGTGATTTGTCCCAAGCGCCTTTTAAAAGCCCAGTTGACGATTTTGAACTTATTATTAACAACACTGGCTATGAAGAGTGGATTAAAGAATCTGGCGAAGATGAGCGTCTGGAGAATATTGCTACCTTAAAGAGCTATTTATCTGATTTTAAGAAAAATCAAGATGATGAGGTTAACCTGGCAGACTTTGTGTCTAATGTAACTTTAATGACCAGTGCTGACGAGAGCTCTCCTGTAAATGCTGTACGTTTAATGACAGTACATAATGCCAAGGGCTTAGAGTTTGACTACGTTTTTGTAGTTAGTGTCAATGAGGCTGTTTTCCCTAGCAAAAAGGCTATTAATGAGCTTAATGTTGAGGAAGAGCGCCGCTTAATGTATGTAGCAATGACCCGTGCTAAAAAGCAATTATTCTTGTCAGAAGCAGGAGGTATGTTACAAAACCGCCAAGACCCACAAGCTAAGATTCCACGCTTGCCATCACGCTTTTTAGCTGAGGTTAAAAAGGATGAAGTGGTAGAAATTGGTGGTTCTTATATGTCCCCTCTTGGTCAAACAGAGATCAGAGTTGGCAATGAGAACAAGAGCAATCTCATGTCAGTAGGCGAGCGTTTTGTCCATAAAATTTTAGGTACAGGCATAGTAAGAGAGGTAAGAGCTGTTGAGGGTGAGTATTTAGTTTTCTATGAAAAGCTAGGCCGTGAGCGCACTCTGGCCTTTACCGCCAAGTTTGAGCGCCTTAGCCCCTCATCAAACCAAGCCCCAGCTGGCGCTATCGCCCCAGCTGTAGCCTCACTCCAGCCTCAGGCCCAGGCCCAAGCACCTGGCTTAGGCCAGGCCATGAGCCAGCCATGGCCTCAACCACAGCAACAGCCATGGCCACAAGGACTTGCACAGCCTGTGTCCAATGCCTATCAAAGCAATATGAATGGCGCTGTGGCAGCTAATGGTTTTAACGCTCTCAATGCCATAGGCAATCAAGGACAGAGTCCTTTTAGTGGGGATGCTTGTGCAAGCACAGAGCAGGGAGCAAATACTAACAATAATGGCATGATGTCTTTTGCTCAATTTTGTGCTCAAGGCGTAACACCTCCAAGCGCCCCAGAGGTTAATAGCTTGGGCAATGGCTTTGGCAATGTCGTCGAGGCTAACAAGATTGCTGAGCCTTTAATTAGCACTGATTATCAGCAAATTGATGATGATTATGTTGATGAGGATGATGATGAGGTAGCCTTTGTACCAACCGAGAGCTTGCATCGCCCTAAGTTTAATGCCTTTAATGCTGAGAGCGCTCCTACTTTTAGCAATAATGTGGTCAATAATTACAATATTGATATTGGTCAAGGCTATGGCTTTAAAGGCCATAATCCTATGGCAAACTTCAAAGGTAACAGAGGTAAAAAGTCCTCTACAGATAGTGAGAGCTAATTGTGCAACAACTACCAGCACCAGTAGCATTAATTGGTAGTTTCTTGCTATTAAAAGCCCCTGATAGGCACTAGAAAACTTGGGCTTAATAAGTTTAAAAAAATACAGGCTGATATTTCTTAAAAGCTATGCTTTTGGAGTGTCAGCCTGTCTTGTTTCTATGGCTTGACTTTAATTAAGTGCTCGCAAGCTTTCTCTTAAAAGGTAAGGATAGTTCCAGATTGCGCCTGCGCCTAATCTTAAGCCTCAGATTAAGCTTATGCTTATGCTTAAACCAATGCGTCATCATAAGCTGCCCACCATCACTCTGATACTATCAAGAGTCTTTTGATGGCTTGTTAGAGCAATGATTGGCTTATTTTTGTTTTTAACAGTGGCGGCTGGCTATTCTGGTAAATACGGGGTGGAAACTGTATTAGGTTAAGCCTAAGCTCTTGCTAGAAAGTAGGCTACGGGAACGGGGCGGAGACAGGGCCAGACCAGGGCCAGAGCAAAGCTCTGGCCTCTGGCCTGGCTAGCGAAGCTTGCGTAGCTAGCTTTAAAGCTGGGTTAGCTTAAGTAGTTTTTGTGAGGGAAGAAAATTTCGTGAGTGGAGCGATCCATCTTCTGCTTGAGAATATGGGAGCCTACGTATGAGCCAATAATGGCACCTATTAGGCCTGCAACTAGCGCTGGCACAATGGCATGAGCACTAAAGAAAGTGATCTTGAAAATCATACCAATAGCATAGACGCTAATAGAACATGCAATAGAGGTTAACAGTCCACAAGTATTAAAGCGACGTGAGAACATGCCTAAGATAATAGGCCATACAAAGGCGCTTTCTAAACCACCAAAAGCAAAGAGATTAATCCAAGCTACTACATCCATAGGGAATAAAGCTAGGATAATAGCAATAATACCCATGACCATGGCAGTGCCTTTAACAATGAGCTTTTCATGATAGCTAAGATTGCTTTTAACGGAATCTTGAATTAACTCAGGCTCTTGGTTGCTAGGTTGATTGTTGTGATTTCTATCTTTATGCAAAGATTTAAAGAGATCACGAACTACAGCTGAGGCGGCAGCAATTAATAGGGAGCTAACAGTACTCATAGTAGCTGCTAGAGGGCCTAAGATAGTAATACCAGCAATAATAGGATGCATTTTAGAGGCAATTAAAGTAGGTATTACAGTATCAGTACCACCTGATGGCATTTGGGTTACTACAGCTCGAGCTAAAACGCCAAGCATAGTCATACCAATCATGAGCGCACCACAAACTAAGGTAGCAATAATCATTGATTTATGCAGTTCATGGCTAGATTTGTAGCTCATGCAACGTACTAAGCTTTGTGGAAGGCCAACAGTAGCAAAGCCTACTAAAATCCATGTAGAAAAGAGCAAGCCTATAGGTAGGGCACCACCTGCATCGTATTCTAAATTGCGACTGATATTAGTAGCCTCGTCAATATTAACTGAGGCAATGGTGTCCATTACATTAGCTAAACCACCACCTTCACTAATAATGACATAGCCTAAAAGCACCATGCCGCTTAACATTAAGAAAGCACAAATAGCATCAGTAATAGCTACTGCTCTAAAGCCTCCAGAGGAATAGAGTACAGTTACCAGAGCAAAAATTACCAATCCTAGTTCATAGTTAATACCAGTAAGACCCGCAAAAATTTGGGCACCACCGATAAATTGACCTACAATCATGGCAATAAAGAACACAATCAGCAAAACAGCTAATACTAAAGATACTATTTTGGACTTAAAGCGCTCATAAATGAGATCAATAACGGTAAGGCTATCGGTTGCATGAGAGAGCAAGGTAAGTCTTTTAGCTAATATGCCTAAGATTAAGAAGGCAGTAATAATTTGAGGTGCAGCAAAGACCACCCAGCCCAGGCCTAAATTCCAGGCAATACCAGGTCCTGAAACAAAAGATGATACTGAGCCGTAGGTAGCCACTAAGGTCATGGCTAAAACGACACCACCTAGACTTTGAGAGCCTAAGAAATATTCTTTTTTAAAGTTAGTGGCGCTATTGGCACGATAGGAAACCACATAGCCTACTGCTAGTAACACAATAAAGAAGAGCGCAATAGGAACTAAAGGTAGGATATTATTCATGGTTAGCTCCTTTATGCTTGATTATCTTTTGGTAAGGCTTGGCCATGCTTTAAAGAGGTAACCTTTAAAGGACAAGGCTTCATAAACCATTTAACTAATACAATGACAACCACTACAGAAAAGACATAGCCACCAAGGCAGCTTAATACAAACCACAGAGGTAAGTGGAAAACACTGACATTAAGATCGTGAGTTAAAAAGATTGCTAGCCAAAAGACAATAGTTACGATTAGCGCAGCAAAAAAAGTATAACGAGCCTCAGCATCTAATTGTTTAAAAGCTTGTGCATATTGCTCCTTAGTTTGGATATGCTCGCTACTAGGTTCTAACTCATTAAAATTTTCAGATTTTGGGGTGCTCATAAAAAAAGTCCTTAATTATTCTGATGGCATGTTTGTATACAGCTGCAAGAGAAACTGTATTAATAGTGTGCATGGATTTTAACAAGCAAATTGACACAATAGAGATAATTGTCAGTAAACTTCTACAAGTTACTAAATATCCCATCTTACATACCAGTTAAGACAAATTTCACATTTTTAAAGCTAAAAAATTAATAGATGCTAATTAATACGCCAAGTGCTAAAAGCTTGATTACAAGCGCAAAACCTAAAAATTAGGCAAGCTTATTATTTCACTACAAAGTAGAGGTTGAATCTAAGATAACCACAAGTTAAAAATTTTATGACAGTAGTAGTGAACAAAATACCTAAAAAAGTTATTTTGCAGTAAAAAACAGTAAAAGTAGCGCGAAATTGATAGTTTTTTCTCAAAAAACAGCTAAAAACCATTAAAAATCAGCAAATATTGCTCTGATACCATGTTTATTTAATTGCTTAATAAATTAACTTTAATTAATACCAATAATGAGCTATTCCTATATTTAAGCCAAATAATTAGAAAAACCATTTACTTAATTAAGTTTTGCTAATAGATAATTTCATGCAACTTTTGCAAAGTTTACTCCCCAATCATCATCCTCAGCCTCAAAAAATACCAAGGCTCAATCAAACTCCCATCAGCCATGACCTACGCTTTTGGAGCTATGCTCTTGCACCACCAGCCTAAAAATGATCCCGTATCTGCTATGCAGCAAAGCTATAAAGGTACAATCCAACAGTAGGGTAAAGATGTACTACCAGCTTCTCTGCCGCTGCAATAGCAGCTACTAAGCATTAAAGGTACAATCCAACAGTAGGGTAAAGATGTAATTCCAGCTTAACTGTTGCTACAGCAGCTACTAAGCATTAAAGGTACAATCCAAAAGCGGGGTAAAGATGTAAAGTCTGCTTAGCAGTTGCTATAGATGATGCAAGTTGCAATCTAAGAGAGCTGCTCAGGCTGTAATGTCTAAATGCTGCAATAAAATATTTATCTTAGGAGTATCTAAACTGAGCTTCATAGGTGGCTAGCGCTGGTAGGGGTAGTGCTAGCTTATAGGGTAGTGCAAATTGTTAGGGCTTAGAGCTAATAGTTAAGCTATTGAGCGTAGTAGGGGTGTTGGTAGGTTGGTAGGTTGGCAGATTGGGTTTGTCATAGGGAGAGGCGGCTGGTGTTGAGGTTGCTGTGGTGGTATTTGGTTCTGGGAGCTTGGGATAAATAATAGAATTTAACAAAATATTGTGTTTTGATATCTAGTAAAAAGCGGGATTTGTTAAATAGCTAAGATTATTTGTTATAAAAAATAAGGCACTCGTTATGAGTGCCTGTGAAAGGATTATAAGGTTTTAGCAATGTTCTTGATAAATTCTGCTACTTGAGGGCCAATGTCTGGGTGGCGTAAAGCTACCTCAATAAAGGTTTGAGTATAGCCAAGCTTATTGCCACAGTCATGGCTATGACCTACAGCAGCATAGGCATGAACATTTTCAATGTTCATAAGCAAATCAATAGTATCAGTAAGCTGGAACTCGCCGCCTGCGCCTAAAGGAGTACGTCTAAAGAGTGGCCAAATTTCAGCAGGTAAGACATATCTGCCCACTACAGCATAATCAGAAGGAGCTTCCTCAACCTCTGGCTTTTCAACAATGCTATTGATAGGAAGATCTTCGCCTGGGGCTAACTCCTTGCCACCTACATCAACAATACCATAGGCAAAAACATCCTCGTGAGGGATCTTTTCGACCATAATCTGCGCAACGCCTGTCTCTTCAAAGCGCTTAACCATAGCGGCTAAGTTTTCTTTCTGTAAGTCAGCATGAATAGGATCAAGGATCACATCTGGTAAGAGCACAGCAAAAGGATTTTTTCCCACAATAGGGTAGGCGCACATAATGGCATGAGCCAGACCTTTTGCCTCACCTTGACGAACGTGCATAATGGTTACGTCTTTAGGAATAATGTTTTGTACCTCAGAGAGGAGCTGTCTTTTAACACGCTTCTCTAAAGTAGCTTCCAGCTCAAATGAGGTATCAAAGTGGTTTTCAATGGCGTTTTTAGATGAGTGGGTAACTAATACAATATTCTTAATACCAGCAGCTACCGCCTCATTAACCACAAATTGGATCAAAGGACGGTCAACTAGCGGCATCATCTCTTTTGGAATAGCCTTAGTAGCTGGAAGTAATCTGGTTCCTAAACCTGCAACTGGGATAATGGCATACTTGATGTTGCCGTAGTTCATGTCAGGCATAAATCCATCCTTTAATTACAAATATCTATCTTCCTACATTATGCCACAATGATATGGCTAATATTCATTAAAAAGGCCCTTGAGGGGCCTTTAGTGATTAATGAGAAATAAATTTAATTGCTGCGCTCTTTATTGTTATTAGCTGCTGCATCAGAGTTGTTAACAATAGGAGCATTAGCATCAAACTCTGCTGGATTATTGGTAGTAGCGCTATTTTGAGCAGCAGCTGTTTTAGCCTTATGAACATCCTTAAAAGCTGCTAAAGCCTCAGGATGACGGCGCATAATTACCATAAATACAAAGAGAGTAAAGGTAACATTAATAATGGTGCTACCAAATGTCTTATAGTCTACCCAATAAGATTCAGCGGTCTTGGCATCAATATTAAAGATTTGTGGTAAGTGGAAGGCAATTACCATGTTAAGCAAGCCAGCAAAAACAAAGTACACCATAAAGTAGGTACCAAGCTTAAACCAGATGTGCTCAGGTATTGGCATTTCACGACCAAATAAGTAAGCAAATGGATTACGATGTAGGATAAATTGGCAGACAAAAATAGTAACAGCTAAAATCCAGTTAACAATACTTGGCTTCCACATAATAATGGCTGGATCTTTTAGCAAAATAGTAGGCAGACCAAAGAGTAATACTGCAATGGTTAAAAAGACCTGCATACGTGAGGCTTTACGCCACAAAATGTATTGAGTTAAAAATGATAGTAAACAGCAGGCGATGATCACGCTGGTGGCTAAAACCAGATCTCCAGACCAACGGTAAGTGACAAAAAAGGCAATTGCAGGTGCAAAATCTAAGATCTTAGCGAGCATTGGTTTTCCAGGGTTTAAAGAAAATTAAAAAAGAAAAAACCCCACACCCCCGCCATACCAAGTGCAATCTTCCAATGGCCAATCATTAAAGAATAATGAGATAAGTACATGATACAACCGGTGAGAAATCCTTGCGGGAATCCCATAAGTAAAAATGGAACTGCCGGTCCTTCCTCTTCTAAGCTGTCCTCTACTGCCTCTGCCTCCACATTCTCTATCTCCGTGCCTGTTTTTCTCGCTTTTTCTTCCTCTGTTTCTGCTGCTTTCTTATACCGTCGTCCCATGTCACTGTCCTCCTCACCACTGTCTTTCGATTGTCCGCCTTTTTTTATTCTATGTGTTCTGTGTCCGCGTTCCTGACGAAGCACCATTCTTGTTTCCGGCCGGTATCCGCCGAGCATTTCCTCCACATAACACGCTGTATCTAACTGCTTTTTATTAAAGAGCGCTGCATGTTCCTGTAGCTGCTTTACAAAATCCTGAAGAATCTTAATCCACTGCTCCCTTCGGTTCAAATGAATCGCTATTTTATCGAACAGTTCAAACCGGTCTTTGTCAAAAAGTTCCTCATTCAAAAGGCCGATTCCTGTACGAAGGATCTCATCTTTTTGTTCTCCTGGTACTTTCTCCTCATTAAAATCTTTCACATACTTATACAGACTTTCCATGTCCCTCGCATTCATGCGAAACAGACTTTTTCCATAATCAGATAGCTTCTGATTCGCCAAAGTTTCACATAGAAGGCTGGTATAAATATCCTTATTTTTCTCTCTGATCACAGCAAGAAGTGAGGCAAACTCCACTTTATCTTCCTCAAATACTTCCCCTAACACTCTGTCGATTTCTTTTAAAATCCGCTCTCTTGAGCGTCCTGTCATGCCAGTTAAAAGATTCTCTATATATTTCTGTCTTTCTTTTACTGAAAACTTATATTCCCTGATTTCTTTTAAAATATCTTCTGCTACATATTCTAATGCTTTGTCTTTACATACCCAATATAATAGTTCTGGAAAATTTTCACTTAAAATTTCTATGCTAAGTGCACTCTGTCCATGCTTTCTTGCAATATCATAGAAAATCCACTCTACTTTCTTAAGAAGATTTCCGTTATCTCGAACAGTCTTTAAATACTTCCCAGCCGTTTTTTGAAAATCTCGATAGATCTCGTCTTCTTTTTGGCTTGCCTGTGCAAATCCATTATAAAAATACTGATCAAGGGCTGTCTGCGTGTTCTCCCAATCATTTCTTTCAGATTTTTCAGAAAGGTTAAAATACTTTGTTCCACATACTTTCTGTGAAAAATAGAAAGAAACGGATGGGATTGCCTCTCTTGTAAAGGAAACATATCCTGCTCTTTCCCTTGCCGGCTGCGGCAGCAAGCTGTGAATTACATACATCAAACGCTTTGCTTTTTCTGCAAATTCTTCTTCTTTCCAATCCGGTGCCACAATATTAATTCCCTCAGAGTGTCCCGACAAACACCAAAAGACTACCTGCATAAATTCAGGCAGTCTTGACATAAGATTCATCTCCTGCAAGATATCTTTTCTATGAAATTCCGGTTCTTCAAGGAATAACGGCTGTAAATAACCAACACTCTCTTCCTCTGCCCATTCTCCTCCCGGTGCAAGATAGGCTACTGGATTACTTTCAGGAGCCTTGGGCTGATAAATTCTAACTCTCTTATTCTGCCGCTTATCCTCTCCCGATTCACATGGAACAGAACTCATCTTTACAAAACCACAAACAGAACTATAAACAAGTTCATCTACTTCTGTTTTTCCAGTCTTATCTATAACAGCTGCCTGTGCCAGCTTTTCAAGTTCTCTTAAATAGGCTCTGTCTTCCGGCATGGAGGAAGCAGTAATTCCCCAGCCAAGTTTATTCCCGGAAATGCAATGATTCGACCACATATACTCATGTATTAAATATTCTGTCTTCATTCAAGCCACCCTCTTTCCTGCATGAACTTCATCATCATCCACAGTATTGGTTCCTCTGTTCGAATCGGCCGTACTCTTCCTACTGTTTTCACTTCCTTTTGTGTTCCCTCCATCGTCTCCTCTGTCTCACAGCCAAGTGCTGATACTGCAAAGAGACCACTCTCTTTGTAATCTGCAAGATTACGCTGCAGGCGGAACACCTTCTGATCAAAAATCTGCTTTAATATCTCCTGTCTTAAAAAATGATGATCCATGTTCATAAAGCCATAAGATACCTGTTTTCTCTCAAATAAAAGACTGTTTCCCCTGTATTCCTTTATCTCTCCAAGTTCCTCTAATAAATCACTCTTTGCGATAGTAAGAGCCATATACTTCTGCTTTAATTCATGATCTCCAAGAACAGAACGAATAGAATCTAAAACGGTGTCTGCCTTTCTCTCATAAAAATACTCGTCACTCATCGTATTCTCCATCATGAAATCCGCCTGATCCATAACCTGCTTTCCATTCTCATTACTCATTCTCTGAATGGACATCTGTTCTTCCTTCCCCATGACATAAAGTTTCTCTAATACTCGCTCCTCATCAGGAATCTGTTTATTAATAAGAGAATGTTCCAGATGCATCTGCGCTGGATCTACCAGGCAGATAAATCCATCCATATGCCGGACAAATCCTGTTCTTCCTGTACCTGCACTGTCTCTGATAAGCTCTCCCGCCACATCATAAATTGCCGTAAGCATATGCAGATTCTTCTGTCCAATCCGATAGGTCACTTCCAAAAATACCGGTTTTTTAAAAGCCTTACTTGTTGACTCCGGACAGATTCCATACCGCATAAGACGGTCGGCATTCCGCTCCATCTCTATCTTATAATCATCATTTGGATTGCCATAAGCATTACGAACCGTAAGATTCTGTCTCTGCATCACATCAAATCCATTCATCATTAGAGAACAAAGATACACGGTCTTACCAGAAGCGACACTTCCTGCAAGCCCGATCATCAACATCTCATATTTAAAAAAGTTCTGTGGAAGTACATTATGACAGTGCGGACAGACCATCGTATTGGAAAAAAGAGTAACCGCTCCCTCTTCCACATGAAACGTATATCCACAACTATCCGTATCAAAGCGTTTCACGGCAAGATCTCTTCCGGCCGCCGTCAGTTCCTGATTCAGTTCTGTCATAACTTCATTATCTATAATAATTCTCTTTGCATCGATTTGTTCTTCCGGGATTCCCATAGCGCTCCAGAAATACAAATACGCCGTATCTGTCTTATAAGAAAATACTTCATTTAACGCTGGTGACTGAAATCTTACCCCGTCTGTTCTTAAAAGAAATCCTGCATCCTCATTTGAAATATTACGGAAACAGTAAGGA
>OGPO01000601.1_pt1 | contig 29025 bp, 24 predicted proteins | sample 1553041 | NCBI WGS metagenome assembly OGPO01 (sample SAMEA2580281, study PRJEB22360) | human gut metagenome | biome: human gut; feature: human-associated habitat; material: faeces | place: Denmark | collected 2008/2010 | reverse complement strand
GTCAAGAACTTTTTTCAAGTTTTTTCAAAGTTTTTCGAACTCTTCCGGATTTCCGGACTGTTCTTCCGATCTGTGATTGTCGGCTCTGTTCAAGCGACTCGATTACTTTAACACGTTTGCTTCAAGTTGTCAAGCACTTTTTTAAATTTCTTTTTTCTTTCAGAAATCTATCTGAATTGTTTTTATCTAATAAACAATTATTTCCGACAGCTCATCTAATATAACACCGAAAAACCACAATGTCAACAGTTAATTTCATAATTTGACAAACTTTTTTATTTCCGCCTTACTACGGCAACCGAATTCGGGCAAAATATACCGCAAAGTGGGGCGTACACATTGTGGAAATGATTTTTTAAACACACTCCTAGATTCATCCAGTCCACATCAGACATTCATCCCATCCGACACCTGGATTCTATCCATCCACCTTCATCCTCCCCCGCCCTGCACACAGCACTCACATACCATATATACACAACGCCCCAGCTTTTCCGTCCCCTTCATACTATATAAGAAACTTTTCTATTCCACAAAACTAACAGATCACCATTCCTCTTCTCCCTCAGCCGCCCAGTCACAGCCAACTGCCAGCAAAGCCCAATAATTCCTATCGAGCGACATTTGCAGGATCTTTAGAAAATCTTAGCCCCGCAAGATCAGCGTTATTCGCAGATCACTCACTGTCTGAGCGCAGCGAGTTTGAGTTATCTGCGAATGCTTTTAGCTGATCTTGCGGGGCTTAGCTTTTCTTAAGGTCCGAAACCGAGCCGATAGGAATTATTGGGCTTTGCGTCCCCCTTTTAACTGATTTTATGAGAACTACTATAATCCCTGTCTGCTTTGTATAAATAAATCAACCTTTCAGTCTGCACACCATATCCCACAGTGCTTTTGCAGAGTTAAAATTCTCCGGGATAATATCTGCCGGAGTGATAGTAATGTCATAAGTATCCTGCAGTTCACTTACAATAGACAGGATTGCAAAGGAATCAAGAATTCCATCGTCAATCAAAGTATCACAGTTTTCAAAATCTGCATCCGGCTGAATCTCTTCCAGTAATTCAATTAATTCTTCCATTTTTTCATATCTCCTTATTTTTTGTTTTTTCAGCAATTCCATTATTTTTCGGTATTGCCATGGTCTTTTATTTCTCTGAATTTAAAAGATCTGTATGTACACCATCCCGCACCATGCGCAGTCCCTCTCCCTCTGTCCAGAAATAGATTCTCGGAAGAGGACGGCTCAGGAATAAATAGATTCCTTCTGTAACGGAATAAGCACCTACCCGTTCAAATACCAGTATATCATGAAGCTGCGGTTTGTGAAGTGGAAATCGCTTTACGACCACATCGCTGACCGTGCAGAGTGCACCGCAAAGATTCCAGGATTCTTCTTCTCCCCCTGTCTTCTCATTTCCTTCTGTATCAAGCTGTGTACAGTACGGCTGTTTCATTGCCATCGCCTGTCCATAATAATTCAGATGATTGATACCACCGTCCATGATCACATACGGCTGTTCTTTATTCACCTTCATATCCACGATTGATGTCACATAATATCCACAGGCTGCTGCCAGAAATCTTCCCATCTCAAGAACAACCTTACCCTTGAAATTAAGACTTTCCAGAAGTGCTCTGAACTCACTCAGAATATTCTCCACGTCCTCGCTCTTATCCTTCTTAAAATATGGGACAAAAAATCCCGGACCATACTCAAGCACCTGTGCTTCAAATCCACTCTCAGATTTCAGCTCCCCGATAAATTCATCCAGATGCTCCAGCTCTGTTTTCATCTGACTGAGATCTTTCTTCTGAGTTCCGGAATAGAACTGAAGTCCCTCTATCTCAACCCCCGGATAATCTGTTCTGTCAGAAATGATTTTCCTGATATCTGCTTCATCTACGCCAAACTGATTTCCGCTTGTCACGCGGATCAACACCGTAATCTTCATGCCAAGTCTCACTGCAGTATCATTCAGAATCTGTAAATGCTGCAAAGACTCTACAGTATACACTCCCTTTCCTCCATATGTAGAAAGTACATATTCCATATCTTCAGGGTTCTTATACACACCCGAAAGAACAATTCTCTCCATCGGCACACCAACACGCTCACAAATTCGAAATTCACCCGGTGAGCACACTTCAAATGTCGGAACCACATCCATCATGGGTCCTGTAAGAAAAGGGTTTGCTTTCATAGCATAACATAACTGTGTGCTCTCTCCAAGACAGCTCTGCACTTTTTTTACAAATTCCTTCATCTTATCCAGGTCAAAAACATAAGCCGGAGTTGGAGTATGTTCTTTCTCGATCAGTTCTTTTATAAATCCATAGGAACTCATTTCTTTTCCTCCTGATACATAGCTGTAAGAGCTTTTCTGTCAATCTTTCCATTCTTTGTAAGAGGCATGCTCTCCACCTGGCGGAATACATTCGGAACCATAAAAGCAGGTACATACTGCCCCAACGCTTTTGCCAGCGGTCTTCTCTCAATATCTCCTTCATAAAAAGCTACGATTTTGCTTTTAACTGTATCAAAAATACAGCAGCTTCTCACAATCTCCGGAACCTTATCCATAGCAGCCTCGATTTCTCCAAGCTCAATACGATGTCCCATATGCTTAATCTGGAAATCCTTACGTGTTGCAAAGCACAACTCACCACGTTCATTATAATAAGCAAGATCACCGGTTCTGTACATTGGCTCCAGATATCTGTCATTCAGTGGATTCTGAACAAAGACCTTCGCAGTCTGTTCTCTGTTTTTGTAATATCCCAGTGCAAGTGCACTTCCTGTTACACAGAGTTCACCATTTTTATTTTTCTCTGTGATCAGCTTGTCTTCTTCATCCAGAAGGAATACTTTTTCATTTGGAAATGCCTTGCCCATAGGAAGTACATCTCCAGGCTGAAACTCCCTGTCTACAATATAATATGTACAGTTACATGTGATCTCAGTTGGTCCATAAATATTTACATACATAACATCCGGCAGATATTTTCTCCAGATATTCAGATGTTTCACAGGCATAGCCTCTCCTGAGAAAAGAATCTTCTTAATCTTATCCGGAACTTTATATTCAAATCCGTTCAAAGTTGAGATAATACACAGCGCAGATACCGCCCACACCAGCGTGGTCACTTCCCTCTCGATCAGATAGTCAATCAACTTCATCGGGAAAGAGAATAGCTGCTTCGGAATAATCTGGACAGTTGCTCCTGTCTTCAGTCCGGAATAAATATCTTTAACAGATACATCAAAATCCCAGGGTGCCTGATTTCCCATCACATCTTTATCTGTAATATCAAAAAGCTCTGTAAAACAATCGATAAAATCAAGCACTGAACGATGACCTACCACTACTCCCTTGGGAACGCCTGTTGACCCGGAAGTAAAAATTCCATACAGCGGGTCCACATCCAATGCCTGTTCTCTGATCTCATTCAGCACAGCTTCATTCTCCTGCTCAGCTGCAAGATCCGGAGCCATCAGAACCTTTCCTTTGAACTCCAGCTTCTCCAAATCCTTCAGATATTTCTCAGATGTAACGATCACATCACTGTCCAGAATTCCAAGGATCTGCTGAAGTCTGCTCGCCGGCTGTTTGGTATCCATCAGTACATAAAAGCATCCTGCATAAACAGCGCCCATGAAAACTCCGATGGTTTCTACGCTCTTCTCCATAAATACAGGCACCGGATTTCTCGGTGTGAAATGTTTCGCAAGTGCAGTCCCTGTTCTGCGTGCAGTCTGCTCCAGTTCTTTAAATGTGCAGGATGTATGTTCATCTGCAAAAGCTGTCTTATCCGGATATTTCCGTGCGGATTCTTCAAGATATTCCAGAATACTTGTCTTCATATATAATTCCTCCCCTCTGTACTTCACAAGGTTTTTTATTCATTTTACTACTGTCTGTCCTATTTTCACAATATCAACAAGTAAATATTTACAATTAAAGCAGGATACTTATTCGATTCAAACTAAATCTGGTAAGTTCCTGCTTCAATTACCAGTAACGATAATCCGTAGTTACTATTAACTGATCAATTTTTCTGTCCAGTGCTCTCTAAAACTTGTGCCAGCACTTCAGAATATTCTTTTGCGGCATCTCCATTCATATGTCCGTCATAATCTGTATATGCTTTCAGGTCATGTGTAAATGCCTTAAAATACTGCGTATTAAAGTTAAGATACTCTACGCCCTGTTCTTCAAAGAACTGCCCGAAATATTTCCATGCTGCATTATAACTGTCACTGTAATCCTTCAGAGTATTTATTGGAATTGGCGTAGTTACTGCAACAAACTCTATATCATTTTCCTTGCAGAATGTGATCAGCTTCTTCAGATATTCCATGTTCTCTTCGTTTACCTTACCCTCTTCATAGAGCTTAGGTTCTGATTTCTTAAGCTTTGTCACATCCACCGGATATCTCTCAATAAATCCACTTTCATGATATTCCTGAGAATCACTCTTCAGATGAGATACGTCATAATCACCCGTTACTTTCTGAGTAAATGTATCTTTGACTTTCGGCAATTCATAGCTGAGAGAATATTCATACCATGGGAAAAGCACAGTACGGAAATTACATTTCGCAATAGAATTCCAGAAATATTCTACCTTTGCTTTTGAAAATGGAAACTCATGATAAAAAAGCAGGTAGTTATTTCCTTCTTCCTTTTCAGATACAAAATATCCCGGGTCAACCTCATAGATAATTCTCTTCGGATTCTGTTTCTCTTTGATCAGTTTAGTCAGATAATACGCATCGATTCCATACTCGCCGCCGACGCAAAGATTATGTCCACTGCGTCCGGTAACTTCTTGCATCACCTCCGGATCAATATCCATCTTTCCATGGGAAGTTCCCACGATAATGTCATCAAACTGCTGTGTCACAACTGCATGCACATCATTTCTCATAAATGTACATGGATAAAGTGCCAGGTCAAGTGCTGCCAGAAGAGCCACACACACGACCAATACCAGGAACGTTTTTAAAACTTTCTTAAAATTGTGCATAAATAAATCCTCTCGCTACTGCTGTTGATCCAAAGAATCCGATGGATGCCAGCAGACAAAAATAAATTGCTACAGTAATTGGCAGACTCAGTCCTGCAAGTGATTCTCTTATCTTCATGCCACGTTCCTGAAGGACACTTACAATAAACAGAATGATGCAGCCTGCTGCCAGGATTACCAGCGCATAAGGGGTAAAAGCAGTTCCTTCTTTACCGGCCGGGATCAGCAGTAACTGTGACGGTGCAAACTTTGTGACAGAAAGCTTCATCATATGAAAAGCCTGTCCTACTGTGTCCGCTCTGTCAAAAAACCAGCTGATATTTACAAGGATAAAAGTACGGATGATCATAAATACATGATACCAGTTCTCTTTTCCAGTGATGTTGAATTTCTTTTTCCAGTTTCTGTAATGCTCTGCCATAAGTCCGCTGAAAGCAATGATAATACCATTGTACATACCGTATACAATATACTTCCAGGCAGCACCATGCCATACACCAACAACGAAGAATACGATCAGATTCGCCAGACAGATTGGTAATGTACGTCCGGTCTTTTTGCCAAATACCTTCTTGCCCCATTTGCCAAATTTCCCCATCCACTTGGATAATGTCACAGGATAGAACACATAATCCTTCATCCAGGTACCAAGAGTAATGTGCCAGCGGTGCCAGAAATCTGTAATGGAAATGGAGAAGAACGGACGCTTGAAGTTCTCATCCAGCTCAATTCCAAACATAGACGCAATACCAATTACCACATCCATACCACCGGAAAAATCTGCATATAGCTGAACTGTGTAAAATAATACGCCAAAGATTGCCAGTCCGCTGTACTGATCCGGATTGTCGAAAATCGCATCTACAAACACTGCTGCCCAGTCCGCCAGGATCATCTTCTTAAAAAATCCCCAGAGAATGCGCTCAAAGCCTCTGGTAATATTCTTACCTTCGAATTTATGAGGTTCATAAAGCTGATGTGCCAAACGACTGTATCTTCCGATTGGTCCCTGCAGAATCTGTGGAAAGAAAGAAACAAACAATGCATATTTTACAGGATTCCTCTCTGCATCACATCTCTTCCAGTACACATCCAAAAGATATCCGGAGGATTGGAAAGTGTAAAACGATATTCCCAATGGAAGCAGGATTTCCATTCCTCTTAAATTCATATGAAACAAAGCATTGAGGTTCTCAATCATAAAATTTGTATACTTTATCACTCCAAGCATACCAAAATTCAATATTAATCCAAGCACCAGAAAATTTCTTGCACTTTTGTGGCTTCCACCTGCCTCTGCCTTTTCAACTGCAAGTGCAATCCCCCAGGTAACCAATGTGGAAAACAGGATAAATCCCACGTAACGGACGCCACCTGCCAGATAATAAATATAGCTGAAACATAACAAAACCAGCCACTGAAATTTGTGCGGCACAATATAATAAACAAGCACACTCACCGCCACAAACAGTAAAAACAAGTTTGAAACTAATGACATGATCTTTCTCCCTAAATATGTACAATTCTTCAGTTGTACTTATAATAAGGGCACTGCACTATGTTATTCCCTCAGATAATGCAGTGCCCTGTTTTATTATACTTTTTAATGCATTTTCCTTTTACAACTGCTGAATCTGATTAATTTAATAACCCATCATCCAGACATCCGTCTCCACCGTCATCAGAACCACCATCATCAGAACCATCATAATCACCGGAATCATCATTACCATAATCATAATCATTACTGTAATCATAGTCATTACTGTAATCATAATCATTGCTGTAATCATAGTCATTGCTGTAATCACTACTGTTATCATAACTCTGAGTTGTTTCAGAAGCTGCCTGTGTAGCTGCCTCAGTTGGCTTCGGAGCTAATGCTTTCTCTGTTTCCAGAGTATTGTATTCTTTCTTCTGGCTGATACTGTCAAATACCAGATATGCTACTTCACCTTCCAACTTAAGTTCTGCTTCCTCTGTATCACCAAATGGGAAAGTGTGGATCTCAGCAGTTGTTCCATCCTCGAAAGTTAACTGAATATTATATTTCGGGATTTCCTTCTCAGCATCATCCTTATCTTCGCCTTCTGCTTTTTCATCTGTTTTGGCATCTTCTGTTTTTGTTTCTTCAGTATCTGTGGTCTCTTTTGTATCATCTGAAGAATCCTTGTTTTCCTCATCTGCTTTATCTTTAGCATTCGGATCAAACCAGAGAACTCTTTCCTCATCTGCTTCGAACTTATCTTCTTCTTTCAGGAAATTATCCGGATATTCTTCGTCTTTTTCATTCTTAACAGTAACACCTGTGATAACTTTACCTGTAAGATTTTTCAGTTTTACAGAAAAAACACCCTCTGTGTCCTCTTCCGGTTTCTCACCAATTGTCTTTAAATCTTCTTTATCTGCATCTTCTGCTACATCTTTATCTTCAGATTCTATGGAATCCTTATCCGCATCTTCTGAAGTCTCTGTTTTTGCTGTAGTATCTGCTGCCATCACTGCCTGAGTAAATATCAGACTGCTTCCAAGTGCTGCCATCATAAATGCTGTTACAACTTTTTTCTTCATTGTCTTTAAATCCTTTCTGTTCATTCTGTATAATTCTTTATTGCCTTACTTTAAAATATTGATTCTGTCTTTCGCCAAAGACAAGATATTTCAAAGTTTAGTTTACTCTCTTATAGTTAACATACTTTAATGTCTTCTTAGCACCATAAGTAAGTTTATAACCATTCAGTTCATATTCCTGCTGGAAGTTCGGATCATATACATAAGTTTTGGTTTTTCCACCAACTTTCTGGTCAATTTCAACCCAAGCATGCGCACCCTTCCTACCACCGGATTTCTGGAAATATCCTTTTACATAATGAGCATCATATCCTGCAACTTTAGCCATCCAGTAAAAAGTAGACGCCATTACATAACAATCACCACCACTGGTTTTAAATCCATATAAACCATATCCTGTTGGTGTTTTCTTAGAAACATTTACAGTTCCTCTGTACTGCAGAGAAGCAGACCAGTTAAATGCTTTTTTCAGATTTCCCTTATATTTCTGAAGTCTGACTGCGGCCATTGTTTCAACTGTTGACAGCTTTGTTGCCTGTCCATTCTTTTTGATCTTATAATATGTTTTTGAATTGATCTTATAATAAGGTTTATTAGTTACAAGCTTTCCGGTTTTATCAAAACAATAAGTGTATTTACCAATCTTCTTTACCTTATTTGTAATCTTCTCACCATTTACATAGTAATATTTAACTCCATCAACAGTTTCCCATCCTTCCTTCTTCTCCGGAAGTGGTGTCGGAGTTACATCTGGTGTCTCAACTGTACTATCAGTTGTTCCATCCACATAATCAATGATCGTTGACTGTTCTGCCATAGCCGGCATGGCAGGTGTAAATGCCATTACTGAGCTAAGTAATAATGCTGTGATTTTTTTCCTGTTCATAACTCTGTTCCTTTCTTTTTTGTTAACTTACTATCTGCAAATTGCTTCAGCTGCTTTATAATTTTTCACAGCCGAAGCAACCGATTAGCCTGGATAATTATCGTCTTACCGTGATACTCGCAACAACTTCTGCGCTGCTTCCTTTTCCTGTAGGACGCACAACATTTAACTGTACATAATCGTATGTGTAGGTGACATCCTTGCCGTTTCCATCAAGCATACAGGTATTGCCTTTACTTATTGTACACTTTTTATATTTTCCCAGAACCTTCTTAATCTTTGACGCATTGTTCTGTTTTGCCAGAGTAGATGTTGCCGCATATTTTCTGTATAAAGACGTTTTCTTTTTATCTACAGCTCCTGTTTTTGGATTAAAGTAATACAGCTTCGGAATCTCATACATGCTGACACTTCCTACACGTATTCCCTTTACTGTGTGACCACTTACATCAAACCCATAGTACTTACCATTAATCTTCTTCATCAGAATACCATACTTACCAACCATATCCTGATCAGCCTGATAAGCAGCTCCGTTTTTTCCGAAATAATAACGGAAACCCTTTGCTGTTACTCCCCACTGCTGAGTAACCTTCTGGTTATTCTCATCATATCCATATCTCTTTCCTGTCTTTTTGTCCAGTTTTACCTTAACAGTCTGCGGTCCTGCTGCCTGTACTGTCACTGTTTCTGCTACAACAGCCAACGGTGTCAGCATAAGAAGCATACAAAGCACAACTGCAAAGAATCTCTTTGTTTTCTTCATTCTCCATACTCCTTTTCTTAAAATTTAATTTTATGTTCTATTGTATATGCAGGACGTGTAGCTGCGCCAAACAACGTTCCGTACATATTATCGTAATAGAGCCCGTTAATCATAACAAAGCTGTGTCCCTCCGGAATTGTAATAACATAGGGTTCATATCCCAGTTCCTTCGCGATTGCAGCCACACTGCTGGCAATTCCATAACAGTTTCCTGTAAGACCGTTCTGGAACATCTGAAGGGAATATTTATAAACCCAGTCTTTTGTCTTAAACTCCTGAGGTGTAGGATCCATGTATCCTACAAAGTTTGTATAGGCCATAATATAATAGAAGCAGGAACGGAATTTTTCATAATTACTTGCATTGGCATTACTGTGACGTGCAATAAAGTTCCTTGCCGCAAGCTTGCATCTCGCCTGTGTCAGATTTGAAGCATATCCGTTCTTATTAAATTTAATTCCACCTACTGTCTCATTTGTTGCGCATTTACCGTTCTTATATACATAGTACATTTTTCCATTTAGTTCATTCCATCCGGCAACAGCTCTTCCTTTTGCATCAACGAAATATTTGACGCCATTAACCTTTACAACTGCCTTCTTCCCCGGGGCCACTCTCCGGGCATATTTATCAAACACATAGTAAACACCTTTTACTTTATAATATCCATCATGAGCAGCAACTCCATTGGATTTAAACCAGTAATATTTACCATTAATCTTTTTCCATTTATTTCTGACTGGTTTATTATTTACGTAATAGCGATATACTTTCCCTTCTTTCATCAGTCCGTTTTTAGGCACTGGTGTTGGTGTTGTTTTCGGTGTTGATGTCGGTAATGGCAGTTCCGGTGTTACCTCTGGTGAAGGTGTTCCACCCTCCTGTGGCAGGTCAGCCGCATAAGCACTTCCTGCTCCAAATGTAAGTGCTGCCGTCAGCATCATCGCTGTGAGTGTAACCTTCAGTGCTGTAAATCTTTTCCTCTTCATTTTCTATTCCTCCTGAGAAATTTTGCTCGAAGTTTCCTCCCTTCCTTTTGAAATATACTCTTCAGAGTACATTTGAATTTTATATTACAATTATAGTATATTGAAGAGTTCATTTCAATTAATACGACGACTTTTATACAAAAACTTCCAGTTTTTTATAATCAACCTTTCACAAGATTCCACCACTTTTTTCTCTGTCTTTGTACAATTCTTCCATTGGCGCTAACTCCCTTTCAAGATATATCATAGTCTTGTGTGGGATCTTTACCTGTCCGCATATGCAGCTACTTTCCATAACGGAATCGTTGATCTTCACCGGATTCTTATGATCAAAGGAATTAATAATAATCTGCCAATGACACATTGGTACTAATTTACCGATAACTTAATAAAAAGAAGAGGTTTCGTTACCACAAAGTTTAACGAAACCTCTTCTTTATATTGTCAAACATATATTCTCAATCGCCGCATCCATCCTGTCACAGTAACAGTCGCAGACTTCTTTCATTTTGGAAATATTCTTCCTGTTTTCTTCATCATAGACACCAACAACCACAAATCCTGCTTTTTTTGCAGTTTCCGCTGCGTGAAGCGCATCCTCAAATACAAGTGTCTCATTCGGTTCTGCCTGCATAGATTCTGCTGCCTTCAGATAGATCAACGGTTCATCTTTTCCTGCACCTGTTTCTGTACAGGTGTAAATCTGCTCAAAATAATCCAGAATCCCGTTTCTCGCAAGTGCTGCTTCTGTCAGTTCCCGGTTTCCAGATGTTGCAACTGTCATCTGTATATTTCTCTCTTTAAACCATTCCAGAGTTTTCTTCACTCCTGGTTTCAACGGTGCTTCAAACCGGTAAAAATCACTTACAATTTTCAGAACCTCTTCTATAATCTGTGAAATGGACTTATCCAACTGGTATTTTTCTTTCATCCAGGCGGCTCCCTGCTCCAGACTCATAGTGTGCAGAGCAGCCCGGAGATTTTTCTCTGCTGTGATATTCTGACTCGCAAGATAACGTTCTCCAATATCCTCCCACACAGACATAGAATCCAGCAGCGTTCCATCTACATCAAAAATCGCTGCCTTCATCAGTCTTCCATCATATGAATCGCATCTACTGTATTATTGTACTGCTCTTCCACTCTTGCCAGAAGTTCTTCACAGCCTTCAGTATCTCTTCCTCTGAGCTTCTCTGTAATATCAAAGCTTGCCTTATACAGATTATCAAATCCAAGGTTCTGGCATACACCTTTTAAGGTATGAGCTGCACGAAAAGCTTCTTCCCCATTTTTCTGTGCCAGATTATCCTTCAGACTCCGGAAACTTCCATCATCCAGAAATTTCTTTGCAAATTTCTTAATAAGAACCTCACTTCTCAGTCTTCCAAGTACACCTTCATAATCTGCACCCATCTGTTCATAACATTCTTTTACTGTCATATTTTTCTCCTCTTTATCCCCATCTGCACTGTTAAACCTGCGTTTTTGCAATGATATTATTATATCACGCCATATAGCTGTTCTCAAGTGCTCTTTCACAAAAGCACCTTAGAATCTTTTCCAAAATATAATCAACCCGCCGCAGTGTGATCCTGCCCGGAGGGCTTTATTATGCTATAAGAATATTATGGAATAGTTTCCCATAGCATAATAAAGCACTTTCACATGTAATTCTCTCACATATGAAAGTGCTGATATCAGGCAGATGAAATCATCCGCATCACTACACACTATCACAGATTTTATATCCGGATATCATATAATTTTATTTTCTGCCGGTATTATCTGAAAAATCCCTGATTCTCAAAGTACTGGATAAATGGATTCTCACTTTCCTCTGTATCATCGGAGTCCATACTATCCTCACTGTCTGTATCTTCGTCTACATCTTCATCAGCATCTTTTGAGGATTTCTTAGAATCCTTTTTAGATTTCTTACTGTCTTTATCGTTATCATCACTGTCATCAGCATCTGTATTCTCATCCAGAGTTACTTTAACAGTCTCTTCTTTATAACTTGTTCCATGAGGAACCTGCACAGTCAGCTCTACCTCTTCATCTGGTTCATAATAGGAAAGATATTCGATCAGCTGATTATTACTTGAAACAGTTTTTCCATTAAATTCAGTAATAACGCTGTTTGCTTTCAGACCTGCTTTATCAGCAGCTCCACCTTCTGTTACTTCTTTTACAAAAACTCCTGCTGGAATGCCATACATCTGAACTGCCTCAGAACTTACAGAAGAACCTTTGATTCCAAGTACACCATGTTCAGAATCATCCAGTTTATCTCTTGATGTCTCATTCATCAGATTCTGAAGAATGTCAGTCACGTCTGAGATTGCAATTGCATAACCCATACCTTCTACTTCAGTAGAAGCAAGTTTTGCAGAGTTGATACCAACAACCTCGCCTTCCATATTCAGAAGAGCACCGCCACTGTTACCAGGGTTGATAGCCGCATCTGTCTGAATCAGGTTTACACCGTCACTGCTGTCATCACTTCCATCTGTTACTGTGTTATTGTCAGAATCCATTCTGCGGTTCTTGGCACTTACAATACCGGTTGTAACAGACTGTCCATATCCAAGAGCATTACCGATTGCAACTACCTGCTCGCCCACCTTCAGATCATCGGAACTGCCAATATTCGCAATTGAAATGGCGTCCATTGTATCATCTTCAACATCATCCAGAGATACAGATACAACTGCAAGATCTCTCTCTTCATCAAATCCCTTTACGGATGCCTCCACTGCATTTCCATCTGTAAATGCAACTGACAATGTATCCGCACCTTCTACTACATGATAATTTGTAGCAATCAGAAGTTCATCATCATTCTTACCAACAATAATACCGGAACCACTGCCCTCTACTTCCTGTTCCTGCTGCTGTGGCGCATATCCATACATTCCATACATTCCGAAGTAATTCTGTACCTCCTGAACTGACTTGGTTGTAATAGATACAATAGATGGAAGTGCTTCTGATACGATTTCAGACACATCAAGGCTTCCTTTTGCTGTGCTGCCTGTATCTTTGCCGGTATCTGATTTGGAATCACTGGCATCTGCATCCTTCTTCTCGGATTTTGCATATGTCAGGGTTGTCTCGTCCTTATTTGAAGCAGCTTCTACCGTTGTGGCTCCGCTCCATCCTGCAAGTTTATTTACTCCCTCAAAGCTTCCTGCTGCCAGTCCTCCTGCAAGTACTGCACATAAGCTGAATGTAAGACCTTTCTTTGCAATCTTTCTGATTTTATCATTTCTGTTATCTTTGTTCATCATAATAAAGTCCCTCCATGAATCTATGTCATTTATCTATGTCATTTATTTATCTCTGTCTCCTTTTGATGCTTCTAAGTATAGGAATGATTTGTGTTCTTTGTGTGGGAAAAATGTGTTTAATTTGTGACAATTTTATACATTTCCAATATGACAGCAATTTTTAAAAACAGTCCTGTCTGTCAATTACATCACTTTCGATACATGGAGGAAATTTTTCCGGTACTATATCCCGGAACCAGTGATTTCCAGTTTCCAACCTGACTTTTTAGTATCTTTTCTGTATATTTCAGGGAATGGGAACTATCCATATTTTTAAAGACATTATACGCTGTTTTCTTTTTCCCATTGGCATCCTTCAATCCCATTGCCAATCCCTGAGCCACCTCATGGGCTTCATCTTTATAGCTTCTTATAATAAATGCATCAATCATTGGATTGCAGGCAGCCTTATAATAGGCCAGTGCAATTGCTGCCGCCTGATTTGCCTGTCCTCCATAAGTGGAAGAAAATCCCTGTTCCGAAAGAATGATCCTTGTATTGGAACCAAATCTGTTTTTCACATAATCTGTAAGTGTCTGGATATTACGCATAGTGATAAACGTGGTGGTGTTCGCATCACTGGTAAACATGGATGCATTTGCACCTGACCAGAACTGTGAATCTGAAAGCGGCTGATTATATGCATGATATGCCAGATTCCAGTTCACATCTTTCTGCATATCAGAAATCTTCGCCGCAAAGCTTTCCAGAGTTGATCTTGCACTATAGCAGATAGTAAAGGCATTTTTCTGATTCCAGCAATTATCCAGACAGATAAATACTTTGGAACTTCCCCGGCTGCTTTTCACTGCATTGTAAAGGCAGCGAAAAGCTTCACTGTACATGGAGATAAATTTTGAAAAACTGACATTCCCTACATAATAATATCCGCTTGCACTGTTTACTTCATTTCCCAGGATCCAGTTACTTATATAACAGTTATTTTTTCCAAACTTCTCTCCCAGATATGCAAACATTGCTTCCATAGTCTGTCTAGTTGTGCGGTTATCTGTGTTCCATCCATAATAAGCTGTTTCTGCATAAGGACTGTTTCCCGTAATAAAGCTCTGCGTACTGGCATTCCTGTCAATACTGATCTGTGCAGTCACCTGGATTCCCTTTGCATTACATTGCTGAACAAGATATACATATCCGTACAGACCATTAAAATGATATGTTTTCCCATTATATTTATATGTTTCCACACCACTGTCTTTTCGCATCAGGTCTGAAATATATAAATTAAAAAATACTGTTTTGGATTTTGTATCTGTCAGCTCGTTGATATCTGTAGCCTGAATTCCTTTTTTTGTCCCCGGAACAAAATATGCTGCTGTATTTGTACTGAGTTTCTCCGGATTGCTGACATAGCTTTTCGGACTGATCACACTATACGCAGATTTAGATTTTTTTATCCCTATGGCAAATTTTCCCTGTGCATATTCCGGATGTCCGGAAATGTTCAGCTTAAATGTGATCTTCCCTTTTGCCTTCTCCGGCTTCTTTACTTTACCCACCGTTTTTTTCACTTTACCGGAATTAGAATCTACATACACCAGATAGTAATAACCATCCGAACTTTTCACATAATTTGAAACAGTTGCGGATACAGTGATGGTATTCGCCTTTGTTCCTTTTAAATAATCCAGTGATGCAGCTTTCGCCGAAGGACTGATTTCCTTTGTCCATTTTGCATATAAAGTAAAGGAACCTTCTGAACCCTTTTCAATCACGCTTATCTGATTTTTATACTTACTGTCTGTATACCATCCCACAAAATGATATCCGGAACGCGTCGGCTTTTTAAATTTAATCTCATCTTCTGAAGTATAAGTTTTGGGATTAGCAGTATTATTTTTTCCTTTATTAAGTTTATATGTGATTTTATATTCGGATGCTTTCTCCCAGATTGCATACAGGATTATTGCTGTTGTATCTCCTGCTGCAATAGCCTTATCTGTAGATATATCCGGACTTGTTCCATCATTTTCTGTGTCTGATATCTGCATTTCTGCCTTATCAGTTTTTTCTTCCCATGATGCGCTGTCCGTCTGTGCCACATCATTTTCTTCCTGCATCACATCTTTTTCTGGTTTTATTTCTTCTCCGACTTCTGTCCTCTCACTGGTTTCCTGAGCCTGCTTTGCCATATCTGCTGTTTCAAGAAGTTTCTTAATAGAATCTCCCGGTTTATAAGTTTCACCGGTTCCATCTTCTTTCGTATTCCACTCTTTAAAAATGTAACCTGTCTTTCCCTTCAGTGCTTCCGGTACTTTAGCAGTATCCGCATCTGCATAGGGTATCACATATGTTTTTTCCAGTTTACCATCACTGTAAAGCAGAATGTTATAACCTTCCGCACTCTGTCCGGCATTTACTGAATCTTCTGTCTCCGACTGTTCCGGTTCCTGATCTTTTAACTCTCCTGTTCCAAACTCATCTCCACTGTTATTCTCATCAGATATTTTATTTCCTGACTCACTTCCTGTCTCATATTCGGCACCATCTTCAAAAACATCTGCTGCTGATTCAACACTTCCTGCCGAAAACTCTGAAGCCCACAATGTCTGCGGTATACAAGACGGAACTATCATAGATACCGCCAGTCCCATTGCTATAAACTTTTTCCATTTTTTCATATTCGTCTTCCTTTCTCTTTTTACATTTTACGGAATTGTTGTAACTATCCAGCATTCCATTTTCTTCATTTTCCTCCTGTCTTACAGTATAACATTTGAAAAATCCACAGACAACAAAAGACTGTCAAAATCAGGACACTAATATGTGATTTTCCTGATTTTAACAGTCTTTTATAAAATTTCCAAACTACCTGTAACCACCCGGCAGTTCAACCGAATCAAGTAAGTCCCCTGCGGAGGTTGCGAAAAACAATAAGTAGTGGGTGGGGACTTGCTTGTATCAGGAGGAGTGCAAGCTCCTTCTGATAAACTGCGAAGCAGTTATTCGGTGTAGAGCTGCGTAGCAAAGCGGATGATTTTATCCGCTTGACTTTTGAAAATATGGAACCGTCACGATTATTTTACAGTTCCTATCTTATTTAACGGCCAGTAACGAACTGCTACTTCTGCCTCTATTGCATCTTCCTCTACAAACGGATTTTGCCAGTATCTGGAATCCATACTGTGGTTTCTGTTATCTCCTAACATGAAATAACATCCCTCCGGAACTGTATACGGTCCAAAGCTTCCTTCCGGTGTTTCCGGACAAAAGCTGTCATCCAGCGGTTCTTCGGAATCATTGATATACACTTTTCCATCTACAATGTTTACTGTTTCTCCCGGAAGACCAATTACTCGTTTTACAAAAAGCTGAGATGGATCATCCGGATATTTAAATATTACAATATCAAATCTCTCCGGATCATCTTTTATATATGCCAGACGATTTCCAAATACTCTGTCACCTGTCATAATTGTTTCTTCCATAGAACCTGACGGCACTCGTGCATTAATATATACAAAGTGTCCCAACAGAAACGCTATAACAAAGACTGCAATGATAATCTTTGCATAGTCCCACAACTCCCTCCACACAGACCTGCTTTTGTCTGACTGTTCTGTCTGGTTTTTTTCCTCATTTTCCATTTTTCGTCATACCTCCAGAAATTTATATCACAGCATCATTTGATGATATCAGGGGCAAAATACTTTTAAACCTAACCTCATTTACTGTTATCAGAATAATAACTATTTCGCAAATAACGCATTAAACATAGTTTATCACATCTGATAGTTATTCACCACTTAATTTTTTATAAAATTTTGTCACTATTTGATTCTTGGTTACTGTTCACTCCGTTCTTAGCAACACACTTCGCGATGCAGGAAATATGAACCTCCTTGTGCAATACCCAAGGAGTATCGTTTGCTTCGCAAACTTAATTTATGCTAATCGCATAAATTCGCGCGGTATGTCTTGGGTTTTCTGTGACCTTCGCTCACAAAAAACACCTCGCAGGATATTACCAGTGAACAGTAACGATTCTTGGCCAATCTTGTCGGCACATTATGTTTCACGTGAAACAAACATATTGTCTTCCTGTAGTAATTCCACAATTTAACCGAATCAATTAAGTCCTCTGCGGAGGTTGCGAAAAGCAATAAGCAGTGGGTGGGGACTTGCTTGTATCAGGAGAAGTGTAAACTCCTTCTGATAAACTGCGAAACAGTTATTCGGTTATGAACAAGCAGCGAAGCGGATGATTTTATCAGCTTGACCCGAGTCAAACAAATCTACTGCAGCACAATTATTCTATGTAGAGCTGCGTAGCAAAATGGATGATTTTATCCGTTTGACCAAAAGTTTTTATAATATCAGGAAATGGGTACTATGTTTCACGTGAAACATAGTACCCATTTCTCACTGACAGATTATATTTCCTGCTGGTAATATTCCAGAAAATCTCTGATTTTGCCGGCTGCTTCTTTTAATACTTCTATTCTTGGTAAATAAACCACTCTGAAGTGATCCGGCTGATGCCAGTTAAATCCACCGCCATGTACAAGCAGAATCTTCTTCTCTTTTAATAAATCTAATGCAAATTTCTCATCATTTACGATATTAAATTTCTTTGTATCAATCTTAGGGAACATATAAAATGCAGCTTTCGGTTTCACAGCAGTAATTCCCGGAATATCTGTCAACGCATTATAAATAAATTCTCTCTGCTCATAAATACGTCCACCAGGAACAATATAACTCTCCACACTCTGATGTCCGCCCAATGCAGTCTGAACAATTGACTGCGCCGGTACATTAGAACAAAGTCTCATATTAGAAAGCATCTTGATTCCTTCTATATAATCTTTTGCAACTGCCTTATTGCCACTGAGAATCATCCATCCGATTCTAAAGCCCGCGATCATATGTGATTTGGATAAACCGCTGAATGTTACACAGAATAAATCTGGAGCCATTGAAGCAATGGAAATATGTTCTGCTCCGTCCATTACAAGACGGTCATAGATTTCATCAGAGAAAATGATCAGATGATGTTCTCTGGCAATATCTACTATCTGTTGTAATACCTCTCTCGGATACAACGCACCAGTTGGGTTATTCGGATTTATAATAACGATTGCTTTTGTTCTGCTGGTAATTTTCTTTCTGATATCATCCATATCCGGATACCATTCTGCCTGCTCATCACAAATATAATGTACTGCTTTTCCACCAGCTAAAGTTGCACATGCAGTCCACAACGGATAATCCGGAGATGGAATCAAAATCTCATCTCCATTATCCAACAGAGCTGACATACAGAGATTAATCAGTTCACTGACACCGTTTCCTGTATAAATATCCTCAATTGATACATTAGGGAGCTTTTTCAACTGTGCATACTGCATGATTGCTTTTCTGGCAGAAAACAAACCTTTTGCAGGAGAATATCCCTCACACTCTGTCAGCTGCTGTCTCATATCATAAATCACTTCGTCCGGTGTTCTGAATCCAAATGGTGCCGGATTTCCGATATTCAGTTTCAAAACCTGAGTTCCTGCGTTTTCCATACGTGCAGCTTCTTCTACAACCGGTCCTCTTACATCATATAATACGTTGTTTAATTTAGATGATTTTTTAAATTCACGAACCTGTACTTCCTCAACTGTCTCCCTGGTATTTTCTTTCATATTATTATAATTGTAATCAAATTTCATATTTTCCATTTGAATTCCTGCCTCATTTGTCTCTTTCTTTAAAGTGTCTACAGATACATCGGTTCCTTTCAGCCATTCAGTTTCTACTCCTAATGTTGTCGCCAGAAAATTAAGAATTTCTGATCTGGGAGTTGTTTTTCCACTCAGATACTGGCTCACATGACTCTTTCCAAGTTTCACGCCCTGCTCTGCCGCCTTTTTTACAAGGTCGATCTGCTTCATATTCTTCTGTTCCATTGCTTTTTTTAATCGTTCAGCAAATATATTATTCATAAATACTATCTCCGTTCTCTGTAAAAAACAAATTACATTGTTATAATCAATGGTTATTGTTATATTTCTTAATTCTTTCGCATATATGTTATAGAAAGAACAGATATATTATATTGTTTATACGGGAATCAAAATACATTCAGACATACAAACATTAATTAAGTTCAAATGTATTTCTTTCAGCATCATACACGAATATATGTTCTGTTCATTTTTAAATCCCGCATTTTATCAGCTTTTTCAAGTTTTTTTCTTTGCTATTATACTATAATTGAACTAATAATTCAACGGTAAATTTTATTATTTTCAATTTCATCAGCAATGTTCAACTTTTAGTTTATTTTATAGTTCATTATTAATTGAACTATATTGAACATGTTAATTGTTTCTATTACGATGGTTCAATTAGTTTAATTTATATTTTGAACTATACATTGAACTAGAATTTAACTTTTCTTATTTCAGTTCAATATATGTTCAATTTAAGTTTTGACGTTTTTGAAATTCCTTTTATTTATGCGGATTTCTCGTCATTTCGCAGATTCTATTTGTTCAATTCTAAGTTCAAAAAGCACATGTTTTCGTCGGAGATCAGACTCACACTGGACAATTCTGTCTGAGAAACTTTTTCTATGCAATCAAATTTACAGGCTTTTCCACGCCTTTTCTTTCCTTATTATCCCGTCAGATGATTTATTATGTGATATGAAACATATTACAGTGTCATTCTCTGACAAAAAATAAGTCCACTGCTTACTCCTTTTATAAATAATGCAGTGGACTTATCCGTTAATTTTATTCTTTTGTTATTCTGTAGCTTTGTTGCTTATCTGTACAATTTATGTCGCATTTGTTTTATTGTCCGTTTTATTTCTCTGGATTTACAATTTTACCAGCAATTGCACACGCTGCTGCTGTTTTTGGTGATGCAAGGTAAATCTCTACCTTAGATGTTCCCATTCGACCAAGGAAATTTCTGTTATTTGTAGCTACTACACGTTCACCATCGGTAAGGATACCTCCTGCACGTCCACAGCACAATCCACATCCGGGATGTGTGATCATTGCACCTGCCTCTGCCAGAGTATCCATAATTCCCTCTGCAATTGCCTGACGGTATATTTTACGGCTTGCAGGAGTTACAATCAATTTAACGTAATCTGCTACCTTTTTGCCCTTTAACACCTCCGCTGCAGCTCTGAGATCCTCCAGACGGCCATTTGTGCAGGAACCGATAAATACCTGATCTATTTCTATTCCTTCAAGTTCACTTACATTTTTAATCTTATCTACCTGAGACGGACATGCCATAACCGGTACAAAATCCTCTGCGCGATAAGTGATTGTTTTCATATAGGTTGCATCTTCATCTCCTGTAAGGCTCTTCTGGAACTCATTCAACTCTATATCACAATATTCTGCAGTTTTTTCATCCGGTGTAAACAGCGCACATTTTGCACCTGCCTCAATCGCCATATTTGCCATAGTCATACGGCTTGCTACTGTCATATTCTTTACTGTACTGCCAGTAAATTCAAGTGCTCTGTATGTAGCTCCATCAGCTCCCAGATCACCGATCAGACGCAGGATGATATCTTTGGACATAACATTTTCCGGAAGTTCTCCCTCGATCACAACTTTAATTGTCTCAGGAACTTTGATCCACATAGTTCCTGTTCCCAGAATACTTGCCATCTCTGTATATCCGATACCTGAGGAGAAAGCACCTACACATCCGTAGGTAGTGGTATGGCTGTCTGTACCAAATACAATATTTCCCGGTTTTACATAACCTGCCTCTGTCATTAACTGGTGGCAGATTCCATCACTTCTGTGAACATTTTTCATGCCATATTTCCTGGCAAAAGCATCTCCCGCATGGAAATGTCTGGTATCATCTAATTGACTTGCAGGAACCAAATGGTCATATATGAGTACTGCTTTATCTGGATCCCAGAGCTTCGTAAAGCCCATTTCTTCAAACTTTTCTGCTACAAATGGAATAAATATATCATGAATCATAACCCTGTCTACATTGACCGTTACAATGTCTCCAGGCTTTACTGTTTTTCCAACATTGTTTCTTATAATTTTCTCAATAACTGTCTCGCCCATTTTCCTCTCCTTTCCAAATCAATCCAGCCCATTCAGTTTGCGCATGGCTTTTACAAGTCCGCCAGCCTGAATAATGCTCATCAGATTTTCCGGAAGAGAAGCAATCGGGTACTGTTTTCCATTGTAATCTACATGTTCATTCATTACCACAGTGATTTCATCACCTTCTTTGATATCATCATGAAGATCTGGCTGCTCGATCAGTAACAGACCATTATTAATAGAATTTCTGAAGAAAATTCTCGCAAAAGATTTGGCAATTACACACTGAATTCCCAGTGCTTTGATAATTTCCGGTGCCTGTTCTCTGGAAGAACCACATCCAAAGTTCTTTCCTGCAACAATAATGTCGCCTTTCTGAATCTGTCCTGCCAGTTCCGGACGCAGAGGACTGAATCCGTACTGTTTCATATCGTCGATTGTTTTCAGTGCGAGATATTCTGTTGGAATAATAATATCTGTATCAATGTCATCATCCAGAACCCACACTTTTCCTGTGAATTTTTCCATAATCTTACCTCTTATCTTCTATCTTCACTTGTAACTGTTCAGTACTTTCACAGTCACAAGTTAAAATTCATTCAAACGAATTGTGAATATCCGCTTTGCTACGCGACTCTATACCATACCGAATAACTACTCCGCAGTTTATCAGGATGAGCTTGCTCTCCTCCTGATACAAACAAATCTCCACCTGCTGTCTATTGCTTTTCGCGACCTTCGCAGGAAATTTACTTGATTCGGTTAAATGTTTCACGTGAAACATTTATAATTAGCATCACACCTCACTTGCCAGCGCAATCTTTCCTGTAATGGCAGATGCTGTAACAGTAGCTGCTGATCCCAGATATACTTTGGAGCTTGGGTGTCCTGCACGACCTTTGAAATTACGTGTTCCTGTACTGATCAGAACTTCGTTCTCACCGATCACACCCTGACAGCTTCCCCAGCATACACTGCAGTTCGGATTCATAACAATGGCTCCAGCCTCCATAAACGTGTCAATAAGCCCCTCTTTTAATGCCTGGCGGTAAATAGTCTGGCTTGCAGGCACAACGAGAAATCTGACGTCCTCAGCAACTTTCTTGCCCTTGATGATTTCTGCACCGACACGCAGATCTTCAATACGTCCGTTGTTACAGGATCCCAGAAATGCTTCATTGATTTCAATTCCGCAGGCTTCTTCTGCAGGCACAACATTGTCTACAAAATCAGGTTTCGCAACTACAGGACGGACTTTTGATAAATCAAATGTATATTCTCTCGCATAAACTGCATCCGGATCACTGTGATATACAGCCTTTGGCTCACGTCCATGTTCTTTCAGATATTCAATAGCTTTCTCATCTGCTTCAAAGATACCTGTCTTTGCACCGGCTTCTACTGCCATGTTGCAAAGCGCCATACGATCACTGATACTGAGTGTTTTCGCACCCTCGCCTGTAAATTCCATTGCCTGATAGTTACATCCATTTGCTCCGATTTCCCCAATGATTGTAAGAATCAGATCTCTTGCGTAAACTCCTTCCGGAAGTTTACCTGTCAGATTAAATTTTACGCTCTCAGGAACCAGTACCCATGAAGTACCTGTTACCATACCATAAAGGAAATCTGTACATCCTACGCCTGTTCCAAATGCACCTAATGCACCGTATGAACAGGTATGGCTATCTGCACCAAAGATCAGTTCACCCGGACGGACATAATTCTCGATCATAACCTGATGGCAGACACCTTTTCCTTCCCAGAAATCAATGTTATGTTCTTTTGCAAAATCTCGCATCTTCTTCTGAGATGCTGCTGTTTTCGGGCTATCAGATGGTACATTATGATCCACGATAAACACCAGCTTGCTTGTATCTGCAATGTGCGGATTTTTCAATTTATTGTTATACATATCAACCGTAAGATGTGTGGTTCCATCATTACTCATGAGACGATCGAGTTTAACTGTATGGATATCTCCCGGTTTTACGCTGTCAACACCTGCTGCCGCAGCAATAATCTTTTCTGCAATTGTCATTCCCATTTTACTTCTCCTCCTTGTTCAGAGATGCGATCAGACCACCCTGATTCAAAATATTCTGCATATATTCCGGAAGCTTTGTACAGGAATATGTTTTTCCGTTAGCTTCAACTGTTCCCTCTGACATATGAAGAACCATCTTATCTCCGGTATTTACTTCGTCCGGAAGATCTTTACAGACAATTACCGGCAGACCAATATTAATAGAGTTTCTGTAAAAGATTCGAGCAAAAGATTTTGCTACAACTGCCTGTACTCCCAACGCTTTCAGAACACCAGGCGCCTGCTCTCTGGAAGAACCACATCCAAAGTTTTCTCCACCTACCACGAAATCTCCCGGTTTTACTTTCTTTGAAAAATCCGGATCCAGAGATTCAAATGCATGACCTTTCATCTCATCCAGATTAGGAAGTAACAGATACTGTGATGCTATGATCTGGTCTGTATCCAGGTCATTATGAAATTTAAAAATTGTTCCTGTTTCCATAAAAACTGTTTCCTTTCTGTATCATTTTATCTTTTTACAATTTATCACTTGTCTCTCTTTAACGATTTAGTCAGATAAATTCTTTTCCTATTTTAGCACAAAAGACAGGAGATTGAAAACGCCTGTTTTCAATATTCCTGTCTTTTTTTACAATCGTTATTACATTAACTCTTTTAAAACAGAATGTCCAATTGTTCCCTCAGGCATTGGCACTCCAAAATTCTCCGCCACAGAAGCACCGATCACAGCAAAAGTATCTTCGTCTTTTATCGCACCGCCATTTTTCATTCTCTTTGAGTAAGCAATGAATGGTACATATTCTCTTGTATGGTCAGTTCCTGTATAAGTCGGATCATTTCCATGATCTGCAGTGAGAATAAGCAGATCATTCTCTCTCATTTCTTCTAACAACACACCCAGATTTTTGTCAAATTTCTCAATCTCTTTTCCGTAACCTTCCACATTTCTTCTGTGTCCCCATAATGCATCAAAATCTACAAGATTAACAAAACATAACCCTCTGAAATCTCTCTTGCAGATTTCAATTGTCTGCTCCATTCCATGTACAGAGCTGTCTGAATGATGAGTTTCTGTAATGCCTTCTCCGCAAAAAATATCATGAATCTTTCCAACACCGATCACATCAAATCCATGATCTTTCAACACATTTAACGTGGTAAGTCCGGTGGGTTTCAATGCATAATCATGACGGTTACTGGTACGTTTAAATTCACCTTTTTTCTTACCAATGTACGGTCTTGCAATAACTCTGCCAACTCTCCATTCATCCTTCATGGTAATTTCTCTTGCAATTTCACAGCAGCGGTACAGATTCTGAAGATCAAAAGTTTCTTCATTTCCGCAGATCTGAAGAACAGAATCTGCTGAAGTATAAACAATCATTGCACCCGTCTGAATCTCCTCTTCGCCCAGTTCCTCAATAATCTCCGTTCCGCTTGCGCTCTTGTTTCCTATCACTCTTTTTCCGCATCTTTTCTCCAGTTCTGCGATCAGTTCCGGCGGGAATCCTGTTTCTGTAAAGGTTTTAAATGGTTTTTCTGTTTTGATTCCCATCATCTCCCAGTGTCCGGTCATGGTATCTTTTCCATTGCTAGCTTCACCCAGATGCGTATATCGCCCCTTGGGATTCTCAACACCCGCCATTTTTCCTGCCGGATGAAGATTCAACATTCCCAGTTTTCTAAGATTTGGAATCTCCAGAGAACCCATTTTCTCAAGAATATGTCCAAAAGTATCCACCCCGATGTCACCAAATTTTGCTGAATCCGGCATTGCCCCGATCCCCAGAGAATCAAGTACAATTACAAAAATTCTGTCGTAATTTTTCATTTATGTTTACTCCTTCTCTTACATTTTATTAATCGCTGACCTTTTCCTGTTCCCTTTTATTCGTCATTCACTTTTTTTACTTTTCGCAATTAAAAATCACTTGCAATGATGGGCGTTTACCTTATATTTCTCGGGAATTTATCAGATTTCGTAGTCCAAATCCCAGCGGTAGCAAATCCTTCAGTGTGTAGATATCATAATGCTCTTTATCTATTGCCAGAATAATCCGAAATGTCTCCGGATCACAGAACTCCATCATTACCTGACGGCAGACACCACAAGGAGCTGTATACTCTGTCAAAATTCCATCTTTTCCACCCACAATACAAATTGTGTCAAACTCCCTGACGCCTTCGCTCACTGCTTTGAAAATTGCAGTTCGTTCTGCACAGTTCGTAGGTGTATATGCTGCATTTTCAATGTTACACCCTGTATAAATCTGTCCGTTTTTTGTAAGTAATGATGCACCAACCTTAAAATTTGAATAGGGTGTATAAGAAAATTTGAGCTGTTCCATTGCAGTCTCAATCAGTTTGCTGATCATTGATTTTTCCAGATTCTGCATTCTCTGTCACCTCCGTCCTTACAGAACTTGTCCCTGATCTTCTTTAATCATTCTGCGGATTGCCTCTACAGCTACCCGGATTGCCATGTCTGTGTCATGTACAACCGGATTCTCAAGACCCAGCTTCTCTCTCTCCTGATTTGCCAATACCAACAGACAGGAACCCATCCTCGCCCTGAGTTTACCGGCTACGATGAAAAGTGCTGCGGATTCCATTTCAGAAGCAAGACATCCCATTCGTTTCCAGGCTTCCCATTTATTGATCAACTCATAACCTGCCGGCATTGCTTCCGGCTCATGCTGTCCATAGAAAGAATCTTTAGACTGTACCACACCTGTATGATATATAAATCCTTTCTCCTTCGCAGCTTCAACAAGAGCATTGGTCACATCCAGATTTGCCACTGCCGGATATTCAATTGGCGCATATTCTCTGCTTGTTCCTTCCATACGTACTGCTGCTGTCGCAATTACAATGTCTCCACTTTTTATTTCCGTCTGCATTCCACCACAGGTTCCGATTCTGACAAAAGTATCCGCTCCGCAGCGATACAGCTCTTCCATTGCAATGGACGCTGATGGGCCACCAATACCGGTTGACGTTACACTGACCTTCACTCCATCCAGTGTTCCTGTATAAGTGATATATTCCCTGTTGTCTGCGATCAGCACAGGATTATCAAAATACTGTGCAATCTTTACACATCTTTTCGGATCTCCCGGAAGGATCACATAACGGCCCACTTCACCTTTTGCCACTTGAATATGATACTGTCTGTTTACATCTTCTGAGTAATTTTTCATAATCATCCCATCCTTTTCGTTTTCACGTGAAACATCGGTTGCCACTGCTTAACAATCCTCTTAATTAATGCATTTAAGACAGTTCAACAGGATTTCATGTTCTGATGAGCTGAATCAATATACATTATTTACAAGAATTACTATAGTATCTTCCTTTTATTATGATTATAAATCATATACCTGTATGAGAAAAGTTCTTTTTTCGATCTGAATCCAATATCCGTCCATCTGCAAATATATTCCTTGCTTTCGCACTCTGCTGAACTGTCTTAAATGCATTATTTACGAGGATTGCTATAAGTCAAAAATCAAATACGCTGCATCGAATATTGCTTCCATCCCATCTGGAATCTGTGGTTTATAATTGTTTTCTCTCATTATTAAACATACTCCTCTTATACTCTCTTAAATGTTCTTCTGCATTATTACAGATCTTGTCAAAGACCTTGATACACATATGCCTTTCCTCTTTTGTCAATCCGCTTAAAACATCTTGTGCAAACTGTTTTTGTGCGTTGAGCCCTGCTTCCACAATTAGCGCTGCCCTGTCCAGCAAAACAATCTCAATATGCTTTTTATTATCTTCACTTTGTATTCTTTTAACAAATCCTCTGTTTTCCAGTTTTTTCAATGAAGTTGAAACATGTGATTTTGTTGATTTTCTAATCTTTACTATTTCCGCAGCGGTATTAAGCTGTGGATTATTATGCAGGAACATAAGTATATCATATTCCATCTGTGTTAACTCATACCGGTCACATACCTCGCCGGAAAGCAATTCATAATAGCTTGTAATTGCTTTATGCTTGTCCCAGAAATACATCTTAACCTCCATAATCGTTCTTTTTAGAACGCTTATGGAGTAATACTTCTTCTTTGTCAATTATTTTTCACAAAAATCGAATTGTGTTAGCTGGAAATTGATTATTTTTTATGGAATTTCATGATACGAACATGAGTGAAATCAATAAAGCCGGTACTGGATACAAAATCCCGCACCAGCTTTATTGATTGTAATTAGCTTATTTTTCTAATAGTAAAATGGCTGATTTACCTATCTGTACTCAACGATTTCTTCTCTCTTTTCTCTGACACTTCTTTATCCTCTTTTCTTTGAAATATGAAAGAAAAATTATCCTTTCATATAACAAAACGCTCAGGGCATATTTTACAGTGGTCAAAAGCAATCTTTTTGAAATTTTTGCATTTTTCTATGATATTCAGTAAAAGAAAAACGCCGATGTGATTTCAACTTTTTCAAAAGTCAAAATATATCGGCTGAATCTCTGATAATCATATTTTTATAAATTCTCTCCGGATAATATGGCAAAAACGGTTTCAAATTTTCAAACTTGATATTCTTCTTTTTCATATAATCAATCAATCTATTTGTCAATTCTTCTCCATCCACTTCAGAAATATCTACAACCTCTTTTATCAAATCCAGGAATTGAAGCGTTGCTACATTTTCCGTATCGATTTCACAATAAGGTTTTCGAATAATAACTCGTAAATTAGCCAGCTTGGTTTCTCGATACTCTGTTGTGGCTTTATTTGTATATACTTCATTCAACAAACTTTTGTTTATCTCGTTCTTAAGTTCATCTTTATTCTCGTATATTCTCACTATCGGAATCGTACTCTGTCTGTTCTACATAATCTGCGGAACAGTCTCGTTTGTACGGATAAAAAAATAAACTGAGCCACGGCTGTTCCAACATGAAATCAGCCGTGGCCTTATTTATATCATTTCACTCTTTTTTGAAATAGAACAACACCACAGCAACAACTCAAATCGACTTAAAATTCCAGACTATTCGCATTCAGCAAGAAATACTTCATTCCCATGATGACAAAACCTTCATCATTTCTCCAAGGCTTTTTGCTGCCATTTACAATGACGATCTTCTTGAAAGAGTCCGGGATATTACGCAGAGAATTGAACTCCTGCGTCTGTTTTTCTTCCGAAGTCATGTCATATGCAACCTGGATATAGTATCTCTGGTTTCCTTGATTCACCACAAAGTCAACCTCCAACTGCTTGCGAACACGTTTGCCCTCTTTGTCCTTATCGAAGATATCCACGACACCCACATCAACATTGTAGCCACGGATCAGCAGCTCGTTATAAACAATGTTCTCCATGATATGAGTA
>OGPO01000597.1_pt1 | contig 29302 bp, 25 predicted proteins | sample 1553041 | NCBI WGS metagenome assembly OGPO01 (sample SAMEA2580281, study PRJEB22360) | human gut metagenome | biome: human gut; feature: human-associated habitat; material: faeces | place: Denmark | collected 2008/2010 | reverse complement strand
AGCGCCACCTTGCCAAGGTGGAGGTAGCGAGTTCGAGCCTCGTCGGCCGCTCCAAATGGAGCAGCAACAGTTGCTCCAAATATGGTGACGTGGCCAAGTGGTAAGGCAAGGGTCTGCAAAACCCTCATCCACCAGTTCAAATCTGGTCGTCACCTCCAAAAGATTCCCGGGTGCTGAGGCATCCGGGATTTTTTGTTGTTTTGCTCGTTAAATAATCTACTTATGCGGAAAAGCTTGTCTCCCCTCTTCGCTCTGTGCCATGCTAAAAGAGTCAGCGCTGTCCATCGTGGTGCTCTGCATCGTTTTGTTCAGCACCCCTATTGAGACCTATATGAGCTACGCTCTCAACCGCATCTTCGACACCGCCATTGGCGTCATCGCAGCTCTGCTGGTCAACTACTTTCTGCCCCGACCCCGGGTCGTTTCCCTCTGGGAAGGGTTTAAAGGCTCGTTCAAGAAAGGCAGTAAGGTTTGAATGCTTGACAATCCTCGATAAAACGTATATAATGAAAGCAAGAAAGGTGCTGTCCTGCAAAATGGTCAGCTCCCTCCTAGCAAATCAAAGAAATGACCGCTCAGGTTGGGAAGTCTGGGGCGGTCATTTTCTTTGTCAGTCATCGGAATTATGTTTTGTGCTCGGCTTGTCCCGAAAGACATCCCTCGCGATCATCCATGTCACCTGAATGACACCAATGATCACTGTAGCCAGAAGGCCCAGAAGTACAAGTACAAGTCGACGATTTGCAATCTGATTCATGCGCTCCGCTCCGGCGGGGCGCTTTTCTTTTGCCCTCTGCCGTGATACAATGGGCATACTATCATTTTCCCTGAAAGGAGGCCGCGCCATGCCTGCCGAACTTCACACCACCCTCACGCCGGACACCCCGGTACGCTATCTCAAGGGCGTCGGCCCCAAGACTGCCGAGCGGTTCGAGAAGCTGGGCATCCTGACCCTCAGCGACCTGCTCTGCCACTATCCCCGTCGGTATCTGGATTTTTCAAAGCCCTACTCCATCGCCGAGGCCCCCGCCGACACCGAGTGCGTCGTGAAGGCCGAAGTGTTTGCAAAGCCCGGCGGGCGCATCCTGCCGGGCGGACGGCGGATGGAGCGCATCACCGCCGGAGACGATGTATCCAGCCTCGAGATCACGTGGTTCAATAATCCATACGCCGCCCAGAAGCTTGAGCTGGGGCAGGAATACTATTTTCAGGGCATCGTGACGGGCGGGATGCTCCGCCGCCAGATGGTCAACCCGCAGGTGCGCACCGACGCGCAGGTGAAGTCGTCGCCTTTCGAGGCCGTCTACCCCCAGACCGAGGGTCTGACCAGCAGCGCCATCGCCAAGTGCGTCCGCCAGCTCCTCCCCCACGCGGAGCTTCTGCCCGACCCGCTGCCCTCTGAGATGCTGAAAAAATACCGCCTGCTCTCCAAGGCCGACGCCGTCCGGGCCATCCACTGCCCCGCCACGGAGGAGGAAGCCTTTGCGGCGCGGCGGCGGCTCATCTACGAAGAGCTTCTTGTCTTACAACTGGGTATCGGCCGGATGAAGAACCACGGCGCGGCCTCCACCGGCGCGCCGATGAAGAAAGCCGACGCCTCCCCTTTCTGGGAGTCGCTACCCTTCTCCCCCACCGGCGCACAGCGGCGGGCCGTGGAAGAGATCCTGACCGACATGTCGGGCGAAACGTCCATGAACCGCCTTTTGCAGGGCGACGTGGGCAGCGGCAAAACGCTGGTGGCCGCTGCGGCCATCTGGGCCTGCATCCGGGCCGGGTATCAGGCCGCACTGCTGGCCCCCACCGAGATCCTGGCCAGCCAGCACGCCGAGAACCTGAACCGCCTGCTCTCCCCCTTCGGGATGCGGGTGGCCCTGCTCACCGGCGGCATGAAGGCCGCCGCACGGCGCACCACCCTCGCCGCCATCCGGGACGATGAGGCCGACCTCATCGTAGGCACCCACGCCATCCTCAGCGAGGGCGTGGAGTTTGCCCGGCTGGGTCTGGCCGTCGTGGACGAACAGCACCGCTTCGGTGTGCGCCAGCGGGGCCTGCTGGCCGAAAAGGCCGCGAACCCCCACCTGCTGGTCATGAGCGCCACCCCCATCCCCCGGACGCTGGGGCTGCTGATGTACGGCGACCTCGACATCTCCATCCTCGACGAGCTGCCGCCGGGCCGCAAACCCGTCAAGACCCGCTGCATCACCGGCAAAAAGCGGGCCGACCTCTACGGCTTCCTTGATCGAGAAATCGATTCCGGACGACAGGTGTATATCGTCTGCCCTGCCATCGAGGACGCGGGCGGCAGCGGCCTGAACGCCGTCAAGAGCTACTATGAGGACATCGCAAAAGCCTATCTGCCGGACCGCCGGGTGGGCCTGATGCACGGCAAGCTCAAGCCGAAGGAAAAGGCCGAGGTGATGGACGACTTCAAATCCGGACGTCTGGACGCCCTCGTGTCCACCACCGTCATCGAAGTCGGTGTGGACGTGCCGAATGCGACGGTCATGGTCATCGAAAACGCCGAGCGGTACGGCCTGAGCGCACTGCACCAGCTGCGCGGGCGTGTGGGACGCGGCGCGGCGGAGAGCTGGTGCTTCCTCGTCAGCGACAATGCATCGGAGTCGGTGCAGAAGCGGCTCAAGTTCCTCTGCTCCACCTCAGACGGCTTCGCCGTGGCGCAGTACGACCTCGAGACCCGCGGCCCCGGCGACTTCTTCGGGAGCCGCCAGCACGGTCTGCCGACCTTGCAGATCGCCGATTTGATGAACGACACCCGCACCCTCCACGCGGCCCAGAGCGAGGCCGTGGCCCTGCTGGCCGAAGACCCGCTTCTCGAGCGGCCCGAACACGCCCTGCTGGCCCGTCAGGTGGAGCAGATGTTCGACAAAGCCGGTGCAATGAATTGAGTAACAAAAAAGGACTGCCCGCGGCAGTCCTTTTTCGTTATCTTCTCTTCCACCACGGCTTCTTCTCGCCGATGCTCACTACATCGCAGAAGAGGCAGCGGCTCTTGGTAGAGAGCTGCACATCCTTGTGATGGCAGCCGAAGAACCATTTCTCGTAAGTCGTTTTCATGACGATCTTGTCGAGGAAGAGGTGCAGCCGGTTATTCTCGCCCTCTGCCAGCACGCTGAAATCCAGAAACTTGCTTGGCGCGTCGTGGGTCAGCACATAATCTACCTGCCAGCCGTTCGCTTCCAGCGCGGCCTCGCAGCGGGCGTATTCCTCGTCCGAAGGCATCTCCTGCGGCCACCAGTTGACGTGGGCTTCCCGCTCTTCCTTGTCCGGGCTTTCCGCTCCGCCGAAGCAGAGGTACTTCTTCCCTTCCAGCTCCAGTACGCTGCCCCGGCAGACGTGGTACACATTGCCGCCCAGCGGCTGCACCAGCCCGCCGAACCGTTCCTCGGTGGGGTACTGTTCCAGCAGGTCATAGTTCTCGTGGCTTCCATCGAGGAAAAGGATGGTATAAGGCCGCCTGCGCAGCCAGTCCAGATTCTTCTGCTCAGCCTTGCTGCCGTCCCACACAAAGCCGAAATCGCCCAGCACAACGACGAAATCGCCCTTGCCGGCCCGGCGCAGCTCCCCTTCTTTGAAGCGGTCCAGCTCGCCGTGGGTGTCGCCCGTAAGATATACCATCCTCTGCCTCCTTTTGCGGAGTGTGAAATCGCCCCAAAAGCCTTGTCACGCTCCGCCAAACCTGTTATTATAAAGTATGAGGCCCTCTTCTGAGCCTTGTTTTTGCCCTGTAGGAACGGACAGCACATTTTGTCCGATACTCTATCGCAAGTCAAGAAATTCGTGCAACATGAAAACAGCATATTTGCGATATGCAATTCAACGCTGTTGCTGTTGCATTAAAAAGTTGAATTGCTATAATATATTATCGCTTTTTGAGGAAAATGTCCACATGAAACGTATCGTCACCCTATTTCTGAGCCTTATCCTGCTGCTGAGCTGCCTGTGCGCGCCGGCTTCGGCCATGTTCGACCCCAGCCTCTTTTACGAGGTGCAGGCCAGGAGCGCCTACATCGTCAACACCGACACCAACATCATCGTCTACGACAAGGACAGCTCCCGTCAGGTGTCTGCCGGGGGCCTGACCAAATATATGACCATCGCGCTGCTGCTGACGAATTACGCCGACCAGCTCGACAACACCTTCCAGATGCCCTTCGCCATCTCGGATTACGTCCACAACAGTGACAATGCCGATATGCGCTCCAATGAGACCTTCACCTACCGGGAAGCCGTCTACGCCATGCTTCTGCGCAACGCCAACGAAGCCGCGATGGGCCTTGCCTACAGCCTTTCGGGCGGCGACCTTGCAGGCTGGGTGAGCCAGATGAATACCCTCTCCCAGCGCATCGGCACCACCGGCAGCACCTGGACAGATGCCTGCGGCCTCGACAGCGGCAACGTGACCACCGCCGTGGATATGTACCTCATCCTGCGGTATCTGATGAGCTTCGACGCCTTTGTGGACATCTCGTCGGCTCCCGCCTTCACCATGCCCGCCAAGGAAAAGCACACCAAGAGTTTCGTGCTGCTGAACCAGAACGTCGCCCTCAACAAGACCAGCGGCGGCAGCTTCTACCGCAAGTCTATGCAGGGCGGCATGTGCGATGTGATGGCCTATAAAAACGACCACGGCGACCAGAGCTATGTTTCGTGGGCCAATCAGGACGGCTCCACCTATATCTTCTGCATCATGCAGAGTCCCGACACCTGTGACACCTACGGTTACGCCAACCGCCGCCCGGCTCTCTACGAAACGACCCGCCTCATCGACTGGGTGTTCCAGAGCTTTTCCATCCAGCCTGCGCTGGACACCGACCTTGCTCTGGCAGAGATCCCCGTGAAGTATTCCTCCGACACCGACACCCTCAAGCTCTACCCCGACAACAGCATGATGACCCTGCTGCCCTCTTCGGGCGACGGCACCGTGACTCAGAAATACTTCCATCTGCCCGACTATGTCTGCGCCCCCGTCCAGCAGGGCGATGTGGTCGGCACCGTGGAGCTGAAGCTGGCCGGCGAGACCATCGGCATGGTCAACCTCATCGCCGGGCAGGACGTGAGCCGGAGCAGCCTGCTCTACTCTTTTTCGAAGCTGCAGGAGTTCTTCGGCAGCCTCTACCTCAAGGTAGTGCTCGTCGTCAGCGCCATCTGCGCCATCATCTATGTGGCGTGGGTCCTGCTCAACTCCCCCCACACCCGCCATTCCTCCAAAAAAGTCCACCGCTATGGCCGTCCCCGCGACTGAGCCGTGCGGTCAGCTTCTTTTCTGAAAAAGCTGTAAAAAGCAGTTGACAAATACGCCCCCAAGTGGTAATATATACAGGCAGTCCGCGACTGCAAAGAACTGTATATGGGCGTGTTCCCGAGTGGCCAATGGGGACAGACTGTAAATCTGCTGCTTTTCAGCTTCGGTGGTTCGAATCCACCCGCGCCCACCAAACAAGAAAAATCCGAACCTGTTTCCGATTGGAGAAGGGTTCGGATTTTTCGTTTTCTTCGGGTACAACAACGAAGGTTCCTGTGGACGGCACAAAACTCCGATACCTTGTCATAGACCGTAAGCTGATAACAAGATTTGGAGGGTATGATTATGAAGTACGATGAAAGAGCCTGCAAGTTTAATATGGACAATGGCTGCGTGGAGCTGCTGCTCCGGGATGGGAGAAAAATCTCCATTGACTGCACCGGGGTCGAGGATGCACTGGACGTGACCATGGCGCAGAGGTCGGAGTTGGATTACCTCATCTATAATGACCCGCTGGGATATGCGGATTTGATTTTGAATGGTGACCCGGAGGAATATTTGAAAAATGTAGCCGGGAGCCATGAGTTAGAAGATTAGAGGCTGAATTCGAAGAATGGTTGATAACTCTCATTAGTAGGAGTATAATTTATACAAAGGGGTATACGTCCTTTTCAGAAAAAGGAGGAAGCACTATGGATCGAATTACGAAAGGCTATATGAACAATTTTGCGGCATCGCAAGAATTAACAGGTCAAAACGAATCAGAATTATTTGAATCGTTTGCATGTTACTGCGTCCTTTCAAAAGAATACCCAGAGCATTTTGATATATCGGATATTGTTACAGGTGGTGGAAGTGATGCGGGAATTGATGGAATTGCAATTATTGCCAATAATGTCTTAATACATTCGCAAGAAGAATTTGATGATTTGGCCGAACAAACACATACAATTACGGATCTGAAATTTATTTTTATTCAAGCAAAAACATCTCCTACGTTTAATGGCGGAGATATTGCTACATTCGGTTTTGGTGTATGTGATTTGTTAAAAGAACAACCCGAGTTGGTTCAAAACGCAGAGGTTCAAGAAAAATCCAATATCATTTCTCATATTTTATCTAATATGATGCGTGTAAGAAATAAACCCAAGTGCTTATTATACTACGTTACCACCGGAAACTGGACAGAGGATCAAAATCTCTGCTCTAGAATTGAAGGCGTAAAGAGCGATTTGAAATCTGAAAATCTATTTTCTGAGATTAGCTTTGTACCAGTTGACGCAAATTATTTACAAAAATTATTTAAGAATACGGTCGATAAAATCCAAGCAATCATTGATTTTCCAGAGCGAATTACCCTTCCAGAGATGGAAAAAGTAAAAGAAGCATATCTTGGCATATTGCCAGCATGTCAATTTTTAAACCTTGTTAGTAATGAAGATGGCATTATCAAAAGTATTCTATATGACAATGTAAGAGATTTCCAAGGGGAAAATGATGTAAACGTAGAAATTGCCGAAACGCTGAATAGTTCAGAGGCCGACAAATTTGTTATTTTAAACAATGGAATAACTATTATTTGTAAAGAACTAAAAAATATTGTTCGCAATCAATTCTCTCTTGAAGATTATCAGATTGTCAATGGTTGCCAAACAAGTCATGTTCTGTATAATAACAAAGAAACAATATCGGACAAGGTTTATGTTGCGATAAAAATTATTTCGACAGATGACGAAGAAACTGTCAATAAAATTGTGAAAGCGACAAATAGGCAAACCGAGGTTACCGATGAACAGCTACTGGCATTAAATGATTTCAACAAACGCCTTGAAGCTTACTATCAAACTTATAGTGGCGTACAACGCCTATACTACGAACGACGTTCTAAGCAGTATACTTCCGTTATGGAAATCGAAAAGGTTAGAATTGTAACAGTTGCTACACAAATAAAGGCATTTTCTTCAATGTTCCTAGACAAGCCACAGTTAGCAAGTCGTTACTATGGGCGGTTGTTAAAAGATAGTAAGGATAGCGGAGAAATCTTTAATACGAACCATCAATTTATTGCGTACTACGTTTCTGCCTATGCTTTGTATCGGATAGAATTTCTTATTAGAAACAAGCAAATTGACCAACAGTATAACAAATATCGATATCATATTTTGATGATTTTGAAATATCTTGTCCTTGGTGATCAGAAGCAACCTCAATTGAACTCCCACAAAATGGAGACTTTTTGTCAAGAAATTCAAGGTATACTAGCTGATTCTAATAAATTAAATCAATATGTCGAATTTGCATGCAAGATAATATCTGATCAAGTTGGCGATTTGTCCAACGCAGAAAATGCCAAAACAGCACTTATAACAGATAAGTTAAAAAATGCGGCAATGGTTGTTAAGCTTTAAAATTTAATTTTACTGTTTCGAATATGTAATGCAGGGCGTTCCCTTTACCGGGAGCGTCCTGCTGTTTTTATGCGGCAACAGGCAAGGCTTGTAGAGCTTCCTGCTCTTTCAGCCATTCCTCATATTCACGCTGGCCTTCCTCGCTGTTGAAAAACTCAACCATGGAGGGATAAAAGCAACGTGCAAGGGTCTTGATTGCTTCATCCGGGTAGCCGGATTTGTTTGACTTCTTCTTTTTGTTCAAATAGTATCCTCCGAAACTCAAAGTTCCATATCCTGACCACGCTTGCGGTTTCGCTGTGGCACATTCATGGTGCGCTCCTGCTTGGGAGCAAGAATCTTTTCCAGAAAACCGCGCACCAGTTCAGGAGCACGGTGGAGAGCATCCAGATAGGGCTTTACATCGTACCACAGGTCGTGGTACTTGTTGCTCCAATGAATGGCTTCTTTCTTGGCGGTGGAAAGTTCTTCTTTCAGGCGGCGGTTCTCCACGTCCATCATATAGCCGTGGTCAGCCTGTTTTTTCAGTTTGGAAAATTCTTCTTCGGTCAGCGAGTAGTTGCCGAGGAAGGTGCGCTTGCCGATATAATCCAGATCGCGCGCATGAATGAGGGCTTCTTTCGTGAGCGTGGCCTTTTTCTGCACAGCGGCAAGTTCCTTTTCGGTCTTGGAGAGGGTTTTGTTGGTTTGGGTGAGGTGCTGCTCTTTCTGGTCAATCTGGGCGGTCAGGCTGTCCAGCCGTTCCTGCTCCCGTTGAACTTTGAACCGGGTGACGGTCAGGTGTTCTTCGGTGCTGCCACGTTCGCCGCGCTCTACATCGGTATACCCAGCATTGTGCATATAGTTGAAGAAATCGTCTTGCAGGATGCTGTATGACTTCTTCAGGACTGGTTTGCCGTTCTTTTGCAGGACAGGCTTTCCGTCATCGTCCAGCAGGGGCCTGGATGCCCACTTCTTGCTTCGGCTGACCTGCATGACGGTCTCCTTGACGGTGCCGACCAGTGCCTTGTCCTTGCAGCGTTTCGACCACAGGATCTGCTTTTCCACCACAGGTACATAGACCACATGGAGGTGGTAGTGGTAAACTTCCCGGCCTAGTGCCTCGGTCATGGCACGGTTGATTTCATCGGCGTGCATGACAGCCGAGAGAATATACTGCTCACCGCCCACGATTTGAACGGCTGCTTTGTAGGCATCCTCATAGAACTGCTTGGCGAACTCGTAGCCACCGTGATTGTCAAAATAGGCCGAGTTGACATCAAAGACAAGCTCGCAATAATGGGTGGCATCCGGCTTCAGGCCGCGCGTTGAAATCGTACCAGCGGTTTCCAGTTGGGAGAACAGGTCGGTGTAGCTGGCGGTTGGCTTTTTGAAGTGGATGTTCCATGCAGTGCGCTGGGGGATGATGTCGGGGTTCCGGTAGCTGTCCTTTTCGCGCTCGTTGTGCTGCTGAGTGTTGCCAACGGCCTTGTCCGAAACGGCGAGATTTCGGACACTGGTGCGGTCAATACCATCGTTTCTTGCCAAAGGGCATCCCTCCTTTCGGGGTTCAGAGGAAGGTGACGGGGACGGAGATGCACTTCTTCGGAAGTGTAATAACCCATTATGACACTTTCATCCCTATGGGCTGCAAAGTGTAGTGGGCTCTTCGAGGACTCTCCGAGGGGGAACGTCTCCTGCGGGAGAGCTACGATCAAGTTCGCACAATGCGAACTTGATCGCTCCGTACGCATCTGAAAAAATTGCGTACGGACTTCAAATAACCTGTACGGTTCGTACGACGTACAGAAATCCGAAATATAAACGATAATTCGTCTTAATTTGCTTCAATTCGCCGTACAGGTGCGTACAAGTACAGACCGTACAGGTTGTACGAACTTCTTCCGTAAAAAATGCACTTTTTACGGGCAGGGGTGGACAAGCGGCTCGATGCCCACGAATCCCCGCACCCTGCGGCCACCGGGCAGGTAGATGTTATGTACTGCACCAGAGTACCCCGTGTGGGAACTCTGGTGTTTTTTGCTTCCTGCCTGAATATACGGAGAATTTTGCAGGAAGGGTGAAAAAGCGGAAAAACTGCAACGGAAAAAGAAAAATGCCCTTGCTGGTTGCAGAGTTGCAACAGCAAGGGCAGAGAGGTAACCGTATATTGAACAAAACGGCAGAGCGTATTATAATGAGGAAAAAGCTCAAAAAGGAGGGCCGACCACATGGCTCAGGAATATCTGCCCGCACCGTCCAACGTCCGTCTTGCGGACTTGATGAAAGAGCACAACATCAGCCAACCGGAGCTTGCCAAGGAGATCGGCTGCTCTAAAAGCACTATCAGCCGTTTTATCAGTGGTGCGAAAGAAACCCTGACCCATGAGCAGGTGCTGAAAATCGCAAGGCTGTTTAATGTGTCCACGGATTTCCTGCTGGGAGAAACCAACATCCCCGACCGCAAAAATTACGACATTGCCGAACTGGGCTTGTCCGTAGAAGCTGCAAAGAACCTCTACACAGGGCGTGTCAATACAGAGGTGGTCAACCTGCTGTTGGAAAACGCCCGCTTTGCAGAGCTTACTTACCGCATAGCGCAGGATTTTGATGATACCTTTGCATCCGGTATCGCGGCACAGAACGCCATGCTCACGACATTGAGCACCCTGCTGCGCACAAGGGTCAAGACCCCGGAGGCAGCCAAAGCCGCAAAGGACATCAGCCTTCGGAGAAAGCCGGTGTATCAAGGTGATCTTGATGACATTGAAATGTACTTCATGGCGGCGGTCAAGGAAATCAAAAAGGGTATCGGGAGCCATTACGCCGAACAGGAAGCCATGAGCAAGAAAGTGGCAGAGAAGATGTTCACCGAATTGACTAAAGGGCAGGATGTGCAGCACCCAACGATTACGGCAGAGCAGTTGACAGATGCAATGTTGGACAGCGTTTCGGGCATGGAAGGAGCTACGCCGGAAGCGCTGGAACAGCTGCGGAACGGCCTGCTGGGAATCTTGCAGTCTGCCGCAGAGCAGGAAAACGGCCATGAAGCAGACGAATGAACGGCTTTGTGCGCTGGCGCAGAAAGGCGATGCTGCCGCGCTGGACAGCCTGATCGACAACAACAAGTCCTTTATTGGCAAGGTGGCAAATGACCTTTTCCGCAGCATGAATCTGGCACAGTCCGGCCTGAACCTTGACACGGACGATTTGAAACAGGCAGGGAATATGGGCTTGTGGAAGGCCGTGCCAAAGTTCGATGCAGCGCGCGGCATGAAGTTCCTGACCTACGCAGCTCCTGCCATCCGCAACGCCATGATGGACATGGTACGGGATGCCTTTACCGCTTTTGAACAGCGGATGGTGACGGAGGACAAGGACGGTATCTGCTACCAGCGCGTTTCGCTAGACGATGTTCTGCCGGGAGAGGAACAACTGCGGCGCATCGAAGCCATAGCCGACCCCTACGCCATGCAGCCGCAGACCATTATGGAGGAACAGGAATCGCGCCGGGAACTGTACGATGGTCTGAAACGACTGACCCAGCGGGAGCAGACCTACCTGCTGTACCGCTATGGCTTCACCGATGGCGAGGAACATCCGCTGATCGGCACGGCGATATACTTTCACCTGACAAAAGGCCGCGCCCAAAAGACCGAGGAACAGGCCATGGATAATCTGTGGCTGGAACTGCCGTGGTGATATATCTGAGCGGGTGGAACAGGAAAAGACCTGAAACAACGGTGTAGAGTTGTGACCGAAAAGTGGCAGATCTGCCCATAACAAAAATCACCAAAAGAAAAACTGTTGATACTTGACGGAAATAATGCAGTTATGTATACTAAGCTAAGAAATTATGATGCAATCTAAACGAAGAATCAAACGATATATTGATGGTTTTTCGGCGAGATGAGGTTGCATGTAATTGAAAGGAAAATGCTGTGATGCTTAAATATGCTGAATTCTGTGCGGGAATCGGGGGTTTTAGACTAGGAATACAAAATACCGTATATGGTTCAGAGTGCGTTTATAGAAACGAAATTGATTCCAAATGTGAAGACACTTATTATCGGAACTTTAAAGATAAATTTGATTCAAAAGATATATTTGAAATCGAAATAAAGGATATTCCGGACATAGATATATTATGTTCTGGATTTCCATGTCAGCCTTTTTCCATAGCGGGAAAGCAAAAAGGATTGCAAGATGACCGCGGAAAAATCATATTAAAACTTATAGAAATTATCAAGATAAAAAGACCCGGAGTGGTCTTTTTAGAGAATGTAGCAAACCTACAGAGACACGAAAATGGGAAAACGTTAAAATTTATTGAAAAAGCTTTTTGCGACATGAATTATAGCATTTTCTTGAAGATTCTTGATAGTGCAAAGTTCGGAGTTCCACAGAGTAGACCCAGACTATATATTGTAGCATTCGATTGTATTAAATACGGGAAAGTGAATTTTGAATTTCCTCATTGCGGAAATTATACGCCAAGAACAATTCGAGATATATTAGAATTAGGAGATTTTTCAATACCAATTTCGGAAAAGTGGCAAGAATATATAGACCTTTACACAGGGAAAAAAGCAGAAAACGAGATGTCATTTCAAGTTCCTAAAACAAGAAAGCATATAGAGCGGATTTCAGAAAATTGTGATATAAATGATTGCGTTTTACAGATACGATCGAGTGGTATAAGAGCGTATTCATTAGAGGGACAATTTCCGACTTTTGCAGTGAGTAATAGCGGTGGTGGCGCTATGATTCCAGTTCTGACAAAAGAAAGAAGACATCTAAGCGTTTTAGAAATGAAGCGAATCATGGGATTCCCTGATGAGTTTGTCTTTTCGGTATCAAGGACGGATAGCATAAAACAACTGGCGAACGCTGTATGTCCACCAGTAATAAGTGCAATTTATACTGAAATTATGAGATCTTTAGGTTTTAACGTTTGGTAATTCTATCCAGAATGTTTTCACCTGTAGCGAGAACAAAATTTTCATGTTCAGGGTAAACCAGTGCACAATTGGGAGAGCAGGATTCAAGGTGACAGACAAAACACATTTGACGTTTACATTTGTTGCAATAGTGACAAAGAGCTTGGAGGTTTTCTATGCTATTTTTTCCACCACGGTCAATAGGAATTCGGTGGTCGAATTCGATTCGAACGCGATCTTTAGCAAAGGTATGAGGACTGATTTGGCTGGACGGTTTTAAAAAAGCACCACAAATATTACAGCGGTAGGATTGAACCAAGAGAATATGTTCTTTGTTAGAGGGACTCAACTGAACTCGAATGGACTTTGCGGTTTCTTGAAATAACAAATTATGGTCTGATGGATGCAAGACATATTGACGATTGCCATGCATTGCTTCAGCATGTACACATGAAAATCCTTCTTCAGTCCATAATTCACTGAATGGTTTATTGGCATCTCCATAGCGATCTTGAATCCATGAAGGGTCAATTTTCCCCTTGAGAATGTTTTTTATAGTGACTAGACGGTTGTTAGTTCCAACAAGATCAGCTTCAGAACAATATTCATATTTAATTAATAGTAGGAGACCAGCTAATGTACGGCGCTTGGTGACCCAAATTATACGATTTTCAGGAAATACAATTTCATAGCCAGAACGGTTACTTGATTTTCGGATTTCAATGATATCCTCGAGGTGCAGCATATGTATAATGCCTCCTTACAGAAACAAGACAAAATATGACCGAATTAATCTCCTGTTTTGCGATTGTCAATAAAGAGAAGATAAGTTTCAATTCCAAGAGCATCTGCGATTCTTTGAACATTTTCAAGGGAAATACTTCGATGAAAACATTCGATTGCACTAATATAGGTTCGGTGTAGGCCGCATTTGTCCGCAAAAGCCTCCTGTGACAACCCCAGCGATTGCCGATAGGTTTTCATATTTGTTCCAAAAACTTTAATAATATCCATATACAACGCTCCTAAGATTAGGATACATTTGTGAACACAATAAGTCTACATACAATAAGTGACATTTTAGTTTGATGGTAAGTGTCGCTATACAAAGCTAATAAGTTAGCATATGCTGATTAAGCACCATTTTGCGCAGTAGGCCTCTGTACAACCTGCCTATTTTACACAATTGAAAGCTAACAAATGAATTGATGCCAGTCGGAATCGGAAGCATTTTGCAGAAATTTAGTGAGATTTTATATATGATGCAACTTGATTTTCATAGAAGCGTTCGTTATAAACTTTGCAGAAGATTCACTGGTTGCGTGATGCTATCTTGATACTAAAAAACTAGTGAACATCATCGGCGCAGCGACCGCATGAAAAAGCGCCCCACAAAAATAGACTTATTAAGCAATTTGTTTAGCAAGGCAATCTTATACAAAAACGTACCGTATTTGTAGTTGTACACCTGCACTTAAGCTGGAACAAGTAGGGCATACAGGTAAGCCGCTACTGATATTTAACTGGGTATCAGTAGCGGCTCTTTTCGTTTCACCTGCTCTCCCTCGAACAGGTTTGTTTGCCATCATATCAAACAATTTGACGACAAGTATATTGTGCAATATAGAGAATTTCAATTGCGACTTCGCGCTTGATTGATTTGCAACGCAAAATGCGTTACAATAAAACCGAGGTGATAACCATGGAAAAAACGATGACGCTCAATCTCCGTGTCAACCCTACCGTCAAACAGCAAGCCGAGGATGTACTGAAGCAGCTTGGCATCCCGATGGCAACCGCCATTGATATGTACCTGCGCCAGATCACCTTGACTGGCGGCATTCCCTTCTCACTGTCTTTGCCGAAAGCTCCTGCGGCTCTGAACGCTGACACCATGACCGATGACCAGCTTCATGCAGCCCTGCAGGTGGGCATCAAAGAGATTCAAAACGGTGATACCGTGGATGCTGCAAGCGCATTCGCACAGTTCAGGGAACAGCACAGATGAAGCAGTATGACGTAAAAATTTCCCATGCAGCCCTCAGCGATATGGAGCAGATTTACAGCTATATTGCTGACCGTCTGTTGGAGCCTGACACGGCTATGGGGCAGTATAACCGCATTGCAGAAGCCATCCAATCCCTGAACATCCTGCCAGAGCGCTGTGCGCTAGTGGAAAGTGAGCCGGAGCGCACTCAAGGGCTGCGGCAGATGCTGGTGGACAACTACTCGGTGTTCTACATTGTGGGCGGGGATGCTGTTTCGGTGGCTCGTGTGCTGTACAGCGCATCCGACCTTGTGCGCCGCCTGCGGAGAATGAAGTGAAAGGGGTGTTTGCATGACCGCCGTGATTTACGCCCGCTATTCCAGCGATAACCAGCGCGAAGAATCCATCGAAGGGCAGATTCGTGAATGTACGGCCTACGCCGAAAAGAACGGCATTACCGTGGTCAAACACTACATTGACCGTGCCCTTTCCGCCAAAACCGATAACCGCCCGGACTTCCAGCAGATGATCAAGGACAGCGAAAAACGGCTGTTTGACATCGTGCTGGTCTGGAAACTCGACCGTTTTGCCCGGAACCGCTATGATTCAGCCCACTATGAGTACCAGTTGGAACGAAATCATGTCAAGCTGGTATCTGCCACGGAGCCTATCTCTGACAGCCCTGCGGGTATCATGGTCAAGAGTATGCTCACCGGCATGGCTGAATACTACTCGGCAGAACTTTCTGAAAAAGTTGTGCGCGGCATGACCGAGAATGTTCTGAAGGGGAAGTACAACGGCGGCACGATTCCCATTGGTTTTAAGGTGGATGAGGAGAAGTTCTTTCAAGTCGACCCGCTGAAAGCTCCCTTTGTGGTAGAAGCCTTTCAGCGGTACAACGATGGCGCAACTATGAAAGAACTGATGAACTGGCTGAACGACAGCGGCGTGACCACTAACCGCAACCAGAAGTTCACCTACAACAGTGTTCAGAAGCTGCTGACAAATAAGCGGTACATCGGAGAAAACCACTTCAAGGACATTGTGATGCCCGACAGTATCCCGGCCATCGTGGACAAGGATTTGTTTGAGGAAGTGCAGCTGAAAATCAAAAAGAACAGCCGCGCTCCTGCCCGCCACAAGGCCGAGGACGATTACTTGCTCACCACCAAGCTGTTCTGCGGAATGTGCGGCGCGATGATGTTCGGCGAGTGCGGTACGGGTAGAAACAAAGTCGTTCATCATTATTATAAGTGCGCCACCGCGAAGCGTTTCAAAACCTGCAAGAAAAAGACCGTCCGTAAAGAGTGGCTGGAAGATTTGGTCGTGGCTGAAACCATGAAGCTGATTCAGGACGATGCCGTGATTGATGCCATCGTTGCAGAAGTCATGGAGTTGCAGGATCAGGAAAACACCACGCTTCCTTTGCTGGAAAAGCAGATGCGCGAGGTGGAGAACGGCATCGAGAATATGCTGAATGCTATTCAAGCAGGTGTGCTGACCAACTCCACCAAATTGCGGCTGGAAAAGCTGGAAGCCCAGCAGAAAGAGCTTGAGGTTCGGATCGCCGAAGAAAAAATCGCTCGGCCTCGGTTGAGTGAAAATCAGGTTCGGTTCTGGCTGACCCGGTTCCGCAAACTCGACCCGAACGTGAAAAGCCACCGGGAAACGCTCATCAATACGTTTGTGAACGCTGTTTATCTCTATGATGAAAAAGTTTTGATTACATTCAACTACAAAGACGGCACAAAAACCATCACTTTCGATGAAATTGCCGCCAAGAATGCCCCAGGGGGCAATGGTTCGGATTTGGGTTGCTTCGCTCCACCAAAAACTCCAGTGTTGTAATGACACTGGAGTTTCTGTCGTATGTGGATCTTTCAGAGTGCGTCCTATTCGGGGCGCACCCTGTTTTTGTTTTGCCTTACTTTCCCTTGTTCCGCAGTTCTTTTTTCGTTGCCCACAGGCTGTAAGCGCAGGCGATCACCTCGGACACCCAAAACGCAAACCACGCTTTTTCGATGCCCATGGTGCGGATGAGAAGCCACAGGCAGGGCACCAGCACCACCAGCTGCCGCAGCGCACCGCCGATCATATTGACCACACCGTTGCCAAGACCGGAGGCAAAGTAGCCGCACAGAATCGTTGTGACCGCAAACAGGAAGGTCACCGAGATGATGCGCACGGCAGGCTTCCTCCGGCTTTTTCTGCCCCAGCTTCCGGGAGAGCAGGGCGTTCAGACCCACGGCGGTACCCACGCCAATGGCGATCATCAAAAACTGGATGGCATATACAAGAGAGGCGGCGGTCAGGGCCTTTTCCGACAGTCGTGCCACAAAAATGCTGTCCACGATGTTGTACAGCGATTGGATGAGCAGCGACAGCATCAGCGGTACCGCCATGGTGTACAGCAGGGGGCGGATGGGCATTTCTGCCAGTTTGTTTTTCGGGTTCATAGGTCCTCCTTTTCGGGCAAACAAAAAAGCGTGAAATCGTTGAGGGGGTAGCTTTCCCTCAGGATTTCACGCTTTGTAAGCCGACTTTTTGTATTCTTAACGAAAGGTATTATACCGGAGTTTTTTCAAAATTGCAAGAAGAATTTTGAAAAAATCACAGCAGTGCGTTTTCCAGATCGCTCAGCATTTCGCTCAGTGCCTGAATGCCGCCCTCTGCGGTGTACCAGACATTCGGGTGTGACAGATAAACGACGTGGCCGTTCTTGTAAGCATCCGTGCTCTTGACCAGCTCGTTTTCCAGGATTTCCTGCGCCAGCTGTGCGCCATCGGTGCCAATGGCTGCATCGCGGTCCATTGCGAAGATGTAGTCGGGGTTCTTGTCCACAATGAACTCGAAGGAGGCCTCGTTGCCGTGGGTCGAAGTGTCGATATTGGCATCTACGCCGATGTTCTCAAAGCCGATCTCCTTGCCGATGATGGAGCAGCGGCCATCGTTGCCCAGAACATTGAAGCTGCCGCTGGTGGTCATGCCGACGATGGCAGTCTTGCCCTCTGCAAAGGCTTTCAGGGCGTCGATGCGGCTGTCAAAGTCCGCCATCAGGCTTTCCACCTGATCTTCCAGACCAAAGATAGAAGCGATGGTCATGGCGTTTTCACGGGTGCTTTCCACAACGCCCTTTTCGGCGTCGGTCGAAAGGAAAACAACGGGTGCGATCTCGCACAGAGCATCATAGGCTTTGGACAGGCGTCCGCTGATAAAAATGATGTCCGGCTCGCAAGCCATGACTGCTTCCATATCGGCTTCCTTGATGTTGCCAAGGTTCGCAATGCTGTCATTGGTGACATAGCTCTGAAGATAGTCCAGAGAGGTGGATGCCGTGCCGACCACACGGTCGCCAACGCCCAGTTCATCCAGAATGTCCAGAGAAGCAAGGTCGAGGATGGCAATGCGCTGCGGGTCAAAGAGTACTTCCACATCTACCAGTTCCTTTGCACCGTTGAACGCCTTGATGGTCACAGATTCCGGTGCAGCTTCCGAAGAGGCTGCGGTTTCGCTGGATGCAGCCACAGAGGATGCCACGGAGCTTGCCGTGGAGGAGGAAGCGCCGCAGGCGGTAAGAACACCCGCTGCACTCACAGCGGCCATAGCGGTCAGAAACGAACGACGAGAAATTTTCTTCATAAGAATGCTCCTTTTAAAAAGTACTGAAATCAATAATATATCGACAAAGGCTTGCCTTCGATCTGCATGATCTCAAAGTCTACCTTGTAGATATCGGACAGGTTTTCTTTGGTGATCACTTCCTGCACGGTGCCAAACTTTGCGATTTTTCCATCCACGAAGGCGCAGATGTAGTCGGAATAAAACGCAGCATAGTTGATCTCGTGCAGAACAAGGATCACCGTTTTGCCCAGCTCATCGCACAGGCGGCGGACGATGCGCATGAGGTTGGTTGCATGGTAAATATCCAGATTGTTGGTCGGTTCATCCAGCAGGATATACTCGGTATCCTGCGCAATGACCATGGCAATATAGGCGCGCTGCCGCTGACCGCCGGACAGTTCATCGATGAACTGCTCCTCAAAATCGCCCAGTTCCATGTAGGCGATGGCACGGTCAATGACCTCGTTGTCCTCTTGGGTCAGCCGTCCGCCGGAGTACGGAAAGCGGCCAAATGCAACCAGCTCCCGGACGGTCAGCTTCATCTGGACATTGTTGGCTTGGGTCAGGATGGCGAGCCGCTTGCTCAGCTCCCGGCTTTTCCAGCGCGTGATCTCCGTCCCCTCAAAATCCACAAGACCGCTGTCCCGTGCGATCAGGCGGGACAACATTCCCATCACGGTGGATTTTCCTGCGCCGTTCGGGCCGATGAGGGAAAGGACTTTGCCTTTCGGAATCTCAAAACTCACGCCATCGACAACGGCTTTGCCATCGTAACGTTTGGTGATCTCTTTTACAAACATGGTGTTATGCCTTTCTCTGGGTGAGCAGCAGATAAAGGAAATACACGCCGCCGCCCACGGTGATGAACACGCTGACCGGAACCGAGTAAACGAACACCCGCTCCACCAGAAGCTGTCCGCCGATCAGAACGACCATACCAAACAAAACAGAGCCGGTAATGAGCTGGCTGTGCCGGTAAGTGCGCAGGAATTGCCGGGAAAGGTTGGCAATGATAAGTCCCAGAAATGCCAGCGGTCCGACCATAGCGGTGGCTGTTGCAATGTACAGTGTGACCCCCAGCAGCAGCCGGCGAATGCAGCGGTCATAATCTACGCCCAGATTGATGGCCTGATCTTTGCCCAGTGTCAGAACGTCCAGCAGCGCAAGCTCTTTCCGGAAGGCAAAGGCGACCAGCGCAAGAACCACAACGGACAGTACCAGAATCGCCGAATTGACATTGGAAAAGCTGGCGACCAGATCCGTCAGCAGCGTGTCGTACTCGTTGGGGTCCATCACACGGGTCAAGGTCGTCTGGATGCTGGAAAAGAACGAGGTCAGCACCGTGCCGATAAGCAGAACGTACAGAACATTGTGGTTCGTTTTCTGGAACAGATAGCTGTAGATCACGGTGGCAACAGCGCCCATAATGGCGAGGTCCACCGCAAAGGCGGCGTTGGCATTGACCGCCAGAAAGCTGCCCGAACCCGCCACAAAGAACACCGCCGTGTGGATCAGCGAATAAAGCTGATCCATGCCCAACAGGCAGGGCGTGACGATGGTGTTGTTGATGATGGACTGAAACACGATGGAAGCACTTCCAATGGCAAATGCCGTGATGAGCATGGCGATCAGCTTGGGTGTGCGGATGCGCATGGCGTAGGCAAATAATTTTGGGTTTTCAAAGTGGACCCCCACTGTCATATAGCCCGCGCAGGCCAGCAGAACAAGAAGCAGAAGGATCAGCAGGCGCAGATGATTTTTGTGCGTTTTCATGCTGCACCTCCGGTTTTCTTGGCAGCTTTGCTCAGCCGGACTGCCTTGCGCCCATGCCGAAGCCGATACAGCAGCAGCCCGACAAACAGGATACTGCCGATGACGCCAACGATCAGCTCGATGGGCAGCTCGTAGGGGTAGATCACAACCCGCCCGATCATATCGCAGACCAGCACGAACAATGCGCCAAACAGAGCGGTATCCACCAGCGTTCCGCGGATCTGGTCACCCTTGAACATTGCTACGATATTGGGTACGATAAGGCCGATGTAGGAGATCGAGCCGACCACAACAACAACGGATGCGGTGATCATGGCAGCAATGGTCAGGCCCATAAACAGCACCAGATCATACGGAACGCCGAGGTTCTGAGAAAAATCTTTTCCCATCCCCACGATATTGAAGTGGTTGGCAAATACAAATGCCAGCACCACCAGCGGTACCGTCAGCCAGACAAGCTCATACCGCCCACGAATGACGGTGGAAAAATGACCGACCAGCCAGCTGGAAAGAGCCTGTGTCATTTCATATTTGTAGGCAAGATAATTGGTAACGCCCATTACGATGTTGGAGAACATGATGCCGACCAGCGGGACCATGACAACGTCCTTGAACTGGATACGCTGGATGAACCAGACAAAGACCCATGTACCGAGAACGGCACAAACGAAGGAAAAGGCAGCACGTCCCCACAGGGTAGAACCCGGTGCAAACAGCAAAGCCAGCAGAATACCAAACTGCGCAGAAGAGATCGTTGCGCCTGTGGTGGGCGAAACAAACTTGTTCATGCAGAGCTGCTGCATGATAAGCCCCGCCACGCTCATGCCAATGCCTGTGCAGAGGATGGCAAGCAGACGCGGCAGGCGGGAGATCAGAAAGATCTCCCATGTTTTCACGCTGCCTGTAAGCAGGTCGGAAGGCCGGATGTCCAGCACCCCGACAAACAAAGAACAAACCGAAAGAATCATCAGCAGAACGCCGAGAAAAACGGTGGAACGATGATTACGAATGAAAAGCCCTCCTCAAGATTAGTGCGAACTAACTTTTGAAAATAAAAAGAGAACGCCTGCGTGTGAAGAAACTGGTCTTACGTGTTCACACACAGCGCGTTCTGCTGGAGGGATTATATCATAAGGCATCGATGGGTTTCAAGTGGCAAACTCTCACGAAGGTTTCACGAAACAAACCGCCCTGCTTTGTTGATTCCTACAAAGTTGCTCCGATTTATATATCGCTGCAAATTACAGCATTGCAGCGTCCTATTCTTATTATAAAAAACGCAAAAAATAAATGCAAAGGAGATCCTTCACAAAAAGAGCCCTTGCATTTATTGGTAAAAATCACCATGCAGCTTCAGTTCAGAACGCCCAGCAGCCGTTTGCCGGCTTCCTGCTGCGATTCCCCAAGGGATACCGCCAGTTCTTCCCGCAGGGCGCGCTCTACCATCTGGTAGAAATAGGTATCCATGGCGTTGATCTTCCGGCCACGGCTTTGCTGCTGGGCCTGCTTTTGCCCCAGCTCCTTGAACAGGGTCAGGTATTGGTAAAAATCGTTGGTGTGGAGCAGCGCCTGATAATGTTCTGCCAGCGCTGTCTGTACCCCCGCCGGGATAGGCAGCTTCTCCGCTTTGATGCGTGCAAGGTCGGCTTCCGCCTGCTGTGGCGGGGTCACCGGGCGCAGGGCATCTTCCACAAAGTTTGCCTCGTGCAATCTGCGCAGAATGCCCAGTACAATTCTTGTGCAAAACTGCCTTTGCAAATTCCAGACAGGCAGGCTATAATGATTTCGTACAACGAGTAGCACTCATGCGTAAAACCGGTTGCATGAGAGCTGCCCGTTGTTTTTGTTTGCCCCAAAATGGAAAGGTAAAGGTGAATCCCATGGAAAGTTCCAATCAATTCCTTGGCACGGAGCGCATCGGCAAGCTGATGCAGAAATACGCGATCCCGTGCATTATTTCGCTGTTGGTCGGCGCACTGTATAACATCGTAGACCAGATCTTTATTGCAAACGCCAGCTATCTTGGCTCTTATGGCAACGCCGCCAATACGGTCGTTTTCCCCCCTGACGGTGGTAGCGCTGGCAATCGCAGTCATGATCGGTGATGGCTGCTGCGCCTTCGTCAGCATCAGCCTTGGGCAGAACGAGGTCCCCAAGGCAAAGCGGAGCGTCGGCAATGCGGTGGTGATGTGTCTGGTCAGCAGCATTGTGCTGGCCGCGCTCTATCTGATTTTTGCGGACACCATTCTTGCCATGTTCGGCGGAACGGTGAACGCCGAGACCTATCACCACTCGCAGGAGTATTTCTTTTATATCACACTGGGCGTGCCCTTTTATATGTTCGGGCAGGCCATGAATCCCATCATCCGCGCGGATGGCAATCCTCGGTTTGCCATGGTGTCCACCCTTGCGGGTGCGGTGCTGAACATCATTCTGGACCCCATCTTCATTTTCGGTTTCCGCTGGGGCATGATGGGCGCAGCGGTGGCTACCGTCATCGGTCAGCTGGTCACGGCAGCGCTGGCAGTGTGGTATCTGCTGCACATGAAGATCATTCGTCCTGAAAAGGGTGACTACCGGCTGAAGGGCTCCATCTGCGGCCGCACCCTGACCCTTGGCATCACCAGCTTTCTGTCCCAGATCAGCCTTGTGGCGGCAATGGCAGCCATCAACAACATGATCCGCAAATACGGCGCACTGGATGCCGTGTTCGGGCAGGAGCAGTACGCCCAGATCCCCATGGCGGTGGTGGGCATCGTGATGAAGTTCTTCCAGATCGTCATCTCCATCGTGGTGGGCATGGCGGCTGGTTGCATCCCCGTGGTGGGCTTCAACATGGGTGCCAAAAAGCCCACCCGCGTAAAGGAGCTGTTCACGAAACTGCTGCTGGCAGAGGCCGCGGTGGGTGCCGTTGCGCTGGTGCTGGTGGAGGGCTTCCCGCGTCAGCTGATTGCCCTGTTCGGTGCCGCCAACGAGAGCGTCTACTACACGGATTTTGCAGTGCGCTCCTTCCGCATCTACCTGTGCATGATCATTCTGGCCTGTGTCAACAAGGCCTGCTTCATCTTTTTGCAGGCCATGGGCAAGGCGGCGGAATCCACCGCCCTGTCCATGGTGCGTGAGGTGGTGTTCGGCGTGGGCTTTGCCCTGCTGCTGCCCCGGTTCTTCGGGCTGGACGGCGTGCTGTACTCCATGCCCATATCGGATATTCTCACCTTCCTGATCGCTGGCTATCTCATCCTCAAGACCTACCGTGAACTGAGCACGAAAGGAGAAGTCTAATGGAAAAACGCATCATCACCATCAGCCGCGAGTTTGGCAGCGGCGGCAGAACCATCGGCAAACTGGTAGCAGAGCATCTGGGCATCCAGTGCTATGACGCCGAACTGATCCAGAAACTGGCTGTCGAAAGCGGCTTTGACGAGAGCTACATCAAGGAGACCGGAGAGTACACTCCCGGCGGCTTCCTCGCCTCCGCCTTCACCGACCGCAGCTTCGGCCCCACCAACGAGGACCTGCTCTGGAAGCTGCAATACCGGATCATCCGGGAGCTGGCGGAAAAAGAGCCCTGCGTCATCGTAGGACGCTGCGCCGACTTCATCCTGCAGGACCGCACCGACTGCCTGAAAGTCTTTGTCCACGCCGACCTGAAGTTCCGGGCTGACCGCATCGTGCGGGTCTACGGCGAGCGTGAGAAATCTCCCGAGGCCCGTCTGAAGGAGAAGGATAAGCGCCGCGCTGCTTATTACCGCTTCTATACCGATATGAAATGGGGCAATGCCGCCAACTATCATATTGCACTGGACAGCGGGGTTATCGGCATTGAAAAAAGCGCAGAGATCATCGAAAGTCTTGCGTAAGCCGTATCCGAGGCAAGTCCTACGCCAATAGAGCAAAACAAATAATCCGAACCTTTCTCTTATCGAGAAAAGGTTCGGATTTTCTATTTTAGCGGCAGTCCTCCCGGGAGACATTCCTACGGGTTGGGAACCGCGCACTAACAAAAGCCCCACTGGGGCTTTTGTTGCCCCGCCTGCGGTGGGGCCGTGCTGTCCAAGTCCTCTTATCCGCTGTTATAGCTAAAGGGAAAATGTCATATAAAGCAAAAAAGACAGCTACCAAAAGCTGTCTTCCTTGTGGTGCAGGAATGCAATCCAAATCCGAACCATTTCCCTTTGATGCGGCTTCTGCCGCTTCTCCAAAAGTCACGGTCTGTGTTCCTTCTTTATAGTTGAAGGTTATCAAAACCTTATCATCGTACAGATAAATCGCATTGATGAAGGTATCCACCAGCGCCTGCCGCTGGTCTTTCAGGCTCATGTCCAGTTTACGGAACCGCAGCAGCCAGAACCGGATGAACTCCTCCGTGACCTTGGGCTTTGCCAGCTTCTCTTCCGCAATGCGGGCTTCAAGCTCACGCTTGGTTTCTTCCAGCTGCTCCAGCCGCTCCTTGGTGGAGCTGGTCAGAATACCAGCCTGTATCGCGTTCAGCATATTCTGGATACCGGATTCCGCATCCCGAAGCTGTTTCTCATAGAGGGGAATGTTGGTGTTCTCCTTGTTTTGCAGTTCCATCACCTTGGCGATGATAGATTCCATGGCGGCATCGTCTTTGACAAGCTGCATCGTCTGGTTGACCACCAGATCTTCCAGCCACTGTTTACGGACGGTCTTTTTCTTGCAGCCCTTGTGCTTTTTGGCAGTGGCACATTTATAGTAGCGGTGGACTTCACCCGTCCGGCTCGTGCCGCTTTCGCCAAACATCAACGCCCCACAGTAGCCGCAGAACAGCTTGGTGGTGAGCAGGTAGTCATCCTCTGCCTTTCTACGGGCAGGGGCTTTCTTGTTTTTGGCGATTTTCTCCTGCACATCCTCAAACAGTTCCAGCGGAATGATGGGCGGGATAGCATCCGGTACGACCACATCCCGGAATTTCAGTTCTCCGATGTACCGCCGGTTTTTGAGCATATGTTCGACGCTGTTATAGGTAAACGCACCGCCCACCGGGTTCTTGATGCCGTTTTCGTTCAGCCAGTCCCGGATCTCCTTCATGGTGGAGCCTTCATTGTACTTCTTGAACGATTCCAGCACAAAAGGCGAGGTGAGAGGGTCAATATGGAACTTCCGTTCCGAATCCAGCGTGTAACCAAAGGTTCCACGACCACCGTTGCAGCGTCCTTTCAGGATGTTCTCGGTCTGTCCACGCACGACCTTCTCGGCAAGGTCAGCGGAATAATACTCGGCATAACCTTCCAGCACCGATTCCAGAATGATGCCCTCCGGCCCCTCGGAGATGATCTCGGTGGCAGACATGAGCTTGACACCATTCTTCTTCAGCTGGGTCTTGTACCGGGCACTGTCGTAGCGGTTCCGGGCAAAACGGTCAAGCTTCCAGACCAGCACAATGTCAAACAGCTTTTTGTCGCTGTCTTTTATCATCTGCTGAAACTCCGGGCGGTTGTCCGTTTTGGCAGAGATGGCACGGTCAATGTAGTGCTTGACGATGGTGATGCCATTCTTTTCCGCATAGGCAGTGCATTCACGAATCTGGCCTTCAATGGATTCTTCGCGCTGGTTATCCGATGAATAGCGGGCATAGATCACGGCGGTCATGGCAAGCACCTCTCTTTTATGCATCAATGGACGGTAGAGTGTTCATTTCAAAGCAATGTTTCGTATAATGTATATACCATACTTTTCATCCTATTGCAATAGGTTTATAGAATGTCATTTTTCCTGAATGTCATTTTTATGATGGACTCCTGTACAAATTTCGGCTGAACGGTATTCAAAAAGGATGTTCTATCCCATGACAGAGCATCCTTTTGAAACAGCTTTCTCTTATTATAGCTTTAAATCGTCCAATTCTGACTTGCTGATTGCAAATCAACCATGTGCGCATACAATCCGTTCCGAGCATAAAGCTCATCCGGGCTGCCCTGCTCGGCCACGATGCCGCCCGACAGCACCACCACCTGATCCGCACCGGCTACGGTGCGCATCCGGTGGGCGATGATGAGGACGGTTTTGTGTTTTATGAGCCGGGACAGAGCCTCCTGAATGGCAGTTTCGTTTTCCACATCCAAGCTGGCGGTGGCCTCGTCCAGCAGGATGATGGGCGCATCCTTCAGGAAGGCGCGGGCGATGGAAATGCGCTGACGCTCACCGCCGGAAAGAGCGCAGCCGTTCTCGCCGATGTTGGTGTTCCACTTGTCCGGCAGCTTCTCGGCAAATTCCTCGCAGTTTGCCAGCTTTGCCGCCGCAAGGACCTCCTCGTCGGTGGCACCCTTGCGCCCCAGACGGATGTTTTCGAGGATCGTGTTGTCAAACAGGGTCACATCCTGAAAGACGATGGAATACAGGCTCATGAGCTTTTCCGGGTCGATTCGGGAGACATCCATGCCGCCCACGGTGATGCGGCCCTTCTGGTAGTCCCAGAACCGTGCCGCCAGCCGGGAAACGGTAGTTTTTCCGCCGCCGGAGGGGCCTACCAGCGCCGTGACTTCCCCCTGCTTTGCGGTAAAGGAAACGTCCCGCAGCACCGTCTCGCCGGAGTTATAGGCAAAGCCCACATGGTCGAACACGATATCGCAGCCCTGATTGGTCAGCTGCTCGCTGCCGGTCTGCAAGGGAGCGTCCAAGATCTCATTCATGCGTCCTACATTGGTGCGCATGGCAATGACCGCCGCCAGATTCTGCAAGGCACCCTGCATGGGGTCGTACATCCGGGATGCCGCCATCAGGAACAGAAACAGGGTCAGCACGTCGATGCCGCCCTGCACCAGCAGCACCGAACCGGTGAGCGCCACCGACGCAATGCCCAGCTTGAGCACCATGCTGGCGGAGCACACAAGCAGCGCTGTTTCCAGCTCTGCCACAATAGACTGCTTTTCCACTGCCCGGATTTTGTCGGAAAGGCCGGACAGATACCGCTGCTCCGCATTGCTGGCTTTCAGGTCCCGGAGGGTCTCGATGTACTCCTGAATGCCGTCCGCACAGGCCATTTTCGCGGCCATGGTCCTGGCCTGCACCTTGTCCTGTACCCGATAGCTGCCCACCACGATGGCAGCGGATACCGGAATGACCCACAGCGCCGCCAGTGCCATCCGCCACTCAAAGGCAAACAGGCTCAGGGCAATGAGCACGGTGGAGATGAGGGAGCCGAACAGACCGGGGATGAAGTGGGAGCAGTCCTTTTCCAGTACCTCGCAGTCCGCCATGATGGTGCTGGTCAGGTCGGCAAGGTCTCGCTTGCCGAAAAAGGACAGAGGCAGCTTCCGCAGCCGCTCCGCAAGGGTCAGGCGGCGGGTGCCGCTCTCCTTATAGGTGGTAAAATAGGTGTCGTTGTATTGGAACCATGTGGTCAGTAAAATCAGTGCAAAGCAGGCAGCGCATCCCAGCAGATAGAAGGTGCTTCTCCCGCTCGTGGAGCCTGCCAGCAGGTCTTTTACCAAGAGATACAGCAGCCCGGTGGGCAGCATGAACGCCATGTTCTGGAACGCACAGGCCAGAACGCCCTTTACAAGCCCCTTTGCGCCTTCCGGTGAGCTGGCTATGGCGTGTTGAATTTTTCCGATCATTCCTTACCCCTCCTTTGCGACCTTCCACTGCACCGACGCCTGATACTCCTGCCACATCCGGGCAAACAGGCCGTTCTGCGCGCACAGCTCGTCCTTTGTGCCGGATTCTGCGATCTGCCCATCCCGCACCACATAGATGCAGTCGGCGTTGGCGACGGTGGACAGGCGGTGTGCGATCATCAGCACCGTTTTGCCCTTGGCAAGCTGGGCAAAGGCCGCCTGTACCTTTGCTTCATTGTCCGGGTCGGCAAAGGCGGTGGCCTCGTCCAGGATCAGGATGGGCGCATTTTTCAGCATGGCACGGGCAATGGCAATGCGCTGCTGCTCGCCGCCGGACAGATACACACCCTTGGTGCCGATGACCGTGTGGATGCCCGCCGGGAACTTCTCCACGATATCCATGCACTGTGCAGCTTTCAGCACCGCCAGCACCTCGGCTTCGGTGGCCTGCGGCCTACCCAGACGGACGTTGTCCAGAATGCTGCCCTTGAGCAGGCAGCTGTTCTGGAAGACAAAGGAAATGGTATCCATCAGCTCTTCCTTGGGGATATCCCGCACATCCGCTCCGCCCACCCGGACGCTGCCGCTCTGCACATCAAAGAACCGGCAGACAAGGTTTGCCAGCGTGGATTTGCCGCCGCCGGAGGGGCCTACAAAAGCCACCGTCTGCCCCGGCTGAATGTCCAGAGAAACGCCCTTGATGACCTCGGTTTTTCCGTCGTAGCTGAAATGCACATCCCGCAGCGTGACAGAGGAATCCTTCGGGTGCTGCGGAACAGCCTGCACCTGCATGGGCGCCGCCTCCAGCACCGAGTCGATGCGTGCCAGCGCATCCGCCACCACCATCTTGTTCTCACTCATGTACATTATACGGGTCAAAGTCAGGGAGATCACCGGCGTGATGATGATATAGAACAGCAGGTTCAGCAGAAACTCCGGGGTGACGCCGTGGGTCGTGAACAGCAGCCCGCCCGCGATCAAAAAGGCGAACACGCCGTTGACGGCGGCGGTGTAGAACATCATGGGCAGGCGCAGCTCTTTGGTGTAGGAGACGACCCACTTTTCGTACTCATCAATGGTGGCCTTGAACTTTTTGAAGGAAAATACCGACTGCCCGAAGGTCTTGACCACCGGGATGCCCCGGACGTACTCCACGGCCTCATTGGACATAGCCTCCAAGGCGTTCCCGTACTGCCGCATTTTTTCAGCCATCTGCTTGCCAGTCATGGTCGTCATAATGAGGAAGGCCAGCACCACCGGCGCAAGGCTCAGCAGCCCCAGCCGCCAGTCGAACGCCAGCAGCAAAACCAGCAGCCCCACCGGGGTGGCGACGGCGTTGTACTGGTCGGGCAGCTGGTGGGCCAGATAGGTCTCGGCGGCTCCGGTGCTCTCATGGATGATTTTACGCAGCTTGCCGCTGCCGAAGTTCTCGGTAAAGCCCAGCGGCAGCACCGCCAGATGCTCCGACACCGCCAGCCGCAGATTGGTCGCCACCCGGAACGCCGACAGGTGGGAGCACATCATCGCCGCAATGTAAATGAGGTAAGACAGCACCGCGAATAACACTGCCATCCAGCCGTAACGAGGGATGTTCACCGCCTGCGCATAGTTTGGCGCGGAGTTCAGCACATCCCGCAGGATCTTCCAGATGTACACAAAAGGCACCAGCGCCACCAGCGCGCTGACCGCGGACAGCACCCACGAAGCGTAGGTGAAATATCGGTAGTTCCCGGCGTAACCCATCAGCCGGG
>OGPO01000593.1_pt1 | contig 29470 bp, 21 predicted proteins | sample 1553041 | NCBI WGS metagenome assembly OGPO01 (sample SAMEA2580281, study PRJEB22360) | human gut metagenome | biome: human gut; feature: human-associated habitat; material: faeces | place: Denmark | collected 2008/2010 | reverse complement strand
GTACTCTTCGCCCCGGGGGGGTGGCGGTGGGGAGCGAGGGGAGCCACATGTGCATGCAGATGCGCGGCATCGAAAAGCAACAGTCGGCGACGACAACCTCGGCCTTCACCGGGATTTTCCTCTCCGACCACCGCACGCGCGAAGAGTTCATGACCCTGATCTCGCACCGGTACCGGTAGACCCGCCGCACGATAAAACGGAACGTCCCGCAGCGCACGGCTTGCGGGACGTTCCGTTTGCGGGGGCGACCCGATTATGATTTACCCTTACCCTTGAGCTCCACCAGGGCGGCATTCAGCGCCCGGTGAAGCGAATACTGCGAAAGGGGTTTGACGAGGAATTCGTTGCACCCCGCATTGCGCGCGCTCTCGATCTCGCTGCCGGACGAATAGGCCGACATGGCAATGATGGGGACGTCCGCCGAAACGCTGCGGATACGCCGCGTAGCCTCCAGGCCGTCCATCACAGGCATGCGGATGTCCATCAGCACGGCATCGGGCTGCACCGTCCCGAACATGTCCACGGCCTCGGCTCCCGTATGGGCACGCACGAGGCTGAAGCGGCGGCTGAGGACGGCTTCGATGAGTCTGAAATTGGTGTCCGAATCCTCGGCGACCAGCAGTACCCACGACTTGCCGTCGTCCCGGCCCGGGGCGGCGCAATGCTGCTCGTCGTCTTTGCCGCCGTCCCGGTGGACGACGGGGATCGAGAAATGGAACCGCGTGCCCTTGCCGGGTTCGGAATCCACTCCGATTGTACCGTCGAGTTTCTCGACGATCATCTTCGAAATGGCCAGCCCGAGCCCGGTTCCGGCTGCGAAATCGTTGAGTTTGACGAACCGGTCGAAAATATTGCGCGCCTTCTCGGGCGGTATGCCCATGCCGGTATCTTGGACGAAGAACTCCACGCACCCGTCCTTCAGGTCGAACCCGAAGCGGATCTCCCCCTCTTCGGTAAACTTGCCGGCGTTGTTCAGCAGGTTGGAAATGACCTGTGCCAGGCGGTTCTGGTCGCAGACGATCTCCACGTTCGCGACCCGTTCCTCGAAGACCAGCTCCACGCCCGGCTTGACGCGGGGTTTGTGGACTTCCAGCTCCGAGCGGCAGAGGTCGTTGAGGTTCATCGGCCTGAAGCGGAATTCGAGCGTCCCGGCTTCGATCTTCGAAATGTCGAGGATATCGTTTATCAGTTGCAGCAGCAGCTCGGAATTGACGTCGATGATATCGATGAACTGTTGTTTCTCCTCCTCGGTTTCCACTTCGCCGATGAGCTTGGCAAAGCCCACGATGGCATTGAGCGGCGTGCGGATCTCGTGGCTCATGTTCGCCAGGAAGGCAGATTTGAGACGGTCGGACTCCTCGGCGCGGATACGCGCCTCGACGATCTCCAGCTCGGCATTCTTCATGTCGGTGATGTCCCACGAGACACCGATGATGAGCGGAAGACGGTTTTCGACCGGCACCAGCGACTTGGAAGTATTGACGATACGGGTCTCGCCCGTGACCGAGACGTACTCCTCGATGAAGGTCTGGCGTTCGCCCGTACGCAGCAGCGTCAGGTCGTCCTGGCGGAAATGCTCCGCATCCTTCGGGCTGGGGAAAATCTCGTAATCGGTATGCCCGAGCGCCCTGGAGGCCGGAATCCGCGAATATTCCTCGAACGCCCGGTTCCAGTAGAGGTAACGGAACTCGTTGCTCGGGTCTTTCACGAACAGATAGACCGGGACATTGTTGAGGATGCACTCCAGGATGGAGTTCATCTCCTTGACCTTGCTCTCGTGTTCGATGCGCTGCGTCACGTCCCGGCCGAAGAACCAGACGATCTCGCGTTCCTGGAAGTAGTCGTAGATGATGTAGGCCACGATGTCCCACGCCACGATATGCCCCTGCTCGTTCTTGAAGCGGACGGTGTATTTGTGCGAGCCGTTATCGCGGCGTATTTTCTCCAGCCGGGCATCCCACTGCTGACGGGAACCTTCGTACGACCAGAAATCGTAAACCTTGTGTTGCGAAAGGTCGCCTTCGACATCGTGCCGCACCCGGAACTGCTCGTTGGCATATTCCATCGTACCGTCCAGGCTGCAGGCGTAAATCTCCTCGTCGACATTGTTCAGCGCATATTTGACCATCTCCAGCTCATGCTTGGCGGCCTCGGCCTCGGTGATGTCGCGGCAGATGCAGAGGGCATGCTCCTCGTCGAGCGGGAAAATCCGGTTTTCGTAGTTGCGGGTTCGGCCCCCGAGCGTAATGTCGTGGTGGGAAGAGGAGCCGCACCCCGTCGCAAAGACATTGTCGAGGTTGTTCTTCACATTGCGGCAGGCCGAGGGCGAAAGCATCGTCCGGATATTCTGCCCGGCGAGCTCTCCGCCCGGAACCCCGACATGGTTGGTCTCATCCGCGGAAACCAGTTCGACCAGCGTCCCTTCGCGGTCGAGCACGGTCAGCATGTCGGGTATCGAATCGAGAATCTTACAGGCATAACGCTCCCGAAACCGACTCCCGGAAGCCTTCGGCGTATCGAGTTGTGCCTCGAGCTCTTCGATCCTGCGGATAAGCTCTTCGCGGGAGCAGTTATCGTATCGGCTCATACATTGTGGTATTGTGCATAGATAGTTACAAAAGTAATATATTTTCCGAAAGACGAACCATTTTCGGGCCGAAATCGCCAACGATTACGCCCCATGTAGCAACGATACCGTTCGGTAGCAGCATTCCCGACCGCAACTCGGTGCTATTACCGTTCAAAAACAGCGCAGAAAAAGCCCGCAAAGAATCTCTTTCCGCCCGGCACCGGGTCAAGACGCCCCAAAATGGGCTATTTCTCGCCGGGTTAAACCCCTGTGCCCGACCATAGAACACACCGCAGCCGCGTTGCATATCGCAAAACTGCTTTTTTATATCCCGATCAGGCTTCCACGCGTAAAAAAGGTGTGGAAGGAACGAATTTTGAACATGCTCCGAGACAGCAAACTAAAAAATCAAAATCATGACCGTCAAAAAATTACGTTACCTCGCATACGCACTCGTTGCAGTTGCGTTTTGCGCGTGCCAGAAAGAGCCCTCGACATCGGGCCTCCACAAAGACTATGTGGTCTACACCGCTTACGACACCGAAGCCGACTTCGGTGCAGTGGACACCTACTACCTCCCCGACAGCATCCTGCTGATCGGTGGCGCAGACAAGACGGAATATTGGAAAGACGGCAATGCGCTGGAGATCGTCAACACGGTCGCCAGCCGCATGAACGCCGCCGGCTACACCCGCACCGAGGACAAGGATGCGGCCAGCGTCGGCCTGCAATTGAGCTACGTGCAGAAAGTGACCTATTTCGTGGGTTACGACTATCCCTACTGGTGGTGGTACTACCCCTACTACTGGACGCCCGGATACTGGGGCGACTGGCTGGGATGGCACTATCCCTACCGCGTATATTACGGTTATACGGCCGGTTCGCTGCTGATCGAGATGCTGGATCTGGAAGCCGACCAGCAGAGCGGCAAGAAACTGCCCGTCATCTGGGACAGCTACATCGGCGGCCTGCTCACCTCGTCGGAAAGCCTCAACCAGCAGCGCACGCTGGACGCCGTCGAACAGGCATTCGACCAGTCGCCTTACCTGAAAAAATAATTTAACCGTAAAAACACGTCCGATTATGAAAACATCGAAATACCCGGTTCTAAAAACCATCGCACTCTGTGTCGTCCTGCTCGCCGCTGCGCGCACGGGCAAAGCGCAGATCTTCCCGAACAATTACATCAACGTCGACTGGCAGATGGGCGTGCCCCTGGGCAGCAGCCTCGCCGACAAAGCCTCGGGCTGGGGCATGAACTTCGAAGGCGGCTATTTCATCACGCCGGCCATCGCCGTGGGCCCGTTCATCTCTTACCAGACCAACCTCGAAACGATTCCGCGCCAGACACTCGACCTGGGCAACGGTTCGGCCCTCACGGTCAACCAGAAGCACTCCGTATTCCAGCTGCCGTTCGGCGTCACCAGCCGTTACACCTGGCTTACGGACAGCGTATTCCAGCCCTATGCAGGCCTGAAGCTGGGAGCCAACTACGCCGAACTTTCGTCCTATTACTACGTCGTCAAGCAGTACAACGACACGTGGGGATTCTACCTCTCGCCCGAAATCGGCGTGAGCATCTTCCCGCGCCCCGACTACCGTTTCGGGTTCCATGTGGCACTCTATTACAGCTATGCCACCAACAGCGGCGACGTCCTGACTTACTCGGTCAACAACCTCAATAATTTCGGCATACGCGTCGGTATATCATTCTGACGCAGAGTGGGAAAGCGCCTCTTGTGGAGTGCCCCGGTTCCTGAAAAGGGATCGGGGTTCCCTTTTTCGGGGAACCTTTTCCCCGGCGGATTTGCAGGTTCGGAAAATTGTACCTACCTTTACAACGACTAAAACCATTGGATGTTTAAAACGGATACGGCATCGTAGGAATCCATAACTTGCATTGGATTCCGACTCTTTCTTCCCTCCCGGGGGCATTTCTGCCCGGGCGGACATTCATTTTGCCTTATTTTAAAAAATTCGCCATGCACGGGATTTCCCAATCCATCCTGCGCGCGGCCTCAACTACAAACAACCATGGAACAGGAAAATAAACAGATCTTCGATTTCGATTTAAAAATGATCGCCGATTTCTTCAGGGAACTCGACAGGCAGGGGCCCGGCGGCGTGGAGCAGACGCTCCGCGCCCTGGAATTCGTACCCGACAGGCCGGGGATGCGGATCGCCGACATCGGATGCGGCACCGGCGGACAGACCGTCACGATCGCCCGGAACAGGGATTGTACGATAACGGCCGTCGACCTGCTGCCGGAGCTGTTGGAAGAATTCCGCGCCCGGATAAAAAAGGCCGGGCTGGAAAACCGCGTCACGGCCATACAGGGCTCGATGGATGCACTGCCCTTCAGCCCCGGGGAGTTCGACGTGATTTGGGCCGAAGGCTCGATCTACAATATCGGATTCGAACGCGGGCTGAGGGAGTGGCGGCAGTACCTCAAACCGGGCGGCATAATCGCCGTGACCGAATGCTCGTGGCTCTCGGGCGCACGCCTGGCGTCGAAATTCATCTCGGACTATTTCCCCGACATCGACAGCCCGTCGGGGAAAGTGCGGATCCTCGAAGAGGCCGGATATGCACCTCTGGCGCATTTCGCACTGCCCGAGCATTGCTGGACGGAAAACTACTTCGCCCATGCAAGCGCACGCATCCCGGGATTCCTGGAGCAATACAGGCACAGTGAAAAGGCACTCCTGCTGGCCGAAATGCAGAAAAACGAGATCGCCCATTACGAGAAATACAAAGCGTACTACGGTTACGTCTTCTACATAGGCCAAAAAACGGAAGAGTAATCCCCGTCCGAAAAGGCAGAATCCCGCTTCCCCGAAAGAGGCGGGATTCGTTTTTCCGGTTCAGGGAAAAATGCCCGGTCATTCCATCGAGGTGTAGACGAGCATCGTCTCGGGGGCCAGGCTGATCCAGCTTCCGGACGCATGCGCCACCCCGCGCTCCACGGGAAGCAACCGTTCGCCCCCGAGCCTGAGCCGCCCCCGGACGTAGACATAAAACACGAAGAGCCGCAGTCCTTCGGGACTGCGGCTCTTTTCATCCGTGCAGGGCGCTATGACCGTGACAGGGCGTCGAGGCGCGACAATTCGTCGTCGGAGAAGGATGCATGCTCCAGCGCCCGGAGGTTATCTTCGATCTGGGCGACGGAGCTTGCCCCGATAATGACCGACGTGACACGTTTGTCGCGCAGCAGCCATGCCAAAGCCATCTCGGCAAGGGTCTGGCCGCGCTGCCGGGCGATTTCATGCAGGCCGCGGATCCGTTCCGACATCCTCTCCGTCAGCACGTCGCGCCGCAGCGAACCCTCCGCCGCCATGCGCGAGCCTTCCGGAATACCGTTCAGGTAACGGTCGGTCAGCAGCCCCTGTGCCAGCGGCGAAAAGGCCACGAACCCGGCCCCGGCCTCGGCATTGAGCGTCAGGATGCCCGACGTGTCGGGTTCGCGGTCGAACAGGTTGTAGCGATCCTGGAAAAGCAGGCAGGGTACGTCGCGCTGGGCCAGGTAGCGGAAAGCGAAACGTGCCGCGGCCAGCGGGTAGCGCGACAGCCCGACATAGAGCGCCTTGCCTGCGCGGACGATGTCGACCAAAGCCTGGAGGGTCTCTTCGAGCGGGGTCTCGGGATCGTAGCGGTGCGAGTAGAAGATGTCCACATAATCGAGCTTCATGCGCCGCAGGCTCTGGTCGAGGCTTGCCATGAGGTATTTGCGCGAGCCCCAGTTGCCGTAGGGCCCCAGCCACATGTCGTAACCCGCCTTGGTCGAAATAAAGAGTTCGTCGCGGTAGGGTCGGAACGACTGCTCCATCAAACGGCCGAAGTTCTCCTCGGCCGTACCGTAGGCGGGGCCGTAGTTGTTCGCCAAATCGAAATGGACGATTCCCCGGTCGAACGCGTAATGGGCCATCTGCCGCACATTGGAGAAGGTCTGCCCGCTGCCGAAATTGTGCCACATGCCGAGCGAAAAGGCGGGCAGCAGCACACCGCTGCGTCCCGCACGCCGGTAGGTCATGCCATCTTCGTAACGCGACGCGGCCGGCTGGTAAATAGGTTCGATCATAGCTGTCAGTTTATTTCAGTATCAAAACAAAAAATCCGCGAACATTGTATTTTTCCTGCCGCCTCCCCGTGGGACGCCGGAGCAAGACAAGCGTCCGCAAAAGCGCCGGGGCAGCACCGAAGAAGGAGGCGGCGGTGGCATCGGATATAACGGATACAAGGCATTAACAGGGAGTCTGCATATCCGATGCCGTCCGTTACTATATCTTGCAAACGGACTCAGGACGCGGTCAATGCGCCTCGAGCCAGTTGTCGCCCACGCCGTAGTCGACCACCAGGCGCACCTTGAGGGCGGCGGCGGATTCCATGCATTCGGTGACGATGGCCGCGACGCGCTCCTGTTCGGAACGGAGCATGTCGACGACCAATTCGTCGTGTACCTGAAGGATCACCTTCGACCGGATGCCTTCGGCCGCGAAACGGCGGTGGACATTGATCATGGCGATCTTCATGATGTCGGCCGCAGACCCCTGGATCGGGGCGTTCACGGCATTCCTCTCCGCCAGGCCGCGCGCCACGGCGTTGTGCGAGGAGATGTCGTTGAGATAGCGGCGGCGGCCGAAGATCGTCGAGACGAATCCCTCCTCCTTGGCCCTGGCGACCACATTGTCCATATACTCCTTGACCTTGGGGTAAGATTCGAAATAACCGTCGATAATGTCCTTGGCCTCCTTACGCGGGATTTCGAGCCGCTGGCTCAGGCCGAAGGCCGAAATGCCGTAGATGATGCCGAAATTGGCCGTCTTGGCACGGCGGCGCTCCTCGGAGGTCACTTCGTCGAGGGTTTTGTTGAAAAGTTTGGCGGCCGTCGCGGCATGGATATCCTCGCCGTGGGCGAAGGCCGCGATCAGCGATTCGTCGCCCGAAAGGTGCGCCATCAGGCGCAGCTCGACCTGACTGTAATCGGCCGAGAGCAGCAGGTGGTCGGAATCGGAGGGGATGAACGCCCGGCGGATGCGGCGCCCCATCTCTTCGCGCACGGGGATGTTCTGCAGGTTGGGATTAGTGGACGAAAGGCGCCCGGTAGCCGTGACCGCCTGGTTGAAGGAGGTATGGATACGCCCCGTCGTCCGGTTGACCAGCTGGGGAAGCGCCTCGACATAGGTCGAAAGCAATTTTTTGACACCCCGGTATTCGAGGATCAGGTCGACGATGCGGTGTTTGCGGGCGAAGGTCTGCAAATAATCCTCGTCGGTGCAGAACTGCTTGGTCTTGGTCATCTTGGGCTTTTCGGCGATGCGCATCTTGGCGAAAAGCACCTCGCCCAGCTGGCGTGCCGAGTTGATGTTGAGCGTCGACTCGCCGGCTTCGGCACGGATCGCGGCTTCCAGTTCGGCCAGCCTGCGGCTCAGTTCGACGGAGTATTCGGCCAGCGCCCCGGAGTCGATCCGCACGCCCGCCATCTCGATGTCGGCCAGCACGGCGATCATGGGCTCCTCGACCTCGAAATAGAGGTGTTGCAACCCGATCTTCTCGACCTGAGGGTAGAGCACGTGTTTGAGTTGCAGGGTGACGTCGGCATCTTCGGCGGCGTACTCCTTGACGCGCTCGACGTTCACCAGATCCATCGTCAGCTGCTTGGAACCCTTGCCGATCAGCGTTTCGATCTCGATAGGCTTGTAGTTGAGGTATTTTTCCGACAGGGCGTTCATGTTGTGGCGCGACTCGGGATCGAGCAGGTAATGCAGGATCATCGTGTCGTACTTGCGGCCCCGGATATCGAGCCCCAGGCGCCGGAGCACCATCAGGTCGAACTTGATGTTCTGGCCGATCTTGGCAATCCCTTCGTCTTCGAACAGCGGCCGCACGATCTGCGTATATTCCGCCGTATTTTCCTCCTTGAAGGGAATGTACCACGCTTCGAACGGCTTTACGGCCAGCGACATGCCGACGATGCGGTCGTTGAAGATGTCGAACCCCGTGGTCTCGGTGTCGAAACAGAATTCGCCGTATTTCCCGACCTCGGCGACCACTTCGCGCAACTGGGAGGCATTCTCCACGAGGCGGTAATCGTGCGGCGTGGTCTGCGCCGTCTTGAACTGCATGGCATCGGCTTCGGCCTGCAGTTCTGCGACGGGAACCTCGGCGGCAGGCATGTCGACCACCGGGTCGCCGAAGAGGTTGCCCTGTCCGACCAGCGCCGCGCGTTTGGCGGCGGCGGACTTGGCCCGAGCCATCTCCGCAAGCTGGGTCTGCGCCTCCTGGCGGGGGCCTTCGGGTTGCTCCTCGGGGGGCGCAAGGTTCGTAAGGTCGTTCATAAAGGCCTTGAAATCCAATTCGGCAAAAAGGGCCTTGAGTTCGTCGATATGGGGTTCGCAGACCGTGAGGTCTTCTTCGCGGAACGGGATGGGCACGTCGAGGCAAATGGTGGTCAGTGTCTTGGCAAGGCGCAGTTTGTCGCCCCACTCGGCGATCTTCTCGCCCTGCTTGCCCTTGATCTTCGAGACGTTGTCGAGGATATTTTCCACCGTTCCCCACTCCTGCACGAGTTTGCAGGCGCTCTTCTCGCCGATTCCCGGCACACCCGGGATATTGTCCGAAGCATCGCCCCACAGTGCGAGGATGTCGCGCACGAGGCTGGGGTCGTCGATGCCGTATTTCCCGCGGATCGCCTCCCGGTCGACGATCTCGATGCTCCCTTCGGCGCCCTTCTGCTTGTATATCTTGCAATTGTCACGTACCAGCTGGCCGTAGTCCTTGTCGGGCGTCACCATGAAGACCTCGTAACCCGCCTCGACGCCTTTTTGCGACAGCGTGCCGATCACGTCGTCGGCCTCGTAACCCTCGACTTCGAGGATCGGGATGCACATGGCTTCCAGCACACGCTTGACATAGGGGACGGAGAGGAGGATGTCCTCGGGCGTCTCGGCACGGTTGGCCTTGTACTCGGGAAATATCTCCCGGCGGAAGCTGCCGCCCTTGGGGTCGAACGCCACGCCCAGCAGGTCGGGTCGCTCACGCTTCTGGATGTCGCGCAGGAACTTTACGAAGCCGAATACCACGGAGGTATTCATGCCGGCCCGGTTGCGCATGGGACGCCCCAGAAAGGCATAGTAATACTTGAAGATCAACGCATAGGCGTCGACGAGAAACAGTTTTTTCATATATTCGATTTGCGTCAATAATAGTTCCCTTTCGATGTTTGCCGTGCGCCTATCCCTTGCGCCCGGGGCCTGTCCGGTAGAAATGTCGGGGTATGTCGTTCCGGCGGAACCGCCGGGCGGAAATCAGCGGTTGTCCTCGGCGAACCACTCGGCGAACGAGGTTGCAGTCTCATGCAGGCGGAGCGAATGCAGTTCCACCCCCAGGGGCAGGCGGCGTGCGATGCGTGCCGCGAAATCGCCGAGCATGTTTTCGCACGTCGGCTGGTAGTCCACCGTGACGATGTTGCCGAAGCGTTCGGCCAGCACCGCCCGCAGGGGAGCGTCGCGGCGTGTCGCCCGCAACACGAGCGCATGGTCGAAACGGGAAACGACCTCCTCGTTGACAATGCTTTTCAGGACACCGAAGTCCATCACCATCCCACACTTGGGGTTCGTGTCGTCGTCCGCAGGGCACCCTTTCACGGTCACGAACAACCGGTAGGAATGCCCGTGGATCTCACGGCACGGCCCGTCGTATCCGTCGAGGGCATGTGCGGCCTCGAACGAAAACTCCTTTGTCAATCTGATCACTGCCATATCCGCAAAGATATTCATTAAATGCGAAAGGAGAAAGCGTTTTCCGCACTTTTCACCACGGGGGTTCCTTTACGCCCCGTTCCGGATCGGTAAACAAAGGTGCGGGAAACCCCGGTCGCATATCCTTCCCCACAAAAAACCGCCCCGGTTTTGATTTGTCCTTATTAGTTCCTATATTTGTTACCATAAGTCTCATTATCTGATGAAACGTGTCCTGAATGATCTCACCCCGTTGCCCGGCAACGATTTGTTCATCACACAGTATTGGTTTGACAAACAAACCGATCCGCCCCTTCATTTCCACGAGGATTACATGCTCAGCCTGACCCTGAACGTGAAGGGTACACGTGTCACCGGACAATCGGTCGACAATTTCACGGAAAAAGACCTGATCATCATTTTCCCGCGCGTACCGCACTGTTACAAACGCGACGAAGCCTTTGCGGAGACCAATTGCGAGGCCGTCGCCGTGCAGTTCAGCCGCGACATGCCCAACTGGCAGATATTCGAAACGGAATCCATGCTCCCCATCCGGAAAATGCTGAGCCAGCCGGTCGCCGGGCTCTGGTTCGCCGAAAGCGTCGTAGACCGCGTCCGCGACAGGTTACTGCAACTGCCCGGGCTGCGGGGATTCGCATCGGCGTCGCTTTTCCTGAACATACTCAACGACCTGGCCACGGCTGGGCCGGACGAAACGGGGCCGATAGGTGCCCCGTACTACGAAATGCAACCCGACGGCAATGCCCGGATCAACAAGATCGTACAGTTCGTGGAGGGCAATTACCAACGTAAGATCTCGCTCGAAGACATCGGCGAAGAGGTAGGCATGTCCGCGACTTCGGTCTGCCGTTTTTTCAAAAAGTACACCCACCAGAACCTGTGGAACTACCTCAACGGCTTCCGCATCGTGCGCGCCGCACAGATGATCGTCGAGACCGACGACCCGATCGCCGAGATCGGTATGCGCTGCGGGTTCTACAACATCTCGAATTTCAACCGCGCCTTCCGCGAACGCATCGGCTCCCCGCCGGGCGACTACCGGCGCAAGTTCGGGTCGACGGTCATTTCGCCCGACGCGAAACAGGTCGAGGAGATAGGCCGCAAGCTGGATGAAATGCGCTGCGGGCAGGATTCGGCGGGGGGGGGAAATCCGGCGGCCAAAGTCCCGGCCAAGGGCTGACAAACCCCTTTTCAGGCACGAATGACAGCTTCGCGGACACACCGGCCTTGAAACCCTGCAACGATAAAAAGCGGCCTCTCGAAAAGGGGCCGCTTTTTATCGTTCCGGCATCCGGCCGGGATTAGCGCAGTTCGAGTTTGAAGGGATAATACATGACGATCCCCTGCTGCGAAGCAGCTTCCTGCACCTGTTTGTATTCCTTCATCATGACTCCCAGTTCCGAGCGGGTCATGGCCTCGCGGATGCTGACGTTGAGCGACGAGATGAACGCCGCGAAACCCGTCGGCTGCTCGATCACCTCCGTCACCCGGAAATTGTCGCCCAACCCGGCCTTGTCCGCAGCGACGGCAATGGCCGTCTTCAGGCCACCGTACGTGTCTATCAGGCCGATGCCGAGGGCGTTGTCGCCCGACCATACACGGCCGCCGGCAATGTCGAGCACCTTCTCGAGAGGCAGGTTGCGCCCCTGCGCCACGTTGTTGGTGAACGTCGTGTAAACCTTATCCACGCCGCGCATGATCGAAGCCCTTTCGGCTGGCGTAAGGGCCGAAGTCATGCCCATGCCTGCCGAGGTATTGCTCTTCACGGCGTCGAACGTGATGCCCAGCTTGTTCTTCAGGGCGTCGATGGTATTGAGGTACATGCCGAAGACACCGATGGAACCCGTCAGGGTCAGTTTGTCGGCCACAATGACATCGGCCGGGCACGAGATATAGTAACCGCCGCTGGCAGCATAGGAACCCATCGAGACGATGACGGGTTTCTCGGCCTTGAGCAGCTCCATTTCGCGCCAGATGACATCCGAAGCCAATGCGCTGCCGCCCGGGGAATTCACGCGCAGCACCACGGCCTTGACCTTGTCGTCGGCACGCACCCCGGCCAGCGTCGCAGCCAGCGTATTGCCGTAAACCTCGCGGCCGAAGCCCTCGCCGTCGACGATCGCGCCGTCGGCATAGACGACAGCCACCTGGTCGGCCGAAATATTCTTGAGGTCGGCACCTACCTGCGACGCATATTCGCCCAGGGTGATGAAATTGTATTGACCGTCGGAATCGGACTGCACGCCCAGCTGGGCAAATACGTCGTCCATCTGGTCTTCGTAGACCAGGCTATCCACGAACCCGTGTTCGAGGGCATCCTCGGGCAGCGAAACCTCCAGTTTGTCGGTGATCCGGTTCAGGGTTTCCAGGTCGATGCCGCGTGCTTCGGCCACCGAGGCGGCAATGGTATTCCACATCGAATTGACCAGCTCCTGCATCTGCTCGCGGTTGGCATCCGACATCTTGGAAAGAATATAGGGCTCGACGGCGCTCTTGTACTTGCAGGCCGTGGGGCGGAAAACTTCGGCCTTGACGTCGAGCTTGTCGAGCAGCCCCTTGTAAAACGCCAGGTTGAACGAAAGGCCCGACCAGTCCATAGCTCCTTCGGGCTGCATGTAAATCCTGTCAGCCGCCGAGGCGAGGTAATACTGCCCCTGCGAGTAGGTTTCGTTATAGGCGACGACGAACTTGCCGCTCTGCTTGAAATCGACGATCGCCTCGCGCAGCTCTTCGAGCAGGGCCGAACCCGCCACTCCGCCGTTGCCGTTCATACGCAGGTAAATACCCTTGATCCGCGGATCGTCCTTCGCCGCCTCGAGCGCACGCAGCGCCTTCATCAGCGGAAGCATGCGCGTAGACTGGAGCGTCGCGAAATCGAAGCCGGCGAAAGGATCGCTCGACGGGGCATCGGTCAACACCTCCGAAAAATCGAGTTTGAGGATCGACTCGGGGTGTACGGCCACGCTTTTCTCCATCGAACCGGCAATGCCGAGCAGGATGAAAATCCAAAGGAAGACTACCAGTACCGATCCCACGACAAACGCAAGGATGGCAGCCAGAAAAGTTTTGATAAAATTCATAACGAAGTTATTTTTTGTTTGTCCTAATTTTGTCCCGATTCCGGTTTTCTTTCGCAAATATACGGAATTTATATGAAAAACAAATAAAATTTATCGAAAAACGATAAAAAAGAAGGTTAACCTATATTTATTCTGTAAAATATACGTTATCTTTGCAGGGAAAGTCACGACACAAATATGGAAGAAAAAATCAGACATCTGCTCGCGTCGCTCGTCCATCCCGAAACGGGGCAGGACATCGTCAGCAGCGGTTTTATCGAGCATATCGCCTCGGCGGCCGGAAAAATCACCGTCGTACTCCGCTTCGCCAAGGCGCGCGACCCGTTCGCAGTGAAAATCAAAAACCAGGCCGAGGAACTGCTCAAACGCGAATTCCCCGGTCAAACGGTACTGGTAGTCATCAAGGAGGGCGGCGCCGCCCCGCGCCCCGAACCCAAGCTGAAGACGACCACGGGCGGCATCGCCAAGGTCATTGCCGTCGCATCGGGAAAGGGCGGGGTAGGCAAATCGACCGTCACGGCCAACCTCGCGGTCGCCCTGCGAAACATGGGATTCCGCGTAGGCATCCTCGACGCCGACATATACGGGCCTTCGCAGCCCAAGATGTTCGGAGTGGAAGGCTACCTGCCCGACGCCGTGCAGGAAGAGGGCGCAGACCATATCGTCCCTGCGGAGCCGATGGACATCCGGCTGATGTCGATCGGGTTCTTCATCAAACCTACCGACGCCCTGCTATGGCGCGGCGCCATGGCCGTCAGCGCCCTGAAACAGATGATCCACCAGACCAAATGGGGGACGCTCGACTTCCTGCTGGCCGACCTGCCCCCCGGAACGGGCGACGTACACCTCTCGATCATCGGGGAGCTGAAGATCGATTCCGCGGTGATCGTCTCGACGCCCCAGCAGGTCGCCGTGGCCGACGTCGTGCGCGGCGTGGAGATGTTCCGCAACGAAAACGTCAACATCCCCGTGGCGGGAATCATCGAAAACATGGCCTGGTTCACCCCCGAGGAACTGCCCGAAAACCGCTACTACCTCTTCGGCAAAGGCGGTGCTCGCCGGTTCGCCGAAGAGCACGGCGTGGATTTCCTGGGGGAAATACCTATCGTACAGTCGATCATGGAAGGAGCCGACGAAGGGAGGCCTGCTGCGGGGATAGATCCGCGCGTCGAAAAATGGTACCGCGGAATCGCGGAAAAGATTGTCGAAAAGGTGATGAAATCGTGTTAGGAAGCGTGTTGATAAACGGCGATAACTAATGATAACTTTCCGGTCGGAAGAGTTGCAAATTCCGGAAAGGGCGGGCATATACAAGATTTTCCGGAAACCAAAAAAAGTTATGGGAAATTATAGTCAGCCCCGAACCCCGGAAAACGGAACAGATTGTTCACAACAAACAGCTGTCGAAATGTTGACAACGGTTTTTGACAATTGTTGATTATAATTTCATACCTTTGAATACGAACCGGTTGTAACGAGGAATAGGAAACAGCTCGGGAGTAAAATGTTGAAAGATATTTTCCAGGGAAACTTGTGAACAGTATCAACAGCTATTATTTCTATTCTTATTTCTTATTAAATTTAAATTAAAAAGTAAAAATTAAAAATGAAGGTTGATAACTCCGCGCAAATCCGGAATAGGATCGAAGAACTGAAACGCGGGAAACACGCCGTCATACTGGCCCATTACTATACGCTGCCCGAAGTACAGGAGGTGGCCGACTTCCTGGGCGATTCGCTTGCGCTGTCGGTCAAGGCGCAGTCGGTCGATGCGGAAATCATCCTGTTCGCCGGCGTGCATTTCATGGCCGAGACCGCCAAGGTGCTATGCCCTGGCAAAAAGGTGCTCATACCCTGTCCCGAGGCGGGATGCTCGCTGGCCGAATCGTGCGATGCCCGCGACTTTGCGGCCTTCAAGGCCAGGTACCCGGGGCATACGGTGGTTTCGTATGTCAACACCACCGTCGGGGTCAAGGCGCTGACCGATATTTGCTGCACTTCGTCGAATGCCCTGAAGGTCGTGGAGTCGATCCCGGCCGACCGCCCCGTCATCTTCGCGCCCGACCGCAACCTGGGCGCTTACATCAAGAAGCTGACCGGCCGCGAGAATATGGTGATCTGGGACGGGGCGTGCCATGTCCACGAGGAGTTTTCGCTCGAAAAACTGCTCCGGCTCAAAAAGGAGCACCCCGCAGCCCGCATCGTCGTGCATCCCGAATGCCGGGCCTATATCATCGAGGTGGCCGATTTCGTGGGGTCGACGGCTGCGATCCTCGACTATTGCGGCCGCAGCGGGGCCGATGAGTTCATCGTCGTCACCGAATCGGGCATCCTCGCCGAGATGAAGAGGCGCTATCCCGGCAAGACATTTATCCCGGCGCCCCCGGACGACGAGACATGCGGCTGCAACAACTGCAAGTACATGAAGATGGTGACGCTGGAAAACATCTGCGAATGCCTCGAGCGGGAGGCCCCGGAGATCGTACTCGACGAAGAGGTGCGCCGCAAGGCCGAGCGTTCGATCCTGAACATGATTAACATCAAATAATCGTTTATATATGAAGAAACTGTTTTTACTGATTGCAGCGGCGTGCGTGTCGCTGACCGCGGCGGCAGACGAAGGCATGTGGATGCTGCCTTACCTGCAGAAAATGAATATCCGGGACATGAAGGCGCGCGGATGCAAACTTTCGGCCGAGGATATTTACAGCATCAACAAATCTTCGCTCAAGGATGCGATCGTCATTTTCGGCGGTGGCTGCACGGGCGAGATCGTTTCGCCCGACGGCCTGCTGTTCACCAACCACCACTGCGGCTACGGGTCGATACAATCCCTGTCGTCGGTCGAACACGACTATCTGAAGAACGGCTTTTGGGCCATGTCGCGCCAGGAGGAGATTCCTGCCCCGGGGCTCAAGGTGCGTTTCATCCGTTCGATCAGCGACGTGACTGCGGATATTCTGGGCAACGTGCCTTCCACGGCCGGGCAGCAGGAGTACGAACGGATCACCTCGGAGAATATCGCCGGCCTGACCGCTTCGCTGCAGGAGGCCAACCCCGGCATGGTGGTCGAGGTCAAGCCCTTCTTCGAAGGGAACCAGTATTTTGCCTTCGTGATCGAGGTCTATACCGACGTGCGCCTGGTGGGAACGCCCCCTACGTCGATCGGCAAGTTCGGCGGAGACACCGACAATTGGATGTGGCCGCGCCATACAGGCGATTTCTCGGTGTTTCGCGTCTATGCCGGACAGGATAATAGGCCGGCGGATTATTCGCCCGAAAACCGTCCTTACAAGGCCGAGAAGTTCCTCAAGATTTCGCTCGACGGTTACAAGGAGGGGGATTTCGCCATGATCATGGGGTTCCCGGGTTCCACGCAGCGTTATATGACTTCGTATGAGATCGACGACATGCTGAACGTTTCGAATCCCAACCGGATCTTTATCCGCGGCGAGCGCCAGGCGATCCTGAAGGAGGACATGGCTGCCAGCGACAAGGTACGTATCCAGTATGCTTCGAAATACGCCACGTCGTCGAACTACTGGAAGAATTCGATTGGCAAGTCTCGCGGCATCCTCAAACTGGGTGTCAAGGAGCGCAAGCAGCAGCAGGAAGCTGCCTTCCAGGCGTGGGCCGAGAAGAATACGCTGCCCGAGGAAGGGTATATTGACGCGCTGCCGAAAATCCGAGAAGCGATCGAGGGGCTGGCCGGCATCGACGATAACCGCCAGTATCTGGAAGAGGCTTTCCTGCGTGCGGTCGAAATACTGACCCCTGCAAAAATGTTCGACGGGCGGACGGAGATAAAGTATCCCGAAGAGGCCCGAAAGGCGATGGCCGGTTGGTATAAGGATTACAACGCCCCGACCGACCGGAAGGTGGCCAAGCGCATGCTGAAGATCGCCCGCGAGCACATGACCGACCTGCCGTCGTTCTATACGGAGATCGTGGATAAGGAATTCAACGGCGATACGGATGCCTATGTGGATTATATTTTCGATAATTCGCTCTTTACATCGCAGGAAAAGGTCGATGAGCTGATCGGTTCGTTTTCTGCCGATAAATATGCCGCCGACCCCATTGCCCCGTTTGTGAAATCGGTGTGGGAGAAGTATAATGCGCTTTCTCAGGCACGCAAGCCGATCGTGGAGAAATATTACGAGGGAAGCCGTAAATACGTGGCGGGGCTGATGCTCCAAAACCCGAAAAAGGCGTGGGCTTCGGATGCCAACTTCACGCTGCGCCTGACCTATGGCCGCGTGCTGCCCTATTCGCCTGCCGACGGCATCGAATACAACTACTATACGACGCTCAAGGGCGTGATGGAGAAGGAAAACCCGCAGAACCCCACAGAGTTCACCGTGCCCGAAAAACTCAAGGAGCTTTATGCGGCACGCGATTTCGGCCGTTATGCCAATGCCGGAGGCGAACTTCCGGTGGCGTTCCTTGCCGACTGCGATATTACGGGCGGCAATTCGGGTTCGCCCGTGATGAATGCCAGGGGTGCACTGCTCGGGCTGGCTTTCGACGGCAACTGGGAAGCCATGTCGGGAGATGTAGCTTTCGAGCCCGATCTGCAGCGTACGATATCGGTCGATATCCGCTACGTGCTGTTCATCATCGACAAGTACGCGGGCGCAGGATGGCTGCTCGACGAGCTGGTGTTCGAATAGCGTTTTCGGCCGCCGATGATTAGGAAATATGCCCCGGTATAAGCCGGGGTATATTTTTACCCCGTAGCCGGGGGCAGACCGATTCGCTCCCGTGGTTTCCGTTTTGTTTTCTTGCGGCAGGGTGTTCTTGTAGTTTGTAAACAAATAATGGAGCTTTGCTTTTTCTTTCCCTAAAAATTACTAATTTTGACAGAAATTAGTAATACTGTATATCTCAATATGGCAAAAGAGTTCAAGCGTTACCTCGTTACATCGGCTCTCCCCTATGCAAACGGCCCGGTGCATATCGGCCATCTGGCGGGAGTTTATATACCTTCGGATATTTACACGCGTTACCTGCGGCTGAAGGGCTGCGACGTGATTTCGGTCTGCGGATCGGACGAGCACGGCGTACCTATCACCATCAAGGCCCGCAAGGAGGGTGTGACCCCGCAGCAGATCGTGGATCGTTATCACAACCTGATCAAAAAGTCGTTCGAGGGGTTGGGAATGTCGTTCGACATCTATTCGCGGACATCGTCGGCGACCCATGCCGCGACCGCGTCGGAATTTTTCCGCAAACTTTACGACGAGGGGAAATTCATCGAGAAGACCTCCATGCAGTATTACGACGAGGAGGCGCAGACGTTCCTTGCCGACCGTTATATCGTCGGCACTTGTCCCAAATGCGGGAACGACCGTGCCTACGGCGACCAGTGCGAGAAATGCGGGTCTACCCTCTCGCCCGACGAGCTGATCGACCCGCATAGCGCCGTGTCGGGTTCGGTTCCGGTCAAAAGGGAGACGAAGCACTGGTATCTCCCGCTGGATCAATACGAAGGCTTCCTCCGCGAGTGGATACTCGATGGGCATAAGGAGTGGAAGACGAATGTCTACGGACAGTGCAAGAGCTGGCTCGACGGCGGATTGCAGCCCCGTGCCGTGAGCCGTGACCTCGACTGGGGCATCCCCGTGCCCGTGGAGGGTGCCGAAGGGAAGGTGCTCTATGTGTGGTTCGACGCTCCGATCGGTTACATATCCGCCACGAAAGACCTTACCCCCGATTGGGAAAAGTACTGGAAGTCGGAAGACACCAAGATGGTGCATTTCATCGGCAAGGACAATATCGTGTTCCACTGCATCGTCTTCCCCTCGATGCTCAAGGCGCACGGGGGTTATATACTGCCCGAGAACGTGCCGGCCAACGAGTTCCTGAATCTCGAGGGCGATAAGATTTCGACCTCACGCAACTGGGCGGTATGGCTGCATGAATACCTGGGGGAGTTCCCCGGAAAGGAGGACGTATTGCGCTATGTGCTGTGTGCCAATGCCCCCGAAACCAAGGATAACGACTTTACATGGAAGGATTTCCAGGCCCGCAACAACAACGAGCTGGTTGCTGTGCTGGGAAATTTCGTCAACCGTGCGCTGGTGCTTACGCAGAAATATTACGGCGGAGAAGTTCCTGCCTGCGGAGAGATGAATGATTATGACCGTCAGACAGTTGCGGAGGTAGCTGCCGTGAAGGGTTCGCTCGAGGCCAATATCGAGAACTACCGTTTCCGCGAAGCCCTGAAGGATGCCATGAACATTGCGCGTATCGGCAACAAGTATCTGGCGGACACCGAGCCGTGGAAAGTCATCAAGACCGATTCCGGGCGCGTGAAAACGATTCTCAACATTGCGTTGCAGATTACGGCCAATACGGCGATTGCCATCGAGCCTTTCATGCCTTTCTCGGCGTCGAAGATCCTGAAGATGCTCGCCGTGGAGAAATTCGGATGGGAGCGCCTCGGGGCGATGGAGCTGATCGCTGCCGGGCATAAGATCGGCGAGGCGTCGTTGCTCTTCGAGAAGATCGAGGACGACGTGATCCAGCGCCAGTTGGATAAGCTTGCGGCGACGAAAGAGGCTAACCTGGCTGCTGAAAATTTGCAAAATATTGAACCTCAGAAAGATACGATACAATTCGACGATTTCCAGAAAATGGATATCCGGGTTTCTACGATCCTTGCGGCGGAAAAGGTCGCCAAGACGAAGAAATTGCTTAAATTGACGGTGGACACGGGGATCGACCAGCGGACGATCGTTTCGGGAATAGCGGAATATTTTACTCCCGAAGAGCTGGTCGGGCGCAGGGTGCTGGTTCTTGTAAACCTCGCTCCCCGCGAACTGAAAGGTATCGTGTCGCAGGGCATGATCCTGATGGCCGAAGATGCTTCGGGGAAACTGCTGCTGCTGGGCCCCGACGGAAATACGAATAACGGTGCTATCGTAGGATAATGTGAGGAAAGGATCGGTTCAAGGTTTGTTTTTGCCCGGTTTACTTTGCTGTGGGGATAATTTAGAAAAACCTTTAAATTTTACTATAATGGAAAATATAGATTGGAGCGCCTTGGGGTTCGACTATCACAAGACCGACGTCAACGTCCGTTATTATTTTACGGATGGTAAATGGAGTGATATGGAGGTTACGAGCGACGAGTACATCAAGATGCACATGTCAGCTTCGTGCCTGCATTATGGCATCGAACTTTTCGAGGGTCTCAAGGCCTTTCGTGGAGTCGATGGGAAAGTCCGCCTGTTCCGTGTCGAGGACAATGCCCGCCGCCTCCGGTCTTCGGCCGAACGTCTTTGCCTTCCGCTGCCGACCGTCGAAATGGTCGTCAATGCCTGCGTCGAGGTCGTTCGGAGGAATGAAGCCTATATTCCCCCCTACGGAACAGGGGCCTCGCTCTATCTGCGTCCGGTGATGTTCGGAACGACGGCCGGCCTGGGGGTCAAACCTGCAAAGGATGCTTTGCTGATTGTCTACTGTTCGCCTGTGGGTGCTTATTTCAAGGAGGGAATCAAGCCGATCCTAGTTGCCATCGACCGAGAGCAGGATCGTGCTGCTCCACGTGGAACAGGCGATGTGAAAGTCGGCGGAAATTATGCGGCCAGCCTTTTGTCGGGTGAAAAAGGGCATAAAATGGGCTATTCAAATATCATGTATCTCGACGCTGCGGAGCATAAATACATCGAAGAGTGCGGTGCATGCAATTTCTTCGGCATCAAGGATGGCAAATATATCACTCCGAAATCCCCTTCGGTGCTTCCGTCGATCACCAATATGAGCCTCCGCCAGCTGGCCCGCGATATGGGGCTTGAGGTCGAAGACCGAAAAATCCCGGTCGAAGAACTTGCCTCTTTCGAGGAGTGCGGCGGCTGCGGAACGGCTGCCGTGATCTCCCCTATCGGCACTATCTATGACATGCAGACGGAGAAAACCTACTCTTATGGTGATAAGGTTGGTAAGATTTCTCTGGAATTATATACCCGATTGCAGGATATTCAGTACGGACGAGCTGAGGATAAATACAATTGGTGTACGATTGTTTTGTAGAATACGAATATATTGTTAAGAGGCCGCTATACTGTACTGCACCCCAAAAGTTGGACACTTTTGGGGTGTTTTTTATGAAATATAATTATGAGATTCGTTTAAAGGCCGTAAAACTGGTACTCGAAGGCGGACTTTCGGTTAGGGAAGCCGGATGTCACTTGGGCTGTGGCCGCTCGCAAGTTCACTTGTGGGTAACATTATTCGAGCGCCATGGCCTTGCCGGCCTTAAGCTGCGCCACGGTAGCTACAGTGCAGAATTTAAGTTGTCAGTTTTGAAGCATATGCACCAAAATCATCTATCTTTGCTGGAGACAGCAGTGCATTTCGGCATTCCGGGCCCTTTTGTTATTCGTCAATGGGAGCGGCTCTATCAAAACCAAGGTGCTGAAGGCCTGCGGCGTAAACCGCAAAGAAGGAGGCCGGCCATGAGTAAATCGAAGACTAAAAAAGTCAAACTCAAAACGACTCCGCACGAAGAGTTGCTTAAGGAACTGGAGTATCTTCGTGCCGAGAATGCTTACTTAAAAAAATTGCAGGCCTTAGTCGAGGAGCGCATTGTCCGCGAGAGCGGGAAAGAGCCCAAGCCATCGAAGGACTAAGGCCGCAGTGCCGGCTTTCAGTATTGCTCAAAGCCGCAGGGATGGCGCGAAGCACATTTTATTATCACTTCAGAAAATCAAAACAACCCGATAAATATGCTCGCGAAAAAGAGAGTATTATAAGGTTATATCACGAACATAAGGGGCGTTATGGTTATCGGCGCATTACCGTTGAAATGAATAAGATCGGATATGCGATAAATCACAAAACCGTACTTAAGCTGATGAATATTTGCGGGATAAAAAGTCAGGTCAGGCTCCGTAAATACTGTTCATACAAAGGACAGATCGGACGGATAGCGCCCAATCTTCTGCAACGCGACTTTGCAGCCGAAAAACCGAATCAGAAGTGGGTTACTGACCTTACGGAATTTTCGGTTTGCGGCGTAAAGTTATATCTATCGCCGATTATGGACTTATATAACCGGGAGATTATTAGCTATAAAATAGCTGAACGCCCTAACTTTATGCAGATCATGAAGATGCTGGACGATGCGTTTGCCAGAATACCGGATTCTCCGGGTATTGTCTTGCATTCCGACCAGGGCTGGCAGTATCAGATGAAGCAGTATCAGCTCCGTTTAAGACAGAAAGGTATTACACAGAGCATGTCGCGCAAGGGTAACTGTCTGGATAACGCTGCTATGGAAAGTTTCTTTGGATTATTGAAGTCCGAATTATTATATTTGCAAAAATTCTCATCCATAGACCATTTCCGAAAAGAATTGGAAGAATATATCGACTACTACAATAACAAGCGGATAAAGAAATACTTAAACAACATGAGCCCGGTACAATACCGAACTCATGCCATCTAAACAAATACTAATCCGTCCAATATTTGGGGTGCACTTCATACAGCGGCCTCTTTTTGTTTCGTTTGTGTTTAAGGGTTTTGTATATATGTTCCACGTGGAACATGTCTTCTTTGGTGGTTGTTCGGGAAGAATATAGAAGTGATAATCTTTACAGAATCTCGTGATTTAATTATTTCGGGAGGTTGTGGGTTGATAGGTTCCACGTGGAATATTACCCTATCTTCCGAATTTTACCAAGAGAACATTTACGTCTGCGGGTGAAACTCCGGGTATGCGCGAGGCTTGCCCGATGTTTTCAGGACGGATTCGGGACAGTTTTTGCCGGGCCTCGATAGTCAGGGAATTCATCGAGTGAAAGTCGAAATCCACAGGAATCCGTATGTTTTCGAGCCGATGTAGTTTTTCTGCAATGAATTTTTCGCGTTCAATATATCCTTTATATTTGATTTGGATTTCTGCCTCTTCGATCACCTCTTCCTCCATCCGGTTCGTTTCGATGAATTTTCGGAGCTTCGGCAGGACGGCTTGCAACGAATCGAACGAAACATTATTCCGCATTAGTATGTCGTAAAGCTTCCTTCCCTGTGATAAAGGTTCGGAATTTATTGCTTTTAAATAGTCGTTAATTTCGGCTGCTTTGATACTCTGTTGGCGAGCGAAAGAAATAAGCGATTCTACGAGCGTATTTTTTTTGACGAAATAGTCGTATCTTTTTTGGGTAATAAGCCCGATTTTATATCCGATAGGAGTAAGCCGAATGTCCGCATTGTCCTGCCGGAGCAGGATGCGGTATTCTGCACGCGAGGTGAACATGCGGTAGGGTTCGTCCACCCCTTTGGTCACAAGGTCGTCTATCAGCACTCCGATATAGGCTTCGTCGCGCTGCAATACGACGGCCTCCTCCCCTTTCAGCATCCGGTGTGCATTGATCCCGGCCATCAACCCCTGGGCTGCGGCCTCTTCGTATCCGGTCGTCCCGTTGACCTGCCCGGCGAAATAAAGGGCGGAAACGAGTTTCGTTTCGAGCGAATGGTGCAATTGTGTGGGTGGAAAATAGTCGTATTCGATGGCATAGCCCGGGCGATAGATGTGGAGGTCTTCGAATCCCCGGATTTTATGCAGTGCTTCCAACTGTATTTCCCAGGGCAGTGACGAAGAAAAACCGTTGAGGTAGTATTCGTTGGTGCTGCGTCCTTCGGGTTCGAGGAAGAGCTGGTGCTGGTCTTTGTCGGCGAATGTACGCAGTTTGTCTTCGATGCTCGGGCAGTAGCGCGGCCCGATTCCCGTTATCGTCCCGTTGAACAGCGGCGAGCGGTCGAACCCTGTGCGCAGGATGTCGTGCACCTCGGCCGACGTGTAGACCAGAAAACAAGGAAGCTGGTATTTAACAGGTTGTGTATCAGGGGAAAATGAAAATTTGGATGGTTTTTCGTCCCCGTATTGCGGTTCGAGTATTTCGAAGTCGATCGTGCGGGCATCGAGGCGTGCGGGCGTACCGGTTTTCATACGCCCGGTTTCGAATCCGATTGCGCGCAGGGACTCCGTGATCCCGTGCGAAGCGGCGTCCCCTGCCCTGCCGCCCTCGGCGTGCGATGTGCCGCAGTGCATCAGCCCGTCGAGGAACGTACCGGCGGTAAGTATGACGGCCTTGCAGGCGAATTCGATGCCCATGCGCGTCCGCACGCCTGTCACGCGCGGTTTGGTTGCCGAGGTGTCGAACAGCAGCTCGGTGGCGGCGTCCTGCCAGATATAGAGGTTGAGCGTGTTTTCGAGCGTATGGCGCCACTCCTCCGAGAAACGGGTTTTGTCGCATTGCGCACGGGGGCTCCACATGGCTGCGCCCTTCGAACGGTTGAGCATCCGAAACTGGATCGCGGTGAGGTCGGTAATGCGTCCCATCTGTCCTCCCAAAGCATCTATTTCTCTGACTATCTGACCTTTGGCTACTCCCCCGACGGCCGGGTTGCACGACATGGAAGCCATCTTGGCCATGTCCATGGTGAGCAGCAGCGTGCGCGACCCCAGGCGTGCGGCGGCAGAGGCCGCTTCGCAGCCGGCATGTCCGCCGCCGATGACGATTATATCGTATTCGAGTGTCATTGTGCCGCCTCCCAGAATTTGAGGTATTTATCCTCCTTGCGGTGCATCTGTGCATTGGTGCGGGGCGTCTTGTCACCCTGCCCGCAGAGGTGCAGCACGCCGTGTACGATGACCCTGCGCATTTCCTGGAGCGTCGTGCAGCCGTATTGCCGGGCATTGTCGGCGACGGTCTCGACGTCGATGAAGATGTCGCCCGAGATTATGCGGGCGCCTTTGCGGTCGCTGTAATCGAACGTAATGACGTCGGTGAAATAGTCGTGCCCGAGCCACTGGCGGTTCATCTCCAGAAGCCGTTGCGCCGAGCAGAAGATGTAGCTCACATCGCCCGGCGTATACCCTTCCGCTTCGGCCACTGCGCGAAGCCATGCCGCCGTCAGGCGTTTCTGAGGCAGCCGGAAGGTACAATCGTCGTTATAGTATCGTATTGCCATGTTTAAGGACAGCCCGAGGCCGTAATCAGTCTGTAAATCTTTGCAAAAGTACAAAAATAATGCAGATGAAAACGCCCCGGAGGGCTTTTTCTCGTTGCAGCTGTCCGGGGGCGTCCCGAAGCCGCATCGGCCTCCTCCGCCGGGAAGTGCCGTAAAAATGAAAAAATATATTTTTTCGGGTAAATCGGGATTTTAGTTACGGATTGTAACTTTTATTTGCGATCGGGATATACACAGGGAGTTGCGGACGGATTTTTTCTTAATAATTATTCTGATTGACTGTTTGTTATGAAATATCCGCAGGGTATAACGAAAGGAAAAAACCGTTATATTTGCCTTGTCACGAAGTATTAACCAAAAATCTCAAAAAATGAAAATCTTCAAAATGCTTACCGCACTTGCGGCTTTCTTTGCCGTGGCGTTGTTTTCGGGGTGTGATGACGACAAAAGGCCCGAACCCGATCCGCAGCCGGTGAAACTCGCTTCGCCCGAGATTGTCTTCAAGGATGTCAAACCCACGTCGTTCGCGGCTTCGTGGACAGCCGTGGAACATGCTGCGGCATTCGGCTATAAACTGCTGGCGACCGAAAGGGGACAGGAGGTCGTCGTGGCTGAAGTAGCTTCGTATGATGCCGTGGAGGTCTCTTTTTCGGGGCTCAAGCCCGCTACGAAATATACGCTCGAAGTCGTCGCGCTGGCCGGGAACGACCCGGGATATACCGATTCGGATCCGGCGAAGGCTTCAACGACGACAGCCGACGAACCGGTCGTCGTGACGTCGCCGTGGGTCGATGTCGAATTCTCTTACGAGACGGTCGGCGGAAAGGGGACGTTGCGTGTCACCAACAAAGCCAATGTCAAGTGTGCGCATTTTTATTCGAGTACCGAGACGGTGAATGTTATCGGCGAAGGGTATGATGACGAAAAGACGCTGATCGGGTATATCCTGCTGGATTACGAGGAGAACGTGCCGGGCGTTTATATGGACACGGCCGAGCACAAGTTCAATAACAACGGTGCCGGATTCAAGGCCGGCGACAAGCTCTTCTACTATGTCGTGGGCGTGGATGCGGCCGACAAACCGGGCGACCTGAACTGGTTTTGGGTCGAAATCCCCGCCAACATAGGCGACCCGGTGATTATCCTCGATTCGCCGGAGGTCTGACGACTTTCCGGAATAATTGGTAAGCGGGATCAGGTAGAAGCCTGATCCCGCTTATTGTGCCCTGTCCAGGCTTGGTGCTGGGCAGCATACAAGGTCTTTTCAAGCCGGAAAAGGTCGACGGGAGAGCTGGCCTGTTTAATGAGGAATTTCTGCCCGCCGATGCCTGAAGTTTTTGATGGGAATTATCCTTCGCCCGAAACGGTATTTAGCGGGAACGCCGCCAGAAACAGTTCGGGGTTGGGGGCGCCGTCTGAAACAGTCCCCGCCCGAGTGTGGGCGTCTGGGACTGTAGCCCGAAACGGTTTTCGGTATGTCGCCGGGGTTACCGTTCGGAGGGGGTTCCGGTTCGGTGTTTATCGTCGGGGGTTACCGTTTGAAGCAGTTTTCAGCGCGGAGCTTCATGCCGGGGTTCGGCGGGTAGATGCCGAATACCAGTTTGTACTCGGTTTCCATCGTCATGATGTTGACCGACGAGCCGATGGTGCCCAACTGTTCGTTTCTTGCCACTTTCTGGCCCTTTTCAACGCATATCGACCCCATGTTGGCATAGGAGGTTATATATTCGCCGTGAGCCACGAAAACGTCGTATTTGTTCGTGATACGGTTGCGCTTGATTTCGACGACCTTTCCGTCGTAGATCGAAATGACGTGCGCACCCTTGGGGCCGGCGATCTCGGCCATGTTTTCCTTGTAGCGTTTTACCGAACCGGCCGTGACGGGAAGCCTCAGCCCCGTGGTCTTGGTCGAGAACGACGCACCCTCGGTATTGCCTTTGGTGAGTTTGCGCAGCTCGCTGATGGCCACGTCGAGCTGCTGTTCCTGCGACAGTTTGCGTTGCAGGGCCTGTTTCTCCTTTTGCGACATCTGGCGGATATTGGCCCGGGCGTTACGCGAATCGCGCTGGAGCTTCTGTTTCTGGGCGGTAAGGTTTTGCGTCACCGAGTCGAGCGAGCGTTTGCGGCGGTCGAGCAGCTCCTTCTCGCGGGCGACCTGTTCCGAAAGCGCGGCGATGTCGTGCAGCTTGCGTTCGCGTATCGAAGCCACTTCGCGCAGGTTGGTGATCTTTTTCGCGACGTCGGTGAAGTCGCGCGACGAAAAAATGTAGGTCAGGTAATTGTTGTGCTTATAGTTGCGGTAGGCCTCGCGTACCATTTCGGCATACTGCGTGCGGTTGCGCTCCAGGGCCGAGCTGAGGTTGCCGGCGACGCTGTCCGTACGGGATATCTCCTTGCGCAGCAGGCGCGCCTGCTTCTCGGTCTCCTCGAGCAGTTGGTTGCGGGAGTCGAGCTGGCGTGCCAGGCGGCGAACCCGTTCCTCGGTGGCGGCGCGGCCTTCCTGTATCTTCGAGATCGCGCGTTCCTCGTCGGCAATCCTCTTTTCCAGGGCGGCGATGACCCGTTTCTGCTCTTCGATGGCATCGCGGCCCCCCTGCGCCGCAGCGGTAAAGGCGGCGAACAGGAAAAGGAGGGTCAGTATGCGGGCGGGCTTCATCACGGTCACTCTTTTTCGGCTTTGCCCTGTTCCATGCGGCGGGTGATCTGGTCGGCGTCGTAGCCCTTTTCGAGTCCCTTGCGCCAGTATATTTCGGCCATGAACTGTTCGCCCATGGCATGCAGGATATCCCCGTAATGAACCAGCAGCGCCGCACTCTCCTGCCCGTCGAGGGCGATGGCCTGCTGCATCACCTTCTTGGCCTCGGCCGTGCGTCCCAGCTTGAAGAGCACCCAGGCATGGGTGTCCAGGTAGGTGGGGTTGTTGTCCGTGAGGGCGATGGCGCGGCTCGACATCGTGAGCGCCTTTTCGAGTTCACGCCCTTCGAGCGAGAGGAAATAGGCGTAGTTGTTGAGTACCATGGCGTTATCCGGATCGTAGCGCAGGCTGTGGTCGTAGGCTTTGTAGCACTGCTTCATATCCGCCCGGAACGAACCTTTTCGGACAGCCCGGGCGAAATCGTCGTCGATGTCCTGTTCGCCGGCGGTGGCTTTCTGGTGCCAGGTGTCGCCGATAAATCCCCAGATCACGCTGCGCAGCGAATCTGTCCGGGCATAGCCCAGCGATTGTTTGTAGGCTTTGATCGCCTGGGGATATTGTTTGGAATAATTCAGCGTATGCCCTTTCGAGAGGTGGAAATCGACCTGTCCGGGAAAGAGCTCCAGGGCGCGCCCGATATAGCGGTTCACCGAATCGGGATGCTGAAGATAGCTCTCGATGTCTATCACCGAACGGAAATACTCCTCGACGGGCGGCTGGTCGTCGAGGTGGAGTTTGTAGAGCGCGAGCGCCTGTTCCAGCTCGCCCGAGGCGATCAGGTGTTTGGCATAAAGTTCCACGACGCGCCTGTCCTGCGGGTAGCGGACGGCAAGCGTCGAGGCCAGCGTATTGAGCTGGGGGTAATATTCGCGGTAGAAACGCATGTCGGAGGTGAAGATCCCGAAACGTTTGATCTTCGTGTCGAGCGGCATCTTGTCCGACTCGAAAAGCCGCTGCGTAACGTCCAGCACCGCCCGGTAATCGTGGCGGCCGTTGTAGAAATCGGCCAGCGACATGAGCGTTCCCACGTCGGTCGAGTCGATCTGCAATGCCCGGTCGTATTCGGCCTTGGCCAGCGAATCCTTGCCCAGAATGCCGTAGAGGTCGGCCAGCACGACGTGGTGTTCGGCCTCGTAAGGCACCGCTTCGACCATGGCCTCGGCCTCTTCGACGGCCTTGTCCATCTGGCGCGTAGCGACCAGCAGCTGCCGTTTCATGGTGCTCAGCACCGGGATGCGGCCGAAGCGCACTTCGGCCGAGTCGAGCGTGGCGATGGCCGAGAAGGGCTGCTGCGCCTGCTCGTAGAGGGCGGCCAGAATCCGGTAGTTGTCGGGGTTCTGCGGCTCGTCGCTGCGCAGGCGGCGGTAGACGGCCAGCGCCTCG
>OGPO01000584.1_pt1 | contig 29853 bp, 29 predicted proteins | sample 1553041 | NCBI WGS metagenome assembly OGPO01 (sample SAMEA2580281, study PRJEB22360) | human gut metagenome | biome: human gut; feature: human-associated habitat; material: faeces | place: Denmark | collected 2008/2010 | reverse complement strand
ATTGTAAGGGCTAGGATAGGGTAGTTAGGCAGTTAGGCAGGGCTATTAGTATGGCCAGCCCTTGTTGTAAATCTTCTCAAGCTTGTAAGTTGAGATATCTTTTTGGAGGATATTCTCGTCGCTTGGGGTAGAGAGTTTGACTTTGAAGCATTGTTCAAAGTTAGCTGAGGTTGCTTTAGCTAGCTCTTTAGGGGAGATACCTTTAAAGTCAGCAATATACTCTAAAGTGTAGCGTACAAAAGCAGGCTCATTATCTACACCACGTACTGGTACTGGAGCTAAATAAGGGCAATCTGTTTCGACCATCATGCGATCAAGTGGTACGTACTTTAAAACCTCACGTACATTATCGGCGGCTCTAAAGGTAGCAATACCTGAAAAAGATATGAAAAAGCCTAAATCAAGGCACTCACGGGCCATCTCAACTTCATCGCAAAAGCAGTGCATAACACCACCACAATCACGGGCATTATGCTCTCTCATCAAGGCGACAGTGTCATGGTGAGCAGCACGGGCATGGATAATAAGAGGCTTTTTAAGCTCATTGGCCAAATCAATTTGACGAGCAAATGAATCTAGCTGAGCCTCTCTAGTTTCAGCAGCATAGAAAAAGTCTAAACCTGTTTCACCCAAGGCAATACATTTTTCATCAGTTAAACAGGCAGCTAACTGCTCTTCTGTCCAAGCGCCAGCCTCTTCTAAATTAAGTGGGTGAATACCACAGGCATTATAAATACCATCAAAAGGGGCAATAACCTGCATCATCTTGGCATAATCTTCAATGGTGCAAGCTACAGAGAGCATGTGAGTAACACCACAAGCACGAGCACGAGCCATTACTTCGGCTATACTCTTTGGCCCCTTACCCTCTAAGGTTAAAGAGGCTAAATGGCAATGGGAATCTACTAAAAAGCACATGGTCTTACTCCATAAGAAAAAAATATCAAGATAGCACAAACTATCAGATGCGCTCTCAAGGGCAAACACAGGCCAAAGCAGGTACTTTGGCAGCGCAGCGCATGGCGTACGGCAGCGCAAGTCGCTATTGCGCCTAACGCAGTTGCGCAGTTGTGTTGTTTGGGGTTGCTATTTTAGCAAATTGCAGCTTCATAAATGACAAAAGGTTTCCTCAAATAGGTAAAAGACCTGTTTTAGGAAACCTTTGTATTAAGAAGTACCAAAAATTTTAAACAAGCAAGTAATGGCCAAGCTAACGAATGAGCAAGCAGCTTAAGTTGCTGCTAGTGGTACTTGAAATCTAAGAGCGCTTTGTAAGTTCTTTGCTAAAGATACTACGGTAATATATTTTCAGCTTGGGAACTTGCAAAAGCATTTAGTTAGCTTAGTTAAGTTTGGTGAAGTTGTGCTTTACTCTATCATGCTCCTCAGCACGCTTAGCATCGTTAAAGCGATCTAAAGTGCCCACGAGATAACCAGTAATGCGGCGAATTCTATCGAACTTTACGCCCTCACCAACCACGCCATTAACTGGCTTGAGTCTTGTAACCATTGACTGTGTCCTTATAAGCAAACTAAAGCTACGAAAAACATTAATTTAAGAGCATTAAGAAAAAACTCTTAGCTTTGGGGGAGCCCAAAAGCAATGTCATGTTAGCAAATGACCCTATACTTTGCCATGGCAAACAAACGCCCTATATAAGGCAAATCATGGTTTTTAAATGGCTTTAGAATCAGTGTTTGATAAATATTTAACAATTTTTTTAAAAAAGTCCTTGGCTCGCAAAAGATATAAAAAGAACAGTAAATTTCTAAAACCAACTTGACAAAGAGTGAACAACCGATGGGTAGGGGGATTGATAGTAGTAAAAAATTAACTAAAGATTTTTGTGATTTATTAAATAACATTTATGAAATAACGGTATTCTCTGCTTTTAATGTCCTAAACCAAGCGTTTTGTACTTAGTACAATTTTTGTCAAGGGTTTAAAAGAAGGAGTAGTATTTAATAATTGTTAATTATTACGCGTGAAATTAAAGCAGTAGATGCGCATTAATGGAGCTAAGTAGCGCTAAATTCTCCACTAAAATAGGGCTTTGCTATAATGAATTAATTATCTTAGGATTTTTTAGCTAATCTAAGCTGATTCTAAGCTAAAAGAATAATACTAATCATTAAGAAGGTGATAATTATGGCTGAGCCAACCATTTTTGAACGTATTATTGATGGCAGCATTCCATCTGAGATCGTATATAAGGATGATTTAGTAACTGCTTTTAAGGATATCGCCCCTAAGGCAGAGAACCACATCTTAATTGTTACTAACAAGCCAATTCCTAGCGTTTCTGATGTAGAGGCTTGCGATGAGGTTATGTTAGGCCATCTTTTCATTGTAGCTAAGAAGATCGCTACTGATTTGGGCGTAGCTCAATCTGGTTATCGCTTAATTGTTAATTGTGGTCCAGATGGTGGTCAAGAAGTGCCACATATCCACATGCACTTATTAGCAGGCGGCAAGCTAGGTGGTTTAGGTTTTCCTAGCAAGGACTAATACTTAGTACTTAAGCTAAGTTTTATTCATTTTTCGCCTTAGCACTCTAAAGATAGCTAAATTTTTTAGGGTGCTATTTTTTAGTATTTTTTAAGGATAGTAGGGGGATAGACATTCGTGCGCAAGCTCATGTTAAGTTCATTAGCAATCACTTTAACACTTGCTTTAGGTCTAAGTGGTTGTCAGTCTCTTGATATCTTAAAGTCTGATCATAGCAAAGATACCCCAATTAAAAATGCTGAGGTAGGTGTAACTCAAAAGACTACCCAGAATAATAGTTCTAATCAAGAGTATGAAAAGGCACCAGACTTATCTGGTGCAGAATTGTTAGGCGGCCTGTCATCAGATGCTATTGGGCCTTACGACATGAGCTCTAATCCTAATGCAGTACGTCAAGGTGTTGCTTTAAGCGGCAGACTAGAAAAAGCTCCGCTACCTAATAATGCTATGCTCGGAGCTGCTGATCCTTACAGTAGTGTTAATGAAATTGAGCTAGAGGAAACATCATCTGATGATGGTTCTTTACTTCAAGTATCAGCCCCTGTAGCTGGTGCTGGTGCTAGTGCTAGTGCTGGTGCTGGTGCTGGAGCTGGTGCAGGAGCTGCCAATAGCGCTGCAGGTACTAATGAGCATTATGTAAGTTCAGTAAGAGAGCTAGGTGGCATTGATAGCTGCTCTGTTAAGTTAAATACTGAGGCTAGTGGTTTAGCCCGTGCTTTAATTAAAGAGTTGGCTTTAAGACTACGTAATGAGAGCGGCAATATTTATGTAGCTCCAACTATTATTGATAGTGAATACCAAGATTGCGTTGAGGACTTATCTACTGCGCTCCAAGATGGTTTAGTAGGCTCTACTTCTTTTTATTTAGTGCCTGCCACTACCAATTTAAATAATGTCATTGCCCAGAACATTGGCTCTGCTACTATTTTGCCTAATTTGATTCACCAATGTCGTGCTTCTGCTATTCCTTACTTAGTAGTATCTCAAGTTAAGAAAGCAGGTGATAAGGCAGCCCTTACTATACGTATTATCCGTACTGAAGACGGTATTACTTTAAGCCAGACTTTCCGTCGTCTTCATAATTAATTAAGCTTTGTTAATAAAGCTCATCTAGGCTGTAGTTTAAATTATTTAGACTACGGCCTTTGCTTTTTTTACTAGGCATAGGTGCGCTTTGTAATATAATTATGAGCTTTTTACGGGTATTATCGTGTGATCAGCTTGAATCCAAGCTTGGGCAAGCGCTACGAGTTTAGCTAGAGGCTAAGCTCTTTGCAGAACAGATCTGCAGTGCAGATAGTATTTTTGGGATGGTTGGTTTTTAGCTATTATGATTTCGTTACAAGATTTAACTATTATGCGTGGTACGCTTATATATAAGCCATTCTTAGCAAATTTAGGTACAAGATAGGGACAAAATAGCCCCCGATTTTTAAGGGGCTATAATTTTTAATCTTATACCTTTTGCAACTTTTTGGCTATACTTTTAGGTGCTTAACACGGTCTAAACATTCAGCCTTTTTGCCGTTGTTAAATCTGTCCAGAGTTCCTACTAAGTAGCCAGTAATACGGCGAATGCGCTCAAAATGAACGCCCTCGCCTACCTTGCCGTCTTTATTCGGTTGCATCTTTTGGGCATACATCTTTATCGGCCTCCGTTTTAAAGTTATGCTTGCGTGTTAGCTCACTTTCGTAAGCAGTCTTACAATGGTCTTTGCCAAAAGGTCTAAACAAGAAATCTAACACAATACGGGCCCAATCGGCATACCAGTATTTTAAGCTATTACGATAGCAGCGGCTGCTAAGTGTTTCATCAGGATTGCCACTAAAAAGAGTGTTAGCTAATTGGTCAATTGCGATAAGTAAGTTAATCAGGTAAAGCTTAATAGCTGTCATATGTAATTGTCCTTAGTTTAAATTTAGTCCAAGTTGTTTTACTGGTAAGATGTACTTATCACGTACAATCTTTTGCATAGCAGAGTATTTAGGCAAGATTTCTTTAATCATCTTTTCAGGTGATTCAAAAGAAGCTCTTAATAGAAGCTCGCCACTCTCTGCATATTGCATTACAGCAGCGCCACGCTGGCCATAAGATTGCTTAGCTTCCTCAGTCATAGGAACAAGTCCAGCCTTATCAGCCATAAGAGCGCAAACGCCAAATACAGCAAACTCTACAAGCTGACCAGTTACGGCCAATTGGTCTAATGGGTCGCCTACAGTGGCCTCAATTTCCTTGCGTGCCTGCTGTTTCATAAACATGCAAGTTGTTTGAGTGCGTAAAGCCTGCTTAATGTCGTTAGATAAGTCTAGCTCTTTGTGAAAATCAATCTCACTATCTTGCATGGCCTCGATTTGGGTCATATCCTGTAAATCAGGAAAAGACCAATATGAGCGCCCGTCCACTTCACCTAAATAAGTAGCAGGGTCTTTGACCTGCTCAGTCTCTTCACTTGCTTTAGCCTTGGTTTTGGCTTTAGTTTTAGCAACAGGCTGAATTAAAGAAGCATCAAACTTGTAATCTTTGGTTGTGCCTAATCGTCCAGTGGTAACAAGCTTTTTATTTGAGTAAATCATATTTAAAAGCTCCCTTAAACATAAATAAGCTTAAGTAAGGTAAATTAGAGCGTGTCAAACTAAGAAGCTTTTTATAGCTGTTAGTGTGTTTTGCGTGCCCTAAATGTGATTGAATGGAATAAATATTTTGCTTGCGTAAGCTCTTCTTAAAGTTTCTTAAGCTAAGCTTGCGAATACGTCTTTTGTCTGGCCATGTATGAAAGCCAACAAAGTTAATACCATGGTTTACTGGCTGTATAATTGCTTTGCTAAGCTCTAATTTGAGCTCAGTCTTAAGAAAGGCCTCTATCTTGTCTTTAAGCTCTAAACACTGCTCTTTAGTTAGTCCAATTAAAGCCATATCGTCAACATAGCGCACGTATTGCTTAACTTTAAGCACTCTCTTTATATAGTGGTCTAATCGATTGAGATATATAAGGCCGTATAGCTGTGAAAGCATAGCGCCCACATTTAGCCCTACATTGCTATCAGGGTTTACTAGTTTCATCATTAAGTTGACTATATCAGGGTCTTTAATAGTGTGGGCTATTGAATCCCTTAATATGGCGTGGTCTATAGAGTAGTAAAACTTTCTAATATCCAGCTGCAAATAGTAGCTATCTTTAGGAGATTGCTTTAGAAACTGCTGGCACCTGTTTGAGGCCCTTAAAGTGCCTTTGCCAATACGACAGCCATAGCTATCAAAGATAAAGCCCTTATCAAATACATTATAAAGAGCTCGATATATAGTGTGATGTAATACGTTGTCTATAGCAGCAGGCTCAGTAATAAGGCGTTGTTTTTGGCCTGATTTACAAAAGATAGTGAACTGTGTACAGGGTTGCGGCTGGTATGTTTTGCTATCAAGTGCTTTCTTGAGTGCTTTTAGCTCGCAAGTGTGATTTATGTAGAAGTCATAATACTTGCGTCGATATCGCTTATTTTCTAAGCAGCTTAATAGGCCAGTATATAAGGAATTGTAGGAGGTGAGTTCTTTGTAGTTTGGGCAAGCTTTAATATGATTGTTAGAAAGCTCGCCCGTTTTGTTTTGGTTAGTCATAATATTACTCATAACTAACACACGTTATATAATCCCTATCTGTCCTAGTATCATAGTTGGCTAGGTATTAGGCCGCAGCGCGAAAGCCCCAGTTGGTGTTGCTGTTCGTCCAGTCATTGCTGTTGTTGAGGTTGCGATAGAACACGCCAGCGTTAGTAGTGTTCGACCACATACCGCCACAGCGCAGAAGAGCAGTGGGCCAAGTGGAGTTCCAGTTCGCATACGCTTGCTTATATAACGTTGTTAGTATTTTAACTTAAAATTGTTGTTATTGTTTAAGGTTTTTGATGTAAACACCTAAAATTGCGCCCAACTTGTTAATTTGGGTGCTTACAATGTCATATCTTTTGATTGCTCTAGCAATACTTTCTTGTTTGCCGTTCTTTGGAGGCTTTTTTAAATAGCCTAGTTCATAGTAATCAAACCAAAGCACTCTTAGCAGCTCTATTAACGCATCAATTTCATATAGCCTATTTTTGTTCTTGCTCTTCTTATAGCGAACATATTCTTTTAATAGGGCTGTCATGGTGTTTCTAATATCTAGCATGAGGCCTTGACGCTCATAATTAGGGCCCCACCTAAAATACAGTGCTGATTGTTTTCTAAGCTTGTGTAGCTCCATATCAAAGTGAGATTTTAAAGGGTTAAAGGCTGGGTATGTTTGAGGGATGACGGGTTGCGGGTTAAAAGATTGTTGCCGGGGCGCTTGCGCCTGCTGTATAGCGCAGTTAGCGTTTGATGTCAAGTTATTAAAATTATCCATATATTTTTGATCAGTAGAGATTAAAAAAGAGCTCCCTATAGAAATATATAAAGAGCTCTTAAGATAGATTTAAAGTTAATTAGATTGCGGTCGCCGCTTTCGCGGCTCTAGACAGATTTCGGGGCACTGCCATAGGCCGCAGCGCGAAAGCCCCAGTAGGTGTAGCTGCCCGTCCAGCCACGGCCGCTGTAGCTGAGGTAGCGATAGAACACGCCAGCGTTAGTAGTGCTCGACCACATACCGCCACAGCGCAGAAGAGCAGTGGGCCAAGCGGAGTGCCAGCCCGCATACGCATAATCTTTACCAAATTCATTAATGGCACTGGTTTGCTTTACTGCTGGGAAAAGGCCGCAGTATGCACGATTTATGCCATTTTGATTAGTAAAGAAAGTATTGCTAGTAGCATGACCCCAGTAAACAGTGTTGCCATTGTTAATCGATGATACTGATAAAGATGGCGGGGCGCTTTGTTTGTCGTATAAAGTAGAATTATCGCTTTGTACGTTGTCTTTTGTAAATTGCGTAATTGATACGCTATCTTTTACAACAAAAAACTTGCTAACGTTAGATGTTGCATTGTGAATGATAACACCTAAAGCAACCTCTTCTAAAAGGCCGTTTAAGTCAGCAATGCCGCATGTTTGGCCGTTATGTGTGGTTCGTTCAAAGTGATTAGCGCCGCCTGTATTGCCTTTTTGAGCGATTTTAGTATCGCTGCATTCGTACAATATTTCTTTGTCGTCAGTATCTCCCAGCGCATTATTATTGCAGCCTTTAGGATAATTAGTAGTTCCTGCTTCATCATACCAAGCGCAATTGTCTTTAGAAGTCGCATGCAGGCCATGCACATATGAGAGCATAGCTAAAGCAGAGTACATGAAGCCGCTTGCGCAAGTACCCTTGTTTTGGGTCATCTTTTTTGCAATTGTAATTGCATCATAAGCTTGACCATTGCACTCGGTATTTAGTTCGCTATCCTTAGAAGGTGCGTCAGTACCTGAGCTAGTAAGAGAAATAGCAATAGCGTTCTTAACTGACTTATTGCCCTTGCTAACCAAGTACTTAGTAATGAAAAAGCCTTCTTTAGCCTCGCCGCCGTCAATAAAGGCGCGGTGCAAAATGTACTTTGCTTCATTAGCTTTTGTTTCGTTATAGTTAAATTCAGCAAAAGACTTGATTGCAAAAGCCGATGGCGATTTAGCTGCAATTTCGTTGCCTATTTCGGTCTTATCAAAGCTATAGCAGAATGCAGGAATAAACACGTATACATTATTCTTGCTATCTACATAGTTACCAAAATTAGGGCTTGTTTGAATGGTTGTTCCGTCCATTGCACTTAAGCCCAAATGCTCTAACAAGTGAGCAGGGGCAACACCAACACCAAAGCCAGCAGCGCCCGGGGTTCCAATGCCTGAAACTGTGCCAGTTTTGAACACTGTTGTAAGTGTTTTGCTTTCGGCATGGGCTTCGGACTTGGTTCCATAGGCTTTAATGTTTAATGTATAGAAGGTCTCGGCTTCTAAAAGCTTAGGGCATCTAATTGAGGTTAGATGTTTGGTATCTTGCAATGATTCCCAAATGGTCACATTGTTAGAAACGTCCTTAATTTGCCAATCGGTCTTAGTGTGGGTGAACTGCTGAGGGCCAAAGTTTAATCTAATGTTAAACGATGGGAACATATAAGCATCAAATTGGCCGCCCTGAATAAAATCAAGTAACACTAAGATGTTTTCATTGATAGTGATACGGCGGGTTCTAGTGGCTGATAATGGGGTTTCATCATTGTCTTCACTATTGCCCTTATAAAACACTTGATATTCGATATCATCACTATCGCTAATTTCATAAGAGTTAACTCTATTTACTTCATAGTTGCCTGTTGGAACTACAGCAGTGGTAAATTGGTCTACATAGTCGCTATTTGTCTTATTGTAGACTTTTACACGCAAGTGGGTTGCTGCTTGCTTTTCTGGTCTGGTATGTAGTTGAGGGGTGCTAAATTCAAAGCGCAAGCTAGTGCCTGCTCTATCAATGTTAGCATTTAACAAAGTCGGTGCATTGTTATCATAAAATTGTTCTTGAGTAGTTAAAACAATCTCATACCAAGGGCCCCAGCCGCTCACTAAAGCTTGGAAGCGAACAGCAAAAATATAGCTAGTTGAAACTTCTAGCTTGTTGTTAGGTACCTGAATAAAGGTTTTATTGTGCGTATCGCTTAAGCTAGACCAAATTACGCTACGGTCTTCGGCTTTCATAATCTTCCAGTCTGTAGCGCTGTGATTGTCGCCTGATACTCCGCTTGTATTAACAAAGCTTGATGCTGTTAATAATGGGGCCTCATATACGCCGCCCTCGTCCTTTTCCACATTCAAAGCAGGCATTGCAACAGGGCTAAAAGTTTCTAAGGTAGTAAAAGAGAGTTCAGAATAAGCGCTATAGCCGTGATTTTCGCCCTTATAACGTACCTTTAGCTTATAGCTGGTGCTAGTCTTTAGCTTGCCTTTTGGTACCTTGATAGAAGTCAGATTAGAGCTATCGTCTTTTGAGCTCCAAACTTCTTCGGTGCCGCCCTCGTTGTAAATAATCCAATCTGAGCAAGAATGTGTGTCGCTTTCTGTAGAAGGTACTACAGTAAAAGCACCGCCGCTAATTACAGGCTGCTCGCCTACACTATTAGGCATGCCAGGCAAATTAATTACAGGGGCTTTGATGTAAGTAAAAGTGCTATTAGTGCTAAAGTCTAAAGAAGCCCACTCTGACCAGCCAAAGCTTGCGCCTTGATGTCTGATAAATACCTTGTAAGCTGTGCTTAGCTGTAAGATGCCTTTAGGCATGGTAATGCTAAGCAAATCGGCCTGCCCTGTTTGTACTGTTTTAGTCCATACGTTGCTATCTGGAGATGCTGCTAAGGTTACTTTAATCTCTGTAGCTTGATGGGTGTCAACAGTGCCAGAGCTAGAAACATAGGCAAAAGCAGAGCTTGTAAAAGTTGGTGTTTCTAATACGTCGGTATTTCCTGAGACAGTGCCAGCAGAGATTTTAATAGTAGGTGTTTGAATATAGTCAAACGCCGCCATTGTTGTGCCACGCACCTCAACCCAATTGGTAGGGGCTAAATTAGTGCCATGATATCGCATTCTAAAGCGGTATTCTGTGCTTTCTGTTAGCTTGCCTTGTGGCACTGTGATTGAGGTTAGGTGCTCTTTATCTTTTAGAGATGCCCAGATTGAAGTTTCGCCTTCTACGCTTTTAATCTCCCAGTCTGTAGCGCTGTGTGTGTCCTGAGTTTCGTTGTCAGAGTACACTGTAAAAGGGCTTCCAGTTAATACTGGGGTTTGTGGCACCTTATTTGGGTGGCCTGAAACTGTTAAAGTAGGCTCATTAATATAGGCTAAAACATCGTGGGTTGTTGCTTCTACTGTTGCCTTTCCTGAGGTGCCATGTTTAGCGCCTGTGTAGGACACTTGAAAGCGATAGGCTGTTGACGGCTCTAACAATCCAGCAGGAACTCTAAAAGAAGTTAAGTTCTTAGTGTCGTTAGTTTCGTTGTAAATCTCCGCACCTGTATCTAACTTTGTGATAGTCCAATGGGAACTTACATGGCTATCAGTTTCGCCAGTGTCTGAAACAACATTAAAAGCAGAGCCAGTTAATAGCGGGGCCTCTCTTACATCATTTGGAGCGCCTTCTACTGTGATGGTTGGAGTTTCAATATAAGTGAAGTTCTCTTTAGTAGTGCCTAGCACTTCCGCCCGCTCACTAGCTCCATACTTTTTGCCTCGATAAGCAACAGTAAACAAGTAAGTTTCATTAGTGCGTAATACGCTTTTAGGCACTGCAATTGAAGTTAGGTTGCGTGCATCATTTTTTGAGCTCCAAACCTCTTCATTTCCTGATTGGTTGAAAATAATCCAGTCGGTGCTAACGTGGGTATCAGTGGCACGGCCTTGCGGTAACACAGTGAAAGCAGAGCCTTGCAAAGTTGGAGCCTCTGGGACGTTATCAGGTGCGCCGTTAACTGTTAATACAGGCTTTGCAATATGCTCGAATTTTTCAGCAGTAATAAAGCCCTCTTCTGACCATGCTGAGCTATAAATATAGCCATGATACATAGCTCTAACACGGTAAGAAGTGCCAGTGTTAAGCAAGTTATTAGGCATGGTAATAGTTCGTAAGTGTTGCTTATCCTCTAAGGATTCCCAGATAACACGCTTATCTAAATCGACCACTTGCCAAGATGTTGACTTATGGTCGTCTTTTGCGCCTGTTGTAGTAATAAGTCTAAAGATAGAGCTATTAAAGGTTGGTGCGCCTAATACTTGCAAGCCGTCATTTTCAACGCTAATAGTAGGTGTTTCAACATAGGTAAATTTTGGGGCTGTGGTAAAGTTATGCACTCCAAAAGCTGACCAGCCATAGCGCTCGCCCTTATAACGGACGGTTAATTCATAGCTAGTATTTTCTTGCAATACGCCACGGGGAATAGTCCAGCTTGTAAGATTGGCTCTATCTTCTTCGGTGTCATAAGCAACCTTATTATCATGAATAGTTCGTAATACCCATTGCGATGCATAATGGCGGTCAGTTCCGTCAGTAGTACTAAAAGCATTACATACTACTCTAGGGTTTTCAGTAACTTCGGCCCCGCCCTCAATTGATACCACTGTAGGGGCTGTTACGCCCACGTCCTCGCCTGTAGTAAAGTATACAGTTTCAGACCATGCGCTATAGCGGCCCCACTCTGTATAGTCACGGGCTCTTAGCATGTACTCAGTTCTAGGCTCTAATCTGTTTTCATAGGTTAGGGCATAACGGTCAGAGTTGCGTTTTAATGATACTGCGTTGCGCCAATCGCCGTCAGTGATTTTAGTAATTTGGAACTCTCTGTACTCTCGATGCTCGGGGTCGGAGCCTTCAAAAGCACTGTTAAAAGGCTTGCCAGCAGCCTCTAAAAGTACGCTAACACGCTTGCCATTATTAGCAGGTGAAATAACCGAAACAGGCTTAATAACATAATCACCAGAGCCGCCCCCGCCTGTACCTTGAGATTTGACCAGCTCACGAACAGCGGCCATGGTTGGGAACTCTTCATCTTTAACGGCGCTTGCGTCTGGTGTTGTGCCAGTATAGGAAGGCAACTTAGCTAGCTTTACAATGCCTTTAAAGGTATTAGCGCCGTTAAAAGTGTTGTCTTCTTCCAAGCTAGCAATATCAGTTAAATCAATGTTGATATTGCCGTTTTCGTCTGGTTCAATGCCATTAATAGACTTGAGATTAATTAAGAGCTTCCAATAGTCAGCCGATGCGGTTGAATCAGGTGTGTGGCCTTGATTATCTGCTCTAAGAGATTGATATAAGTCGCCTTTATACATCACAATTGCAAAGCGCTTATATGAGATATTAGCCTCATACTGATAAAATCCGCCCTGCTGCATAAAATAGATATTATCGCCTAAGAGCTTAAACAAGGCATTAAAGGCGGTTCGCTTTGGAGGCAATCCGCCTTCTTCCTCTGGTCGCTCTGTTAAGTGAGGGAATAAGTAATCTAGCGATAACTCTGCACTTTTGGCCGTATCAACTGTTTTCGGAATTTCCTCGGTTTCGGCATTAGCGCCTAGTGGAGATTCCCAGATTTGAGGGTTTTCAATTTTAGAATAACTTGCCATGTTTTACCTCTGATAAAAAGGGCCGTCGTTAAATCCTGTATTGGTATCAGGGTTAAAGCCTAAGTATTGTGCGCCATTAATAACAATATCCAGCTTTACGCCTGATGGTATTGGTGGTAAATCACCTAATAGCAGCATGTTCTTTTGATAGTCTTTTAAAGGGCCTGAGCAGGTTAATTTAAGATGCATTGGAGCGATTCTAGTAAGACTAACTTTGCATTTAGGTAGTAATTGAGCCAGCAGGGCGTTAAGCTCTGCTAAGCTGCCGTTAGTAATGTTGGCTGCGGCTTTTACTTTGATATAGAGCCTATAAGCATCATCACTTAAAGCTAATTTAGTTTTGCGCTTGCCTTTATAAAATTGAGCCTGATTAAAGCCTTTAACAGCTTCCACGCCTTTAGCTTCAAAGCCCAGATAAGGAACACCTATAGAAGTAACCATTTGAGCGCTTCTAGAAATGCCTACAATACGCCCCCATGTATCCAAGCCCACGCCTTTAGCGGTGTCGATATCAAAGACATTTTTGTAAAAGGTTTGTAAGTCCTTTTGCGTTCCTAACACCTCAGCTAAACCAAAGATTAAAGCCATTAGCCTTGGACTGCTGCTATATTGGCTAAGAATAGTTTCTCTTATATCAAGTGGCATTATTCTTTAACCTCGCTAGCGGCGCTTTGTCCGTGAAAGAATGGAGCTTGTTCAAAGCCCGTAATATTAGGATTATCGCCCTTAAAGCCAAACGAATCGCCCTCGTTAGCAATAATTTCAGGCTTCCAAGTAATTGCAATATCATCTAGGCTTAAAGTAGGACATGTATCAATAGGAATGGATAAGCTTTCTTTTAGCGATTCACTTCCATGCCATTTAAGCCGAATGCGCATTACTGTATTAATGCCTTGCGCAATTAATGGAGCATAGAAGCGGGAACTATACAAATCATCACCCATAACAACTCTAGTTATAGGTGTTGCGCTATAGATTTGAGCTTGTTTTGTGCCGTAAAAGTTATTGTAGATTATGCTTTTAATCAGCTCTTCGGCATTAGGGGGCAATAGGTCAGACTTTCTAATATCAATCTCAACACAAATAGCACGCTCATGAGGTCGGCTAAAGCGTATTTTGTCTTTAGCTTTAGTGATTTTGTCTTTAAGCTCAATCTCAGTGCTTCCAGTATAAGCACACCCTGCGCTAATAGAGTTATACAAAGCATTTGCTATTTCATTGTCGTTGCCGCCTAATACGCATGCGTATACGCTATGCGCTTTGATTTCAACACCGTCTATATAAGTGTTTTGGTCGGTGCGATTTTGTCGCATACATACAGCTATCACGCCGTCTAAAGCAGCGATTTTGCTATAAGCACTTTGTATAGAAGAGCGGGAATTATAGGCAACTGATTTGTATCTTCTATTCTCAAAAGCTGCTGCGCTCTCTTCATCTTGACCTACGCTAGCCGCATTTTCGTTGTTAGCAGTGTCCCAGCCCGAAACAGTAGTAATGATTTTGGTTAGACTGTTTGGAGGTGCTGCTATAGGGCCTGTTTGGTTGCAACAGAACTCTAACTCTACAAAGCCATTAGCTTTAATCGAATCGCCTTTAATGCATGTCCATTTAGAATTATCAAAAGTAGATAAGAGCTGCGCACCAGTTGGAACAAATACATCAGTCTTGCCAGTGCATTTAATTACAGCTTTAGATGCTATTGCCTTATGACGTTCTAAGTAATAGAGCTTGCCTAAAGCATCTTGCCATATGCCTTGAGACTTAAGCGGGTTAAACATATTGGCCAGATATAAGATATCGTTATCCTTTTGCACTATTAAGGCTGTAATGCTGTCGATAAGCTGCCCTTGTGGGGTGCTGGGGTCGGTGTTTATAATGCCGCCGCCTTTCGTTTTAAAGGCCTCAATAAACACGGCTCGCACCTGCTCTCTAACCTCTTCAACCTCGCTCGCATACACGCCTGCGGCATCATCAAAATTAATCATTGCTCACCTCTGGTGATTCCATAATATAGCCAACTTCTCTAATCTTTCCGTTTGTTGTTAAGCACTTCATACTTAATTTTAGACTGCGGTCTTCTGTAGTGAACTCTTCAACACTTGCATCTAAAACGCCGTCTACACTCTTAGCGGTGTTGATTAGCTCAGAGCGCACTAATGATTCAAAAGGATTAACGCTCAAAACAATGTCAAGATAAGGAATGCCTTTGCTAGGCTCATAATAGCTATCATTGGTAAAGAGCCTTAAAGCACAAGATGCATCTTGGCAAATAGCCTCATCATCATTGCAGGTTTCTAAATTACCAAAAGCATCTAGGCATAAATCCCAGTCGTTATTTAATTTGATAGAAGTCTTTTGTGCCATAACTCACCTATTGAGGGCCTCCAGTCATATCTGGGCCTCCCTTTACGCCGCTATGAACATGGCTCTTAAGACTAATACCGCCGCCAATTGCATCTATATCTGCTGTAATAGTGCGTAATGTGTGGATATCGTTATAGAATACAGCACCATTAGAGCTGCGTGTATTAGCAGAGCGCATGCCTCCGCCTTGAGATAAGCCGCCCGCAATGCTTACGTTGCCAGTAAAAGACGCTTGCGGTGTGTCAAAAGTAATTGAGGGGGCTTTTAGTGTAATAGAGCCTCCAGCTTCTACAGTGATAGAGCCGCCTGCTTTAACGTTTATTGAGCCGTCAGCGTTGATGGTAATATTGCCGCTAACCTTATGAGAGCTATTGCTTTTAATAGTAATAGAGCTATCGCCGTCAATAGTTATGGTATTAGTGCCCTTAATGGTTTGAGTGTGGTTTGCGTCTATTTGCTCTTCTTGGTTTTGGCCAATGTGAATAAGACGGTTTTCTAAAGCCTCTTCGTCTAGGGTTTTATCTGTTTCTACTCTGATACCCTCAGGGCCTCGCTCTTTGATAGTCTTATCTTGCCTGAGCACTATATAAACCTCAGGGGTTTTAGTGTGTATGCTGTCATGTACTACGGCATCAGACTGACTAAACTGCCTAAAGCTACCAGCGTTCACAGGCTCGGTTGTTTGGTCGTTAATAGTGCTAATGTCGTTTTTGTTAATTGACACTGCAACTATATCATTTGGCACGGGGTCGATAATTACAGCAGCGATGCCATGTTGATATCTGGTATGTGGTATCTTTGGAATGGATACCATTTCTAAAGCGGTGCCCTCGGTATCAGTCTGACTAATAAGGGGTGTGATAGAGACTGTTTTAGCTCCAGCATTCTCTTCTGAGCTTTCGCAAGTGTCGATACGTGCAATTAGATTAGTTTGAATGTCTTTTCTAATTTGCTGCTTTACTAAGAAGTTGATTTGATTAGTGGGGCTGGTATTGTCATACCCTCCCCTTGTTCCTTGTCTTTGGTTTTCATCAATAGCCATTAGATAAACTTTCCAATCTCACCACTTAAATGCGGATAATAGCCAGTTACTTCACTCTCCCAGCTTGCATCGCTAGGCATGTTTGCTTGTAACTTATGATTAAGCTTAACAACTCGCCATGTTCCGCTTGCTTTAGGTATGAGGCTTTCTAATTTAAAAAGACCTGCAAAACGCAATGCAGGGTTATAAACACACCTAAAAGAAATGCCGTCGTTGCCTATTGAGGGGCTATCTAAAAGGCCGCTTTGTGCATTGATTAGCACTGCGTTGCCTTTTCTGTTGCCATTACGTGGCATTAAAATTAGGTCGTTATCGTCAATAATTAAATCAGCGCCTGCTTGGTCGCATGCCTGTCTAGCCTTTTCAATTGGAGAGCCTGAAAAGGTACCATTCATTAGTTGAGTGTTTACACCCTCGTTAATAAAATTAAGCTCAGCTAATTGCGCTTGACTAGAAACAAAATCAGCCAATGGCATGCTATCAGTTAAAGACATTGGCCCTTTAGCGTCAACACGTCCCCAGAATCCAACCTCAGCGCTTAACTTTAAAACCATTTCAGGGCCGTTTAGAGCGCCGCTTGATTCAGTGATAGAGCCTGCAAAGATTTGACTGAGGTTAGCAGGGTCGTCACCTGCAAAGATATTGATAAAGTCTCTTTGTACTTTGAATGGATTAAAAGCTAAAGAAGTGAATCTCTCAACACGGTCTAAATCAAGTCCGTATATCTCAACCGATGCTTTAGCAAAATCAGGCGGCCCTAGCTTTTCGACATTAACACTCATAGCCAAATTAGTGATAATGGTAGAGTTTGAGCCGTCTTTAAATGTGCCTGATTTTAAGGTTAATTGCACTGCTAAATAGTGAGGTTTAAAACTACTTATACCCATATTCCTTTAACTCGCTTTCAGTCAAATAATAAAGTTGGTAGCGACTGCCTAAGCCTGAATATTCTGGTATTTGCTGTTCTAAGCTTGGTTTGTCGTTGTCAACAATGTACAAAGCACCTTTAAATAAATTATTGGATACACTGATAATTGACGTTAAAGGGCAAACAAGTGCCCCTCTTTGAACGACCTCGCTAGCAACATACAAATCTAAGTACATATAAACATCACGCTGATAAATGTTGATAGTGCAGTTTTGTCCAGCTAACACGATATTAAATTCTTGGTTAGGTATAGCAGATAAAGGAATGCGCACCATAAAACACCTCTTAACTAGCCAAAAATCTTACTTGAAATACCACTTAAAGCAGACTCTTCGCCGTTCTTTTGGCCTGTTTGTTTTTTCTTTGCTATTTTGACGTTAGTATATTGCTGTTCTACTTCTTTAATTTCGACCAGCCCTATATCAAAATAGATGATATTTACGCCGTCGTCGGGCTTTCTAGAGTAAGAAACACTTTCAATGTTATAGCCTTTAAACACTGTTTCAGGCGTGATAAGTGTTAGCAAACTCATATCACCAGATAAAGCTAATAGCTTTTCGGTTATGGCCTGCCTTTCACTGTCAGAGCCCGCAAAAGCGGCGTTTAGGCTAATCATAGTAGGGCCAATAGATTTGTTATAAGTAGCAAAAGCTGATTCGGTCGGGGCGTTAATAACCTTGTTAGTGCTATCTACATCAATAGACATGATAGAAGTAAAGTTAATTACGCTGCCGTCCTCTAAAACTAAAGCCCAGTTATTACCTTTATTGTTGCCCTTTTGAAATTGCAGACTTGATAAAAATCCGTTCTTTTGCAATGGCAATAGGCTCATAAATCACCTCTAAGTATTAAAGTTTCCATACTCTGAGGCCATAACATAGTTGTTTGATGCATTGAGATTGTTAAAACTCTTTTCAGCCTCTCGAACAATACCACGGGCATCGGCTCCATTAGGCACATTGATATTAACTGTGTTGTTAATTTGGTTAGTGTTAGCACGTCTGCTATTATCATTGTTGTAAGTGCTATTAGTAATGCTTGATGTATTAGCAGTTACAGGGGCCGCCGCAATGGTTTGATTGTTGGTAGTTAAGCCAGTGTTAATAGTTTGCACTGTGCTTTGAATAGCTTGATTTGCTGCTTTAGTGGTTTGCTCTTGCTCTTCTTTAGTATCGCCAAAGCCAAAGAACGATTTAACGCCGTCCATGGCTCCGCCCGCAAGTCCTTTTAGCTTGTCCTTAGCTCCGTCAATTAGTCCACTAATATCAAAAGCAGCTGCTATCTTGCTAGGAATTTCAGCAAAGAAAGATAGTACAGAGTTAAAGAACTCCATTGCAGACTGTAGACCAGCATCAAAAGCACTGGTTATAGCTGTTGTTACGCTGTTAAATACCTGAGCAATTTTGCTTCCTAAACCAAGGAACAAATCTATTAAGCCGCTTATTTGTCCTTTAACCTGATTAAACTTTTCTAAAAGCCAATCAATAGGAACAATATTTTTAATAGATTCTGGTAATTTGTTCCAAGCTGAGCTAATCCAGTCGACAACATTGCCAGCAGTTTGCTTGATAGAATTAAAAGCGCCGCTTACTAGTTTGCTAATACTATTAGCCATGCCCTTAAGTGTTTCAAAAGGGTTGCTAAAGAGCTTGAAAATAGCTTTAGCTGATTGTGTGCAAAGCTCAATAACTGAATTAATGGAGCCCCAAATATTACTAAAGAAGCTGCCTATTGCCTCAGCAGTTCCTTTTATTGCTTCTTGAATGCCTTGCCATAGCCCAGCAGCAAAAGCTTGTAAAGATTTAAAGCCCTCGCCTATAGAAGTGACTAAGCTCAATACAATTGCTTTAACGGATTCGTAAGCGGCTGTAAAGCTATTAGCAATAGTGTTAGTTATGGCTGTAATGGCGTTACTTAAGCTATCAAAAGCACTTGTAAAGCAAGAATAAGCATTACTTGCAAACTCAATTACAGCGCTTGCAATGCCATTAAATAGGCTTGCTATATCGCTTGTTATGCCTGTAATAATAGAAAGCAGGCCATTAAAGACTGAGCTAAAAGCCCCTGCTATGCTGGTAGCTATAGAGCCTAAAAGATTAGATACGCCCTCAATTAGTCTGCCAATAGCATAGCTTAAGCCTCTAAATACACCTAAGATTGCATCAAGAACAAATTGCAGGCCTTTAACAATAACATCAAAAGCAAAGCTAAAAGCTGCTGTTAATCCTTGTAAAACTAAATCACCTAAAGAGCTTAAGCCGCTGCCTATAGCACTAATGAGATTTAGAAAGGCTGGGATAAGGTTATTTGCAAAGTTTACTAAGGATTCAAAAGCGTGCTTTATAGAGCCCTCGATAGCGTCAACTATCTTAGCTTTAGCCTCTTCGCTTCCGCCTGTCAGGTATGACCAAAGAAGCTGACCTAAATTAGCTATAGTGCTTAGAACGCCAGTAATAATGCCGCCTAATGAGCTAAACAGGTCTTTAACTGGTTCAAAGACAGATAAAATTAAATCACCTAAGCCGCCAAAGATATTGAGAAAATCAATAACATCTTGGCCCATAAGCTCAAATGTCTTTTGCCAGTCTCCGCCCGCCCGCTCGAAAGCGTCAGATATCCATAAGATTAAGCTGACCAAAGCAAACAACATAGCCATGATAGGGTGGGCCGCTATAGCAGTCATTGCAGCCTTAACAGCTAACAAGCCTTTGGTGAACATGTCGACCATTACAAGGGCTATCTTAAAGCCAGCAAACAAGCCCATAACTATCGCCAATGGCTTCCATATGATGCTTATTATTTGCTTGAAACCCTCAAAAGCCTTGTTAAGCTTTTGCATGATTTCAGGGCCTGTGCCAAAGATAGCCCAGAAGTCGCCAAATGCTGACTTGCCTCCCCTGATATAGGTTGTTAAATCATCAAAGATTAAGACTAATACACCCAAAGCACCTATAAGCCACGTTAAAGGGCTCATTAATAGCGCTGCGCTGGTCTTTAGAATAGCAGGCAAGAACACGCCCGTAAGTACGCCAGATACGACTAGTAAAAAGCGGGTTATATTGTCTTGATTGCGATTAATCCATTTAGTGAAGTCTTGCAAGCCATTAACTGCTAACTTCATTACAGGGGCGAAAGTGCGAACTAATTTAGCGCTAACGTCAGCAACAGCAATATTAAAGCCCGTCATGGCTTCCTTGTATTGCTTGTATAACGCTATGTCTTCTTTAGTAACTCTAGCTAATTGAGCCCTTTTAATGCGCCATTCATCTAGCTTTTGGTTATATGCGCCCGTTAGTGTTGCCACTTCGGACACATCGGACATATAAGAGTTAACAATCTTGCCAATAGCAAAAGCACCAGCAACAGGGGCTATCACGTTAGATATAACGCCCTGAATAACACCGCCCCAGCGTGATGCCATGCCATTAAATTCATTATCAATCTTAGTTGCGGCTGATTGTAATGAATTGAGACCTTCTTGAACTCCCTTAGTATCGATGCCAATTTCATATAGTAACTTATCAACGATCATTTAATCCCCCTGCGCCGCAATGGCTTGGTTGTATGCGTTGATTTGAGCAGCCTCTAAAAGGTCTAAAGCATCTTCATAGCTGTAATAAGTTTCTAGCTCTTTTAGGGTTGCTAAGTTATTGACAATCAAAACGCTTAACGCATTTGGAAGATTGGTCGTTTGGAGGTATTTCTTGCTTGCTCCGTTGGTTTTTCCTTTTGCTCTCGTTGTAATGGCTGGGATATAGACTGGAGAGCGTTTTTTAAAAAACCAAAGTTCACCTTAAATGCAGCAGTTAAAAGCTTCATCACTTCCATTTGGTCTTGGCAATAGCTGTCAATATTGTCCCAGCTAATAGGAATTAGAGTGCCCTCAGGGCTAATATAAGTAACGCTCTTTAATAGTGAGTTTTCAAAGTCAAGTAAATCATCACTATTGATATTGGCCTTTTGCAAAGCCTCTAAAGAAAAGTTTGCAGCAGCGTTATTTAAATCGCCAGTAATACCCATAGCGCCTAAAGCGCCAGCCTTGACTAGTAGTAAAGTGCCTTCTTGGATTAACTTAAAGCCGTCTCTTGCACTTAAAGCAGTTGCCATAAAATGACGCTGACCATTATCGTCTTTAAAATAGATATCTTCACTCTTTCGCATGTTATCACCAAAAAGAAAAGCCCCCAAAATAGGGGCTATAAAAACAAAAAAAAGCTCCCTATGGAGCCAGATATATTTAGGCCTAATTTAGTAGTTTTGTCGCTCTACCTTAGCAAACATAAACTTCCATGCTGATTTATCAATGGTAGCGCCTAGATTATTCATAGCCACGCCGTCAATTAAAACACCGTCAGTATATACGAATGTAGACTTTAAAGCGGGAACTCTAATAGTAATGGTTACATTAAAGATTGTTCGCTCTCCCGACATAGCTTTTGATATGCTATCTAATAATCTTTCAGATGGGGTATTTGCTTCTAAGGTAATAGTAAGCTCGACTGGTTTTGGAGTTTGACCAGCAGCTAAATATCCGTCTACACCCATTCTTGCTTCTGCTACAGTGAATGCGCCTGCCTGCGCAATGCCGTCTGTACTAAAATGATTTAATTGTGTAGGTACAGGGATAACACCCTCTACTTGAATGAGCACCGTGGCATTAGCGGAAGTAATATCAGTAACAGCCATAATTTAGCCTCCTATTGAACTGTAGTTACAGGCATTTCAAATTTATGCACTGCACCTGAATCTGTGTACCACATTTGAGCGGTTGGACTTGCTCTATTAGAGCGAATATCAGGGGTGGCACTAATTTGGAGGTGATAGCCGTTTGCTGTTAGATTGTTGCAAATCTCTGTACTGTTAGATTCTCGCTCTAAGGTAATTTTTTGAGCGTCATCTAATTGAACGCCAGTAGAGATTACTCCGTTGTTCTTAGCCTTTAAGATAGTGCCAGTGCACCAAGCTTGCATCACTGTAAAGCCAGTTGAGTTATAAGGCACTTTAGGGCTATTCTTAAAGCCTTGTAAGATAGCAGTTTGTAAAGAGTTTAAGAGCCAGCAGCTATTAATATATGAATCAATCCAATTAAATGAGCCGAAAACCATGCCATTAGCACTCAATACAAAGTTATCATTGCGGCATGCATAATCACCGATAAAGTTTAGTTTTAAGCTCTCTAATTCCCTTGCGGTGCTAATATCATGAACATTAGCGTTTAAGCCAGCTTGAGATTTAAAGGCATAAGTAATTACGCTGTTAGGCTGATTCCAGTCTAAAGAAGCTGTAATGCCCATAATAAATGCCGCATATTCCACGCCGCCATAAATGCCGCATACACCCTCATAGCGCTTTTCTAAAAACAAGTCTACAATGTCTCGACCTGATTGAGCGTTGGCAATTTGTGCGCTTCCAACACGTCCATAACCAACCATACTGGACTGAATGGCGGCATTAGTGCTATCTAATGAGCTATCAGTAGTAAAGAAACAATATAAGAACTGCTCGGCATTGTTGTAACAATTGTTAACCCATTCCGCAATAGACTGAGCATCACTTAAGTTTGTTACTTCTTCAATAGTGGTGAGTGTTACAAAGTTGCCAGTTTGATTGCGTGCTTTGTCTAAAGTTTCTCTATAAGTTCTTGCTTTAACTGCTTTGGAGTAAATTGCGTTAGTAGCTTCGCTTAAGCCTAAAAGGTCAGCCATTGAGCCGCTAACCTCATTAAAAGCAATTTCAGGACTTGCCACGCCTGCATTAATTTGGAAGGCTTTATTAAGGCTTGAGTATGCAATAGTTGCTTTCTGCCACTCTGCACAGCCTTTAGCCTCGCCTGTATCGTTAATCTTATCTTGTAAGATTTGGGCAATGTCTGATAATGATTTAGCTTTCTCTAAATTGAAGTTATTCAACTCTAAGCTAAGCCCGCCCATATCTAAATACAAAGTGGCATTAGTGCCTTTAATCAGACTCTGAAATAGCTTTGCTTCGTCTGTAGCAGGCTGTCCACGGACAAAAGCGGGGCAATCTTCGTCAGGGTGTTTAAAGAAAAAGCATTGGCTAGGCTTGGTTAAAAAAATGTCATAACCATTAAAGTAGATAGTTGCGGCCTTATGATGTTGACTATCATAGCCAAAATAATTTGCTACCTCTGTAGCACTGTTGAAAGTTAGCAGGGTGTCTGCCTGCGCTTGATTTGAGGTTGTCAAAAACAAGCCATTAAAATTAAGCGCACCTGCTGCCCCAGATAAAACACGGGGCGTAATTTTTACAAGCTCGCTTGCTGGAATTGCCATTAGTAGACCTCACAAAAATCTTGATTTACATTGTTTGTATGTAGTCCCAGAGCGCTAACAAAATGCTGCGGCATGGTGTGCGTTTTAACCTCAGATAAATGCAGTGTGACGCTATAACGGTGTCGCATTTGATGCATTTCATCTATTTCGCTAAAGTTAAGTATTTCATCGCTATACAAGCAACTAATTAAAGGGTTGTAGCTTTGGAATATTGCAGCGCATTCAGTAGAATTGGCCAGAGCAGCAACTATAAAAGCCCGCTCATAAGCTCGGTTGTCAGAGCCTGATTTGGGATTACAAAAGAAGTCAATTTGTACGTTATGCAGCAAAAGATGCTGAATACCTAAAGAGCCTGAATTATCGTTAGCATTAGGGGCATAATTGTGAATAGGTGTACCGTGTCTAGTTTGACTAATAGAAGTAATTACACAAAATTCATCAAATTTAGGGGCGATGGCCATATGTTGCCAGCCTCGTAAGATTTGATTATGGCTTAATTGCTTAAGCTCTCCATTACACCTATCAAAAGCATGTTCTAAGATAAAGCGATAAGTACACCCCAATACGTCATTGCTAAGCTTTTCACTAGACTTATCAGGCGGTTTATTAATAATTGCTTTGTCCATTGTTTGCCTCATTCGTAAAGATATCAGCATTGGTTACAAAGCCGCTTGCTTTTAAAGCCTCAATTACATTTTGCGGCGTTAGCTCTATTGGCACTAGACTAATAAACAACAGGCCCCAGCCGCATTTGGTGTAATCTTCGCTTATGGTGTACACCTTCCAAAAGCGCTTGTTATTTACTTGGAATAAATAGCTAGCGCCTTCTTGCGTGTCTCTTCGGCCTGCTGTTAATGGCGGGCCTTTAGTGCTAATGAAAATCTTGCGTGATATTTCACCTTGCATAATTTCATTAGCTTGCTGTAATTCATCGCCGTTTAGTGTTTGCACCTGTCCGCTAACCTTTTCGCAATCTCCATAGAAGTAATCAATTACGCCGATATGGTTAGCATAGCCAGTGCATCTAATAGCAATAAAATCATCATTAGGGTATATCTTGCTAATGACGTGGTTAGCTATAGCATGTAAGTTAATCATTCATTTGGCACCTCTCAATAAAACCACGTTCTTGCAACAATGGAGTAATAGCCAATTTGATTTGCTTTTGTACGCTTGTTAAGTCCTGAGCAGCATCAATAAGCTTGATAAATTTAGAGTGCTCTTTAGCAAGCTCAAGATAGTTGTTTCTTACTTGTTCAAAGTAGTCATTGCTGCGACTCTCTATTAGGTCAGCTTTAGCTCGTGATTGTGTCCGTGCACGGCTATGCAATACGCTTAAATCGAACAGTAAACATATATCACCATAGGGCGATACAAGATTAAGTGATTTAGTGGCCTCTATGTTGAGATTATGGCTATGCCTGCCTTGATAAGCTATGGTAGAAGCGCAAAAACGGTCTAGCAAAACAATAGCGCCCTGCTCTAATTGAGGCTTAAGCACTTCTTTGCATAGCTGAGCACGTGCCGCTTCAAACAAAAACAACTCTGCACTTGAATCTAAATTGCTTATTTCATCTAGCAAAATAGAGCGCACTTTCTCACCTAAAGCAGTGCCGCCCGGCTCTCTAGTAGTAACTACCTTTAAGCCCAGCCCTGTAAGCCATTCATAAATGAACTTACAAGCCGTGCTTTTGCCGCAACCCTCAATACCTTCTAAAGTAATTAACAAGCCTTTTGCCATTGATAACAGTCCTTAAAAAGATGCGTCGATTTGTCTTTGTATTTTGCCAATAAGTAAGCCAATAACAAAGCCAAAACCTTTATCAAAATTACTATTACTACCAATGGAATCAATAGCAAGCTTAGAATCAAAGTTAAATAAGCCGCCCATGTTACCTGATTGGCTCTTTGTTTCTTTGTTCTTAATCTTGCGTTCAGCATCTTCTAAAGCTGCTTTAATCACTTCGTTAGGGCTGCGTATTTCCTTACTCATATCAACCAGACCAAAACCTAAGCCGCCTTGCATAGAGTGAAATTCTTTGCTTTCGCTTGCCTTTTGCAAGTGCTCGCCTAAGGTCTTAAACACTGTAGTAAGCTTTGCAGCAGAGCGTTTATTATTGGCAACAGCCCTAGCAATGTCTGCTATCAGGGCGGTATCTTTGTTGCTCTCGCCTAATTCGGCATGCCACATAAAATCCCGCCCGCCCTTTACGTCCATTTGTACGAACTGGTCTAGCATCTTATTTAGCTGAGGTCTAATATCATACTCGCCAGCGCCCTCTAAACCTGCAAAAGCTTTTGAGGCGTTAGACAGTGCATTAATGATATTTTTGCCCTCTGGGTTAATCGCCTGTCCACGCATGCGCACCAAGTAATCATTATTGTAGCCTTTCATCATCATGGCGTTTTGTAATCTATCTTGCGCCGTGCGTGTTGGTTGGCCTTCTTTGGTCAATAAGCCAGCTTGTTCGTTTCTTGGAAGTCCCGCAATAAAGCTCTTAACACTTTCAACGGTCGGGCTTCCGTCTTCGTATGTTTCAAAGCTAGCATTTTTCATGCGACTAACGTCGGTTCTTGCTTGCTCCACTGCGTTCAGTGTTAAGCCTTGAGTGATATTAGTCTGGTCGCCAATGTCCTTAGTAACGTCCTTAGGTTGCATCACTCGAACTAATACGGGATTTTTCATGCCCTTAATTCTTTCAGGGTCGCAACCATGCTCACCTGCATTAGCTATTAAATCTTGTTTGTACTGCTCAGCCTTACTTGGATAAGCATCGTAACTTGTAGCTATAGCAGTCATACGACCATTGCCAGCAATTGCCCTTTTAATATTAGGGTCTGAGCTGTTGTATTTCTCGTTAGCAACGCCGCTCTTATCGTTAGAAGTGGTCACGCTGTCAGCTTCGACCACTGCATATTGCACTTGCAAGCGCTCGCCTTTTGGGGTGGCTAATACTGTGGTTTTGCCCATGTCCTTAGCATCATAAGAGCCAAAAGAAACAACAGGGCACCCGCTATTAAAATCGTTAGATGTTCCTACTTTGTAGTAATCAAGATTCTTAGCAATTTCTTGCATCTGTAGCACGGAGGCCATATTAGAGCGATTGCGGTTTTGCAATACCACGTCATTAGGAATCTTTTCAGGCAAGCTGGTATCAATCTTAACATCATGCTGAGCAGGCAAGCCTTGCTTAAGCTTTTCAATCTGAGCTTTAAGCTCTTCAATTTCCTTTTGCTTGCTCTCTAGCTCTGCGTGGGGTGCGCTTTGCTCAGTAAGTCCAGCGCTTTGCACATTGGTTTGCGCTGCGTTGCTTTGAGTGGCATTAGAAGAGCTTTGTGCTTTAGCTTGCTTCCTCTGCTCTTTAAGGTCTTTAAAAGCTTGCTTAATGTTTTTACCAGCGCTATTAGGCGGGCCGCCCTTAATAATTTGGCCCGTGGTTTCATCAATCAGGCATTTGCGGCCCTTATTTTCACCATTAGCGCCCTTGCCTTTTGGGTGGTAAGTAATCCATTTAGCATCATCACAAGCTATGCCTCTATGCTTAGCAAGCGCAAATAGGCATGCTAGGATTTTATCTAAACTATCTTGCTTCATAATTTACACTTGCCTTGCTGTTAGCACTTATTTAGCCTTTTGCTTAGCTGCGACTTTAGCGGCTTTTTGCAACTGGGTTTTAGCCCATGCTGCACCGTTAATTCCGTTAGCCTCGTAATGTGTAGCTAAATACTTGCCTGGGTTTTGCTGCTCAAACTTATGGATTTCTAAAAGTTTTTGAATGTTAGCTTTTCTAGTCTTAACACCCTTTTGAGCAGCAGCAGAGCGCTTTGCTTTTGCTTCTTTAGCGGCTTGTTCCTGCTCTTCTTGCTTTCGTTTTTGACTGTACGCTTCTAAGCCTTTAGCACGTTTGGCCCGTTCCTTTAAACGTTGCTTGCGCTGCTCTTTATTCTCAAAAGCACGCCCAAGCGGCTTGCCACGCATCTTTTTCGGGCCGCCTTTTAAGATTACACCCGTCTCAGAATCAATCAAAAACTTTTTGCCGCCGCCGCCTTTGCCTTGCTTTTTAGTGGTAATCCAACGGGCCTCATCATTGGCCATAATGCTGTTAAGCTCATTAATCGCATCACCAATAATATGACCGATAACTATGCCCACGGCCATATCACACCGTCGCTTGCTATCAGTGATTAAAGTGGTTTTAGTCATAAACAACCTCAGTTAATAGGCAATAAAAAAGCCCCATAAAAGGGGCCTTTAATGGATTAAAGTTTTGGCAAACAAAATGCAACCTCATAAGCAAAATATTTTGATATAAGTCTAAGCACTTGTAGTGGGCTTAGCTCTTCATCTTTAGGCTTTTTCTTATCTCTAAGAAAACGTGCTGTTGCGGTTCTAAATTCATGTAAAGCATTAATAAAATCTTTTTGCATCTTATAGGCAGTTTCATTAAAAGGGCAAGAAACTCGTTGATACTCAGCATCTAAAAGATCTAAGGCTTGTTTGTAAGAAAGACGGCCTTTGCCATTATTGCTTAAGTATTCCTTATAAACGTAAGAAGTAATGTAATGCGGGCCATGCCTTAACTGCTCAGCTGAGTGTTCAATTAGATAGACACATGTATTAGATGTTTTGTTGTCTTCTAAAAAAAAGTTTTGGCTTGCTACAGTTTCGTTTAAAGAGTCGCCGTCTTCTCCGCCTCTAATAACCATAAGAAGATATAGGCTTAAATTCCAAAGCCAACAGTTACAATCGAATAAATCTCTAAGTGAGCTGGAGAACATTTTTAACCTTCCATAAATGTCTTTTTTAGTGCAAAGAGAAAAGCTTCTTAATTGTTTCATAAACAGAAATTGAGCTTTGATTGCGCTTTTCACATAAATAATATTCTACCATTGAATCTGCAAAGAACTCGTGAATATTATCAAACTTGTGATTTGTTTGGCTAGATTCTCCGCTTTTTGCATTGTCAAATATTTCATTAAAATACTTTAAATCACTTAGACTTTTTGCGCCCAAAGAATAAGAGTAGTCTAAGGCGTGCATTAGCTCATGCAACACTATAGCGGTTTTAGCATTAACGTCTGATTTTAACTTTGATAATCTTCCAGTGATTACAGACTTTTCATACTGATTGGAAATGAAAAGATCGCCCAAACAATAGAAGTGTTTACTGTTAAGAGCAATGCTTTTTGTATTTACTTCAAATGCAGCACTATACTTTTGCAACTGGTGAGGTACGGTTGATATTAATCCAGCATTTTCTAACCTTTGCTTTAGCTCTTCATCGCGTGCCATTTTTATAGACATTTTGCTAAATTCTTTAAAGAATGTTGCGTCTTTTAAGTGTTTGTTTACCCAGCTTTCATCTTTCCCAAACGCCTTAGTAAAACGACATAGATAAGGTATTTTTTTAGTATCTGGCAACCGTTCTAAACCTAACTTAATATTGTTAATTTCTGCATTAAGTTTAGTTGCAAGCTTGTTTTTCCATTCTTTATCATTGTTAAGCTGGTTGATTATTGCCATTCTTTGAGGCTTTTGTTTTTGGAACTCATTGTACTTATGGTCAAAATGTCCCAGCTCATAAACGCTTGTTGTTAAAATATGCGGAAAATCTTCGGCTGCAATATGTATAGCAGAAGCTATGCAATGCAAAGATTCTTTTGAGAACAGGTCAAGATAAAGCGCTGTGTATGGAAGTAAAGTTTGAATATGTTGAACGCCTTGCTTTTGGGTAGCAAAACATTCAGGCAATGGATTAGCTTTTAAAATTTGCTTGCCTTGAATGGTAGCAGCTTTTAACTTTGCAGGGGTTAATTTTCTGGGACTTAATGAGGCCCTTACGTTGCTTTTTGTTACAGGCGGCTCACTTTGTAAAGAGAAGTGATGAACTTCTTTATTAGATTTAAAAGCCTCATTGAGTGGCTTATTAAAGAAACGCTGCGGAAGATTGCCGCCTTTAATTTGACCTGTTTCAAGGTCAATTTTACACGCTCGGCCTTTATGTTTCTTTCCATTAGGGTGGATTGTAATCCAGCGTGATTTATTGCTATCTAAAGCAAGGTTTATTTCATTTATAGCCTCTGCAATTAGATGCCCTACAACAATCCCTATAGCATAATCAAGCCGTCGCTTTTTATCGTTCAGTATTGCTGATTCAATCATAGCGTTATTTTTTTAAATTCCAGCCAATAGCGTTAAGCATGGCACCAGTTTTAACTAATGGCTGTGTAGTACTTACATTACCGCCGCTAATCCTGCGTGCATTGCCTTTGCTTGTAGTAGCTGATTGTTGCTTATAGAGCTCCATTGTAAGGGGTGCTCTATCTTCAAACTTTACTTTGCTAGTTCCGCCGTTGCGCACTGTGTCCCTAAAGTCTTCGGCTGCCTTTTGCGCTGTGAGCTGTAAAGCAGTTAGAAATTCATCAGGCCCCAGAGCTTTTAAAGTTCTAACAAATAATTTGCTCCAGTCTTCGCTACAAGCGTCTATAGTCGCTCTAAAGAATGGACGGGGTGGCAATACTAAAGAGTTTCCGGGGCGTGGCGGGTGGCTAACACCTTGATTAGCAAACCATGCCGCTTGCTTGCCTGTAACTCTTTGCACCCAGCCGTATTCTTGATAAACAGCATACTGGGCAATTGATTCATCTGTAATGCCTACTTCGGCCTTTTGAGCA
>OGPO01000550.1_pt1 | contig 31098 bp, 17 predicted proteins | sample 1553041 | NCBI WGS metagenome assembly OGPO01 (sample SAMEA2580281, study PRJEB22360) | human gut metagenome | biome: human gut; feature: human-associated habitat; material: faeces | place: Denmark | collected 2008/2010 | reverse complement strand
GGCGCTGTGGCTGATGAGGCTGCTTCGTCTGTTGTTAATGCCGTTGGTGCTATGGCTGATGAGGTTGCTGCTGGTGCTGCTGGTTGCTGCTTTGGTTGATGGGGTTGCTGTTGCTGCTTTGGGAGTAAGGATAATAGCAAAGAAAAGTAGGGCAAAATTGGGGGTGTTGTCGGCCTTTCTTTTCTGAACTTTATAGGTGATCAAAATAATTTGCTTAAAATTGATTACAGGTCATATATTTGAGTTAAATGTTTTTTAATATCTAATGAGCTTTGTAATAATGAATCAAGAGTAGCTATCTCTACATTTTTAGAGTAAGGAGGAGATATGTCCTACAAGGTTTTAGTGCTCGTTAAGCCTACTGAGGAACAGCCAGCCTTAGAGCGTGCTGCCGAGTTTGCGCGTTTTATGCCTGATCTTAAATTGGTACTTTATCGTGTGGTCAGGGATTTTACCGAGGATAAACTTCCTGAGTTAGAACAGCGCTATACCAGAGAAGTTAGCTCCCTAATGGATCGCTATCCTAGCATTAAGAACTATGAGATTAAGATAGCATTTTCTGAAGAAGTTGCTCCTTCATTCTGCCACTATGCAGGACTAAAGTCTGAGCATTTCGATTTAGCAATTATTTCAGCTAACCGTCGTAATACCTTAAAGGATCTCTTCTTCTCTCCTATTGATTCTCAAATCATGCGTCAAGTGCCAATCCCACTTTTAATTGTTAAGGATCCACAGGCACCACAGCGTCTTGATCGTGCTATTTTATTGGCTATTGATTTTGAAGAAAGCAATCATGAGAAGTTCATTGATGAGGTATTAATTACCGCCGCCAAGATCTTTGCTGATAACTTTAATGGTGAAGTACACGTATTAAATTGCGTACCTCCTGTTCACGGCGGTCTCATGGGTGGTGATACCAATATTTCCATCATGATGGGCTCTAATAAGCCTTCAACTCGTCCTGCAATTCATACTGCTGCTTTATATGATTTTGCAGATAAACATGGCATTCCAAGAGAAAGATGCCATGTGGCTGAAGGCCGTGTTGATGAAATGATTCCTCGTGTATGTACTACTTTAGAGGCTCGCATGGTATGCATGGGCACTTCATCACGTGAAGGTGTATTAAGCTCCTTTGATCAAAGTGCTAGCGAATTAGTTTTAGAGCAAATCAAGGGCGACATATTTATTGTTAATCGCCATGTAAGATTTGATGAGACAAATCTACACGATTAAGCTATTTATAATTATCCTTAGGATAAGGCCACACTATTGCAGTGTGGCTTTTTTGTTTGTATGCTCATAGTACGTTGTGGTTTAGGATTAGATATTTCTATTAGTTATGAGTGATATAAAAATACGTAATTTCCATTGGGGGAAAGACTTTAAACGCATTATCAAGATAGTTCAGGAAGTTTGGTTCTTTGATGCACCTACTAAGAGGATAGGTTATTTAAATGCCTTAAACTTTATGTTGCACTATCTAAATCTTGCAACTCATATTGTGGTTACTGTAGATGAGCATGATAATGCTACAGGCATTTTAGGCCTCACTACTAAGCAAGACCAGCCATTATTTAGACAGAATCGTTTTATCTGTTGTAAAGCTCGTGCCCTAGAGTTTACCTCTAAAGTTGCTCTTTATTTTTGGCCTAAGGCTTTAGTATCTCGCCTGTTTAATGGTATTTTCTTTGAAAACTATCAAAAATTAAGAAAAATGGTGCCTAACCCTCAAGATCCTGAGTTTTTGGTCATGATTGTTGATCCTAAGATTAAGGGTAAGGGCTTGGGACGTGCTTTGGTGCAAGCTGGTGAGGATATTTTAAAAAGCAAAGGCTTTAATCAGTATTATTTGCTTACCGATTCAAGCTGTGATGTAGGTTTTTATGAGCGTCTTAAGATGGATAAGGTGCTTGATGTTAGCTTATGCTTTGATATTAAACACGAACCTGCCTACGATCATTACTTGGTAGGTTTTTTACGCGGTTTAATTTACGTAAGAAATATTTAAAAAAAAGCCCTGCAAGGATTCAAGCAGGGCTTTTTTCATTAAGCTAAAGACTAGTCTTATACATTAAAGAGGAACTCAAAGAGGTCGCCGTCTTGTACAATATAGTCCTTACCCTCAGAGCGTAATTTACCAGCCTCTTTAGCGCCAGCCTCGCCGTTGTACTTAATAAAGTCATCAAAGGCAATAGTTTGGGCACGAATGAAGCCACGCTCAAAGTCAGAGTGAATCTTACCTGCAGCTTGTGGAGCGGTTGCGCCAACCTTAACAGTCCAAGCACGAACTTCCTTAACGCCAGCAGTAAAGAAGGTTTGTAGACCTAAGAGCTGATAACCTGCACGAATTACACGGTTTAAGCCAGGCTCTTCAAGACCCATGCTCTCCATAAACTCTTTGCGATCTTCCTCTTCCATAGTAGCTAAGTCAGCCTCAATAGAAGCACTTACAGGAACTACAATAGAGCCTTCCTTTTGAGCATACTCACGTAAACCATCTAAATATGGATTGTTTTCAAAGCCATCCTCAGAAACGTTGGCAATATACATCATTGGCTTTAAGGTTAAGAAGTTAAAGCCCTTCATAGCAGCTAAGTCTTCTTGAGTAAACTCAACAGCACGTAACATCTTGCCTTGCTCTAATGCTGGCTTTACCTTTTCAAGAGCAATAACCTGAGCTAAAGCTTCCTTATCGCCACCTGTGCGAGCTCTCTTCTCTAAGCGCTGGAGAGCCTTATCAGCAACTTCTAAGTCAGCAATAGCAAGCTCAGTGTTGATAACTTCAACGTCATCAACAGGGTTAACCTTGCCATTAACGTGGATTACATTAGGATCGTCAAAGCATCTTACTACATGGGCAATAGCATCGGTTTCACGAATGTTAGATAGGAACTTATTACCTAAGCCTTCACCAGCAGCGGCGCCCTTAACTAAACCTGCAATATCCACAAATTCCATAGCTGTTGGAACAACCTTCTGTGGCTTAACAATAGCAGCAATTTGATCTAAGCGTACATCAGGAACAGGAACAATACCTGTATTTGGATCAATGGTGCAGAATGGGAAGTTTTCTGCTGCGATGCCAGCCTTGGTTAAAGCGTTAAATAAGGTAGATTTACCCACATTTGGTAAACCAACGATACCACAGTTAAAACCCATGTTAATACCTCAAGTATATGAGTTAAAGTTAAAGTAATTTGGTGCTTAGCTATTATTTTTGCCACTGGAGCGGCTTGAAACCATTAATAGCGCTGGTTGCTTTGGTAATGCCTTGAGTAAAAATAGTGCCAATGCTGATGGTGGCAGCATCCAAAGTCTCTTCAATTAAAGCACGATCAGTAGGGCTTGGTTTACCAAGAACCCATGAATAAGTGTCTGGGCCTTTGCCAATACCAATACGTAAACGATAGTAGTCTTGGCTACCGCTTAAATTAGCTGTAATTGATTTTAGGCCGTTATGACCTGCTAGGCCACCTCCAAATTTTAGTTTCATCTGGCCTGGGGCTAAATCCAGTTCATCATGTAAAACTAAAATTTCTTGAGGAGCAATTTTAAAGAAATTGCATAAGGCACCTACAGCTCTACCTGATTCATTCATAAAGGTAGTAGGGAAAAGCAAGTGAACCTCATGGCCCTCAATCATGCCCTTACCATGTAAGCCAGAAAACTTGCTATTAGGTTGGAGGCTAATATTGTACTTGCGTGCAATGAGCTCTAAGAGATCATAGCCCATATTATGGCGGGTATGGTCATACTTAGCTCCTACATTGCCTAAACCAACAATCAATTTAATAGTGTTATTAGCTGCCATAAGATATCTTGTTAAATAAAAGCTTAAATTAAACTATCTGAGCCCAATTTTGCTCAAGCTTAATAATTTCTTGAACGTCTTTTACTGGTAGTTTTGCTAGTACTTGTAGCACACTTAACTTACTATCTGCAAAGACATGATTAGGGACAATTTCACTCATAGGCACAATGACAAAAGCACGCTCTTGAGCACGTGGATGAGGCAAAATTAATTTAGGATCATCGCTTAGCAAATTATCACAGCTAATGACATCTAAATCTAGAGTACGTGGACCATTTTTAATCAAACGAACTCGACCAAAATCAAGTTCTATCTTAGCTAAGTTATCATAAAGATCCATAGGTAAGATAGAAATCTCAAGCTCAATAACAGCATTAATAAAGTCATCTTGGTCAAGATAACCTACAGGTTTAGTGCGATATAAAGAAGAGGCTTTAACTATGGTTACGCCGTCAATATTGTTGATGGCCTTTAGCGCCTCTGTTAAGGTCTCTATACTTTGACCCATGTTAGAACCAAGGGCAATAATAGCTTGCATAGATAGTCCTTGCACTTAGGTGCAAACAGAATTAAGGCCAAAGTGTAGCTTGATAGGGGCTACTAGCTTTGGCCTTTAAATAATGTAGGGGTAAGCCTAATGATTTATGGCTCTAAGTTCATGGACTTACGCCAGCTACGAGCCTTATTGATAGAGGCTGGTGAGTCATAGATCGGGAACTCTTTTTCAGCATCGTGACGGTCTTTACGATTATTGCGTGAAGCGTTACGACGAGAGTTACGACGATCATCTCGAGAAGCTCGCTCCTCACGAGAGCGCTTTTCAGCTTCTAACTTGCACTTATCATAATAAGGCTGCCAGAACTCAACTCGTGAGGCTAAGCTCTTATCAAATTGAGCACGAAGCTTAAATAAGTCAAATGCCGCACGGAAACTATGGTAAGAGGTAGTCTCTTTTACATACTTCTTAGGCTCTTTGGATTCGAGCAAGAATTGTAAGCGCCATAGTAAAGCTATAGAGCGAATGATCTGCTCTGGCATAGCAGTAATGCTGTATTGGTTGATTACTACTTGAGAAGCCAAGAAAGAGATTAAGCTCTTATAGTTAATATTTTCAGCACTAAACATTAAGTCGTCACGGACTTCATAGAAGTTCCATAAGAACTCATTCCATAAAATAATGGCATATAAGAAGTGCGGCTTATTGCACTTGCCCTCATGGAAGCGCTGATCGGTGCTAGCAAAAGCGTAATTTAAGAGATCACGGCAAGAGCTAGAGTTTAATAGCATCTCAGATAAGGTAAAGAGATGACCAAATAAACCAAGTGAGGTTAAAACCTTGAAACTAGCTTGGGCATGACCTGTTAAAAAGAGCTTATTAACCTCATCGTACATACGAGCAGGAGCTACTTGAGACAGTAATTTTGCGCAAGGCTCAATACTGTTTCTAGTACGATCAGATAATTGGAAACCTAATTTGGCGCTAAAACGTGCTGCACGTAAGATACGAACAGGATCTTCACGATAGCGGGTTTCAGGATCACCAATAATATCGATAACGCCATGGGTTAAATCATAAAGACCACCATGAAGATCGATAAGCTCTCCAGTTTGAATGTCTAAGTAAATAGCATTAATGGTAAAGTCACGACGCTGAGCGTCTTCTTCAATACGCTTACCATAGCTGTTATCACGTACTAACATACCCTCAGAGGTAATTTGTACGTCAAAACGCTTGCTATCGCTTGCTACAGGGCGAGATACTTGTACCTTATTAGCATTGCCACCGCGGAAAGTAGTTACTTCAATAATATCGTTGTTGGAATAAACGATATGAACAATCTTAAAGCGGCGTCCAATAATACGTGCATTATTAAATAAACGACGTACCTGCTCTGGAGTAGCATTAGTCGAAACGTCAAAGTCCTTTGGTGTTTTGCCAAGTAATAAATCACGAACACCACCACCTACTAAATAGGCCTCATAACCTGCTTGCTTAAGTCTTTTAATAACTTTAATAGCAAATTTAGAGATCTTTTCAGTTGGTAGTTGATGTTGGCTGGCATCTAAAACCAGCTTGTGCTGGCCTTCTTTAGTTACCAAAGCTTTGTGCTTCTTTAATAGGTCTTCTAGACCTGGGAGTAAGGCAGAAATTTTTATGTACCTCAAATCTCATAAAGAAGTCTGGTTCTCCTAATATTTTACTTCGAGGCTCTTATCACTAAGGCAAAGCTATCGTTTCTATTAATAACTAAAGTTTTCACGATAAGCTGAGAACAAAAGCTCTCCAAGTAAAATATCAGGGGAACCTACAAGAATTGAGCTGAAAATTAAATAGTTACCAATCTTTTTGGAGCTTATATGTTTTACCAACTAGATTAGGTATTAACAGCTTTAATGCTATCAACTAACAGTTGTCCTTAAGATAAATTGACAATTCCCTAAAATAAGGGCGCTCAATCTATAAAGAGATCAGCTCGTACTTTAAAGTATGGTACGTAATTTACCTTTTAGATTTACCTTATGTAGTGTAAAACTAAGACAAAAAGTGTAATTCATCTAATTTGAGCGCTTAGAGCTTAGTTAATAAAACAATAAGATAAGAGCTCATGGCTTAATTTAAACTTAAACTAAGCTCAGCTTAATTCGCCAAGTACTACAGCATTAAAAGCGCTGCAATACTAAATTCAGCCGCATTATATCACAATCGCACAATGCGGCATGTTTTGTTCTTTAAAGCTATCACAAAGAGTTTGTAAAAGCTTATCCATAGTAGAGCGATATTCGCTAATAATAGTTAAGTAATCCTTGCTATTAAGCCCCAACATCTTAATAAGGCCATAGCCTAAAATCTTAGGCTCAAGATAATGCGCCCCTAAAATGTATTCGCCCAAGCCCAAGTCTAAGCCCAAGCTATCGCTTGTGCTTAGGCTTGCGCCCTCGCCCTCGCCCTGGCGCACGCTCACGCCTGCGCTCTGGCTCTTGTCAGCGCTATGGCCCTTGCCCTCGCCTGCGCTCAGGCTGCCCCCTGCGGCTATTAGGTTAAGACAAGAGTAGCCATAACTTAGTAGGGCATTAAGAAGCTCACAAAGATGAAGAGTGAGTATTTTTTTATCTAAGGCTGAGGTGCTGCCTTTAAGCGGGGATAGCTTAGTAGAAATAAGTTCACTTAGTTCTTGATAGAGCTTATTGAGCGTTACATAGTGGCAGTCGTTTTTAATGTCACTTTGACCTAACAGCTGATAGGTGTCGGCTAAAGCCTGATGAGGGGCATTAGTTACTAATACAGCAGGTGCTTTATTTTGCTTGGATAGTTTATTGCCACTGTGATCTACTATTAAAGGCACATGGAAAAAGCTTGGTGCTTGATAGCCTAAGATCTCATAAAGACAAAGTTGTAAAAAGGTAGCATCAAGCATATCAGCGCCACGTACCACCTCACTAATGTGCTCATCATGGTCATCAAGTACTACTGCTAAATTGTAGGCAATAATGTTATCAGCACGTTTTAAGACCAAACTATGGGCTAGCTCATGGTCTAAGGTTGCTTGCTCAATGAGCCCTAAATTGCCATCAATAAAGCTCTTATGATGGGTAAGATAAGGGCTAAGATCAATTCTAATAGCCACATGATCAAGTGGCCCCTTGGCAATTTGCTCTTGTATAGTCTTGTCATGACAAGGGCAAGGACGCATTTTCATTTGGGCACGGCTACAGGTGCAATAGTAGGCTTGTTTACTATCAATAAGCTTAGAGAGTAGTTCTTGATAGTTACTCAATTGCTCTGATTGAATAATAGGGCTACAGTCACTTTGCATGCCAAGTAACTCAAGTTCCTCTAAGACAATAGGGGTATTTTCTTTGGGGCAACGAGGAAAATCTAAGTCCTCAATACGGACAATAAATCTACCTTGTTGACTCTTAGCTCTAAAATAAGAGGCATAACCAGAGACTAATGATCCCCAATGCAAACGACCACTAGGTGATGGCGCAAAGCGTCCACAATAAGCCATAATATTCACCAAAATCCAAAATGAGACCTTCTAATTTTAACAAAAGCTTAGCTCTTAAACTAAAACAAGCTTCGCCCTTCCCCTTACCTCCAGCCAAATAGGCCACAGCTAAGCCACACGGGCCCTGCACTGCCCAATAGGCTACTGCCAAGCCCATTAGGCTTTGCTGTGCCCATAGGCTTTGCCAAACCCAATGGGCTATGCTGTGCAAAACTTGCTTTGCTGCGCAAAGCTTGCTTGCCTAATAAGCTTATAGAGGAAAGCCGTGCTTATCATGAATGTTAGGTATGGGGGCATGACCTGTTACGGATAGTGAGGTATAGGAGGAGATAGGGGACTATTAAGAATAGCTATTGTTTAAGAGATAGGAGATAGGGAGATTAAGAGTGTGATGCTGAGCGCAGGCAGGTCTTATACCCAAGCGCACTTTTTTAAAGTGCGCCTGAGTATATGAGGCAAGATTAGTCTTGCGGCTATTAGTTAGTGATTAATTACTAATCACCGTATTGCTTTTCTTTGATTTCAGCTAAGGACTTGCAGTCAACGCAAAGATCGGCAGTTGGACGGGCCTCAAGGCGCTTAATGCCAATTTCAATACCGCATTGCTCACAGAAGCCAAACTCGTCGTCATCAAGCTTACGTAAGGTCTTTTCAATCTTCTTGATAAGCTTACGCTCACGATCACGGGCACGTAACTCTAAAGCAAACTCTTCTTCTTGAGAAGCGCGATCTACAGGATCTGGGAAGTTAGCAGCCTCATTCTTCATGTGACCTACAGTACGATCTACCTCAGAGCGAAGCTGGTCACGCCAAGCAGTTAAAATTTTGCGGAAGTGCTCTTTTTGAGCATCATTCATGTACTCTTCGCCATCTTTCTCAACGTATGGCTTAACACCTGCAATCGCAAGTGGGGACATGGAGTCTAAATCTTCCTGGGTAAGGTTACTCATAACTCATTTCCTTATTAACTTGTAAATATCATAAAGCTTTAAGCTCTTAGATATTTAGTAAGTGATTATTAACAAATCTGTGCCAATTATGTTTAGCAAATCAAGACATATTAGCATGTCTAGCCAGTTAAAAAGTGTACTTTAGGTTAAACCCTGATTAAGTTTTTTCTGGCTCTAATTAATAAGCACTAAAGAGCAATCACTCCTTAGAAAAAAGTAACTTAACAAATCGTGTAAAAAGCTTGTTCCAGCCTTATTTTAAGGTACGACTATAATTTAAGCCCTGCATTATCCATAAATTGCTATATAGTGGCAAGTAAAAAATCGTTACGCTGTGAGAAAGTTAACCAAATTGAAAATAACAATATGCTTAAGTTCTCGTTTTTACCCAAAAATAAGGGGTTTTTCTTGTCACTATTGGCCTATGAATAAGGATAATTGCTAATAAATAGATAACACATAAAAAGAAAGATAAATGCATTTTCACAATAATGGATCAGTGGGAAAATTTATTAGCTTTTTTTACAGCTAAGATCCTAGCAAATGAGAGTTGCTAGACAGCTAGCCTGCAAGGTCTTGTGGAGGGCTCATAGACTGGCTCCAGAGAGCCAAACAGCCAGGCAGCTATACAGCATGGCTGCCTGTCTGCTTGGCAGACTGGCAGCCTGGCAGCCAGGCGGTGTGATCGTTTATGGTGTGTTTTCACTAGTAAAGTGCATAAGATAAGGAGTGCCATTGATCTTAATTGATCCATTAAGATCAATACGCCACTCTTGGGTCATGGTTGGTTGGTGCTCTATAGAGGAATTATAACAATTGCTAAGATAAATAAATCTTTGATTAGTAGAGCCCACCCAATTACGTTTATCCTCTGGCAAGTTTTCTTTAAAAGGCCCATCGACTAAAACATCAATATAAGCTAACAACTCTTGAGCACCATCTATAGTCTTGGTGCTTAATAAGCTTTCATAAGTGTAGCCAGTAAAACACATCACGCTTAAGCCTAAATCTTTACAAGCCTTGGCCACGATAACTAAGCCTTTGGCTTGTAAAAAGGGCTCACCTCCTAATAAGGTAATGCCCTCAATATGATGTTGCTTATAAGCCTGATTAATGAGAGCAATGACTTCATCGGTGCTCATAATATTTGCAGGCTTAATAGGCAGCATATCTTGATTGCAGCATTTAGGGCAGTTCATTAAACAGCCTTGCACCCAAATTACAAAGCGCTTGCCAGGGCCTTCGGCCTCACTACAGTCAATAAGATGAGCAAGGTTGAGCCATCCCATATCTAGCTCCTACTCAAGTAAAAAGGTAAAGTGATGTTCAATATTAATAATACTAATGCTATGACCCTTGATTAGTTCAGGATGCTCGGTATTTTCAAAGAGAAACTCACTTAAAGGGTCAAAGAGAAATTTGATCATTGCATTGAGTACACCACGACCACCATTATGAACATCCATTTGTTTAATAATGGCTTCTAGTGCTTGATCCTCAGAGACAAACTTCATATCAATAATGCCCCATTTATCTTTAAGGCGCTCTTTGAGCGGTAATAGCTTGGAGCGGGCGATTTCTTTTAGTATAGAAACGTCGGTCATAAAGTTAAATGGGATGATATTGGCATCACCAATACGGCCTAATAGTTCAGGCCTATTGAGCACTTTAGTAAAGTGATTTTGTACCGCTTCTTTAAATTGACTGGCCACTAAATCATTATTGTCAGGCTTAATATAAGAGGCACCAATATTAGAGGTAAAGACAATAAAGGTGTCAGCAAAGGAAATAGTTTCTCCTTTGCCATCAGTAAGACGACCATCCTCAAGAATTTGTAAGAATTTGTCCAAAATACGAGGATGAGCTTTTTCAATCTCATCGAATAATAAGAGGGAAAAAGGCTTGGCTTTAACGGCATTAGTTAGTTGTCCGCCTTCTTCGTAGCCTACATAGCCTGGAGGTGCGCCTATGAGACGCTGATCGGCATGCTCATGGTTAAACTCAGACATGTCAAAGCGAATACAGGCATCCTCATCGCCAAATAGGAATTGAGCTAAGGATTTAGCTAATTCTGTTTTACCTACACCTGTAGGGCCTACAAAAAATAAAGCGCCTTTAGGGGTACGAGATTTAGAGGAATGCTGTAGTCCTGAAAGTCCAGTATAAGCTCTAATCAGCACCTTATTAACAGCCTCAATGGCCTGATCTTGTCCTTTGACTCTCTTTTGTAAGGTTTGTTTAGCCGACTTAATTCTTTGATAGTTAAGTTGTTCCCAAGGGGATTCCTTGGTGCCATAACGATATAAGGACACTAAACTTGAAATATCTAAAATTTCATCTTGTTGACGAGAGAGGCGGGCTAAGTTGTTTAAATCTCTAAGAGTAAGGGCATCAGTAAGGGTAACTAACTCTGCAAAAGATTTACTTTTAGCGCTAATTAGGTCTTTAGTAATAAAATTGCTTGCCTGCGCCATTATGGCCGCTTCTCTTTCTTTAATGGATGGCTTAGGAATAGAGATATGGGCACACAAAGGGTTGTCAACAAAAAGAATAGGCGGAATAGAGCTATTTCCTTGGCACAAAAAGATCACTATGCTTTGAGGCTCTCTCATTTGTTGAGGGGTTTGAGAAGGAACAGTATCTCTTAGCGATTGAGCGATACGTTGTAAATAGGAGCGCTCCATTTCGCTTAAAGCATTTACTTGTCCAAATAAATAATTAGACCAGTCAACAATAAAAGCAATCTTTTTGGTGTCCAAAGGATCAGTAAGTACCTTTTCTATAGTCGCAAAAAAGTCCTGAACACTAATGGAAGTGGCGGCTTCTTGAGCTACTTCTAGCTCGTAGTCACTATCCTTATAGTCTTCAAAATCATAATCCTGACCTTGTTCAAAGGTCATTTGTGAGGCCATTAGTTGTTTAAAGTCTTGTTCTGATATTCCTTTAATGCCACTAATGCTCGAAAAAAAGATTACCTCCCTAAAACCTAGAGCTCGTAAGCTATCTTCGATAATTTTATTAACAGGTAAGATGCGGGCAGATCGGGAAAAAGACAAATCAATAATATTGCCATTGATCAGCAAAGCTCGCCTAATCATGGCTTGGCGCTCAAAATTTTCTAGCCAAGAACTAATGTAATTACTCATAGTGATCCTAATAAATTCTTATGCTGTTAAGCTTAGAACGGCTGTTAGCCTCGATAGACATTATTTATTTAACGAGCGAGTTATTGGTGATAAAGGTCGAGAAGTTGCTGACTCATCATCAGGGTTGGACCATAAAACTTTCTTATTACTAAGTTTAATTCCATAAATTTCAGTCAGTTTTGGTATTACTTGATCAATGTCCTTCTGGCAGCTTTGGCCAGAGTAATGATCAAACTTATAAGTAAGTTTACCATTGAGCTTAACTTCAAATTCAGCTTTGTTACCACAAGCACGAGCTGCTTGAATCAGCACAATATCACTACCATCATCAAGCAATTTTTTTATAGGCTTGGCTACAATAAAGCCAGCCTTATTAAGGGAGTGGAAAATAGCTTTGACAATGTGCTTGCGACTTTCCTCGTCTTTTAAATCAGGCTCAATTAGCTCGTGGTCTTCATAAGGATCGATGTCTTTATGATCTTGTGGTGTGGTAGAGCTATGGCATAAGCTATGGTGGTCATGAGCGGCAATATGTTGCTCAAGCTTGCTATAGAGTTCTTGTAAAGCTTGGCTTATTTGCTCTTTAGACCAAGATTTTTCTAGTGCTTGTTCTTTAATCTCAGCAATATGTACCAGGGCTAGATTATAAGCTCTAGAATTATTCCATGTAGAAAGAACATCTTTAATAAAGTTAGAAATAGCTAATCGTTGGGCCTCAATTTCTTCAAGGGCAAACTCTTTAGTCTTTACCAAAGGGGTCTCTTGCAAGGATGCCTTGACTATAGTGCGGCATTCTCCTAAATACTCCAATATTTGAGAAGAAATATCTCGAGCTTGCTCTTTATTATTAGCCTGACGGAAATTTTGAATAATCCGCTCTCCTAAGTTAATGCGCTCTTGCACTAAGGAAGCTCCAATATTCCTTTGGGCCATGCTCAGCAGAGCTTCGCATTTTTTAAGGTTAAGCTCATTATTAGAAATTACAGTATCAATACCATTGCTCAAAGAGATATCAACAGACACATAATTGCTCATAATACTTATAGTCCGCTTATTTGTAAGGTTGCAATCAGGAAGAGCTAACGACCATGCATCAAAAGCTCTTCCTCGTCACTATAAATAAAATAGACCTCTACATAGAGATATTATTAACAGTAGTTATCCCTAAGTGTTCGGCCTTCATATTGCAATTGCGATCTTCTGAGTAAAAAACTACATCATTAAAGCAATAGCGCAAAGCAACACAAATAATCTTGTCATCATTGTTAATTTGGTTGTCGGTAACAACAAGATTGATTAGGTTAGGTCTAAAGTTTTCAATGGTTTTATCTGAGGCAAGATTATCAAGAGCAGCAATAGCGCTACGGACTTTTAATAAAAATTCAGCCTTATCAGTGCCATAAGAACTACTCTTAAGCTTATCAAGCTCTAAAATCACTGTATTAGGAATAATGACAGTACGATCGATGCTCAAGGCTTTAAGCTCCTGAGAATGATTAATTACATAATTAGTATCAAAGACAGCATATTTTTGCTCAGGAGTTATAGGCGCAAAAGTAGCAAATATCTCTGAATAAACAGCTTGTGCCTGCATGACTAAATCATTGAACAGACTAAGATCAAGATGGCTAAAACGTTCTTGTAGCTCCATGATGCTTGAGGCTACGTGTTTAAGCTGGTCAATAATCTTAGTGTTTAATAACTCAAGATTAATGTTTTTAGGGTTAAATTTAGCCAAAAACTCATTAATATCTTGCAAAAAGCCTAGCTCTTTAATCTTAAATTGCTGTATTAAGGCAAACTTATTGTCTGGAACTAGGATGTTATCGAGTAATTGTTGCTGAAACTCAGGTGTGCAATTAGACAAACTAAAAGCTTGATCCTGCAATATGGAGTTTAGCGGCAATAGCTCTTCAGGAGAGGCAATAGGAACGACATTATCTAATACAACATTAGGCAACTTACGTTTGGTAGCCTTAGCTAGTAGAGCTAAGTCTTGAATGCCCACAGGTGCTAACTTACTGGCTAAATCATTAAGATCAAATAAGTTGCTATAAGCTATAGCCTGAGCAATATTGAGCTTACTATCAGGCTGTTTTAGCATCTGCCTAATATCATAATAAGGTGCTTCATATTGAGCATAAACAGGCATAAGAAAAGTAGCATCATCATAAATACAGTTTAAACTACTGATCTTAAGCATTAGCGCCCTTCGTTTTTGCTGGTTAAGTATTAAGAGGCTATTGTTAAGCCTTTTAACAATAGAGACAAATTGTCCTGATAGGGCTGCGTTGTTTTCAACAAAGCTTGCTTGGCTTAAAAATATCCAGCCTAAAAACTCTTTATTAAAGTTTTTTTCTAAGCTTTTGATATGTTCATAAGCTTTGTGGTTTTGCTCAGCTTGCTCAGTATCATTAGGGCATAAAACAGCAATTACATAAGGTAAAGAAGAGTACTTAGCTTGCAAAGACTTAATAAAGTTAAGCAAGTTAGGACTTACCTCATTAATGTCGTTATTCTGGCCAGTAAGAGCCATATAAGTGTCAAAACTTATTAACAGCACAACACTATTGTTGGGGGAGAAAAGTTTTTTGATGCTGCGGTTAGGGTCAATGAAATCATTATTAATATGCTCAATAGACTCTAACTTTAGGTTAGGCTCATTAAAGAGATTGTGCTCATTAACTTGCTGCTGGTCTTCTTGATTAGACACTTCATTGATATTGAGATTATCAAATAAAGGTCTAAGGATATGATTAAGCACTAATGTAGGCTCAGTTCGTTCAAAGAAACCTTGTACACTAGGAATAGTGCTGTTTAATTGCAAATGACACTGCTCATCGATACTAATGCTAAACCATATGCCAATCTTATATTGTTCACCGTTTTGTTTTACGCAATTAATGCCATTAGGACTTAACTTGCAGTCTTGAGTGAACCAGCTGCAATTGACAAGATGTTGTTGAGCCATTGAGTTTAACTGCTCATTGTTAAGCTCAAGCTCTTTAGGTAATGCGTTAGTCCAACTAATACCTAAGACCTGATTACTCTCAAGAACTTCCTGGTATTTCTTAATATCAGATTCGTTCATAAAGCCAGAGAAAATAGGGCTATAGAACATAGTAAGGTCTTTGCTTAACATTTTGCCTGGTACAAGTTTTTCCAGGTAAAACTTTTTGCCGTCATTAGTAATACTAAGATCACTGACTTTCAACTCATCATTGCTTAAATAGTCGCTAGTATTGGAGTTGAGTGAATTATGCTCTACCAAATCACTAAGAGACTTTTTAATAAAGCTACTATCAATACTAAGCTCATTAGTAAGCTGATAAAGACAGTGATCCTTGAACTGTGAGAAAAGCTCACTGTACAAAGACAGTATCAGTTCTTCGTATACTGTAAGCTTACGTACTTTATAGTACTTATAGCTAATCATGTACTGTAGAGCTTCAGAGGTAATCTTAGCTTGTAATAGTTTATGAACGCTCATATTAACCTCCTATTTCTTGGCCTTGGCCTTAGCTTTGCCTGAAGCATTTGCATTTGCATTGGCATTGGCATTGGCCTTAGCCTTGGCTTTGCCTGAAGCCTTGGCAGTATTAATAATAGGGATGGATAAAGCATGGTTAAACTCAGCGCAAGTTGTCATATGACCATCCTTAGCAGTTAACTCTAAATAGTCGAACATGCTTTTGTAGACCTTTTTGATTTGATAGGCAGAGCTATCCATTTGAGGTAAGAAGACTTCACGGTTTTTGAGCATATTGGTAGCACCAAAAATGATAAGAAGATTTTGGGCTCGGCTCATTGCAACATTAATAAACTCAAAACGAGCAATGTTGGCTTTGCTCTTTTTGAGGACTTGGTCAGGGGACTTACCGTTGTTTTTAACGAGGCTTAAGATAACTACAGGCTTTTCTTTGCCTTGGTAGCGGATTACAGTATTGATTTCAACATCAATATTCTTAAACCAATTGTTGTGACGCTTAAGAAGTTTTGCGATTTCTTGGCGAATAGTGCGACACTGAGGCTGGTAAAAAGATACAACACCTATCTTAAGCTTATTGTAGGGGCCATAACCTGCACTTTCACATTGATTATCAATATCCACTAAAGTGCGGGCGATAAGTTGGGCTTCAACTACATTAATATTGCGATCTGTAGGAATGGAGTATGGTTGATTTTGGGTGTCTAAGTAAGTATCAACCCATAATACATGATCGTTAGGACTTAAGAAAACATGGCCGCTAGGACTGGTAAAGTTTAGCTTATGCTCACGCTTAAGCTCAGGATTACCGCACTTGAGTTCTCCATTATAGAAGAAGTTGATCATGCTCATAATACTTGGATGCATGCGAAATTGAATATCCAAGCGTTGACGTAGTATATCAGGAGCTTGTTCAAACAATTCTTTAAACAAGCTTGCTGTAACCATGCGTTCATACTTTAGTAAATTTGATTGGTTAACTGCAGTATCATCATCATCCTCATCATTATTATCATCAAGAGAATCAGCTAAGCTAATACCATCAGCCTCATTAAAAATTGGAGGCAGCTGCCTATGATCGCCTACTAAAATGGCCTTAGGGGCTCTCATCAGAGGTAGCAACATTTCTAAAGGAGTAGCTTTAGAAACCTCATCGATAATTACCACATCAAAGCCGTCAAAATTATTTTTGTTCAAAGTGCGCTCATTTTCATTGCAAGAAATAGCTACGAGATTGCAACTGGCAAGATAAGTATCGTTTAACAGCTCCCAGTCTGATAAAGCACTTTTAATAGGTGAGGACAAGATTTTATCCCAATGCTCATATAAAGGAACAAGACCATTAGCTTGATTGCAAACTTGATTAACTTCTTGTTGTAAATGTTCTAAGAAGCGACGATTTTCCACTAATAAGTTTTGAATCATAGCTAAATCAAGTTCATAAGTCTGATTTTGGCTCATAAGAACACAATAAGACTTATTGGTAAGCTTGTCTTTTTGTACCGTTAGGTCGGTTAGAACTTGTTTGGTGGTAGGCTCAAGGTCTAAATTAGCTAAAAGCTCTCTTTGCTCTTTAAAAGTGAGAGACTGATAGGGCTTATTAGTATTGGCTGCTAGTTTTACTAGCAGTTGTCTGAGCTTGATGATGCTGTCAACTTGACCATGAAGTCTGAGGGCAACTTGGTTTTGCAAATCATTGATATGATCTTTAGTGCTCTTAATTAAGGCGTTAACCTGAGCAATAGCTGTACTATTATTTTTCAGCTCGTTTACTTGAGACTGATAGTTGCTCATAGTTTCAAGACAGCTTTGCTGAGCTTGCTTTAGGGATATAAGCAAGCTTTCATTAAAAGTAATAATGCTTTGCATATGATCAGTAAGCCATGCTTGAGCCTTTAGCTTATCTTGAGTGGATAAGAGCTCATCATAGTCAGTAAATAAGCTGTAATCATCAAACCTAAATTTGTCATCAGAGCTCTTAGAGTTGCTACTAAGGGTTAATTGATTACGCTCAGATACTAGTTTTTGTAGTTGAGCAATTTTTACTTCGCTTAACTCTTGGCCTTGTAGCAACTCAGTTTTCAAAGCTGCTAGTTGTTCATCAAGCTCTTTAATTTTGCTTAAGAGGTCGCTCTTGTCTGAGTCGGTTGCAGCGCTATCAAGCTGTAGGTTTTTCAAATCAATGACCATATTTGCAAAGGCAAGATTAACATTGGTCACTATGCTATAGAGCTTAAGAAACTCTTCTTCTTGGGTGCTTTTAGAAAGAGTAAATTGCTCTGATGAACAATTAATCGTTATCTTTAAGCTCTTAAGTTCTAATAAATTAGTAGCTAAATGATTAAACCAAGGTTGATCGGATAAAGAAAGATTAACCAAGTTAAAGGAAGACTGGGGCTCAAGGAGCAACAATTGCAGATCAACATTTTGGTAGTTAATGATGTTCTGACAATTATTAATTGCTTGGTCTAAAAATTGAGCAATCTTACTTTGCTCGTTGAGCTTCAAGTCTAAAAAACGCTCTTGTCTTTGCTCTTGCTCTAAGGTTTTTAGATGCTGAGAATTAACAGCCATTTGCTCTTGAGCAGCAGCTATTTGCTTATCGATGATAGAAAAATCATCGATTAAAAAGGCAGTTTCATTAATCCAAGTATTAAGCTCGTCAATACCAGTTTCTAGCTGAGTTTTACGATTTAAATACTTTTGGCCAACGAAGCTTTTTAGAGCAGTATATTGTTTAGCAAGAACAGCTGCTCCCGTAAAAGCCTTGCCTCCATCAGTAATACGGCTTTCATCATTTGCTAGGCGTATTGCTCTTAGTTGAGGGTGGTTTTTGATTCGGGATAAAGCATTATCTAAAGCATCATGAGATTGGCTAGCAAGTAAAATGCGATGATTACGCTCTGCAAATTGTAAGCAAGCCTCTGCAATGACTGTGGTTTTGCCTGTGCCTGGAGGGCCTTGAACCAGAGCAATATTAGGGGCAGAGAGCATCTTGAGAACAGCTAGTTTTTGGTTCTCATTAAGATCCTCATTAAACCAATGATCGACCTGCTCTAAAGACTCAGGAACTTGGGCTGACTTAATATTAAACAAATAGGATGACAAATAAGGTGAGTAGCAATTCTCGTTGGAAAAAAGATTGTTTAACGCACGACGATGTCGAGAGATTAAAGCCAAGTCACCTATTAAGGAAATAGCAAGAAAACCCTGATTAGGAAGGGTCTTAAATATTTCCTTAAACTCATCAATATAGTCTTGAGACTCAGGGTCAAATTCAATCTGACTAATTAAATAAGCAAGCTTCTCAGAAGGTTCAATCTTTAAGAGCGCAAAAGAAGCTTGATTAAAGTTAATCTTAGAGCCTGAAACATCAAGCTCTTTTATTAAATCCTTAATTTGCTGCTGATTGTTGTTAGGATTATTTGCCTCATAGATCTCAAGACCTTTAGATGCAAGTTGACCTAAATCAGCAAAGGAGGCAGTAATTCTTTCATTGTCCCTGCCATTAGGTTGAGGTAAGGAAAAAATGAAGCTGTCAGTGGACACACTAAGTTTAAAGGCATGAAGATTTTGCCTATTCATAGTGGCTATAGTTTGCTTTAAATAGCTCACATCAGGGCTAACAATGAGAAACTCTAAATTACCTGAATTCTGATTGTATGTCCAAGATAGGTATCTTAAGCCTTTGCTCTTTTGTTTGACCAGATTCTCCTTAAAGTCAAGAAAGTTGCTCCAATCTGAAAAACGTTTAGAGCTTTCTAAGACATAAGCAGGCAACTTGGTAAAAATAGGGTTATTTAGGCAGTTTTGCAGATATTTTTCACCATAACTTGGTGGATAATCATTGTTTTCTAAAAAACAAAAAGTAATTTTAGCCTGTTTCTCATAGGGAGCAGCACTATTTTGACCAAAAGAAATAGAGGCTCTATATGGTCTAAAAAATGGAGTATCAGAATTTTGGTTAAAGCATCCAACTACAGTTAGGGCTGTATTATTAGGCAAAAGGTGAAAGACAGGATGAGATGGAATCCTGATACAAAAAAATCGTGAAGTATCATTTTCACTGTTGCTAATGTTGCTGATAAAGCAATCAACAGGTTCATTGACACTGTATAAGAAAAAGTAGAATAAGAACTTTTTGGTAATATCCTCATAAGGATAGATTACATTATTGGAACTATCAGCAAAAAAATCAGGGTACAGAGATTTGTACTTATTAAGTGCAAAACGAATAGATTTGGCAAATTGTTCTGGATTTCTCATTGCTTCGAAATTAGGTAAGCGCCAAAACATATAGCCAGATAGAATATCGTTTGGATTTTGTTCTTTATCCATAGTAATTCTCAGAAGCACCACCCAAGATATATTTGCAGGCAAGATACAAATACGCCCTTAAATAGCATATTGGGTAGTACCAATAAAAGCATTTAACAATCTAGTAGTGTTGGTGATGTACTTGCTATATATAAAAAAACAAAGTAATTGCTAATAGACTGATCAACAAGTTTATAAAGCAACAAACTACTAAGTCTTTTTAGCTGCTGCTTAAATCCAAATTCAGCAACTAACGAGGGTTAATACAGATCAAGCCGTAAAAAGAATTAATGATTTCATTTAGATGGGCGTGAATATCCTAGCCTAAAACATCTAGCATACTAGTCGGTCAGTATGTATCATCGATGTAGGCTTATAACCCCAATGTCTAAACGCTTCAGCATTAAAGGCTAATGCCAAAACACCTAGCTAACCTGGTAGAAGAGCCAAAACATAGGTAGTTATGGTCTTTTACCATTTAGAGGAAATAGGAAAATGTAAAAAATTTAATATTCACGCATAAGCAAGCCCGAACTACAGGGAACATGCGTAGGGGACAATTACTGACTGTATGAGGTCAGTAATTATCGCTTATAAAAATAAGCAGGTGTTTATACTCCAGTTGGGGCATTGGATTGCCAAACCAGAGTTGGGATGAAATTAAAGTTAGATCCTAGGTTTTATTTATAAAAACATTAAACCACTAGGCCATAAGAAATACATGTGCTTCATACGACGTAATTAAAGGTAAATAACCCTTAACTACAAGCCATGACGGCTTTTTTCTTATAAAAGAGAAAGCCTTAGGCTTATGGCAAGAAAAAACTTATAAAATCACCTCCAAACGTAGTTAAGTGTTCACTACGTTTTTTGGTCTTACCTTGATTAGCGTTGTTCACACAAGAGGTGTGGCTCATGTAAAACAATTTTAGGATATATAGTTCATGCCCAAAGGCTTATCCTATAGGTACGCTAAATACTTACTGTTAGCTAACAGCAGTTCTAGAAACGCCACGTCAGAAATGCGCAGCATCTCTCTATTAAGGTAGTATATCTAATACCAACCCTAAGAGGTAAAACCTACATATCTTATAAAAGACATGCATAGTCTTTATATAATAAGCGCAAATTTATAGAATTTTTGCGCTTATTTTCCATAATAAGATATAGATCAAAAAATTTTAAGCTCTAAGTTACCTACCAGTAGTTAAAAATCACAGTGCCTATAAAACTTATGCTCTAAAGCTCCAATATGGAACAAAAACAAGCTTTGGCACTCTAAGATAGTAATAGGCTTTCTTACGAATTAATGTTGTTTGTGCAGTGAGTTGAGTCTGCCTTTGGTATAATCTAGCGAAATTTTGATCTCTAAGCTTGAGGCTTAACCCTAAGGCCTAATGGCTAAGGCCTACAGCCTAAAGGCTAAGGCCTAAAGTTTTGAGCTAAAGATTATGGTTTTGTGTTGATCTGGGCTTTTGGGAATTAAGAAGGGAAAAAGGACATGCAAGATAAGCATAATGGCCAGAATGGTTCTGGTACTAATGAGAGATTAGAGCCTACCTTTGGTGATGTTCCTAATTTGCATAATCAACCTTCTTATCAAGGTAATAATCAAGAGCAACCCTTTAGTGCAGTAAATTTTAGTGCCCTTGATGATGAGCAACAACAAAACTTCAATGGCCATAAGCCATCTCATGCCTTTAATAACCATAATGGTGCTAAGGATAGCCCATCACAGGTCTTTGAGTACGCTCCACAGTCCCATGCTAAACCTCAAGATCAATCACCAGAGCAATCTCCAGAGCAACTAAATCAGCAAGAGCCAGATTCTGCTGTTAATGCTAATGACTCTGCTAGTACTTTTGATAAGGTATTGGGTAAGTTTAAATTTAGCTCTTCATCCCAAAGCAAAGAGGAGCAAGCCCAAGCCCAAGAGCAAGTAGCAGATAACTTTAAAGCTGCTGGCCACAAAGTTGAGCTACAAGCTAATCAGGGCACAGCTGCTAGCACAGCGCCAGAAGCTGCGCCTGGCGTAGAGCCTGGCACAGAGGCCATGGCTGCTGATCAAGATTGGGATGCTAATCAAAAAGAGATTTATCAACAATACTTGGATGCTAAAGAGCGCTTTGAAAATAGCTCCAAGGTAGAGGGTAATTTCTTATATCGTTGGCGTGAACGAGTTCAGGCAGAAAAAGCATATCGCAAAGCCCAAAAACAAGCCCGTAAAGCAGGTGTACTGCCTAAGCTTGGCTTTTTACAGGGCTTTATCAATACCTTTCGTTTTGCCACCTACTTATTTATTAAGTTAGGTGTAGTGGGTATTGGCGTTTGTATTATTCTCTTTATTTACTTTGATGCCATGGTAATTGATGGCTATGAGGTAGATGATAAGTGGGTATTACCTGCTGTTGTTTATTCACGACCATTGGAGCTTTATCCAGACCAAAGACTTTCTTTAGATCAAATGATCTACGAGCTTAAGCTCTTACAGTATCGTGAGGTTGATAGCCCTCGCAAGCCTGGTGAATATGCGGTTAATAAAAAGACAGGCCGTGTAGTTTTAATTAAGCGTCCATTTAAATTCCCTGATGGTGAAGAGCCACGTTTGTCTATTATGATAGAGTTTGAGGGCAAGCGTGTTAATCGTATTTTAAATGCAGAAAGCCTACAAGAACTTGCTTTCTTGCGTATGGATCCTGTGCTCTTAGATCGTATTAATCGTATTAATCCACAAGAAGATCGTATTTTTGTTTCTTTGGATCAAGTGCCAGAGCAATTAGTAACTACTTTAGTTGAAATTGAAGATCGCTCTTATTTTGAGCACTTTGGTATCAATCCTGTTGCTATCGTTCGTGCCTTTGTTAAAAACACTATGGCAGGTCGTGTAGTTGAGGGTGGTAGTACTATTACTCAGCAGCTAGTTAAAAATTACTTCTTAACTAATGAGCGTAGCTATAGCCGTAAATTGAAAGAAATTTTTATGGCTATTTCTATGAACCATCGCTATACCAAAGAGCAGATTTTAGAAGCCTACATGAATGAGATCTATTTAGGTCAAAATGGTAATGCAGGCATCTATGGCTTTGGCTTAGCCTCCTATTTTTACTTTGGTGTGCCTATTGGTGAGCTGTCTTTAGATCAAATCGCACTATTAGTAGGTTTGATTAAAGGCCCTTCTTATTATGATCCATGGCGTTATCCTGATAATGCTTTATCTCGTCGTAATACCGTATTAGCTGTATTACGTAATCGTGGCCACATCTCTCCTGAAACTTTTGAGACCTTATCCCAAAAGCCTTTAAATGTGATTCCTCGTGGTCAGATGAATTACAACAAAACCCCAGCATTTATGGGCTTAGTTAAGACAGAAATTGGCTGGCGTTTTAAGGAAGAGGAAGAAAAGACAGGTAAGGACTTCTTATCAGGTAATGGGATTCGTATCTTTACCTCACTTGATCCTCAGGCTCAAATGTCAGCCGAGAAAGCTGTAACTGAGCAGATTGCGGCTATTGAAAAGGAGCGTAAGTTAAAGAATCTTGAGGCCGCTATGATTGTCTCATCCTGGCGTACAGGTGAAGTGTCTGCGGTGGTGGGTTCTTCTAATCCAAAATATGATGGTTATAACCGAGTATTGGACTCTCGCCGTCAGGTAGGTTCTTTAATTAAGCCTTTTGTTTATTTAACCGCCTTCCATCAGGGCTATCATTTAGGCTCCATTGTTAATGATAATCCTGTACAGGTTAAGTTACCAAATGGTGATATCTGGGCTCCAAAGAATGATGATAAGAAGTTTAGAGGCCCAATTAGAGTAATTAGAGCTATGGCTAGCTCCTTAAACGTGCCAACAGTACGTGTTGGTATGGGCGCTGGTTTAGATAATGTTATTAACACTTTAAAAGCAGCTGGTTATAAGAGAGATATTCCTTTATATCCTTCTATAGTGTTAGGTACCCCTGAAATTACCCCTTATGAGCTCAACTCTATGTATGTAGGTATGGCCACAGAGGGTATATATCGTGATCTTACTACTTTGCGAACCATTGAAAAGGATGGACAAATTGTCTACCAGCGTGGTGGCAACCGTTCGCCACGTACTTTAGATCCAAAGGATACCTATTTAGCTATTTATGGTATGACTGAGGCTACTAGATCAGGTACTGGCCGACGCATTGGTCAAATGTTCCCTGGCGTAACCTTAGCCTCCAAGACTGGCACCACTAACGACTTTAGAGACTCATGGACTGTAGGTATTGATTCTGATGAAATCTCTACTGTGTGGGTAGGCTATGATAATAACAAGTCCACTGGCTTGTATGGCTCAACTGGTGCGATGCGTTTATATGGAGCATATTTACAAGAGCGTGGCGTAAACTCATTAGAGTTAAAGCGACCTCAAGGTATTGTGTTTGCTAATTTCGATAAGCAAGGTAATGTTCTAGCCAGCGGCTGTGAAGAGCCTGGTATGGAGCGTTTCCCTGCTCGTGAAGATAGAATCCAATACATTAAACAATGTAATAATTTTGGTGAGGCTGGCTATGAAGAATTGCCTTATGCCGTGCCAGAAAATGTAAATACTCCTCCAGAGTACAAGCCTTATAATCCTTATGAGGACAAGTCTCAAGGACAATTGCCTGTCCCTAGCGTGCCTCAGGGATACAATGAAGGTCAAGAGCAAGGCCCTGGTGGCGCTGCTATGCCTGTTAATAACAATAGTACTCCAAATATAAGCTTTGGTAATAAACCAGCAACACCAAATTCTAATGCTGGCTTTGCTCAAGGCCCTTATCAAGGCACTAATAATTTTGCGCCAAAGCCTAATATCAATGCTTTACAAGATAGCAAAGTTGAGGATTCAAAAGCTCAGGATATTGATTCTGTAAAGCCAGATAGCCAAGCAAGACCAACTCAAAAGAGCTCTGACAATGTTGAGCGTCAGGCTGATGCCTTTGAAGACGAGCTATTAGGTATTTTCTAATTGTTACCTGAATGAAAAAAGCCTTAGTCTTAATTGACTAAGGAATTGTAAGCAAATAAAACACACACATAATCACTAAATTATCTAATACATCACGGTGTTATTAGTGTGTAATCGTGTAAATTATTTATTTACAGTTCCTAAGGCTTTTTCATTAAGCATTGATATTAATCGCCCGAGAACCATCGGCTCTAGTCCAAGAGCTTGGAGTCTTGCCTTGTAGCAAGTAGCTAAAAGCTAAAATCTGGGCGATAACTTCAAATAATTCACGAGGAATTTCCTCGCCCTCTTTAAGGCACTTTAATTGATTGAGCAATTGCTCGTCTCTATGTACATAAAGTCCCAGCTCATTGGCCATATCAACAATGGCCTCAGCCATAGCACCCTCTCCTTTAGAGGAAATTACAGGTGTCTTTTGTTGCTCCTCATCATAGCTAATACCAACAGCTTCTTTAATGGGAGCTTTATTTTTAGAATAACTCGAAGCAAACATAGGTTTTAATCCTTGGGTTAATTATTACTAAGCATCAACATTAAAGGCATTGCCTTCATATTTAAACCTAGAGCCATTATTGCTTGGGCTTGGTGCTTGATCCTGGTTAAAGTTAATATGTCCTAAGCGTGCATTAGAGCCAGTTGAGGTTAAGCCAATTTCTTTAAGTTTGGCATTAAGCTCAGGCATATGTTGTTGTACCTTTTGTAAGGTTTCAAACTTTTCTGCCACAAAAGACATTTGAATTTCAGGGAAACGTAATTTGACCTTAACTTGTAAGGCTCCCATATCTTGTAAATCAAGATTAAAGTTTAAATGCCAGCTGGTGCCACCATCCTCGTCTTTACGCTTTTGTGCACTAAAGCTGCCCTCTTTTCCGCCTTGATAGTTTGGAGGTAAAGGAATATAGCGTAAGACAGATTGATCCTGAGGAATGGATTGCATCTGCTGCTGCATGCGCTCTACTTGGCTAAAGGTCTCTTTTAGGAGATCATGGCTCTTCGATACAGTAACATCATCTAACTCTTGAGCAACCTTGGCGCTATCTTTGATGGCTGTGTCCAATTTAGCTATCTTGTCTGTACCACCTTGGGTCTTTTTCAAGAACTTTTCAACATTCTTACCAATTTGCTCAAAACGAATGCATAACAGCATAAAAGCCCATTGGTGTAAGGCCAGTGCCTGAGATGAAGATGGTGACATTGGGCCTGTTACAAAGTTCAGCCAGGAGCTAACTGTTTTTAAGTCATTAACAGGGTTTTGTAATGACTTTAATAAGTTTTGAGCCTGCTCTTGCATCTTAGGTGGAAGTGCTTCATCAGCAGCAGCCATTTGTAATTTATTAACTAAACTCTCGTAGCTGTTCATACGGATATTAGTAGCTGCGCTGTTTTGGCTTGAAGCTGTTTGCTCACTCTTATTTAATAAGTTATCTAAAGCAGCCTTGCTAGGGTCTACGCTTTTTGATTCACTACTGGAGCTGCTTACTGCCTCTTCTACGTTGTTCTTACGGCCAAACAAAGAGGCTAAGCGACGTAAAATACCGCCTTCCTTAGGAGTGGCTACATTATTAACTACACTTTCCTCAGGAATAGGGTCATTTTGTCCACTAGTAATTTGAGCAGCACCAAGCGCACTATTAGTAGGAACCACTTTAGAGCTATCACCTAAAGCTGATAAAGCATTAGGCTCGCTAGCGCCCTTATTAAGAATTTGGCTGAAAGTATTATTATCCTCAGTTAAGTCAGTATCAGCCACTACACCTGATAATGGAGCAGAGGTTAAATTATTATTATTTTTGATACCAAACTCATCAAGGTCATCAGAAGGCACAGTTTGCATTACATTCTTAATGATTTCGTCTTGTAGACTGTCCTCATCAAGATTTACCACAGGTGTGCTTAAGCCATTAGGCATTTGAATAGCGTTGCCATTAGCCTGAATCTGAGCTTGAATCTGAGCCTGAGCTTGAGCTTGAGCTTGCGTCTGAACCTGAACCTGAGCCTGCATTTGGCTTACAGCCCCAGTACCGCTCACCGCTCCTACGTTTACATTTGGCTGCACTGCCTGGCTTTGAACATTGCTATTAGGTACATTAGTTTGCACCTGAGCTTGTCCCTGAACAGGAGCTTGTGCCTGACCCTGAACAGGGGTCTGAGCCTGTCCTTGCACTTGGGCCTGAGGCTGGGTCTGGGCCTGAGCTTGAGGCTGTCCTTGTACCTGAGCTGGGGTGCTTACTTGAGCCTGAGCTTGACCACCTTGAGTGGCGGTATTTTGAGCGCCAGCACTAGGGGTGTTAGCTAGGTTTTGAGCCTGAGCCTGAGCTTGGCCTTGGACTTGAGTGCCTTGGTTTAACTGGTTGGCAGAAACTGCGCTTTGATCGCCACCTAACAAGCGATTGGACTGATCTACTGTGGTATGACCTACAGTATTACGGTTAGCTAAATTAGTGGCACCAGTATTTTGTTGTCCTTGTTCTTGAGTTTCAACATTAATATTGGTGGTAGTTGTGGCAATAGTAGCGCCTGTAGCCTTGATATTAGTATCACCTACAGTATTAACCTGACTAGAACCTAAAACACGAGATTGTTGGGCATTCTGCTCGCTAATAGTCTGTTGATATAAACGGCTAAATTGGTTAATATGACCATTTTCATAAAGCTTACCATTAGCAAGTTGTTGATTGCTTTGTACTTGTTGAGCTTGTAAGTTAGCTTGAATTTGAGCTTGCTCGATTGCTTGCTGGGTGCTTTGGGCACGAGCTTGCATGGTAGCTACAAATTCCTCTTGTACTACTTGCTCTTCTTGAATTTTTTGCTCTTGTTTATTTTCTTTTATATTTTGTTCAAGAGCTTCCTTAGTGGCTTGCTTTTCCTGAACAACAGCCTCTTTTTCTTGAGCCTCTTGAGCGTTTTGAGCTAAAAATTCTTTAGTCTTAGAAACATCGGTAGCAGAAGCATTAGTAACGTGATTAGGCTTGTCAGTAATTGATGGCTCCTCAGATGCAGCCTCTGCATCTACAGGGCCCTTAACAATAATAGTGTTATTGCTAAATTGAGCCTCATCACTAGCTTCGCTCATCATGCTACCAGAGCCTGAAGGCACATACTGATTGCTATTAGATTGGGCTTGTGATGACTGGCTATTGCCGTCCATAGGCTTAGCTAAAGCAGTATTAAAGCCTAAAGTATTACTACTATTACCCTTATCATTTAAATTAGGCTGTTGAATATTAGCCTCATCGTAGTGTCCTTGTTGCATTACTCCATAAAGCTTTGCAAAAGGATTGGATCGATTATGGTGTTCAACAGTAGGAGCGCCCGCACCAGCTAAATTATTGTTGCTGTTAACTGGTTGTTCAGTAGTCATTACTGGTGGCTTAACAACAGTATCAACCTTCTGCTCTACAACACTTTCATCACCATCGGCTACAGGCACACCGCTAGGGCCTTTAGGCACTTCGGTATTAGGAACAATACTTGGCTTATTAGCTACATTAGAGCCAGAGCTAAGTTGCTGTTCATCGCCATCGGCCATAGGTACACCGCTAGGGCCTTTAGGAACCTCAGTATTAGGAACAATACTTGGCTTATTAGCTACATTAGAGCCAGAGCTAAGCTGCTGCTCCTCACCATCGGTTACAGGAACCCCACTAGTGCCCTTAGGAACCTCAGTATTAGGAACAATACTTGGCTTATTGGCTACATTAGAACCAGAGCTTAACTGTTGCTCATCACCATCGGCCACAGGAACCCCGCTAGGGCCCTTAGGAACCTCAGTATTAGGCACAATACTTGGCTTATTAACTACATTAGAACCAGAGCTTAACTGTTGCTCATCACCATCAGCTACAGGCACGCCGCTAGGGCCCTTAGGCACTTCGGTATTAGGAACAATACTTGGCTTGTTAGCTACATTAGAGCCAGAGCTAAGTTGCTGTTCATCACCATCGGCTAAAGGCACGCCGCTAGGGCCTTTAGGAACCTCAGTATTAGGCACAATACTTGGCTTATTAGCTACATTAGAGCCAGAGCTAAGTTGCTGTTCATCACCATCAGTCACAGGCTGACTGGTATTAAGTGTAGGCTTGCTCTCTAAAGTTGCATTTTGCTTTAGCTGGGCAAGTTCTTGTTCAGCTGATTTTAGTTGAGATTCTAATAAGCGAGCTTGTACTTTGAGTGCTTCAAGAGCCTTGTTATTAGGCTGAATAGTATCGTTATCAAACTGACCAAAATGAGAAACAGGTATAGTCATGCCTGGCATGATATCCATACCGCCATAAGTACTACTTTGAATAGCATTAAAGCTTAAATTTACGTCAGTTTTACCAAAGTTCAAGCTTGAGTGATTAAGCTCTATATTACTTGGCTTTTGCTCAGTGGTTTGAGGTTGAGCAGGTTGCTGTGCAGCAGGAGCCTTGTTGTCTTGTACTACTGGCTTTTGCTCGGTAGTTTGAGGTTGAGCAGGTTGCTGTGCAGCAGGGGTCTTGTTGTCTTGTACTACTGGCTTTTGCTCAGTGGTTTGAGGCTGAGCAGGTTGCTGTTGCTGAGGGGCTGGCTGCTCGGCTTGTTGAGTTTGGTTAGCATACTGGGAACTGTGGGCGCTAATAGCACTACGAGCGCGAGCTAAGCTTTCGTATAGGGATGAAGTTTGTTGAGCACGTTGTTGTTCTTGTTGCTGCTGCTGAATATGTGCCTGAGTAAGAGTGGCCTTCACTGAGGCCTTATCAAAGGTATATTCAGGCATTTGTGCAGGATCAGGTAACTTACCTTCTTGAACAATGCGCTGTCTTTCTTCACGAAATTGAGTTTGTAGCTGGTTAGCACGAGCTGAAAGCTCAGCTAATGACAACTGTCTAACATTAGTTGGTGCTTGTTTATTGGTGGTGCTAGGTGGTGGTAATTCTCCATCAGCTCCGTTATTTACACTGCTGGTGTTAGAACTAGAGTTATTATTCTGGCCAAAAATGCGCTTTAGATTGTCCGATGACTGGGGACTTTGGGTACGATCAAAGCGCTCTGCCTCTTCTGGAGACAAAGAAATAAGATTACCGCTTTTAGCTGTAGTTGCAGCTTGAGCAATTAAACTATGAATACGTTTGGAAATTTCAGCACTAATCTTATCTTGAGGCGCTTGCGCTTTAGGCTCTTGATCATTGTTAATAGCACTCTGATGACGCTGAGCTTTGAGAGCTGAAATATAGGTAGTATCTTTAGTTTGAGCTGGGGCACTATGCTCTTGTGCTTTGATAGTGGTAGTAGAGCTAGTTTGACTCTCTGCTTTGGTCTCTGGCGGTATTTTAGCTAGTACTTCAGGTTGATTGTTTTTTACATACTCAATAGACGCACTCAATACTTTAGAGCTAGCTTGCTGAATACGGCTATTTGGTTGATTTTTAGGAATAGAAATTTGGCGTACAGCCAAATCACGCTCTAAACCTGCACCCATTTGCTTGCGATCGCTTAAGGTTACTAGGTTTTCAACCATGAATTTTGCTAAATCTTTACCAGCTTGAGTTCCTTCCTTTAAAGCTGGAGGAAGGTTATCCATAGCTTTTTGCAAAGACTCTGAGGCATCTTTAGAGCGAACAATATTGCTATTGCTTGAAAGGTTCTGAGCAACTTTTTCTTGTAAAGAGCTATCACGATCAATCAGTTTGCCTGCTAATTTGCTGTAAACAGCCATCTTTTGAGCCTGCTCATCTACAGGGGCTGTGTCACTTTTAGCAGCTGCTTGAGATAAGCTTTGGTTAAGCTTATTCATAGAGCGTGATAAGTTATCACCTACCTCATCTTGCTCTCGTCTTAAAGAACTTAAGTAGTTGGCAGTTGCTGCTTTGTTCATGGATGCTGGACGTGACTGTTCTTGCTCTTGTTCTAAACCAAGGGCAGATTTTAGTGACATACCTGTAGAAGTATCATTGCTCTTTAAGAGGCGATTATCAACATTAGTACTCATGAACAAAACCTAGGACTAAACCAAAAGATAGATCGGTATTAATAGCATTAACGGCATAATTGATTTCTTCTGGTATTTAGCTGACTAAAGAAACCTAAGAATCATTGTAGCATGTCGTGTCATATTATGCTGTGCCCCAAATATGGTATTTAATATGATCAATATTAAAAAATAATATGTTGCATGACTCTCGTTTTCTTTGCTGCTTATTAGCATAGATAAAGCAATTTCTAATATAATAAAGTTCATTATAAAGGGCGCTAATTTTAAGTTCCTAAAGTGCCTATATGTGTCTATATGCCTTAGTAAAGACACAGATTATTGTTTTATGAGTTAGATTTTTGTTGTTAAAGTTTTAAGCAAGATTTGCGATTCCCCATTAGGTGAATTTTATGGGCACTTCTATAAATCAAAAACGTGATATATATCGGCTGGACGGAGGGGATTTT
>OGPO01000528.1_pt1 | contig 31697 bp, 23 predicted proteins | sample 1553041 | NCBI WGS metagenome assembly OGPO01 (sample SAMEA2580281, study PRJEB22360) | human gut metagenome | biome: human gut; feature: human-associated habitat; material: faeces | place: Denmark | collected 2008/2010 | reverse complement strand
GGAAAGGCGGGAGTAAAGGGCTGTGATTTTATTGTAATTGCTCATGTGCATATCCCTCCTGCGTCTATAAAGGTGTTGTTTACAGTTAAGATTATGCACTCCAACGTGCAGAGCCGTACTCCATGCCCTTACGGTATTTCTTTGCGTTCTTGCCTTTCACATAGACCGCAAGCCTGATAACGACAGCCCCGACAATGCCGATAAGCAAATCCATAGGGGCAAAGCTCGGCAGGGCATTTGAAAAGGCGGCAGAAAAGCCGCTGCCAATGGAAAGCAGCTTGCCGGAGAGGTCAGCCCCCGGAGAGAGCCGCACCGCCTGTCCGACTTTATCAAAGAGATACACAAAGAGCAGATAGGGGGCGTTTAGGATAAGCAACTTCTTGATATTCGGCTTCATAGCGATACCTCCCTGTCCTTGTGTTTTGTCTTTTGACGGTTCGCATTAAGCTGCTTTGCTGCGTCCCGGAATGTGGCAAGTGCCTTTCGGATAGAAGGCTTCTGCTCCCGGTTCAGCTTCTTTGCGGAAAACTCCTTGAAAGCTGCAGTCAGCGCGTCCGCGTCCCGCCCCTTGAAAAAGACGAGATAACGGGGCGGCGTTTCGGTACTGTCTTTCTTTAGGGCAAAGTCGATACCGTATTTTTTCGCTGTCTGCTCAAAGGCTTTGATATTGCCCTCGGTTATCTCAATGTTGGATAGCCCCGCGTTCTGCTTCGCAAGCTGCTTTAGGGTCTGCTTCCCGTGGGGCTGTTTTTCCTGCTGTTTTTTTGCCTGTGCAAGCATGGCTTTGATTGCCTTTTGCAGCATTTCAGCGGTCAGCTTTGCTCCCTTGACAGAGAGCGCAACCACTTTTTCGTTGATTTCATCTTGCAATGTTTACCGTCCTCCTTTCCCGGTAGTGATAGTGTTAAGGTGGTACGCCGCTTTTGAGTGTGAAAAAAGGGCGTCCGTTCTTCACGTCGCCCCGTTAAATCCGTACCCGCAGCCCGTTCAAATCCTCGGCGCGGATACCCACAAGATACCAGTTGTCCCCGTATTCAATGCGGGTAGGCTTCCATTTGCCGCCTGTGAATACGTCCATACACTCGCCGCAATGCAAGCCGCCGTAATAGTCGGCAATATCAAAGCGAATGTCGTAGCGGTCAGCGGTTTCGTCAAAAATCAAAGCTCCTGTTTTCTGTGCCATGTGGTAAATCCTCCTTTTTTCGTTTACAGGCTTTCGCCCTCGTTGTAGGTGTAATAGTCCGGGTCGCCGTACTTCGGCTTCCTCGGTGCAAGTGCGCCGCTTGCCATATCGTGAGCCACAAGGGAAGTGTAATAGCTGTCAATGGTAGACGGGGCATTGAAAAGCACCGCCTTTAGGTACTGCTTGATGTTGCGGATTTTCGTGGTGTTCTCCTGCATACAGTCAAGCACAAAGCGGATATGTTCGCTGCTGAGCTTCATAAACTTTGACTTCACAAGCTCTGCGGGGTAATCGTCCCCGGCAATACGGATTTTCTTTCTTGCCGTACAGACGGTTTCAAGCATAATGTCAACAATCTCATTCAGACGGTCATGGTCAAACTTCATATCCTGCAAGAGAATGTCATACTCGATATTGTCCTTAATGATTTCCTCATACACTCTGTAAGCGTCGTTCCTTTCCGTTCTTTTCCGTTCCGGCGGCTGTGCCGCTTCGTCCTCGCCATAAGGCAAGGGATTTAGGGAATGGATAGGAATGGAATGGGTACTTGATAAATCTGTAATTGATTTTTCTGTTTTTGGTAAGTTAGTTCTTGATATATCTTTATTTAATTGCGTTGGATTTTCCGACGTCGGATTATCCGTTGTCGGATTTTCCAATATCGGGTTATCCGCTGTTGGATTTTCCAATACCGGGTAATCCAATCCCGGCGGCTGCGGCTGTTCGTAAATGGTGTACTCGATAGCGGTCATTTTGCCTTTCTCGTCGCGTCCCTGTCGTCTTGTGATATATCCGGCTTTTTCAAGCTCCCAAACTGCGGTACGGATAGCGTCGATACTTTCCCGGTTGATATAGGACAGTCCCGCAAGGGTGTAGTCCCAATTCTCCGGCAAAGACAGCATTTGTGAAAGCAGCCCCTTTGCCTTTAAGGAAAGCTCCTTGTTGCGTAAGTGGTGGTTGCTCATTACGGTGTAGCCTGTCGTTCTTTCCACACGGAAAACTGCCATAGCTTCATCACTCCTTTGCTGTGGATTTGTTACGCAGTAGAACGGCGATTTTGAGGGAAAAGGTATAAACCCCTTGCCGTGTCAAAAATGCGTCCGCAAAACTGCTTGTAGCAAGGCTTTTTCAGCCCCTACTGCGTAACAAAGGGCATGAAAAAAGCGGCGTTCCTGTTCTTCCGGGTGGAAGTGAGAAACGCCGCTTGTGCGGTGCAATATTTAGTTATAGTACAAACCATGCTTGTCCGTTGTCCGAAAAACCTTGATTTTACTGTGTTTCAAAAAGTATCGTTATCTAACCTCATCTTTTGACAGACCGGATTGGAAGCGATTGACTGCTGACATTGAAGAAGGGAAAATCGGATGTGTTATCGTCAAGGATATGAGTCGAATCGGCAGAAATTATCTGGAAGTAGGATTTTATACGGAGGTTCTATTTAGTACAATGGGATTCCCGGAAAATTGGAAAGAGTTACTTCAACATAAATAGTGATTGAAATCCCGCACCACTGATGCGAGATTTCAATAATAAACATATATCAGAAGATATCCAAACTATCCTCTGCATCCACCCATGCTTGCATCTCACCATCGAGAGCAAGCCTTGCATATTCCAGCGGATTATCAATCGCCAGACGTGATATTAACAGTTGTGTTACAACGTGCCGCTCTTTTCCGCCTGATCGACATCGATCGCAAGCTTCTTGACCTGCCCGGAGAGAACAAGCAGGGCGATCAGGTTGGGAATCGCCATCAGACCGTTGAAGGTATCTGCAATATCCCAAAGCAGACCAAGGTTGATTGTTGCACCGATGATCGATACAAAGGAATAGGCTACAAGGAAGGGACGGACGAGCTTTTCTCCGCCTAAAAATTCGATACAGCGGGAACCGTATAAGCCCCAGCCGATGATTGTGCTGAATGCGAAGCAGCACATGGCAACTGCGGTGAAGATAGAAACCCAGCCCCCATAGGTTGCAGTAAAGCCGGAAATTGTCAGCTCTGCACCGGCCGCCTGACCATAGACGATGTTGGGCGCACCGAGCAGAATGACAAGACCGGTAAGTGTACAGATCACGATCGTATCCATGAATACCTCAAAAATACCGAACATGCCCTGATGGACAGCATTGTTCGTATCTGCGCAGGCATGGGCGATGGAACCGGTACCAAGGCCGGCTTCATTGGAAAAAATACCGCGGGAGACGCCTTTTTTCATGCTTAAAAACATGCTTCCGATGATGCCGCCGGTGGCTGCCTGAGGGGTAAATGCACTTTTAAAAATCATGGCAAACACTGCAGGAACGCGGCTGATATGTAAAATAACAACGCCGATTGCAAGGATTACATATAAAGCTGCCATAAACGGAACGAGTTTTTCCGAAACCTGACCGATCCGCTGGATTCCGCCAAGCAACACCATGGCAACGAAAGCGGCAATGAAAATACCGAAGATCAGATTGGCACGTTCATCTACAGTGCCGTCGATGATATGCAGGTTGTGCAGTGCAGAATGAATAGAAGAAACAATGGTATTAACCTGGGTGGCGTTTCCTGTGCCGAACACAGTCAGGACGCCGAACAGGGCATAAAGAACCGCTAAAAAATGCCATTTTTTGGACAGACCATTTTTAATATAGTACATTGGACCGCCAACATATTCGCCATTTGCGTTCTTTTCCCGGAAATGGATTGCGAGCGTAACCTCGGAAAATTTGGTACACATGCCGAGAAAAGCAGAGCACCACATCCAGAAAATTGCGCCAGGACCGCCGAGGGCAATCGCGCCCGCAACGCCTGCGATGTTGCCGGTACCGACCGTGCCTGCAAGCGCGGTACAGACTGCCTGGAACGGGCTCATGGAGCCGTCCTTTGCCTGTGTTTTGTCAAAAATTTTACCGATCGTGTTTTTCAGGGCAGCGCCGAATTTGCGCACCTGAATGAAACGGGTACGGACAGAAAGCAGAAGTCCTACGCCGATGATGCAGATCATTGCGGGGACGCCCCAGATAAATCCGTTGACCGCCTGATTGATTTTGATGATACTTTCTAACATAAAACCCTCATTTCTTCCCATTGATCCGGAATGGGCAGGAAGCTTCACTTGAATGCGTTACCGGACTGAAACGGGAAAGTCTTTTGCACCATTATGACATAAAATACAGGATTTGTACAAGTTTTTTATGGAATGGATAGGATTGGCGTGTGCAGACTACAGCTCTTAAGTGTGACGGGGATGGGCTGTCATTTTCTATGGGTGATCGACAGGAAAAGCGCTTGTTTTTTGGAAAAAAAACGGCTAAAATTTGAAATGTCCTGACAGGCAGAGGTTCTTTTTGTGCTGCTTGGGGAGCTTGAGATAGAAGGGGCAATGGATGAACTTAGCAGGGAATAGGAGGATGCATTTGGAACAGGAAAATCAGGCGCAGCAGCATAAGCGCCGCGTTCGATATAAAGGAAAATACCCGAAGAAATTCGAGGAAAAATATAAGGAGCTGCAGCCGGAAAAATATCAGGATACAGTGCAGCATGTGATCCGTAAGGGAAATACGCCTGCCGGGATGCACATTTCGATTATGGTAAAGGAAATTCTGGATTTTTTGCAGATTCAGCCCGGGGAAACCGGCTTTGACGCGACGCTGGGCTATGGCGGACATACAAAGGCAATGTTGGAATGTCTGCATGGAAGCGGGCACATGTATGCGACGGACGTAGACCCGGAGGAATCTGCCAAGACGAAAAAGCGTCTGGAGGAGCTGGGCTATGGGGAGGATATTCTTTCCATCCGGCTGCAGAATTTCTGCACGATCGACGAGATCGCGAAGGAGGTCGGCGGATTTGATTTCATTCTGGCGGATCTGGGAGTGTCTTCGATGCAGATCGACAATCCGAAGCGCGGCTTTTCCTTCAAAGTGGATGGCCCTCTGGATCTGCGATTGAATCAGGAAAAGGGCATCAGCGCGGCAGAACGGCTGGATACGATTTCGCGAGAAGAGCTTGCCGGTATGTTGTACGAAAATTCAGACGAGCCGTACTGTGAGGAGCTTGCAAAAGCAATCACAGAAGAAATCCGCCACGGCAACCGGATTGACACGACGACAAAGCTGCGCAGGGTGATCGAAAGGGCGCTGGACTTTTTGCCGGAAAAGGAAAAGCAGGAGACGGTCAAAAAGACCTGTCAGCGGACGTTTCAGGCGCTGCGCATTGACGTCAACCACGAGTTTGAAGTGCTTTACGAGTTCATGGAAAAGCTGCCGGGCGCATTGAAACCGGGCGGGCGCGTTGCAATCCTGACGTTTCATTCCGGCGAGGACCGGCTCGTGAAGCAGGCACTGAAAGAGGGCTATCGGGAGGGCATCTATTCTGATTATGCCAAAGATGTCATTCGTCCTTCCGCGCAGGAGTGTGCACAGAACGGACGCGCGCGTTCGACGAAAATGCGCTGGGCGGTGCGTGCAGAGTGAGGGGATGGAGATGATTATAGAAGAAAAAGACACCGAACTGCGGGACGAGGGGCTGCGGGGAAATGAAAAAATAGAGGAAGCCATCGCCGGGCTGCAGCAGGAGCCGACGCAGGAAATGCTGGCACATGCGCTGACGGTGGTGCGCCGCCGAATGAAAGAAAACGGACAGCTTATCGTTGCAGTGGATCCTCCGGCTGGCGGCGGACAGCTTTTAATGCAGACCGTCAAAACGTCGGACGGCAAACTGTGGTGGGCTGCGTTTACCGGATTTGAGGAAGAGCTGCGCGGCAGCGACCGCGTGAAATCGACGTTTTTGGCGGATATGGGACAGCTGTTTGCAACCGCGCTGCAGGCAGACGGCGTGGAAGGGATCATTTTGAATCCCTGGAACCGGACGCTGATGCTGGAAAAAGAGCTGATCCGGATTATTTTGGGGCGGCAGGGGTAAAGCACTTGCGCGAAGCGGCAGACATGGGAAGAAAATGCTGGACTGGTGGATGCCGTAGCAGGAATTACAAAGGATAAGTCGCTGGATATGCGGCAGAAAGAGAGGAAACGAAATGATTACAGGTGTTCATCATGTATGTGTGAAATGCAGACCGGAGGAGCTGGAAAAGGTTCAGAAGTTCTATGGGGAGCTTCTTGGACTTCCGCTTGTCAGAAGCTGGGGCGAGCCGAAGGTGGAAGGGCTGATGTACGGCGCAGGGACGAGCCTGATTGAGATTTTCCCCAACGCGGAGGAAGATCTGCCGCAGGGTGCAATCCGCCATTTCGCGCTGGCGACGGACGATGTGGACAGCATCGTGGAGACTGTGCGCAAGGCTGGCTATGCCGTGACGATGGAGCCGGTCGACATCGAAATCATGTCGAAGCCATCCCTTCCGGCACGGATCGCATTCATCATCGGACCGGTGGGAGAAGAAATCGAGCTGTTCTGCGAAAAACAATAGAATGCTCGCAGAGCGTGCATTCTATTGTACCGGCGGTACTGCCGTCTGCCATCCGGCAGGTTCTAAAACCCCGCGAGCAGCGCAAAATAGCCCCAGTCCCAGAGCAGGGATTCGAAGCTGTTTTCCAGATATTCATAAATATCTTCTTCGTCATAGCCGGTCATACGGTTGATAATGACCAGCGCTTCCCGCACTTTTTCATAGGAAAATGTTTCCGGGCTGTCCTGCCAGATGAGGAACAGGCTCTGGCGCAGCGCGGCATACTGCAGCATCAGCCACTGCAGGCGCACGAGCATATGCCTTGTGGTGTCCTCAAAGGAAAGCAGCTCGGAATAGACCTCGTTTGCAAGGTAGCTGCGCATCAGAGGCTCGTATTGCGCGAAGGCAGTACGGAATGCCTGCCATTGCGCCGGGAGCTCTTCTTCTGTCTGTAAATGTGCCAGAAGGTTGGAAAGTGCGATGCCGGCGCGGCTGGCGATCTCCTCGTATGGTTTGGAGGGATCGGAGGTTTCGTCTTCCGGTTCCGTGAGCAATTCCGACAACGTTTCCGCCTGCTGTGTGAGTGGGGTAAGCCATTCCTGATAGAGCTGCTCTTTCTGATAGTTGACAGAAAGATCTAATAAAAGTTCGTTGCACTCCAAAATAGAGTCGATGCAGTCCGGCGAGAGGTCGTCCATGGCATCATAAAGCTGATAAAAGCTTTTTTCAGAAAAACAATCTGAAACAAAGGCTTTTGTCGGCTTTTTTTTTCGGTGGATTTCCTGTATCATATAAAAACAGGCAGAAAGAATCTGCTCCGGCAGTCGGTCGGTCTGCTGCAAAATGGCGTCGATGACTGCAGAACGGATGAAAAATGGTATGCTGTCAATATCCGGACGCGGAAAAGTAAGCGGTGCGGCATCCTGCGCTGCCCAGAGGTCGATCACTGCGGGACAGCAGGGCATGAGCGAAGCCTCTTCATGGTCGGCAAAGGAATGGATTTCGCGGGGGAAAACCTGACACGTTTCGGAAATCGCATCCTCTCCGTGTTCGAGGACAAGACGGCAGAGCTTGTTTTTTTCGAGAAACGGACAGACATGGCGGCTGTTTAAAGCGATCACGTGTTGACCGTCCTGAATGTAGGTAAAGAGTTTCGAATCCACAGGCGGATTTAAGGATGCCCAGCGCTTCAGCGTATCGTCATCGACAGAAATTTTCCATTCCTGGCAGCAGGTGATGGGACATTTGTCCGCTGTACAGCGAAACTTCGCATAATAATCGGGGTATACTGTTTGCATAGGCGTATCTCCAAAGTTTTCTGATGAAAATATTATACATGCACCTGTTGAAATTGAAAAGTCCCGGGAATATAATGAAGATCAAAGTTAGATAAGGCTAAGTATGCAGGCGGCAGCGATATCTGTGCGCTGCAATGGGCCTATGGGAGATGAAAAGGCAATGAAAATCTATTCTTTTGGTGAGGAAACAAAGCCGGCAATTTTACTGCTGCCGGGGACATGCTGTCACTGGAAACGGAACTTCGGACATGTGATCCCTCTGCTGCAGGAGCACTTTTATGTGCTCTGCGCGTCCTATGACGGGTTCGACGAGACGGAGGATTCGACCTTTCCGAACATGTTGATCGAGACGGCAAAGCTGGAAAACTATATCCAGAAAAATCTCGGCGGTCAGCTCTTTGCGGCATATGGCTGTTCTTTGGGCGGCTCCTTTGTGGGACTTATGGTGCAGCGCAAAAAAATCCATATCCGGCACGGAATCCTCGGAAGCTCCGATCTGGATCAGGGCAGCAGCTTTGGAACCTGGGCGATGGCGAAAGCTATGACGCCTCTTCTTGGAAAAATGCTTCGCAGCGGAAAGCTTCCAGTCTGGGCAAAAAAGAAAATGGAAGAAAAAGCCGGTGCCGAGTATGCGCAGGCAATGCTGCAGCTGTTCGGGTGCAGTGCCGCCACGCAGGAGCTGCCTTCCATGGCATTTGTGTCCAATACGAGCATTTTCAACCAGTTCTTTTCCGATATGGTGACGCCGCTGGAAGATGATATTTATGTGCCCGGAACGAAAATTCACTGTTTTTATGCAGTGAAGATGGGGAAGGAATACGAAAACCGCTACAGAAGACATTTTGTGGATCCGGATATCCGGTACCATGCGATGCAGCATGAAGAGCTTTTGGCATGCTACCCGGAACAGTGGGTAGAGGAAGTGTTGGCAAGCTGTCGTCTGGACGGCCGCGGAATGGAAGAAAATGATTTCGAAGAAAGACATTTCACAGAAGCAGAGCGCGCTCAGGCGGAAATTACCGAGTCCGGAAATCCGAGAAAGCCGGAGGGCGAGGATGGCAAAAAGATGCTGGAGCGCATGAATGAGAGCCACCACAATGTGACCGGCTGGGCGCTTTCCCTTTGGGAGATTCAGGGAAACGACAACATTCTGGATATCGGCTGCGGCGGCGGAGCTGCGCTGTCTAGGATGGCGGAGCATGTGACGGATGGACATTTGACGGGAATCGACTATTCACCGGTATCGGTGGAAACGTCCCGTGCAACAAATGCAGAATCGGTTGCGGCAGGCAAGATGGAAATTCTGGAAGGATCGGTGGAAAAGCTTCCCTTCGAGGCAGAAACCTTTGACAAAATCGTGACCGTGGAAAGCTTTTATTTCTGGCCGAACCCCCAGGAAAACCTAAAAGAGGTGCGCAGGGTATTAAAGACCGGCGGAACCTTTTTGTTGGTTGCAGACATCTATGAAAAGCCAGGACTGCCCAGAGAGGTAAAAGATAATATCCGCAAATTCCACCTGTTCAACCCGACCCGGGAGCAGTTTAAGAACCTGTTTCGGGAAGCCGGATTTGCAGAGACAAAGATTCACACAAAGGACGGCGAAGACTGGATCTGCGTAGAAGGAACCAAATAATAGAGTGCGCACAGAACGGAGAAAACGATATGAAGCTGAGTATCATTGTGCCGGTTTATAACATGGCATCGGACGGAAAACTGAATTACTGCCTGGATTCGCTGGCGGCTCAGACGATTTCGGATTACGAGGTCATCACGGTGGATGATGCTTCTACGGACGAATCCTTTTCGATTCTGCTGGAGTATGAAAAAAAGTACCCAGGTAAATTCAAAGCTGTGCATTCGGAAGTCAACAAGCGACAGGGCGGCGCGAAAAATATCGGGCTGTCCCTTGCAAAAGGCGAGTGGATCGGATTTATTGACAGCGACGACTGGATTTTGCCCACGATGTACGAAAAGCTGATCGGACGTGCAGAGGAAACCGGTGCGGATATGGTGGGCTGTGATTACTGCCTGACGGATGAACACAGCATGAAAATCGGCAAACGTGTGGAAAACGGCAAAGCAGAGCAGAGCGGTGTGCTTGGCAATAAACAGTGTCGGTCATTGATTTTAGACAGCGGAAGCCTTGTTGTAAAGGTCTATCGCCGGGAAATTTTCATGGACAGCGGCATCCGCTTTCCGGAGCACATTTTTTACGAGGATAATGCGATCAGCGACGCAGTGCTTTTACAGGCACATCATTATGAATATATCCCGGAGGTCATGTATTTTTATTACCAGCATGAAGCGTCCACGGTGCATACCATCAGCAGGGAGCGCTGTGAAGACCGGATGGCGGCTGGACGGGGCATTCTGGAAAATGCGAAGAAATTCGGTTATCTTGAAACCTACCGACCGGAAATCTGCTTTGAATACACGATGCTGTTTTATGTTAATACGTTGTTTTCCTATATGGTCGGAAAGGGTCATAAATCGCTTTCTTTTATCCGGAAGATGGGAAACGAATTAAAAGAAGCGTTCCCGGATTTTGCGGACAATCCGTATTATCAGGAACGCGTCAATGCAGAGCAGAAAAAAATGATTGCCATGCAGCAGCGCTCCACAGCAGCGTTTGTATTGTACTATAAAGCACTCTGGACATGGCGTAATTTTCGAAAAAAGCATTTCGGGAAAAAATGATATGGAGCTGTGTGGCGGAATATAGGAAAAACGAACCTTCTAAATTTCCTTTCGGAAATTCAGAAGTAGCGCAAAAAAAGAGAGCCTCCCGGCTCTCTTTTTTGTTTCATAGGAAAATGCGTCCTATGAAATAAAAACGCTCCGCTTAGGATGCGCACTCGGCCCGTCGCACACTCATTTTGCCAGAATTGCGTCCGCGATGCGGCGCGCGCCGGCACCATCGATCGCCATACGCATTCGGTCGGACTGTTTCTTTCGGGCGTCCGGATTTTTCAGAAGTGCAGTCAGCTTTTCCACTGCATCATCGTAGAAGATTTCGTTGTCACGGATGTCACCTGCCCATGGAATCAGGTTTGCATCGTCAAAGGCCTTGACACCGGGAAGCTGATTGTCCGCCATACTGAAGCTTACAGACGGGACGCCGACGGCACAGAGTTCATAAAGCGTCGTGCCGCCTGCGGAAAATGCGAGATCGCAGGTAGACATGAGTGCAGCCATATCGGAAACCTGTTCATGCAGGACAATGCGGCTGTCTTTTCCTGCCATGACGGCAAGCTCTGCGCGGTGGACATGCATGGGACCTGTCAGGACGTGGAAGGAAACATCCTTCCAGTCGTCCGATGCGCAGAGACGTTTTAACATACTGCCTGCGATATGGAAGGGATCGGTGCCGCCGGTGGAAAGAAAGAGGTCTTTTACCTGCTCCCAGAGATGGTAGGGCTGATCTGCAAACTGCTCCCGGAGGGGAGTGTAGGCGCATCCGGTCAGAACACAGTCCGCTTTGGTGTAAAAACTTTCATCAACACAGAAATCATAGTTGATCACGAGGGAAGCCGGGCAGTCGAATGCCTGCAGATCGTCCAGATAGGCAACTTTGCAGATCTGGCGCAGGATATCGAGATATTCCGGTGTTGCAAAATAAGAATCCACCAGCAGGCAGGCAACGTTGTGGGAAGAAAGGATTCCCTGCATGGTCTGGATTTCCCGATCAAGGCTTCTGTAATCGGTGCGCAGCTCCAGGATCGGAAAGCTGTGGTCAGCGATTTCGTCAGGAGAATACATTTTTTGCAAAATGGAAGCCGAGGTATCATCGGAGACGAGAAAAGCCACCGCTGCACCCCGTTTCTTCAGGGCACGGGCGATGGATAGACAGCGCATCAGATGTCCGGTCGCAATTGTTTCATTTCCGTCTGTGCGGATATAGACTAACGGATGAGATTCCATGACAGCGGTGTCCCCTTTCCGATCGGACAGGAAGCCTTCCTGCCGAGAATTTCCTCATAATACATTGTGTGCAGTCCAATGCCGGGGCGGATGCAGCGGATATTCTGCTCTGTGAAAACTTCGCCCTCTGCCATGTCCTGCGCGACGAAGATGGAACGGGAGCCTGCCCGTTCTTTTTCCTGCTTGGGGGTAAGGCGGTATTCGGAAGAGCCGAGTGCCTTTTCCAGAATACGGATCTGCGAAACCATTTCCTTAAATTCCTGGGGCTCCATGGAAAATGCGCCATCCGGACCGCCGTCGCTGCGTTTTAAGGTCAGGTGTTTTTCCACCATCCGCGCGCCGAGGGAAACGGCGCCTGCAGCGACAGCCCCGCCCATCGTGTGGTCGGAGAGGCCGGTCAGGCAGCCAAAGGTCTGAGACAGCGTCGGAATCATGCGCAGATTGACGTCCTCGTAGGGCGTCGGGTAAGCGGAAACGCATTTTAACAAAATTACGTCCTCATTGCCCTCTTCACGGCAGACATTCATGGCGCGCTCGATGTCCTCGAGATGTGCGATGCCGGTGGCAAAGATGACGGGCTTGTGGAGCTTCGCCACCCGACGGATTAACGGAATATCATTTATCTCATAAGATGCAATTTTATAAGCGGGAGCGTCGAGCTCTTCGAGAAAATCGACGGCGGTTGCGTCAAAGGGGGAGGAAAAGCAGAGCAGTCCGCATTTTTTTGCCTCCTCCATCAGACCGGCATGCCATTCCCACGGCGTATAAGCCTGCTTGTAAAGGTCGTATTCTTTGATGCCGTCCCAGAGACCGCCTTTGTTGATAAAGCAGTCCGCGTCGCTGTCGACGGTCATGGTGTCGGCAGTGTAGGTCTGCAGCTTGATCGCGTCCGCGCCGGCTTCCTTTGCGGCGTGGATAATTTCAATCGCACGGTCGTAGTCCTGCAAATGGTTCGCAGACATTTCCGCAACGATAAAGACAGGGGCGTCTGCGGCAATTCTGCGCCCGCCCAGATAAATTTCCTGATTCATATTGTTATTCTTTCTCCATCATTTTCTGATATTTGACTTCTGCAATCGCCCAGTCCTCTTCGGTATCGATATCCTGAACCTCCAATTCGGGTAAAAGCAGGGGGACCATACCGGGAGTATCTGTTGTTCCTTCCCGGAAAAAAGCTTCCGTCCGGCAGGCATAGAACTGTCCGCAGTCGTGGTAAAGCGTTTCGAGATCCTGGCTGCGCGCGGTCGCATACTGGGGCCATTTGTAGCCGATGTGACCGTTTTCATCTACGGCGAGGCTGCGCAGAACCGGATACGGAAAAGTCGTTACTGGCATGACGGACTCGGCGTCCTTTAAAAGCTCCATTGCAGTGTAGAGTTTTTTGGGGGTAATAAACGGCGCGGTGGGGTAGATACAGCAGAACGTGTCAAACTCCCTGCCGGCAGCTCTATAGCATTCGAGCACCTCGCGGATGACGTCGTCGGTAGAGGCATAATCGTTTGCGGTCTGGGCGCTTCGAAGAAACGGGACGGATGCCCCGGCACCTTTTGCAAGTTCGGCGATTTCGGGATCATCTGTAGAAACCATCACCTCGTCAAAAATGCCCGCCTGCAAAGCGGCTTCGATGGAATATAAAAGAATCGGTTTTCCGAGAAACGGACGGATATTTTTACGCGGAATCCGCTTGCTGCCTCCGCGCGCTGTAATAATGGCAAGTGCTGACATGGCAAAACCTCCTGTTTCCTGTCAAAAATCGGATTGTGCAGTGTCCGGGGAAAAAGAAATTGTGTTACTGTTCACACGCGCCATTCGCAAAACCGCGTCTTCGACGCTCTCCGCTGCTTCGCAGCTCATTTTTGCTCATAAAGTGGCGCTCCCTTCGTACCGTTTGGGGGCAGATTTTCATGCGAGCATGAAATCTGCCCCCAAACGGTACGAGTGAACTGTATCACATCTTAAGTAGTATAACAATCCGGGGAATATTATTCAAGCACAGTTCACGCGGGATTCCCTGCACACCGGAGAAGATGCATTCCGCTGCTTTGAAGCGCATTGTCTTGCAATGGCAGACAAAAGTATGGTAGAATATAGCGACTATGCAATGGAGTCAACTGGTTTAACTGGGATGATTTCATCAGGTTTACCAGAAATTGCCGGAGAAAAAACGAAAATGAAAAAGAGAAAGCCAAAAGAGCGAATTTATGTCTGCCATACTTATTATCATGTATATGTTGCCTGTTTAAAGGAGCTGACGCTTCCAAGAGCAATGCGCGGAAAGGCGGATCTGGTGCTGAGCACGATGTCGAACGACTTTGGCAGCCTGAAGGAGCGTGCAGAAAAAAGCGGTCTGTTTGAAGCTGTTTTTATGTTCGAGGAAAAGGAAGAGCATACGTTCCCGCAGCTGGCACGCTATCATGAGGATCATGGAAATCTGGTGTTTAACCTGTTTTCCAGAATGATTTTTACGAAATTATACGGAAAGCTGCAGCAGCCCTATGTGCCGGTGGATTTTAAAAAGTATCAGGACATCTATGTGTTCTGCGATTCCGATCCGATCGGATATTATCTGAATTATAAGAAAATCCACTATCATGCGGTGGAGGACGGTCTGGATTGTATCTGCTATTACGATACCGCGCGCTATGACAACCGGGGGCATTTCGGACTGAAAGCCTTTCTTGCGGCGCATAACCTGATTTTTATCCAGAACGGATACAGTAAATATTGCGTGGATATGGAGGTCAACAATACGTCAATCCTGAAATATCCCTGCTCCAAATATATCGAACAGCCGCGGGAAGCGATGGTGCGCAGGCTGACGCAGGACGACAAAAATACGATTCTGCGGATTTTTATGGAGGATCTGGATACGCTGATGACGCAGCTTACGACCGGCGCGCATCATGAGCACAAGGTGCTGGTGCTTACGGAGCCATTATGCGAGCTGCCGGTGCGCGAGCAGATTTTCCGGGATATTGTTGCAAAATACGGAAAGGATGCGCAGGTGATTTTAAAACCGCATCCCAGAGATGTTTTAGACTATCATAAGCTGTTCCCGGACGATATTGTGCTGGATGGAAAGTTCCCGATGGAAATCCTGAATTTCATCGAGGGACTGGAATTCGACCAGGTAGTTTCCGTGTATACCGTGCCGGATTCGATTCATTTTGCAAAGGAAAAGGTTTTTCTGGGGGATGACTTTATGGATCTGTACGAAGATCCTCAAAAACACCGCTTTAATGAGCAGATTTTTTAAAAAGCAGTTACAGGATAGGGCTGCAGGAACGAAAGGAACGCTTTCATGAAAAAAATTTACCGTAAAATGATGGTTCTGATGAACCGGAAGCAGAAGCTGAAAATGGTTCAGATTCTGTTTATGATGGTGATCGGTGCGGTTCTGGAAACCGTCAGCATCGGTCTTGTGGTACCGGCGATTCAGATGATTATGGACCCGAGCTGCGTGGAGGGCGACAGCGCCCTGGCGCAGATTTACCGATGGACAGGCTTTCAGAAACCGGGATATTTCACGACGCTGATTCTGGTGCTGATTATTCTGGGCTTTGTGTTAAAAAACGTTTTTCTGTATTTTCAGAATGTGGTGCAGCTGCGCTTTGTATACACGAACCAGTTTGAGACCTCTCAGCGCATGATGATCAATTTCATGAAGCGCCCCTATGAATATTATCTGAATGCGGATACCTCTGTCATCCAGCGTATGATCACGTCTGATGTCAATAACATGTACGGTCTGATTCTCGCGCTGCTGCAGCTGATGAGTGAAGTGATTATTTTCGTCCTGCTGGCGGTTACGCTGACCGCGATGGCTCCGCAGATGATCCTGACGGTAGCGGCGCTTCTGATCGTGACGCTGCTTGTGATCAAGCAGTTTTTAAAGCCGATCATGCGTCAGGCGGGCATCGAGAACCAGGATTATTACAGCGGTCTGTACAAATGGATTGAAGAATCCGTTATGGGCATCAAGGAAATCAAAATTGCCAATAAAGAAAATTATTTCATCCGGGAATACGGTAAATGCGGTCACGGCTATGTGAGTGCAGTGCAGAAGTACAATATTTTTAACGCGACGCCTCGTCTGCTGATCGAGACGGTCTGCATGGCGGGACTGATCCTGTACCTGATTTTCATGATCCTGTCCGGCGAGGATGTCACCAGCATGGTGAGCCAGCTGGGTGCATTCGGCGTGGCTGCCATGCGGCTTCTGCCTTCTGCAAACCGGATCAACAACTATCTGACACAGATTTCCTATTTCGAGCCCTTTTTTATGGGCGTGTCCGACAATCTGCAGGAGGAAATCAACGACAAAAACGTGGTTTACGACGAAGCTGCCTATCGGAGAAGCAAGCCGGTGGATAAGCTGCCCCTACAGGATAAAATTGTACTGGATGATATTGTATACAAATATCCGAATTCCGAGGTGCTGATCTTCGACCATGCGCATATGGAGATCCCTGCCGGAAAATCTGTCGGCATTGTGGGGACCTCCGGTGCGGGCAAGACAACGATTGTGGATATTATGCTGGGGCTGCTGTCGATTCAGGAGGGACATATCCTCGCAGACGGCGTGGAGGTTCGGGATCATTACGAATCCTGGCTGAAAAATATCGGCTACATTCCCCAGACGATTTTCATGATTGATTCCACCATCCGCAAAAATGTGGCATTCGGTTACGCGGATGAAGACATCGACGATGCAAAGGTCTGGGAGGCACTTAAAAAAGCCCGTCTGGATGAGTTTGTCCGCAGTCTTCCCGAAGGGCTGGATACCGGCATTGGCGAGCGCGGCATCCGGATTTCCGGCGGTCAGCGTCAGAGAATCGGAATTGCGAGAGCGCTGTTTGAAGATCCGGAGGTTCTCGTTTTAGATGAAGCGACCAGCGCACTGGATAATGATACAGAGGCTGCGATCATGGAATCCATCAACAGCCTGCATGGTCATAAGACATTGATTATTATTGCACATCGTTTGCAGACGATCGAAAAATGTGATATTGTTTACCGTGTAGAGCACGGGGAGATCGAACGGGAACGCTGATGCGCGACGAACAGGTCGATGCGGAAGCAAAACGTAGTCCCGGAGAGACGATTTACGCGGCGGGAGTACAGCACTGCGCACTTTTGGAACACACCGCGCGCCCGGAAAGGAGGAGACATGGGAAAGCCCGGACGTCAGGCAAATTTTGAGCTGCTTCGGATCATCGCCATGTTCATGGTTGTGATCCTGCACTGGAACACGAACAGCGGATTGCTTTTGGATGTCGGAAGCCCTGTGACGGGCGCCGGGGTCTGGTCCCTTGTGACAGAATCAGTCTGCATTGTCGCGGTCAACGTTTATGTGCTGATCAGCGGATATTTTCTTTCCTCCTGTACCTTTTCCTTCCGGCGTGTGGCGCAGGTGCTGGTTCAGACGTTGTTTTATACGGTGCTGATTCCTCCGGTTCTGGCACTTGTCGGTGTCCTTTCGTGGTCGGAGGTTCTCAATCCCTACCACATCTGGAACAGTATTTTTCCGGTCCAGTCCGGACATTACTGGTTCGTGAGCGCTTATGTGGTGCTGTGCCTGTTGTCCCCATTTTTCAACGCAGGGCTGGAAACCCTTTCCAAAAAACGGATGCAGCAGCTGCTGGCGGCGCTTTTGTTCTTTTTCTGCATCGGAAAATCCTTCAGTCCGCTGCAGTTTGCGCTGGATCGTTTCGGATATGACTTCGGATGGTTTGCAGTGCTGTACCTGACCGGCGGTTATTTGAAAAAATACGGGATGCCGCGTTTGAACAGTTTTTCCAAAAATATTGCGCTGTATGCAGGCTGCACGCTGGGGACATTTTTGCTGGAGCTTTTGCTGCTTCCTTTGGCAGGAGGACTGGCGGGACTGACCTATTATGCGTCCGTTCCATTTCACTATAATGCACTGTTTGCCTATCTTGCGGCGGTGGGGCTGTTTGGCGCGTTTGCTGTCCTGAAGGTAAAAGAAGGGCGTTTTGCAGATATGGTGCGGTTCTGGAGCCCTGCGGTATTCGGGGTTTATCTGATTCATCAACAGACGGATATTGCACCGCGCTGGTTTGCGTGGGTCAACGCCCTGACCGGACGACTTGGGGATTTCTGGAACATCGTTCCGGGTGAGACGGAAGTGACTGCAGGACGGATGCTTCTTGTGCTTTTGGTGCAGTCCGTCATCGTTTTGGTGGTCTGTATCGGAATCGAGCGGCTGCGGCTGTGCGTGTTCGATAGAATTCGAAAAAGCTTCGGCAGGTCTGCTGCAAATCGGGGAAAGGTTGTTTTTGGAGGAAAAAAGAGAGCGTGAAAGAAAAAGCAAAACGATTGGGAACAATTTTGTTTCCGGTGATACTGTTTTTGTATCCGCTGTTAAAAATTACACAGGGAATCGAATTGACGGACACCTGCTATGGTCTGGTAAATTACCGCTTTTTCCCGCATGCGGGGCAGGAGTGGACGGTTGCGACCTATCTTGCAAATGTGCTCGGGGCGTTTTTGATGCGCCTGCCCTTTGGGGACAGCCTGGTGGGAATGCGTTTTTATACGGGACTTTTCGTCAGCGCCATGGCGCTTTTGGCGTATTTTTTCCTGAAAGGCAAAATGCCGTCCTGGATCGTGTTTCTGGGCGAATTCGCGGCAATCAGCCTGTGCTGGATTCCGACGACGAGCCTGTATAATTACCTGACGTTTTTCCTGTTTTTGTGCGGAACGGTGCTTTTATACCGCGGACTGATCTGGCAGAACCGCAAATGGATGGCGTTTGCTGGCGTGTGTCTGGGCGCTTCTGTGCTGACGCGCCTGCCTAACATCGTAGAATGTGCGCTGATTATCGCGGTATTTTATTATGGCATTTTGAAAAAGAAAAAAGTGGCGGAGATCTGGAAAGATGTCGCTGCCTGTGTGATCGGCTTTGTGGCGGCATTTCTTGTCGGTTTTCTTGCGATCAGCCTGCAGTTTAGGTTTGATGCATATCCGAAGATGCTTGTCGGGCTTGCCGGATATTCCGGAACGGATGAGACGTATTCATCCCTTTCTATGATTGCTTCTGTTGTATCTGCTTATGTAGAAGCGTTTAAATGGGTGCTGATTTTGGGAATCGCAGCGCTTTTAGGTACGGTTTTATTTTTTCTTTTCCCCGGAAAATTCGAAAAAGGCAAGATGGTGCTGTATCTATGCATGCTTCCGGTGCTGCTGCGGTTTTTATGGGGACGCGGCATGTTCAACCTGCAGTACGCCTTTTACTGGAGCGTATTTGAGTGGTGTATGGTGCTTTTATATGTGGCAATCGGGCTGTGTATCTGGACCCTTGCCGATCCGCTGGTATTTCGAAGGGATAAGCTGTTGTCGTTGATGGTGCTTTTGGTCATTTTGATCACGCCGATCGGAAGCAACAATGAAACATATCCGAATATGAATAACCTGTTTTTGGTTGCTCCGGTGACCTTCTGGATGGGCTACCGGCTTTTGTTAAAGCTGCGCCGCCTGCCGTATAGCTTTGCGTGCCGGGCGATGCTGGTGTGCGTGGCGGTTGTTTTTCTGATACAGAGCACGGGCTTTGGCGTGCGTGCGGTTTTTCGGGACAGCATCGAGGGACAAAAGCGGGATACCCGGGTTGTAAACTGCAAAAAGCTTTCCGGTGCAAAAACGAATCGGGCAAATGCAGAGCAGCTGCAGGATGTTGTGGATTATTACGCAGAGCATGCGGATGAATTGGAGGAAAACAGCAGGCTTTTGACCTTTGGCGATGTGCCGGGCTTTTGCTGGCTGTTCGATCTGCCCTCGGCGCTGTCCCACGACTGGCCGGATATGAATACTTACCCGGCAGAGACGATGCGGACAGATTTGGAAGCGCTGTCCCAGGCGGGAGAAAAGCCGCTGGTGATCCTCTGTCCCGGGAAGGTGGACACAGAGGATGCGCAGGAAGCGCAGAAATGGGAGCTGCTGCAGGAGTTTCTGGCGCAGAATGCCTATGAAATGAAACTGGATAATGGAACCTATCAGATTTATGAATAAAGATGAAAGCAGCGCAGTGCGGTTGAAAAAACGGACTGCAAAACCGCTTTTGGGAAAGAAGGAATCAACCATGGAAGAAAAGAAGCTTCCCTTTACCGGACGGGAAAAAATCCGGTTCAATGTACCTCCGTTTACGGGACGGGAATACGAATATGTGCGCCAGGCAGTGGAAAATCAGAAGATCTGCGGAGACGGGGAATTTACCAAAAAGGCGAGTCACTGGTTTGAAGAAAAAACCGGAACGGTGAAGTGCCTGATGACGACTTCCTGTACCCATGCGACGGAGCTTGCCGCGATTCTGGCGGATATCAAACCGGGGGATGAAATTATTATGCCGTCTTACACATTTGTTTCCACGGCAAATGCGTTTGTGCTGCGGGGCGGTGTGCCTGTTTTTGTGGATATTCGTCCGGATACTATGAATATTGACGAAAAACAGATCGAAGCAGCGATCACCGAAAAGACGAAGGCCATCGTGCCGGTGCACTACGCCGGAGTAGCCTGCGAAATGGATACGATCATGGATATCGCAAAGCGTCACAACCTTCTTGTGATTGAGGATGCGGCGCAGGGCGTGATGGCTTCTTATAAAGGGAAAGCCCTCGGGAGCATCGGTGATTATGGCTGCTACAGCTTCCATGAAACAAAAAATTACAGCATGGGGGAGGGCGGTGCACTGCTGATCCGCGATCGGGAGCATGTGGAGCGTGCAGAGATCATCCGGGAAAAAGGTACTGACCGAAGCAAATATTTTCGCGGTCAGGTGGATAAATACCGCTGGCAGGAGTTTGGCTCCAGCTATTTACCGAGCGAGTTAAATGTGGCGTATCTGTATGCACAGCTGGAAATGGCAGATCAGATCAATGAGGCACGGTTGGCGCGCTGGAATGAGTACTATAAGCTGCTGACGCCACTTTCGCAGGCAGGCAAGATTGAGCTGCCGGTGGTTCCGGAGGGCTGCGTCCATAATGCCCACATGTTCTATATCAAGACGGCGGACGAACACGAACGCCAGGAGCTGATCAATTATTTGAAGGAACGGGATATTCTGGCGGTTTATCATTATGTGCCGCTGCATTCCGCGCCTGCAGGAATCAAATATGGACGCTTCAACGGAGAGGATGTCTACACGACAAAGGAAAGTGAGCGCCTGCTGCGCCTGCCGATGTACTATGGTCTGACGGCGGAAGAGACAGCATTTGTGGCGGATCAGGTGAAGGAGTTTTATGGCAGGTAAGCAGTTTTTGAAAAAACACGAAAACTGCATACTGTCGCTTGCGATGGCTCTGATCCTGGCGGGGATTTTAGCGGCGCGCTTTGACTTTTATTATGATTTGAATGACGATGTGCTGATAAAAGATATTCTGTCCGGCGTATATTCCGGTACGCCGGACGGACATACCATGCAGCTGTTGTATCCGCTGGGAGCATTACTTGCGCTGTTGTACCGGGGGCTTTCGATCCCGGTATTCGGCGCGTTTTTGCTTTCCTGCCAGTTTGGGAGTATCTGGGCGGTCGGATACAGGAGCACCGTGCTGGTGGACGAGGAGCGGGCAGCACGTGATGGCGCGCCTTTTGCACCAGGGATGTGCAGTGCAGCGTCTGCCGCGCACCCGGCAGAGCCTGCGGTATGTAGCGCATGGAATATTACTGCCAAGCGGCTGGGCGTAAAAGGGGTGCTTCTCCTTGTAGAGGCTCTGTTCTGGTTCGCAGCGATGGGCAGTCATCTCGTGTATCTGCAGTACACGGTCACGGCAGGGATGCTGGCGGGCGCGGCGATTTTCTGGGTTGTTACGGCGAAGGGCAAAGAACGCTTCTGGGCGCTTTTGCTTTATTGGCTTTCTTTCTGCCTGCGTCCGGAGATGGCGCTTTTGTGCCTGCCGCTTGCAGGAGCTGGCGGTCTTTGCATCTGGGGCAGGGAAAAACCGATTTTTTCCAAAGAAAGCCTGCGGCATTATCTTGGACTGTTTGCAGCGTTGGTAATCGGGATGGGTGTTTTTTACGGGCTTGACGTGCTTGCCTATTCCGATCCGGACTGGAAAGATTTCCGACAGTTTTTCGATGAGCGCACGATATTATATGATTACCATCTGGATTTCATTGAGCAATACGATGAAAACCGGGAAGCCTATGAAGAGACGGGTGTTTCCAGGACGCTGCAGGAGATGCTCAAAAACTATAACTTTGGGGCGGCGGATGAGATCGACACGCAGATGCTTTCTTCCCTGGCGGTGCAGGCGAAGAAAACAGACGCAAAAGAATCGGTGCTATCGCAGGTAAAAAAAGCAATTTGGCGGCTGGTACATGAAAACTGGTTGTCGAAAAGCGACCTGCCCTGGAACTTTGTCTGGCTGGCAGTTGTTTTTGTATGGTGTTCCTGCTGTTTACAGAAAGGAAACCGAAGATATTTCTGGCAGCCGGTTTTTGTGGTTTGTGTCGGCGGAATGCTGTGGAGCTATCTGCTGATGCAGGGACGGATGGTGGATCGCGTGACCCATCCGCTGTATCTGGCACAGATTTTGCTGGCGGCTGGGCTGGGGGGAACGGCAACGAGCACAGCCGCGCCCGGCATCAACACGCGCAGCACCGGACGTATTCACAGTGTCATGACCGCTGCAGTCTGCGGTGTTATCCTGTTGCTTTGTATTCTCCGGGTTCCGGGCATGTGGCAGGGTGTGGTGCAGGAGCAGACACACAGGGAAACGGTAAACCAGACAAACGAGGACGTGTTTGCATATTGCAAAAAACATGCTTCGACGCTGTTTTTAGAGGATGTGTATTCGACGGTGGCGTATTCGGAGAAGATTATGCTGGACCGCGATAAACCGTTCAATTATGATTTGTTGGGCGGCTGGCTGGTAAAAAGCCCGCTGACGAAGCAGAAGCTGTCAGCGTTTGGATATGCTTCCATGGGAGAAGCGGCCAGAAGCAGTGAGAAGGTCTGTCTGCTGGCGGACGAGGGCACGGATATGTCATGGCTGACAGAATATCTGGAGGAACGGGGAGAACCCGGAATGCTGCTGCGGATCGGCTCTGCAGGAGAAGGGGTTGAGGTTTATCAGTTCCTTTCAGAAGAGCGCATAAACGAAATGTTTCGGGGAGAAGAGATTGATGCAGAAGATTGAGGGAAAGCAGATTTATCTGCGACCGATCACGATGGAGGACACGGACCGGATTGTTTCGTGGCGGAATCAGGATCGCGTCCGGCATAATTTTATCTATCAGAAGCTTTTTACAAAAGAAAGCCATGAAAATTGGATGCATACCCAGGTGGAAACCGGCCATGTCGTACAGTTTATTATCTGTGAAAAAAATAACGATCGACCGGTAGGCAGCGTATATTTCCGGGACATCGACCACGACAATAAAAAAGCGGAATATGGAATTTTTATCGGAGAAGCGGACGCTGCGGGCAGAGGAATCGGATCGGAAACAGCCCGCCTTGCAGCAGATTACGCGCGGGATGTGCTAAAGCTCCACAAGCTGATGCTGCGCGTGTTCGCGGATAATGTCGGAGCAGTCAAAAGCTACCAAAATGCCGGATTTGTGCAGGAGGCATGCCTGAAGGATGAATTTTTGCAGAACGGCATTTATCGGGATATGCTGCTGATGGCGATTTTGTTTGAGGAGAACAGGTAAACAGCGGGGGGAAAGATGAAAGAACAGAAAGTTGATACACGACAAAGAAAAATTTCGAATATAAGATTTAATAAGGTGCTTTTCACATCCATTCTTGTGTGTGGTATTTTTATTAGCGGAATATTTTATTTGTGGATTTATCATGGTCTACGTTATGGTTATGAAGCAGAAAGACCTTCTACAGAAACTTTTGAGACGGTATCAACTGAAGAAACGATTACTCAGGAATTTATTGCCAGAGAATATTATTTAAAGGGGATAGAGTTTGTTTTTATTAACCTTGCAGAAGACGGAAACGGAGAACTTGATTTTCGAGTATTAGATTCTGACGGAAGAATAAAAGCAAATAGTGAAATTGCCATTTCTTCTGTTACAGCGGGTGAGTGGGAATTTATTCCACTAAGGGTAAGATTAAAAGCCGGTGAAAGTTATATTCTTGAAATCAGTGCGAAGGATTGCTCTATTCCACCATATGTATTAGCAAGGGAAAAGGGAACTGTAGGAGAAAATACTGTTTTGACAGCTTCTGGTGCGGAAACTTCGTTGGAATTGTTGAACGCATATGGATTTGCAGTGTCAGCTTCAAGATTGGAAAGGCTTTTAATTACTGTTATGCTGGCGGTTTGTCTGTTTGGATTATGGATATTCTGGAATAATGAAAAATGGACTGCAATATGTAAGCAAAATGCATGGGTAAAACAGATAAAGGATGGGATCGCAGCAGTTTTGCTGGTTGTACAATTTGTTTTTATGATTCCGGATATCATTTATGTATTGGAGAATACTGGATTTGATCCATCCTGGAGGTATTTCTTAAATGTTGTAAACGGAACAGATTTAAAATTCGGAAGAGATATTTATTTTACCTATGGTCCATTGGGATATTTGTTTTATTTAATGAAATTACCTGGAAATACGATAGAATATTGGTCTGGTATTGTTATTTGGGGGATCATTTTTCTATTTCATTTGTGGATGCTGTTACAGCTGTATAGATTGTATCAAAAGGGTAAGATTCATTTTTGGGCAATTACGGCGTCCGTGTGTTGCTATTTGGCGGGATATTACGCACCGACCAGAGATAACTATTTGTTGTACGTAATGATATTAGCGGTGGTATTGTGGGCAAAAGGTGCAAAAAATATTGTATTGATTCCAAATCTGCTTTTGCTGTTGATGTTTTTTGGAAAGTTTTCAACCTTTACGAGTGGGTTCGCTTTTTGTATTTTATTCTGTATTTTCGATGTATTGTTTAGAAAAAACTGGAAAAGTATTTGGCTGTTTTTACCGGGAATTATACTTATGCCGGTATGCTATTTGGTCTATTGTCCGTCGATAAAAAACTTATTTGAGTATGTGGCGGGAATTTTGAAAATTTCTTCTGGTTGGATGTTGACTATGCAGTTTGACAGCGTACTGCAGCCAAGCGAAGTCAGATGGTTAATTATTTTAATTGCGTGTTATGTATTATTGATAATAGGAAATCTGTGGAGTAATTATAAAAGCTCTGCAGCAATTATTGCAAGCTGTGCTTCGATGTTTTTCCTTTATAAATATGCAACAACAAGACACGGATTAAAAGTTGGGATCTGGCTGTTTGCAATGTTATTTTCTGCGACTATTTTGTCGATCGACTGGAATGTTTTTTTTCAGAAAATTGGACAGAGGGCGAAAGCTGTAAGAAAGAATCAAATTATATATTACGTATGCGGAACAGCTATGATTATGGCAGTGGGATGTACAGGAATTTTAGAAGCACACAGTTTGCGCAGTTCAATGGGATATGTGAAAGAAACTTTGGCTGCGAAGATGTATCATTATACGCATTTGGGAGAGAACAGTATACCAGAAGAATTGGTAAAGGAAAATCAACTTCCAGATGAAATTTTAGAGGCAATTGGAGAGCATACAGTAACTGTATATCCCTGGCGAAATGGTTATGGAGCGGTATATCCGGAATGGAATATGGTTTGGTATCCGTCCGTACAGAATGGAAATGAATATATTCCGTGGCTAGATGGAATAGTTGCTGATTGGTTTTGTTCGGAAAAAGCATCAGAAAAGATATTGTTGACGAATGAGACAATTGATCATCATATTCCATATTTGGAAAATCCGCTTACTTGGGAAGCAATTCGAAATAACTATGAGGTGGAAATTATTTCTGATGATGTTTGCGTTTTAACACAAAGAAAACAGAAGATTGAAATAGAAAAATTGGAAAAGGTAGGGGAACAAATTAGTTCTTCTAATGAAACTATTGTGTGCCCTGAAAATGCAGATTATGTTAAAATACATTTAAAACTGAATTTAAAGGGGTTTATTAAAAAATGGTTATATCATGTAGGAACAGTAAATATGATGTTGGATTGTGAGGATGGAAGCCGGATAGAAGGACGTAGCGTAATTCCAAATCTGGAATCAGGATTTTATTTGGAGAAAGTACCGGAGACGCTGGAGGAATTGAAACAGGTTATAAATGATAAAGCATCAACTTCAATTATGCAGATTCAGTTGGATGGGAAAGGGTTGGAGGATTATCAGGAAAACGTTACGATAGAATGGTATTGCTTACAATAACAGCCGCATCTGCGGCAATACAGGAGGAAGATTGAAAAATAAAATTTTTCAATCACGAGATTTGTGTCTGCATGCACTTGACACAAACTCGGTATGCGCAAAAAGCGTGCGCAGAAATGAGAGGAAAGTATGAAGAAACAGTTAGTCAGCTTTGTAATCCCGTGCTACCGGTCAGCGGAAACGATCGGCAGTGTGGTGGACGAAATCGAAGCAGCGATGGGGGAGCTGGAGCGGTATGAGTATGAGATCATTCTGGTCAACGATTGCTCGCCGGACGATACCTTTGGAAAAATCCGCGAGCTGTGCGGCAAGGATAAACGGATCAAGGGGATAAATCTGGCGCGAAATTTTGGACAGCATGCGGCACTGATGGCGGGATTTCATCAGGTAAAGGGCGACATCCTGGTTTGTCTGGATGATGACGGTCAGACGCCTGCAAACGAAGTCGGCAAGCTTCTGGCTGCGCTGGAAAACGGCGCAGACGTTGCATATGCAAAATATGAGCACAAGCATCACAGCGCATTTCGGAATTTCGGAAGCAGGGTCAACGACTGGATGCTCTGCTTTATGCTGAACAAACCAAAGGATCTGTTTATTTCCAGCTATTTTGCCGCAAGACGCTTTGTACTGGAAGAGATGCTGAAATATGAAAATGCGTTCCCTTATGTCATTGGACTGGTGCTTCGTGCAACCAGAAATATTGTCAACGTGACGGTAGAACATCGGGATCGAATGGTCGGCGAATCCGGCTACACCTTTGGAAAGCTGTTGGCGCTGTGGTTTAACGGATTTACAGCGTTTTCAGAAAAGCCCCTCCGGATCGCAACGATGGCGGGTGTGGGCTGCGCCGGACTGGGATTTTTGTACGGAATTTATACGATTATTAAAAAGCTGGTGCTTCCGGGTGTTCCGGTTGGATTTTCAGCGCTGATGGCGTCGATCATGTTTATCGGCGGAATGCTGATGCTGATGCTGGGGTTGATCGGGGAATATGTCGGAAGAATGTACATCTGTCTCAATCATGCGCCGCAGTTTGTGGTAAGGGAGATCGTTGGTGGAGAAGAAGAGGAATCGGAAAATTAAATATCGCACGCTTATTTGCAGCGCAGCAGGGGCTTTTTTTTGCGGATTTGGTGCAAACTGGGGCAGTCAGCTGGATCGAAACGGAAACGTAGCAGTAACGGATTTGTACAGCTGGCTGATCCCATTTCTGACGGCCTGTGTGCTGACACCGGTGTTTTATCTGGTGGTGGAAAAGCTGACCGGCATAGAGGCGCCAGGCGATAGGCAGGTATCGCACAGCAACAAAAAAGCGCCGGATGCCGGGCAGCAACTGCAGCGGGGCTGGAAGAAGCTGTTCCAAAGTCCGATCCTCCGCTATGCCATCATCCTGTTCCTATGCTGGCTGCCGGTATTCCTTGCGGTCTATCCAGGCTTTTTTGCCTATGATGCGACGGAAGAGCTGCAGGAGGTGCTGACCGGACAGTATGTGACAAGACATCCCCTTTTACATGTACTGATGCTTGGAAAAACGGTAAGCGGCATTCAGAAGCTGACGGGCAGCTATAATAGCGGGATCGGCGTTTATGTGCTTGCACAAATGGCGATAATGGCGATGCTGCTTGGCTGGACCATACAGCAGCTTCGAACCAGGGCAGGACGAGTCTGCGGGCTGTTGTTCTACGGACTGTTCCCGGTCGTCCCGATGTATGTGCTGTGCACGAGCAAGGACATGCCATATACGGCAGGAATGCTGGCAGTGCTGGTGCTGCTGTGCAGGATGCAGCGTGGCGGATGCAGCAGGAGGGGAGAAGCTGAAGTTGCTGTTGCGCACGCGGACGTGGTATCATCGACAGCCAGCGCCGCTCGGTCAAAAGCTGTAGCAGACGCCGAAATGCCCAAAGCCGGTCATTTTCCCTTAAGCACCGCATCCCTTCCGGCACTCGCATTCGCCCTGCTGGTCATGGCAGTTTTCCGCAGCAATGGAGTGATCGTCCTTGTATTGTTTCTACCGATCCTGTTTTTTCTGGTACAGAAAAGCAGCCGGAAAAAGGCAGTGCTTTTGGCAGGCGTTGTTTTGGGGGCGTATGTTCTTTTACAGAGTGGCTTAAACATTGTCCTGAAGCCGGAGAGCACGAATGCGATGGAAAGCCTGACCGTGCCGATTCAGCAGCTTGCGCGGACGTGGAACTACAGCCCGGAGCTGTTTTTGGAGGAAGATCAGGAAACGCTGTTTGAAATTTTACCGGAGGAATCCCTGCAGCTGTATCAGCCGAAGCTTTCCGATCTGGTAAAGGCGGGATTTGTGACAGAAAGCTTTCAGAACGATCCGGGCAAATATTTAAAGCTTTGGCTGAAAATCGGGATAAAAGCACCGGCAACGTACTTAAACGCCTGGCTTTTGACCTCCTATGGCTTCTGGTATCCGGGCGCGGATATTGATGTATACAATGGCACAAGATGCTACGAAAGCAGCTCTTATTTTTCCTGTGAAACGGAAGGACCCGGACGGCGGGATTCCAAACTGCCGTGGCTGGAGCATTGGTATGAAAACCTTTCCTGGACGGATACAGTGCACAAAATACCGGTCGTTTCCCTTCCCTTTTCGCCGGGAGCGCTGTGCTGGTGTTACGTGCTCGGAACACTGTTTTTGATCGCGTCCGGAAACTGGAGGAAGGCGGCGGTATTTTCACCGGTCTGCCTGAATCTTCTGACGGTGTTGTTAGGACCGACCTATCTGGTACGTTACGTCCTGATTTTCTGGTTCGCCCTGCCCCTTTACTTGTCAATCTGTGTCGGAGTGTGTTATACTTCTAAAGATAATGGGAAAAGTGGGAAATCCTGCGTAAAAGCAGATAAACAGGCTGCCGGAAATCTGCCGGATGGTTCCCTTTTCGGAAAGGCTTTTCATGAATCGAAAGATTAAAGCATATCAGGCAATTATTTATATCGTTCTGTTTTATCTGGCAGCGGTTCTTTTTTTGCTGGGACCGGGAAAACTGCTGGAAAAAGACAGGCTTCTGGCGGGTGCAGAAAATCCGGTCGGAACCGTGGAGGTGCGGGAGGATCAGCAGGTTCAGCAGGTGCTGATTGCAGAGGGCGATTATTTACGGTATCTGGAGCTGTATGTGACATCTCCAAAATCTCCCGGGGAGTATTATCATCTGCTCGTTTACGATGAAAATAACGAAATGCTGATTAACCGGGATTTTGAACTCAAAGCGGACGAAGTGCCCGGCTTTGTGCGGATTCCGCTGGGAATCGATACGACGAGGGGGACGGCTTATGTCTGGCAGCTGCAGGGTAAGTCGGAGCCGCTGGAGCTTTCTTATGAAAATACAGGGGAAACGGGGCTGACCTGCTTTGGCAGCTATTATGTCCTCGCAGACAGCACTTCGACTCAGATGGAGACACAGAATATTGTCATGCGTCTGGTCTACACCGACAAGCCGTCCGCGGCAGTGATGATGATTTTAAAGACAATACTGTGCGTTGCAGCGGCAGCTTTTATCCTTGCTGCGGTATATCTGAGTCCGAAACAGCCAAAACTCAACAATAAAATCACATGGCGCTTTGTCCACTGGGTGACAGCCGGACCTTTGATTACTGTGGGCACGGCAGTTTTGCTCTGGGAGGTCTATGGGCGCAGGGCATTTGGAGGCAAACCGGACGACCTGATCGTGTACGGACTTGGAATCGCTCTGTTTTTTGCATTTTCTGCCTGGGTGCTTTTTTCGCGGCGTGGCAGCAAATACCATCCACCGTTTGAAGAAATGCTGACAGAGCAGGGGATGGACTGGTTGCAGGCGGCGGCGTTTGCCGGTGTTTTGCTGGGCGGCATTCATTATATGAACGCGCTGTACCAAAATCAACAGAACCTCGCGTATCGGGAAGTGCTTTCGTGGGCGGCGTTCCTGATTCTGACGATGGTATCTCCTGCAGTTCTGTTTTCCAAAAAGGGCGGATGGCGGGCACTGATCGGCCTGATCGCCGGTGGAATCTGGTATGTAGTGCAGTCGCTGACGCAGAAGGAAGCCCTGCAGACCAACGCGCTGCTTGGCAAACAGATTTTTCTGGAAACGCTGATCGTCTTTTTCTTCGTTCTGATTCTGGCAGAGCTGGCAGCACGAATCCGCGCCAAAAAGCTGGTCGAGGGCAGTGTCAACCGCATTTATACGGCAGTGCTGTTTGGATTTATGGCGCTTTTGGTGATTTTCAGAAATACGCGCCTCTGGCCGATTTATCTGGCGGTCGTATTTGCACTTTACTATGTTTTTTATCTGGGCTGGAACAAAAAGAAACACCTGTTGAACAACTTCTGCAATGGCGTGATGTTAAACTTTGCACTGGCAGTCGTGTTCGCATTTGCGAGAAGACCGTTCCGCGCGTGGGTGTATTCGAGATATAATTTTGTTTTTCACACTGTAACGATTACAGCAACTTATCTGACGTTGGTGCTCTGTGTGCTGACGGTGCGGCTGTTCGTCAAACTGTCGGAGGGCATGCCCCAAAACAGCACAAAAAATGCCAAAGGGATGAAGCATAGGACGCTCCGCAAAAAGGATGCGAAAAACAGCTGCCCCGCGGATTTGTGGGGAACGTTTTTGCTGTACGGAATCGCAGTTTCGCTGCTGTTTTTAACGCTGTCGAGAACCGGCTATCTGGCGGTGCTGGTAATGACCGCAGTGCTGCTGATTTTTGTGCCGGTGTTTGTATACAGACAGAAAATCCGGGAAATTTTCCGGGCGCTTGTCTATATGATTGTAGCGTTTGTGATCTGTCTGCCGATGACCTATTCCGGCATCCGGCTGCTTCCGGCACTCTATAACGATCCGTATCTGTATGAGATCGAGGATTCCGCATCCGCGATTCACAAGGACGATCCGAAAGATTCTGACGCCTATATGTCGGTCTCCTATTTCAAATATGTCATAGAAAATAAGCTCCTTTCGGATGCTTCCGAGCTGACGGAACAGACAGAGCTTTTCTGCAATGCAGTGACCGGTAAGCCTTCTGTAAAAAATGACGTGCTGGTAGCGTCTGCGCAGGATGAGGCAGGCATGTCGGACGCAGAGGATTTCTCCAACGGACGTCTGGAAATTTTCCGGTCGTATATGGACAACTGGAATACAACGGGACATACGGAAATGGGCGTTTTGCTGCCGGACGGCTCCATTAGCGTCCATGCCCATAACACCTATCTGCAGGTCATCCATGATCACGGACTGATTGTCGGCATTTACTTCCTGTGCTTCGGGGCCGGAAGCATCTGCCTGATGTTTGCATATGCGATTAAAAAGATTCGGGAGGATGCATATGCTGTACTGCCGCTGGCTGTCATGCTCGGCTTTTGCGTCGCGGGGCTGGTGGAATGGCTGTTCCATCCCTGCAATCCGCTCGGATTTTCCGCGATGGCGCTGCTTGCGCCCCTGATGAGCTTTTCCCCCCGCAGACATGCCGCCTGACGGGATATCACGATAAATGAGGAAGAAAGAAATGCAAGGCAAAAAGAAAAAACCCTTTAATTATCAGCTGTTTTATCGCAGGACAGCGTTAATTGTATACGATATTATCAGTGTAATCGCCGCCAGCTATCTGGCGATCCTGATCCGGTATGATTTTGACGTGAGTACAGTACCGGCAGCATTTTTGCT